>Ga0302326_10007496_pt1 | contig 24238 bp, 24 predicted proteins | sample Palsa_T0_3_FD_202264 | JGI IMG/M metagenome (GOLD analysis project Ga0302326, IMG submission 202264) | Peat permafrost microbial communities from Stordalen Mire near Abisko, Sweden - Palsa_T0_3 | ecosystem: Environmental > Terrestrial > Soil > Palsa > Peat permafrost | place: Sweden: Abisko... | reverse complement strand
GCAAGGGGTATGCAATACCCACGTGCGAATATGTTCTCAAATGCAGGCTGTGAGGTCTCTTGCACCGACGAGTCTTCTAATTGGCCCCAGTTTCTTTTAATGAGAAACGCTGGGTGACGATTGTTCGGCTCCGGCGCTATCGCCTAACTTATTGATTAAACGATGGTTGTGGCTTTCTCGCCGCCTGCCCGCCGGGAAAACTGCGTCAAAGCTAAACCCGCCATCGCCGGCCCTGGCTATGTGCAAGCAATTGCACTTAATGTCTAGAACTTGCTACATTGCAATCGTAACGAGGGTCGGCGAACACGACAAATGGCTCAATTCGGGAGATGGTTATCCCGATTTCCAAGGCCGGAGAGAGGTCTCTTGGACTGTCTGACAATACGAAGAGCGTGCCGGGTGCCGGCACGCTCCGTTGAGTATTCAATAGTGTTCAGCCGAAATGTCAAACCGATTCGGGCGGTTGCCGTCCCGAAATTGGAACTATCGCGGCCCGGCTAGATAGACTGGCGTACAGAGGCTTGGCGCGGGGATCTCAGTCGGAGCGCTCCAACGCAACACAAGGCGGCCAGGATCAGATACATTAACGCTGATCCACCCTCGGGCACCGAGGTCGAGCAACCAGCGCCCCAGTCGGCGCCCGCACTCGAACTGCGACTGTCCCAGCCTTTGGGGCCACCCTGGTTACTGCATCCATTTCCCGGGTTCTGATTGTTGCCGCCGCGCCCGGCGGGCCCGAGCGTCAGCGCCAGGAAGCCGGCAGTAGCGTTACTTGAGACGGCAAATCCCGCGACCGGGACTCTCATAAGTGGGCTTTGACCCAAGGCGGAAGGTGCAAAACATAAAACCGCGGCAAAAGCTAACCAAGCCGAAAGTCCGGCTACGCATTTCATGGATACTTCTCCTCAATTCGGGATAACAGGATGAGGGAGGGCTAACCGAAGTCTCTTGCGCTTCTGTCAGGACGAACGACCACAAGATCTCTTGGTGCTAGTCTAGCGCGAAGCGCAGAACTGTCAAGACTGATAATTATTGCGACCCCGTTGCAGTCTGTTGCAACCCCAAGAACGGCCTTGCTATCAGGAAGATGCGGGAGAGCTTCGGATTGGCATCTCTGAATTACCTAATTAAAGATTCAAAGATAGGGCTGGTTTAACAGATGCGGGGCTGCTTGATGTTACGGGGGGGGAATCGCGGCCACCACAGGAGTGGAAGGCTCGCTCTCCTCATTGCTCGAGTTCACGGCGGTGGTCTCGTAGTAGTATGTTTGGCCGTCGACCACGGAAGTATCGCTGTACATAGTCGTGGAATTCAAACCAGTGTTGATCTGCGTGAAGCTTCCAGTCGTCCCCGTCCGGCGGTAAATGTTATAGCCAATGATATTGGGGGACGTGCTCGCGCTCCACGATAGGCTGACCGCGTGGACCGGCGCAGCGATCCCTGTGCCTGTGAGGGTTGCGGACGTGGGTGAATTCGATGCATTGCTGTTAAACGAAGCGCCGACCGAGGCGAGGCCACTCGTCTGGGGGGTGAATGTAACCGAAAAGTTTGCACTCTGTCCTGCGGGTATCGTGACTGGCAGACCGCTGACAACAAATTCCGAACTGCCCACACTTACCGAGGAGACGGTGACGCTTGCACCAGCCGCAGTCAGCGTCCCGGTTTGAGTACTGCTCGTGCCGACGGTTACGCTTCCAACATTTATTGTCGTGGGACTCACGCTCAATTGTCCCTGACTCTGGCCCGTCGCCGAGCCGCTCAATGCAACGCTCAAGTTCGGATTGGAAGTGTTCGAGCTAATCACCACAGTTCCACTGAAACTACCCGAAGACTGAGGCTCAAAACTTACGCTGAAAGACACGCTTTGCCCGGGGGGCAAAGTGAGTGGCGCGGCCAGTCCCGAGAGACTGAAGCCGGTACCGGCAACAGTTGCCTGGGATATCGTGGCATTCATCCCGCCAGTGTTTTTCACGGTCTCGGTTTGCGCTTGAGTTTGGCCGACCTGGACGTTTGTAAATGCCATGCTCGCAGGGGTCGCGGTCAAGCTGGCTGGCGTAACCCCTGTTCCCGAGAGCGCGAAATTCACGGAAGTGCTGGACCCGCTGACGGTCAATGATAAACTGCCGGTCCCCGCGCCCGCGGAGGTCGGCGCGAAAACCACAGCAAACGTTGTGCTCTGGTTCGGTGCCAGTGTAACCGGCAGGCTCAGCCCGGTATAACTGAATCCAGCGCCGATAGCAGTCGCTTGAGAGATCGTGACATTTTCGCTCCCGGAGTTGTTCAAGGTTTCAGTCTGCGATTGGCTCGTGCCCACTTGCACGTTGCCAAAGCTAAAGCTCGTAGGATTTCCGCTGAGGCTTCCAGCCGCAACCGCCGTTCCAGAGAGAGCGACATTGAGCGGGCTGCTTGATCCGTCGTTCGTGAGCGCAAGGTTAGCGCTAGCGCTTCCGGCGGACTGGGGGCTGAAGACAATGCTGAAAGTTGCGCTCTGTCCGGCATCGAGCGTCAAGGGCAGAGTTAATCCGCTCGTGCTGAATCCCGCCCCGGTAACGGCTGCCTCGGTGACGGTGAGGCTGGATTCGCTAGTATTGGTTATTGTCTCGGCCAGGGTTTGACTTGTGCCGATCTGTACATTGCCGAAGCCTATGCTGGAGGGAGTGGCGCCCAGCGCGGCGCCGGTCGGCGGGTCCTGCGTATTTTGACCTTGGGAGCTTGATTTCCCCGTGCTGAATCCCTGGCATCCCAGCATGCCGGCCAAGGCCAGCAAAACGGCGAGCGCATTCCAGCGTGCGGGGAGGTGACGCATAGCTTGTTGAGATTAAGTCCGCTTTTACCTGCTCCGAGGGACGGAAGTCAGTGTGCCTTTTACCCATGAGCCACATAAGGTCTCGAAAGGGCATGTAGGATAGGGACAAAAGACCCCACGGATCAATGGCCGACTGGCGTCGGTTGAGCGCGGCCCCGGTGTCCTTCACGCTGCGACATTGTAAGCCTGAAGAATCGCTCTTCGTCTTCACTGCTTTCTCTTCTCGAACCGAAAGGCTTATCATGGCGTCCACGGAGCAACGGATGCCGTTCCCGACCAGGAATAGTCAGGCGATTACCGAGCTCGATGTCCTCTGGATCACCGCCGGTTTGGGCTGTGACGGGGACACGATCGCAATGACGGCGGCCACGCAGCCCAGTATTGAAGATGTTGTTCTTGGACAGATTCCCTGGATTCCAAAGGTAACCCTCCACAACCCGTTCCTCGCTCTGGCTAACGGCGACGATTTTCTAAAGTCCTTTCATCAGGCTGCGAAAGGAAAAATGGAGAACTTCATTCTCGTGATCGAAGGCTCCATTCCGGACGAGGGTAATAAAAAAGAAGGTTACTGGGCCTCACTGGGCACGGACCCGAAGACTGGCCAGCCGATTACTACCTGCGAATGGATCGACCGCCTGGCGCCGCACGCCTGGGCGGTGGTAGCGGCGGGAACCTGCGCCACTTATGGCGGCATTCACGCCATGGAAGGCAATCCCACAGGATGCATGGGTCTTCCCGACTACCTGGGCTGGAAATGGAAGTCGACAGCGGAGATTCCCATCGTTTGTGTTCCCGGTTGTCCAGTTCAGCCCGATAACTTCATGGAGACGCTTCTATATTTGCTCTACATGGCAGCCGGTCGCGCTCCCATGATTCCACTCGATGAGGCGTTGCGTCCGACTTGGCTTTTTAGCAATACAGTTCACGAAGGCTGTGACCGGGGAGGCTTCTACGAACAAGCGCAGTTTGGCGACGAGTATGGATCTCCGCTTTGCATCGTCAAATTGGGGTGCTGGGGCCCGGTAGTGCAGTGCAACGTTGGGAAACGTGGCTGGATGGGCGGCATTGGCGGTTGCCCCAACGTCGGCGGCATCTGCATCGGCTGTACCATGCCCGGCTTTCCGGACAAGTTCATGCCGTTCATGAATCAGCCTCCCGGTTCGCTTTTGTCGTCGGCTGCCGTGCAGACTTACGGGCGCGCGATTCATGCTTTGCGGCGCTTCACGCAGGCCTCTCTAAACAAAGAACCCGCTTGGCGAAAACCAAGGCGTAGTAAGGTGCAACCAAGCATCGAAGCATAGAGCCGAAGTTGGTCTGTTCGGAAATCGTTCGCGATCGGCCGCCGTTTGCCTGAGGAGTCAGAATGGTCCCGCGTTTCTTGTCGGATGATGAGAAAGCCCCGCCGCGCGGGCGCCCCTCTACGGTTCTTGACTCAGACTTGGAGCCATCGCAAGCGGAGGAAGTTCTTCAGCGTCTAGCCGGAGTTTTCACCCACTTCCACAGCCCGGCTACCGCAAGACGCGTCGTCTATCCGCCCGAACCCGACCAGGGATGGTCTTCGGATTCCCAATCCCCGGACGAAACTCAATTTCCGAATCTCGAAGCCCGATATCGCGCTCTGGTCGAGCAGATTCCCGCCGTGGTTTTCATGGCGTATCTCGATCGCGGCATCGGCGAGGCCTATGTCAGCCCTCAGATCGAAGCAGCGCTGGGTTTTTCGCAGGAGGAATGGCTGGAAGATCCAATTCGCTGGTACAGCCATATTCATCCCGAAGACAAGCAGCGCTGGAGCACGGAGGCGGCGGAGATGTTTCTTACCGGCAATCCGCTGCGTTCGGCATATCGCGTCGTGGCACGCGACGGGCGTGTGCTCTGGTTTCACTGCGAAGCCAAGATGATCCGCAAGGAGGACGGCGAACCCTGGTTCATTCACGGCGTGGGCTTCGATATCACCGATCTAAAGCGGACGGAAGAGGCGCTCCAGGAGGAGCGTAATGTTGTCTCCGCCATTCTCGATACTGTCGGCGCTCTCGTAGTTGTGCTCGACCCGGACGGCCGCATTATCCGATTCAATCGGGCGTGTGAACAGATGACGGGATATTCTTTCGCCGAAGTTCGCGGCCAATTCCTCTGGGACCTGTTCTTCGCTCCCGTAGAAGCGGAGAGTTTCAAAGCGTCCTTCCGCGAGACTCGCACCGGCCAGCCTCCGCATGAGTTTGAGAGCAATTGGGTAAGCAGAGACGGAAGACAGAGAACCATTGCGTGGTCGACCACAGTGCTTCCGGTCGCCAGCGGAGCGGCGTCTTACGTAATTGCGTCGGGGATTGATATTACCGAGCGAAAGCGGGCAGAAGCAAAGTTCCGCGGACTGCTGGAGGCGGCGCCCGACGCAGTGGTCGTGGTCAATCGGGAAGGCAAGATCGTTCTGGTCAACGCCCAGGTAGAAAAATTGTTTGGCTACAGGCGCGAGGAGTTGCTTGGGCAAGGACTCGAACTGTTAGTGCCATCTCGTCTGCGGCAGAAACATCCCGACCATCGCGATCTTTTTTTTGAAGAGCCGCGTGTGCGTCCCATGGGAACCGGCAATGAACTTTACGGCTTGCATAAAGACGGCCGTGAATTCCCGGTAGAGATCAGCCTCAGTCCCCTGGAGACCGAAGAAGGCGTGCTGGTTTCAAGTGCGATTCGCGACATTACCGAGCGCAAAAACCTGGAGAAAACCATTCTGGAGATCAGCGCCCGCGAGCAACGCCGCATCGGGCAGGATCTGCACGACGGCTTGGGTCAACACCTCACCGGCATCGCCTTCATGAGCAAGGTACAGGAACAGAAGTTGATGGAAAAGGATCTGCCCGAAGCCTCGGACGCCGGCAAGATCGTCAACCTCGTGAATGAAGCGATTCACAAGACTCGCGAATTGGCGCGGGGCCTGCTCCCCGTCGTCTCCGACGCGCAGGGACTGATGTCAGCCTTGCAGCAGTGGGCGGGTGAGGTGGAAGATCTGTTCGCGGTCAGTTGTTGCTTCCAGTGTTTTACTCCGGTGCTGATTCATGACGACACCGTGGCTACCCATCTCTACTACATTGCCCGGGAAGCGGTGAACAACGCGATCAAGCACGGTCACGCCGGTCAGATATTCATCCGCCTCGCCGCTGACCAGCAACAAGGAGCGCTGACCATTCAGGACGACGGCTACGGAATAGGCAAAACCGTTCCCGGGAATAAAGGAATGGGGCTTCATCTCATGAACTATCGGGCCCGGATGGTTGGAGGTTCGCTTGAAGTACAGCGCGCCTCCGCCGGCGGAACGATCGTTACCTGTTTGTTTCCGATTCTCTCTCCGAACGGGGACGAAGGAATAAAGTGAATATGAGTGTGTCTTTCAAATCGCAGGCTCCCGCAGCTGCGAAAAAGAGAATTCTCGTAGTCGACGATCATCCCATCGTCCGTCAAGGTCTGGCGCTGCTGATAAATCGCGAAACCGATCTGGTGGTTTGTGGCGAAGCCGAAGAAGCAACCGGGGCGATGCACGTGCTGGCCTCGGCGCGGCCTGATGTCCTCATTGTGGATATCTCGCTGAACGGCCCTGACGGCCTCGACCTACTCAAGAATGTTCGCACCACGCACCCCACTCTCCCCGTGCTGATCCTTTCAATGCACGATGAATCGATCTACGCCGAGCGCGCCCTCCGTGCCGGCGCCAACGGTTACATCATGAAGCAGGAGGCCACGGAAAAAGTGCTGGTCGCGGTGCGGCGCATTCTGAGCGGGGAGATTTATGTAAGCGACCGCATCGCCAATAAGATGCTCAAGCACTACATTACCGGTTCCGGCACTCTCAGAAACTCCTCCATCGCCGATCTTAGTGACCGCGAACTGGAAGTATTCCGCCTGATTGGAGAAGGTCACGGAACCCGGCAAATTGCTGAGGAATTGCACCTCAGCATCAAGACTGTCGAGTCCTACCAGGCTCACATCAAGGAAAAATTGTCTCTGCGCAGCGCCCGCGAACTGATGCAGCACGCCATTCAGTGGAATATGAACGAAAAAACCACCTGAAAGTTAACTTCCTAGTTAACGGGGAATCCCCGGTAGCAAAAATGGTGATACCACGGAACTGAAAAAGTGGTGATCCCGCTTGTGAGGTACCCCGACCATTAGTGATTCTAGCTACGCACATTTCTGGTTCTGATTCGGGAATCCTGCGTGAGAGCAAGAGAATTTCTCTGCGCTTGTGTGGGCGGTGGTGTTGTAAATAAATAAGGTTGGGCCTCCGTTCTTAAGTTGATGCGGGAAGGAGAACACTGTTATGCCAGCGGAAACGGTTCCGTACGGTCGAGTCACGCAAAAGCCATCCCCTGTAGCCGAGGTACATATACTCTGGATCACTGCCGGTCTGGGTTGTGATGGAGACTCGGTGTCAGTCACCGCAGCTACTCAACCCAGCATCGAGGACGTTTTGCTGGGCGCAATTCCCGGGCTTCCAAGGGTGCATCTGCACAATCCCGTGCTGGCCTACGAAGTCGGCGATGACTTTATGAAGTATTGGTACATGGCAGAAAAAGGCCAGCTCGAACCCTTTGTCCTGGTGGTTGAGGGTTCCATCCCCAATGAAAACATCAAGAAAGAAGGATATTGGGCTGGGCTGGGAACTGATCCCACCACCGGCCAGCCGATTACGACAAATGAATGGATTGATCGCCTCGCTCCCAAAGCACTGGCAGTCGTAGCCTGCGGCACCTGCGCCACCTACGGCGGCATCCACGCCATGGAAGGCAATCCCACCGGAGCCATGGGGCTAGCTGATTACCTGGGCTGGGACTGGAAATCGAAAGCCGGTTTGCCGATCGTGAATGTTCCGGGATGCCCGGTGCAACCCGACAACTTCATGGAAACCGTGCTTTATCTGCTGTACCAAGTGGCCGGACTGGCGCCCATGATTCCGCTCGATGATCAACTGCGCCCGACATGGCTATTCGGCAGAACGGTCCATGAGGGTTGCGATCGAGCCGGCTACTACGAGCAGGGTGATTTTGCCGAGGTGTATGGCTCTCCTAAGTGCATCGTGAAGTTGGGATGCTGGGGTCCCGTTGTGAACTGCAACGTTCCCAAACGAGGATGGATGGCCGGCATCGGCGGCTGCCCGAACGTGGGCGGAATCTGCATCGGCTGCACGATGCCGGGCTTCCCGGATAAATTCATGCCGTTTATGGACGAGCCGCCGGGCGGGCACGTCTCGAGTACGGCAATCGGCGTTTATGGCCGCGCCATACGCGCCTTGCGGTCCATGACGCAGAATACCGTCAACAAAGAACCGAAGTGGCGACATCCGCGGGCTGAACTGACAACCGGGTATCAGGCGAGAACGTACTGAGCGACCCACTGAGAATCCAAAGGAGCGATTTGCGATGAGCACTATTACCGCACCGACAAAGGATATTTCTGGAAAGAAAGGGAATCTGGTGGAAATGAACTGGGACCCGATCACTCGGATCGTGGGGAGCCTGGGCATCTTTACCAAGATTGACTTTGAGAATCGCCATGTGGTCGAGTGCCACAGCACCTCGTCCATCTTTCGCGGCTACAGCATCTTCATGAAGGGCAAAGACCCCCGCGACGCCCACTTCATCACTAGCCGCATCTGCGGAATTTGCGGCGACAACCACGCCACCTGCGCCACCTATGCGCAAAACATGGCATTCGGCATAAAGCCGCCTCCGATTGCCGAGTGGATTGTCAATCTCGGCGAAGCCGCGGAATACATGTTCGACCACAATATTTTCCAGGACAATCTGGTCGGCGTGGATTTCTGCGAGCAGATGGTTAAAGAGACGAACCCCAAGGTTTGGACCAAAGCTCAGGCCACGCCAGCACCGCACTCCAATCTACACGGATACAAGAACATCTCCGACATCATGACCGCGCTCAATCCGTTTACTGGCGCGTTCTATCGAGAAGCGCTGGTCATGAGCCGCATGACCCGGGAGATGTTCTGCTTAATGGAAGGCCGCCACGTTCATCCTTCCACGCTGTATCCCGGCGGAGTCGGGACCGTGCCAACTATTCAACTCTTCACCGACTATCTGGTCCGCTTGATGAAGTATGTGGAGTTTATGAAGAAGGTCGTGCCCCTGCACGACGACCTGTTCAACTTCTTCTACGAGGCGCTTCCCGGTTACGAGGAAGTCGGCCGCCGCCGTGTGCTGCTGGCCTGCTGGGGATCATTCAATGATCCCGATCATTGTGATTACACCTACAAGAACATGACGAACTGGGGTCGCTCCATGTTCGTCACCCCCGGTATTGTGGTCGATGGCAAGCTGGTGACTACGGATCTAGTGGATATCAACCTGAACATTCGCATTCTGCTCGGCAGTTCGTATTACGACGAGTGGAAGAATTCGCAGGTCTTCGTCAAGACCGATCCGCTCGGAAATCCAGTGGACAAGAATCATCCCTGGAACCAGACTACGATTCCCCGTCCACAGAAGCGCGACTTCGGCGGCAAGTATACCTGGGTCATGTCGCCGCGCTGGCTCGATAAGCGCACGGGAGATCACTTGGCGATGGATACCGGGGGCGGTCCGATCGCTCGCCTCTGGGCAACCGCGCTGGCCGGACTTGTCGATATCGGCTACATCAAGTCAACCGGTCACAGCGTAAAGATGTATCTGCCCAAGACCACCTCGCTCCCAGAGGTCGAGTTCGAGTGGAAGATTCCCAAGTGGAGCAACGCCATCGAGCGCGACCGGGCGCGGACCTACTTCCAGGTCTACGCGGCCTGCGCCGCATTGCACTTTATGGAGAAAGCGCTGGCCGAGTTGCATGCCGGACACACCAAAACCTGGACGGACTTCAAAGTGCCGGAAGAGGCTATTGGCTGCGGATTCCACGAAGCCGTTCGCGGCGTGCTCTCGCACCATGTTGTGATTAAGGACGGCAAGATCGCCAATTACCATCCGTATCCTCCAACACCCTGGAATGCGAACCCCCGCGATATTTACGGCACTCCCGGTCCGTACGAGGACGCGGTGCAGAATACGCCGATCTTCGAGGAGAACGGTCCGGACAAATTCAAGGGCATCGACATAATGCGTGCGGTCCGCAGCTTCGATCCATGTTTACCCTGCGGCGTGCATATGTATCTGGGGAACGGCAAAGTGCTGGAGACGCATCACTCTCCGATGTTTGGCCTGCAACCATGAGCCCTCAACATGGTCGACCAGGGAGTGAGGGTAGCTGTTACGAATCGCCAGTTACGCTCGCGAAACGCAACTGCTTCTAGGAACTGCGCTCTCACTCGTTGTTTTTGAATAGGGTGGTCAGTTTAGCGAGAAAGATGTCACAAGGAGGATTGTGGACGGCAAAGATTTTCGACAAGACATGCAGCGCGTCGGCGAACTGGTTCAAGAAATAGAGTCGATCGCTGATCCCGCGCTGAGGGCTGCCACGAAGAACCTGGTGCAGTCGCTTATGGATTTGCACGGCGCGGCCCTGGAGAAGACACTCGAAATCGTCGCCGAGGCCGGAGAGCCGGGGATGAATATCATCGACCGGCTCGGCCGTGACTCTCTGGTGAGCAGCGTCCTGATTCTCTACGGCCTGCATCCAGAAGATATCGAAACCCGTGTGGTTAAGGCGGTGGACCGCATTCGTCCGCAGTTGCGGAAACAAGGTTGCGAAGTTGAGTTGGTCGGCGTGAACCATGGTGAAATCCACCTGCGAGTTGAAACCGGTTCCCATACCTGCGGCTCGACCGCGAAAACCGTACAGGCAACTCTGGAGGGCGCCATGTACGACGGGGCGCCGGACTTGACCTCCCTGAGAATTGAAGGCCTGGAGGAAAAACCCGCCTCCGGTTTTGTAGCTCTGGACAAACTGATGGCCGGATCACCCGTTGTGCTGGGACCTCAGGGCGCAGATTAGAGTGGGGAGAGCTTTAGTAGTTGAAATCATGAACGCACGGCAATTCACGGAATCGGCCGATGGCTTCGGGACGCTGCGCCAGTTTGCGCGCCGCGAGCGTCCGGTCGAACGTTGCGAGTTGTGCAGCGTGGGATTGCGCCCCGATCATCCGCACTTGATCGAACCGGCGCAGCGCAAGCTTCTGTGTACCTGCGGGGCGTGCGCGATTTTGTTCAGCGGCCAGGGAGTTAAGTTCAAACGGGTGCCGCGACGGGTGCGTTCGCTTCACGGCTTTAATCTGAGCGACGCCGAGTGGAACGGTTTGATGGTTCCCATCAACATGGCCTTTTTCTTCCGAAGTAGCATTGAGGAACGGGTCATCGCGCTGTACCCCAGCCCCGCTGGGGCGACTGAATCGCTTTTGTCGCTGGAATCCTGGAACGACATTGTGGCGCGCAATCCGGTTCTGTACGAAATGGAGTCTGACGTCGAAGGATTGCTGGTCAATCGCCTCGGCTATTCTCGTGGATATTCCACAGCCGATTATTATCTGCTGCCGATCGACGAGTGCTACAAGCTGGTAGGTCTGATTCGCATGTATTGGAAAGGTCTTTCTGGTGGCACCGAGGTGTGGAAGGAACTGGGCGAGTTCTTCGCGGGCTTGAAAGCGAGAGCCGTCGAGGCTTCGGTTGCGGCTAAACCGGCATCTCAGATGGAAGAGGAATCGCGTGCCTGATCTGAGCTTTCAAGTCGAGGGGTGCGAAGTTGTCGCCAACGCAGCGACCCCCATGCTGGCCTTCAAGCTTCGCCTGACTGACGCGAATCCGGAACAGACGATTCACACGGTCGCCCTGCGTTGCCAGATTCAACTTGAGGTCGCGCGCCGAAAATACACCCCCGAGGATCAGGAGCGCCTGCTTGATTTGTTTGGCGAGCCCAGTCGCTGGGGACAGACCCTGCGAAATCTCTTGTGGACCCACGCTAATCTTGTTGTCCCTTCATTTATGGGAACGAGTCTGATCGATCTTCCTGTGCCCTGCACCTTTGATTTCAACGTGGCCGCCACCAAATACTTCGACAACCTGGCGGATGGCGAGGTGCCCGTCTGCTTGCAATTCAGCGGCACAGTTTTCTATGCCAATGCGGAAGGCGGACTACAGGTCGCGCCAATTTCGTGGGACAAAGAAGCTCGCTTCAAGATTCCGGTGAAACTCTGGCACGACATGATGGACTCCTATTATCCCAACAGCGCCTGGCTCCGCCTGCACAAAGACGCCTTCGACCGGCTGTATCAATACAAAGTGCGGCACGGTATTCCGACGTGGGAAGAAACGCTCGAGCGCCTTATCCCAGTCGAAGAGACGGTGATTTGATGAATCTCGGGACGGTGGAAAAGATTGCGAAGGCGGTGCTGTACGAGGGATACATGCTTTATCCTTATCGACCGTCGTCGGTTAAGAATCAGCACCGCTGGAATTTCGGTGTGCTCTGTCCACAGTCGTATAGCGAAGCGCAAAATGGAAGCGAAGCCTGGACCATGCAGACGGAATGCCTGGTGGAAGGCAGTTCGGTGACCGGAATTGAAGTGCGAGTGCGCTTTCTACAGTTGGTTTCGCGCTCTGTCGGCGAGTTGGCCATGCCCGTGAGGGAGTTGTTGCCGCGCGAAACGCCCGAGTTTTGTCCAGTCGAGCGGCTTGCGGTCGGCGGCCGCGTGTACCAGCCTTGGCAGGAAGCGATTGAGCGCGAATTGTGCTTGCCCCTGTACACCGTGGAAGCGTTGCGTCACCGACAGGTTCACGACGCCTTTAGTTTTCTCGCGGAAAAGCAATTCGAATATGTGCGCGACGTGGGAGGGTGGATTGTGGGCGTCGTTGTGCGCGACCGGAGAATCCTTTGCGGCGCTGTGGACATGGCGTGCGAAAAGGTCGAGGACGGAGTATTCAAAATCAGTCTCTTGATTCGCAACACCACGCCTTTTGAAGCTGGTGAGAATTCCACTCGCGATGAGGCCTTGCTGAGTTCCATGGCTTCGGCCCATACCGTTCTCGGGGTGCGAGATGGAAAGTTTATTTCGTTAACCGCACCTCCCGAGCACTTGAGCGATCTTGCCGCAAGTTGTAGGAACGTCGGAGCCTGGCCGGTCCTCGTTGGAGAAGAAGGACAATGCGACACCGTACTTTCTTCGCCGATCATTCTGTACGACTATCCCCAGATCGCGCCGGAAAGTGCCGGAGATCTGTTTGACGGAACCGAGATTGACGAGATTCTTTCTCTGCGAATCATGACCTTGACCGACGATGAGAAGCGCGAGATGAGCCAGTCTGACGAACGCGCCCGCCAGATGCTGGAGCGCACCGAAACCATGCCGGTCGAACAACTGATGAAATTGCATGGGGTTCTACGCGGACTGCGCCCACTCAAGGAGAAAGTCCAATGAACGAATGGGAGTGGCAACTCCTCGAGGAGAAAACCGCCGTCGATCATCTGGAGATTGATGGAGTTCAGGTGAGGATGGGAAGCCGAGTGCGCTTGCGCCCGCGCCCCGGCGGCGATGTGATGGACATCGCTCTGGCCGGACAGACCGCGACCATCGAATGCATCGAGCAGGATTACGAAGGCAAGCACCACATCTGCGTGGTTTTGGATGACGATCCCGGCAAGGACATGGGCATGCTTCGGCAGCCGGGTCATCGCTTCTTCTTCGACGCGCAGGAAGTTGAGCCGCTCTCCGAATACGAAATACAACAAGTTCTGAAAACGCAGAAGCCAACCATCCTGGTCGCCGGTATCGGCAACATCTTTCTCGGGGATGACGCGTTTGGCGTCGAAGTGGTTCGCCGCTTAGCCGGCCTGAAGCTGCCGGAGAGCGTGCGCGTGACCGATTTCGGGATTCGCGGTTTCGACCTGGCCTACGCACTGCAAGACGGCTACCAGACCACCATCCTCGTGGACGCTTGTCCGCACGGTGAAGATCCCGGCACGCTTTACGTCATCGCGCCTGATTTAGAGGCATTCGACGATCCCGGGAATCCGCAGCCTCTGGTCGAAGCCCACGCGATGAATCCTGTGGCGGTGCTGCGCATGGCGAAAGCCATGAACATCAATGTGAAAAACGTGCTGCTGGTCGGCTGCGAGCCGGAGACTCTCGGTGGTGAAGAAGGCCAGATGGGCTTGAGCGCGACGGTTGAGGCTGCGGTGGATCGCGCAGTGCAACTGGTCGAGTCTGTTATTGAAAGAGTTCTCAATAGCGAAGGGTCTGCGTCCCAACTTGCTTCGAAGCAACAAAACATCGTCCATTAAAGGAGACTGCCGTGGCAATGAAAGAGAATGGCAACGAGATCAGTGACAAAGATACGCTATTCATGTTGAGCGGAGTGGCTCTTGTAGTCTTCGGGGCGGGCCTGATTCTTTCCAATCCGATTGCGCGACGCTACCTCGGCAGGTTCGGGGTGGGAGATCTGGCTCAGGCCGCATTGCCGGATCTGGATCGCTATTTGAAGCTGCGGGCGATGTAGCCCGGCGGTGGTCCGGATAGCATTTGAGCGTGTGCCCATAGGGGCGTCCTTTTGTGCCTTTGTCCGGCGGCTGGTGAAGGTTCTAATGACTTTGAACCCTAACTCGAGAGGCCGAACAGTTCATGGCGAGCATGCGTTACGTGTTGGATTCAAAGTCCAGCCAGCTTACGGTACAAGCCTTTGCCGAGGGCTTGGCAGGAATAGCGGACCACCGCCCGAGATTTGCCGTCTCGGAGTTCTCGGGCGAACTTGAGTTTGACCCGAACCAATTGCGTGGCGGCTGGCTGCATATGACCGCCAGGACCGAGTCGTTGACCATCATGGATGAAGTGACACGGCAGGACCGGGTGGCGATCGAACGAGTGATGTTCGGCGAAGTATTGCATCCGGAAACGTTCCCGGAGGTGACATTTCGCAGTTCACGCACGATTTGCAACCTGGTGAGCGAAAATCGCTATCGCGCTGACATCACGGGGAAGGTATCGCTCCACGGGATCGAAAACCAGGAATCGATTCAGGCGCAATTGATTCTGACCGACCAGAGCGTGCGAGCCTACGGAGAATTCCGGCTCCGGCAAACCGACTATGGCATTGCTGTTGCTTCCGTGGCCGGGGGATTGCTGCGCATTAAAGATGACATCAAGTTTGTGTTCTTTTTCGTTGCCCGGAGATAGGTAGGAGCTTTAGCTGTCACCCGGAGGTTTTAAGTTTGCATTACGTTGCAGATCAGACCAAACTACCGGAGGCGGCCACGGTCCGTTATCTCGCTGATGGCAAGGGAAGCAAGTTTACCGTTCGCGCATTTGCTACGGGTTTGCTTGCAGCGTTTGGCCATAACCCGACCATTTCCGTTCCCGATTTTGAGGGCGAAGTCTTACTAAATCCTGACGCAGTGGAGCAGAGTTCTTTGCGAATGGTTATCCATTCGGCTGCGCTGACGGTCACGGATGACATCAGTGAGAAAGATCGGGAGGAAATCGCCCGGAGGATGCACGGGGAGGTTCTCCAGTCCGACACCTTTCCGGACATCGTGTACGAATGTTCTCGCCTCTCCGCCAGCAAGACCGGGGAAGGGTTGTATTGGGTAGCTTTGAACGGGGATCTGACGCTGCGCGGAATCAAGCGCGGTCAGGCGGTGTCTGCGCGCGTTTCGGTGAACGATGCTATTCTCCGAGCGGCGGGTGAGTTCTCTCTCCGCCTGAGCGACTACGAGATTCTTCCGGTTTCCGCTGCCGGAGGAACCGTAAAGCTCAAGGATGAACTCAAGCTTTCGTTTGATATTGCCGCTCGCAAGCAGGCGTAGACGCAAAGGGCTCGCGGGCGCTTGGGATTTCGAATGCGTCGGGACGAATCGAATCATGAAGTCGCCAGAGGGTGTCGCATGTGTCTAGCCATACCAGGAAAGATCGTCGAGATCTCTTCCGACAACCAGGATTCCGCGCTCGTCGACGTGGTCGGCGTCCGGCGAAGGATTGATCTGGGATTATTGCAGGACGACAAGCCGGTGCCCGGCGACTGGGTCCTCGTTCATGTGGGCTTCGCTATGAGCAAGATCAGCGAGCAGGATGCCGCCGACCAGATGAACACGCTGCGCATGCTGGGCGAAATCGAGGGAGCGATGCAGGAAGTCAAGGGATACGGACTCGAGGAAATGAATTAATGAGATTCGTTGATGAGTTCCGGGAGCCCGAACTGATTTCGAAGACGGCGGAAGAAATTCGCCGCCTCGCCGGCGGACGCCACTACCGCATGATGGAGGTTTGCGGCGGCCACACTCATGCCATTTACCGCTTCGGCCTGAAGGATATACTCCCTGAAAACATCGAGTTGATCCACGGTCCCGGTTGTCCGGTTTGCGTCCTGCCCATGGGAAGAATCGACGACGGCCTGGCCATTGCACAGGAACCCGATGTTATCTTCGCAGCCTTTGGCGACATGATGCGGGTTCCGGGAACGCAGGGCAGCCCGCTCGAACACAAGGCGCGCGGCGTGGATGTTCGCATCGTTTATTCGCCTTCCGACGCGCTGAAACTGGCGCGGCTCAATCCCGACAAGCATGTCATGTTTTTCGCCATCGGCTTCGAAACCACCGCGCCGTCTACCGCTCTTACCATGATGCGCGCCAAGGCCGAAGGTATCCGGAACTTCTCGGTTTTTTGCAATCACGTCACGATCATTCCTGCGATCCGTGCGATCCTTGATTCTCCCGACATGAGGCTCGACGCCTTCATCGGCCCTGGCCACGTGTCGACCGTCATCGGCTGTCGCCCTTACGAGTGGATCGCCCAGAATGAGCGCAAGCCGATCGTCGTCTCGGGATTTGAACCTCTCGACATGCTGCAATCCATTGTTATGCTGCTGTGGCAGTTGAAAGCGGGCGAAGCCAGAGTTGAAAATCAATACAAGCGCGTGGTTCCCTGGGAAGGCAATCGCGCCGCGCTCAAGGCTATGGGTGAAGTCTTCCAGTTGCGTCCGTATTTCGAATGGCGTGGTCTGGGTTTCATTTCGCAGTCGGCGTTGCGCATCAACGATAAGTACGCCGAATGGGATGCGGAGCAACGCTTTGAGGTTCCTGGCATCCGTGTCACCGATCCCAAGGCCGCGCAATGCGGAGAAGTGTTGAAAGGCGTATTGAAACCGCATCAGTGTAAACTTTTTGGCCGCGAGTGCACGCCGGAGCATCCCATCGGCGCACTCATGGTTTCATCGGAAGGATCATGCGCCGCCTATCACAACTACGAACACCGCAAGGCAGCAATGGTAGCTCTGGGTTCGATCGCCTGAGTTTAGAGGTAGCGGCCCCGCTCACCGTGCTTGCCGAATCGGCGCCCCTCCGCTTCCGTGACCCGCAAATTGAGATGGCGCACGGCGCCGGAGGCAAAGCCAGCCGCAAGCTGGTCGAAGGCCTCTTTGCCCCGCTCCTTTTCGGCGCTACTCCGGCTCCGCTCGGAGACGCCGCGCACGTCGATATCAACGGCACCAAGGTTGCGATTACTACCGACAGTTTTGTCGTCAAACCGCTGAGCTTTCCAGGCGGATCGATCGGCGAACTCGCCGTCAACGGCACCGTGAATGATCTCGCTGTCTCGGGAGCAAAGGCCGAAGCTCTCGTCGTAACCTTCGTCCTCGAAGCCGGACTGCCCACGCCGGTTCTTGAAGCCGAAGTTCGTGCCATGGCGAAGGCCGCGCGCGACGCAGGTGTTCGTATCGCCGCCGGCGACACCAAGGTCGTCGAACATGGCAAGGCCGACCAGATGTACGTCACGACGACCGGCGTTGGCCGCCTGCTTCACGGAATCACAATCGATCCCCAGTCGGTGCGCGTCGGTGACAGAATTCTGCTCTCTGGGCCGATCGGCGATCATGGCATCACGATCCTGCTGGCGCGCGGCGAACTGGATTTGGAAGCCGATCTGCGCTCCGACACGCGCTCCGTGCTGCCGCTCGTAGAAGCGCTCATTCGCGCTGCGGGGCCCGGCATTCGCTGGATGCGCGATCCAACCCGCGGCGGCGCCGCTACATCCCTGAACGAGTTGGCGCGAGACTGCGGACTCGGGATGGTTCTTTTCGAAGATCAGATACCGGTGCGCGACACCGTACGCGGAGCCTGCGAACTTTTGGGGCTGGATCCACTGCACATTGCGAATGAGGGCCAGTTCCTCGCGGTTGTTTCCCCAGAGTATGCCGATGCGGCAATCAATGCCTTGAGCCTGACGCCGGGCGGAAGTGAAGCGCAGGTAATCGGCGAAGTTCGCGAGCAACCGGCCGGAACGGTACTGGTGACAACCCTTTACGGGGGCAGCCGAATCGTAGATATGCTCGTTGGTGATCCACTGCCGCGAATTTGCTGAGTGCAGGCGCTATGCGGACCACATTCGAACTCGCCGGCCAGATCGAAGAGCGCCTGCTCGATCGAAATCAATTGTTCGAGAGCTTCTTCGCGGGCGAAGCGCCGCGCTTGGCGGAAGCCTGCCGCGAGATGTCGGAACGATTCCTTCGTGGAGGTCGGTTGCTGGCTTTCGGGCGCGGGCCTTATACGACAGATGCGCAACATGTCTCCGTGGAGTTCGTCCATCCTGTGATCGTGGGCAAGCGCGCTCTGCCCGCGCTCGATCTATCAGTTCTCTTTCGCCCGTGGCTCGAAGCGATCCTGCGCCCGGAAGACATCGTCATGGGATTCGGCCCGCCCGAGGGCGATCCTGAAGTTTGGGCTACGCTACAGGAAGCACACGGCCGCGACGCGATGACCTTCGCTCTACCCGGCCTCGAGGGTTCCTACGCTGTTGACGCTGCTACCCAGGATCCCTTCATGCATCAGGAAATGATAGAAGTTCTCTATCACACGCTGTGGGAGACGGTGCATGTTTTCTTCGAACACCGCGAACTGGGCCATGAGGTCGGTGCCTCGGGATTTCTGTACCCGTTTCTAGGCACGGAAAAGCAGGGAACCGGCGATCTTCTGGCGGAAGTGGCATCTTCGATTCTGATGAAAGTCCGCGACGATGCCAAGCTCCGCGGGCAGGTCGCGCACGAAGAAGCCGAGCAAATTGGCAACGCTGCGCGGGCGATTCATGAACGGCTGCAACGTGGCGGAAAACTTATTGTTTTCGGTAACGGCGGCTCCGCCACCGACGCCAACGATTTCGCGATCGATTGCGTGCTTCCGCCGCCCGGCTACCAGTCTGTCCCGGCTGTATCGCTCTCTCTAGAGCCGGCGAACATCACTGCTGTCGCCAATGACATTGGCCCCGAGGCAATTTTCCTTCGCCAGTTGATCGCGCAGGCTCGTCCCGAAGATGTTGCGATCGGCATTTCGACCAGCGGCGGCTCGCGCAACATCATCGTGGCTCTGGAGGAAGCGCGAAAGCGGAAAATGCTGACCGTGGCGTTGCTGGGCTACGACGGGGGCGAGATTAAGCGCAAGCGATTAGTCGACTTTCCTGTAGTCGTAAATTGCGACTACATCCCGCGCATTCAGGAAGTCCAGGCATCTATCTACCATGTGATCCGCGAATCGCTGGAGATGTTAAACCGGGAGGTATTGACACATGGCCAGGCTTGAACTCTATGGAACCGCTCGCTGTCCCCACACCGGCGAAATGCGCGAATGGCTGGAATGGAAGCGCAGTGAATTTGTCGAATACGACGTGGAAACCGATGCCGCAGCTCGCGGGCGCATGCGCGAGATTTCTGGCGGGCAGCGCACCGTGCCAATCCTTGTCGAAGACGGCAAAGTGATCCAGGTCGGCTGGCAGGGTCAAGGTTGCGTTGTGGAAGAGTAACGAAGCAGAACAACGGAAAAGCATGCCCAGCGCGTGTTCCATTCGAGTTCGCGGAGTAGTTCAAGGCGTGGGGTTTCGTCCCTTTGTTTATCGCTTGGCCTCTGCGAATACTCTTACCGGATGGGTGCTAAACGCCGAAGAGGGAGTTGAAATCCATCTCGAGGGCTCGGATCCGGGTCTCGAGGCTTTTATCCGTGAACTGAAAGCGCAACCGCCACCCGCTGCCAGCATCGCCGAGATCGATGTGCGGCCCGAGCAACCGATCGGCGCGCGCGAGTTCATAATCCGGAGCAGCACCCGGCGCGAGCATCCAACAGTTCGCATCTCGCCTGACCTTCCGATATGCGACGAATGCCTGAAGGAACTCTTCGATCCCGCCGACCCGCGGTATCTTTATCCTTATATTAATTGCACCAATTGTGGGCCGCGCTATACCGTCGTGCTAGCTCTGCCCTACGACCGGCCAAACACAACGATGAAAGATTGGCCGCTCGATGATTTTTGTTCCGGAGAATACGGCGAACCGGCGAACCGGCGTTTTCATGCGCAGCCCGTAGCTTGTCCCGCTTGCGGCCCGCGCTATTACCTGCGTCCCAGTGGCCAATTGAACGACGAGGACGCAGATGAAAGTGATCGCAGCATCCATCAGGCGGCTGAGATTCTTCGTAGCGGCGGAATTCTGGCTGTAAAAGGCCTCGGCGGCTACCACCTGACATGTGATGCCCGGAATCCCGCTGCAGTCGCGGCGTTGCGGGACCGGAAATATCGCAAAGAAAAGCCCTTCGCGTTGATGGTGCGCAATGTCGAGCTGGCGCGCATTTTCGTGGAACTTTCTACTGATGCTGAAGCGCTGCTCACTTCTGTCGCCCGTCCCATCCTCCTCGCCCCTGCCAAACTCGATCTCGACGGAATCGCGCCCGGAAATAACGAACTCGGAATAATGTTGCCGTACGCGCCTTTGCATCATTTGCTATTCGCCGCGGGCGCGCCGGACATCCTCGTCATGACCAGCGCGAATCGGTCGAGCGAACCGATCGCTTACGAGGACGAAGACGCGTTACAGCGCCTCGGGGGAATCGCCGATGCGTTCCTCATCGGGCAGCGCCCGATTGCGCGGCGAGTAGACGACTCCGTCGCCCGGGCCGGCGCGTTCGGCCCGGTAATACTGCGCCGCGCCCGTGGTTACGCGCCGGGTGCAGTCGCATCAATTCCTGCCCGGCATCCAATTCTCGCGCTGGGCGCCGATCTGAAAAATGCAATTACGCTCGTTGTCGACGGCCAGGCCTTTGTGAGCCAGCACATCGGGGATCTGGATCATTATCAATCGCTCCGCGCGTTTCAGGAAACGATTGTGGATCTGCTCTCGACGTACGAAATCCGCCACGACGAACTGCTACTCGTGCACGACCTTCACCCGCAATATCTCTCAACGGCGCACGCTGCTGCGCTCGGGCTTTCTCAAACCCACGCAGTACAGCATCACCGTGCTCACGTCGCATCCGTACTTGCGGAACGCGGAGAGTGGACGAAGCGAATCGTGGGCGTGAGCTTCGACGGCACTGGATATGGAGACGACGGATCGATTTGGGGGGGCGAAATTTTCGTAGGGAGCGTGCAAGGGGGCTTCAGGCGCGAGTCTCATTTGCGGAGCGCGGTTCTCGCGGGAGGGGATGCTGCCGCGCGCTATCCTGTGCAGGCTGCGGCTGGGTTTCTCGCGCAGGTCGATGGAATGCCGGACTTGTTCGCCGCACCCTTCAATTTTCCCGCGCGTTACCGGAACGCCATGGGATTGGTACACAAGGATGTGCGCACGTTTCCCACGACCTCTGTGGGGCGCCTGTTTGACGCGGCAGCGTCGCTCCTCGGCTTTACGCGAGACGTCACCTTCGAGGGTCAGGCTGCGATGTGGCTGGAACAACTTGCTCGCCGTGCGCCAGTGACGGAGTCCTATCCCTTCCCTCTTATCGATGGCGAATTGGACTTCCGCCCTTTGCTGCAGGCCGTGACGCAAGACCGACTTCGCGGCGCCGACGTCAGGAAAATTGCGCGATCCTTCCAGCGGGGAGTTGCCAACGGTCTGAGCGACGCTCTAACGGCCATCGCTCGAACTCACGGATTGGATACGGTCGTTCTCTCCGGCGGAGTTTTTCAGAACGAACTTCTGCTGGAGGATCTGAAATCCCTCATGGCGGATGGAGGGCTGCAGTTGTGGACAAACCATGCCGTTCCCCCAAATGACGGTGGCATCAGTCTGGGACAGGCGGCCCTGGCGGCGTTTAGCCGCTTCGATAATTTTGCTGCGACCGAACAGCACGGGAGCGAGTAAGTATGCACGAACTTTCCATCGCGATGAGCATCGTTGAGATGGCCGAGGAAGAAGCGGAGCAGCGCGGCGTTGAGATTGAGGTTGTGCACTTGAAACTGGGCGCGCTCGCCGGCGTTGTGAAAGAAGCCCTTCTCTCTTGTTATGAAATGGCCTGCGAGAACACCGTGTTGCGGGGCTCCAGATTGGCCATAGAAGAAGTCCCGGTGGTTATTTTCTGCGCCAACTGTCGAGCGCAGCGTGGTCTCGGCTCACTGCAGTTGTTTTGTTGTCCCGAGTGCGGCACTCCAGCCTCTGAGATCGTGCATGGCAAAGAACTCGAAGTGGTTGCACTGGAGATAAAGGAATGCGCTCCGAACCCCGTTTGATTGAAGTGCGAAAGAACGTGCTGAAGCAGAACGATATGGTCGCGCGCTCCCTACGCGACCGCTTTCACGCCGCCGGAGTGTTCGTCGTGAGTCTCGTCTCCAGTCCGGGCTCGGGCAAGACCGCTTTCCTCGAAAAGACCCTCACTCTTCTTCGGCCAAAGTATCGCGTTGCGGCTCTGGTCGGCGATCTTGCCACCGAGAACGATGCTCTTCGTTTGGCGCGCAGCCACGCCCCGGTGAAGCAAATCACCACCGGAACTCTCTGTCACCTCGAAGCCGCCATGGTGCAAAGCTCGCTTGAAGACTGGGATCTCAATCAGTTGGATTTCCTCTTCATCGAAAACGTAGGCAATCTGGTTTGTCCTTCTTCTTATGACTTGGGCGAAGATCTTCGCCTTGTACTCATTTCCGTAACCGAGGGCGAAGACAAGCCGCTCAAGTACCCAACCATTTTCAACAGCGCCGACATTGCCATTGTCACCAAGATTGACCTGGCTGCGGCGGTCGAATTCAGTTGGGAAACGGTTTATCAGAATATTCAGGCCGTGCGTCCGTATATGCCGGTCTTCCAGCTTTCAGCTAAAACCGGCCAGGGCATGGAAGACTACCTGGGATTTCTTGTGGCTCGCTTGATGACTCTACGTCGAGGGGCAGAAGTCTAAACCGCCGCCACTCAGGGAGTCGCCCCGCCCAGTACCAACTCACACAAATGGTCGACAAACTTGGGTGTCAACTTGTCATGCCGGATCAGGAATCGCATGTAGATGGGCCCGTAGAGCGAGTCGAGAAGCAAGTCAAGATCGATGTTTTTGCGCAGTTCACCGCGCGCGATTCCGCGCCGGAGGGTTGTATAAGCTTCCCGGCGGCGCGGCCAGAGGAAACGTTCGCGGAAAGCCGCTATAAGGTCCTTGTCACTCTGGCCTCCGCCGAGGATCGCTGCGACAATTCGCCCGCGCCGGCTGCGAAAAATTTTTATGAGCTGCCGCATTTGCTGGCTCATGTCCGTGCGAAGAGACCCGGTATCAGGAAAGTGAAGTTTCCGGGTCGTGCTGCTGGCGAAGGCATCTGCGATGAGAGCCGCTTTATTGGGCCACCAGCGGTAAACGGTTGCCTTGGCAACGCCAGCATGAGCAGCTACATCTTCGATGGTCAGTTCTGGAAAGCCGTTCCTACCTAGAAGCTTTAAGGTGCTGCGCAGAATAGCGGAACGGGCCTGTTCACTGCGCGGACGCCCCGGAGGCCGCTGGCGGCTGCCACCGCCACGTTTGTTATGAGCCGGGGAATTCTGGCGCATGCCCTACCCTACCATATAATTGGAGCCAGGGTTTAGAATCCAATACGACTAGTATCGTATCTAAACACCAAGTCCGTGGGGTTCGCGTCGTCAATACCGCGCAACCGCTGTTCATTCATCCGAACTTTGGAGTGGTGCCTAGCCGATGTGGATTGTTGCATTAGCGCTCAGACGTCCCTACACGTTTGTTGTGATGGCGATCGTCATCATTATTTTGTTCTTCGTTACGGTTGCCCGCACTCCCGTTGATATCTTTCCGAATATCGACATTCCAGTGGTTTCGGTGGTTTGGTCCTATACGGGCATGGCGCCGCTGGATATGGCCGACCGCATTGTGGCTCCTTCGGAGCGCGGCATCACCACCACGGTTAACGACATCGAGCACACGGAGTCCCAGTCTGTAAACGGTTTGGGCGTCATCAAGATTTTTTTCCGTCCGGGGACAAACGTCCAGGGCTCCGTCGCAGAAGTCACTGCGATCGCCCAGACTACACTGCGCGGCCTTCCCCCCGGAACGGTGCCGCCCCTGGTCATCTCCTACAGCGCCTCCACCACCCCCATCGTCCAGCTCGGACTGAGCAGCAAGACTCTGCCGGAGCAGCAACTGTTCGACCTCGGCCAGAACTTCCTGCGCAACTTTCTGGCGACTGTGCCCGGAGCCGCGACGCCCTATCCTTACGGCGGCAAGATTCGCCAGATTCAGGTGGATCTGGACTTGCCGAGACTCCAGGCTTACGGACTCTCT
>Ga0302326_10007495_pt1 | contig 24238 bp, 28 predicted proteins | sample Palsa_T0_3_FD_202264 | JGI IMG/M metagenome (GOLD analysis project Ga0302326, IMG submission 202264) | Peat permafrost microbial communities from Stordalen Mire near Abisko, Sweden - Palsa_T0_3 | ecosystem: Environmental > Terrestrial > Soil > Palsa > Peat permafrost | place: Sweden: Abisko... | reverse complement strand
ACCCGGATCAGGCTGCCCTCAGCTACAGTGACCTGCTGCGACAGGCCACCGGCGAAGGTCTCTCACCTCCACTCGAAACCACAGCGCCTCACGGCGCAATCAATCAGGTTGACAGATTCCGCGGTCGCGGGCACCGTAGCCGCCGGTGCAAGGGCTGCGAGCTGCGCGACAAGATTCGGCGGATGGCCGGCCGCCGGGCAACCGGGCTAGCAGTGGGGGCAGTGCCAAGGCCGTGAAGATCAGGGCCACCAGCCCAGTCACGCCGTGCCTCACCTCTTCTATCCTGCCGATGTTCGGGCCAATTTGACCGGAGCGTGGACACCAGCCTCGCGGCTATAGCCTTCAGCATCCTCCCGCCCTGACCGGTCAGCCGACGGCCGCCTTGACTGACTCAGGGAGACCGGCAGGCCGCACTGGTCGTAGTCGCGAAGCAGTAGCTGCGGAGAGCCTTCGCCGTCCAGGATCTGGCGCCGCATATAGTCACCATTAGCGCCCGGGATCGGTTCCGTTGCCTTCGACGTGGCAAGGTTCGAAACGGGATGGGTGCGTAACCTCGGTCGCACAACTCGGCCGCTCTGATCAGCGGAGCGGTCGCCATTTGGAGGTCAGAAAGTACGCGCCCGGTAATTGCCCGACTCTGCGGATGTCAGGTCATCGCTCGCTTCGATAGCTGCGGTGGGTCCGTTGAATGTCCCTCCGTGACGAATAAACAATGCCTTGGGCCGATGGCTCAGCGGTCAGATTTGAACTATTACCTCGCCCGGCCAGCAGGAAGCGGAGCATGGCGACCGAGCAGGCACAGAACAAAAGCGCGATCACCCGGAGCGTTCCCTCCGTAGGCCAAGGTGCAAGATGGGTAGCCTGTATATCAAGCGTCGCCGGATGCGTGACAGCATTTACCGAGAGATAGACTACAAGGCCAGTCGCTAGAACAGAAATCGTCTCGAAAACCGCCAGGCCGGCCACATCTATTGTGTTACTGAGCGGAGTGTTTGCTGGCGCCGCAATTCGAGCCTTTCGTCGGCGGAGTCGCAGGAACTCGCTGCTGATACGGCATACCGCTACCGCGAAGAACGCCAAAATACCGGACGTGTCGGAACGGAGACCCCTGATGCCGCTCCAATACGGCATGCCCAGGTCATTTGGTCGAAAGGCAGCCAGAAGGCATACGCTGGCCCAGCATAGGCCAGCGCCATAGGCTAGGCCAGATGCAAGAGCCTCAACCGCTAGCCAGTTCCTCTGCCTGTTGAGAACGGAACGGTCATTCATTTGTAAATCTCCGTACCACCATTGTTGTACACCAGGTCTTTGGTTGTAAAAAGGAAGTCGGTTGGATAGAAATACGTAATCAGGTCGCCATCGTAGAATGTGGTGACCAAGCCAGTATGCACGGCTGAGTAGCCGAGGATCACCCAGCTAGAACGGCGAACTATCGTTGGGTAGATGTCGGATATCACCTCCTGGCCAGTCACATCAGCCGGCGAGGCGAACGCGAAACGAGTCGGAATATAGTCAGCCTGAATGCCGGCTGGAAGGACCCCCGGTTTGTCCGTAAGCCAGTCTGTAGCCGCGACCTCTTGCGGATGCACATAATACATGTCGTAGTAGCTCCCACTATTATCCAGATTTAGCTGCGCGGGATAGCCGCCTAGCAGTTGAGGCATTAGCCCGGTGGTCGAGGCAAGCAGGCCAATACACACCGCAATGGCTGCTCTTGGGCCCCATATGTGGCCTAGTGGCCGAAACACCGCAAGCGAACCCGCCACAAGCACGGGCGCGATCAAGATTAGCGCCTCTTGGAATGCGCGAAGCACTCCGTAGTCGGCTGACAGGTTCGGCAGTATCGTGATAACTGCAACCATGGTCACGCTACCAGCGCAAAGGCAAAGAAATTCTACGCCCACCTGCCGCCGCAACTTTGTCAACGCCACGCAAGCGATCAGACCTACACCGACGAAGATTTGCTCGCCCTTTGCCGCAACCTCTCGGATGACACTGTTTACCGCAGCGACGGGTATACCAACGTCGGACAAAAGCCTTCCAACACCGGTCAGCGGTAGGGAACTCGGGCCACTCACTTTGGTCGGATAGCGGTCTACGGCAGAAATCGGCGGATACATGGAAGGCGGGGCGCCGATTCTTTCCTTAATCGTCTGCTGGCGGTACCCGCTGAGTACAGTCTGCGGATTCGCCGTTGATCCAGACAGAAGGCTGTAGGAAACGTCTCCTGATCGAACGCTACCAGAATGTTCGGCAAGTGAGGAGATCGTCGACCTCGCGTCGGTAAGCGCACCACTGACGGTATGTGTTGCCAGATCTCCCCAGGCGAAGGCGATGATGATGAGCGCGAGGATTGAACTAACGCCCACCGTTCGTCCTATTACGGCGGAGGTCTGTTTCGCATGTGACACGCGTCCGGGTTGGAGCCAGATACGGCGACCCAGTGCGCTGGACTGGCGAATGGTCCAAGCCACGAACATCGTCAGCAGGAAAACGTACATTGTAGAATAATGTGAAAGCTCTATCCCAACGGCCGCGACAGATAGAGCAACACGCCGCGTGCGAATACTCCACTCATTATTAGTGATCGCCAAGATTCCAGCGCTTACAAATAGGAATGCGATCTCCTGGCGGTTGAGGAACGGCATGTCGGTAAAGAACGTCGGAAAGCTTATAAAGTAAATAACCGCCAGGATGGCCACTAGCCGCGACCAGCAGCGTCTGCAGATCGCATAGACCATTACTGGGCAAACGGCAAATACGAGTTGGAAGAATACCTTATAGACGTACGGATTATCGACGTTCACGATCCTGCCCACCTCGGTAGGGAGGATCGTGATGCTAAGGCAGGCGTTATAAGCATTGCGAAAATAGCTGATGTCCCAGTGGCCGTGACCTTCTGTCAGCTGGAAAACCCTATACTCCAGCTGGATATCGTGCCCGGTAACGAACCAACCTCGTAGGGAGGTCATTAGCAACAACGCGAGCGATAGCAGATACACAATCAAACTAGTCATTCCGTCGCGCACCTGCATCCGCCAGCGCAACAGGAGCGCAAACGTCACCGCCACCCCACCAAGTGCTGCGAGGCTAAGCTGATCACCGGCGCCGTTGTTGAGACGATTTGCACCCATTATTGCTAGGACGACGCACGCGACAGACCAGGCCGTCAACCGGTACTCCTTTGGCTTGCTCTCCCGAAGGGTAGTGCGCCAGGTCAGCGCTAGGGGCCACCGTCGACGTAGGAGGTACAGCGCTACGTTAAGAGCATCGCCGAGGATGACGACCGGGAGAGTGTCCAATGGTCGATGAATCCCCAGCAAGGGCAAGGCGCTGTTCATAACTAGGCCAATGAGCAGAAGCAGAAGCAACGTCCCGGTAAGACTGTATCCGACCCGCTCGGCCGCTGGAACACGCCGCCACAACGATGTTGTATACAGCAAGTAAACCGGATGCACAATAATGAACCAGAAGCCGATCGCCGGGCCAACGAAGACCAGCCGGTAGCCAGTCAAAGCCAGAACGTTGACGGCGATGGCTATGCCCGCACTTATTAGAATCGGCCAGAACCCTCTGGCGGCCTCTCGCTCGTTGCCCGTACGCGTCTCGCCCGACCGAAGACTCGGCAGTACTTGCTTAGCGTTGGCAGTTACTATTTCTGGTTCATTGGACCTGGTCACATCACGCACTGTAGATATCCGATCATCTCGGTATAGGCGGCGAGAGTGAGGCCTTACTCATCGTCGAGCGACGGACCAGGGCTCTAATCATTCCAGTAGGCTTGGTTTCCCTGGTGATACGTCTGGAAGTTATGCGCGTAATCCAGGGATCATCGAACAGCGGGTGATGCAGAATATCCCAAAACCGTCGCATCATTGCCAATGTGAGAGAGATCGCCGCCATCCGCAGGAAGATATAGACGGTGCTGCAGACCAGGTCCTCGCCGGTAAGCTTCGCCACCAACTTCGGCTCAGCGCTCGAATTCTCGGCAGCGATATACCGTTGCCTAGCCATGCTTGCGTTTCGAGACTTTCAAAGTGACCAGAAAGTCGATGATCTCTGGGTGGCCGGGAAGCGAGACTTCGATATGGCATGGGGAGTCGGTACACGCCGGACGGACCACCGCCGATACCGTCCACGCCGCTCCGATGGCCAACTTTCGTGCCGACTCCTTGAGGATCCGGGAACTCCGATCACTGCTCTCGCTGAGTACATATCGGTAATCAACCGCTCGGTCCTCGTGGTTGCCGACTGTAAACGAGATCCTTATAGGCTGGCGGGGCACCACGACGGACGGCAAGGCCCAGGCCTGATTGAAGGACAGGACAGTGTAAGGAGTTGGCTGTCTTATCAACGACAACGCCCACTGATGTCGGCCATATGGAGATAGCAAAGTAGCCCCGATGATGATCAATACCGCCGCGACAGCCATCGGCCACCGTCGCCGCCCGGCGGAACGACCCACAACGATGGTCATCCATCACCACCGGTTGCTAGGGCCTTGGTCGGTCGCCGCGCCCCGCCGGGCATCCAATCCACGTTCTGCCTCTGCGATGGAGTGGGTGCTAGTTGCTCCGCGCAGTTGGGCACACGTGTTGTAGCCGGTTGTGGCACATCGGGAACAGTGTCGTACTGCGACGCACGCAAGATAGCGCTTCTCCACCAGTCAAATCGCTCTTCAGCCAACCATCTAGAATAGGCCCACATGTACTTCGTGCGGGCCGGATCGCGAAGGATCTGAAGGAACGTCGAGCGGAGTACCTCTGGCTCGGGCTCGATCAACGCGATCCCCGAGGGATCGAGGCCGTAACTTGAGTAGGCATCTTCGGCAGCCGCGATGGCGGGCCAACCACGGGCCATGGCCTCCTGGATCGCCAAGGTCAGCATCTCGTCAGCTGCGGGTACGCGAAGATATCGCTGGCCTGGTATACTTCGCGGAGTTCAGTACGGCTGAGTGGGCCTGGGAAGCTGACCCGGGCCAGGGTGGAGCTGGGAATCCGTCCTAGTCGACCGAGCACCCGTGTGGCCCGCCGCTGGATAGTCCGAGCTTCGTCGTTTGATCGTCTCATGCCAATTCTCCTATCTGGCATCGCTTGTTCGAGCGGCCATTCCAGAAGATGTCCTTCTGTGATGCGCGGGTTTCACTCTTTTGCTTCGCTTATGGCGAGCGGGCGGATTTCTCGGAATGGCCGCTACAGCCGCACCGAGAAGGGCACCGATCGGCCAAGCACCAGCCAGAGCAGTGAGGCCTTTGGGCGCGAGAAACCATGCCAGACCACAGATAGCTATTGCATAGACCCCGCTGCTTACGACGATCATTCGGAGGTGGCCCGACAGTCGCAGAACAGTCAGGAGCCAGTTGTTCGCCGCGATGGGGATAGCGGCTATGGCGAGCAGGATAAGAGCCGCTGTCCCGTGCCGGCTGTAAGCTGGACCAAACAGCAGGAGAATCCATCGCCCCGACACAACCAGTACCAGGCATGCGGGTAGACAAAATGTCAGCAAGACCCGCCAGCTGCGGGAGAGCAACTTTTTCCAGTTCGCATCGGGATGAGATCCTTCCGCCAGAAACGCCTGCTCTACCGCATACGCGGCCGAATATAGCAGCGTGGCAATCTGGAAAGCGACAAAGTAGTAGCCTGCCGCGGATGCTCCCAATCGGTCCAGAATGATCAGAGGGACTACCAGGCTAGGGATCATATTGAGCACGTTTCCCGCATAACTCGCGCCTGAGAAACGGAGAAGTGGTCGCAACGAGCGAATTGGCTGTTTGAGTGATGGCCGCCAGCGAAGTGCCGCCAGCATTATAACGATACTGGCCGCACCTGCCAGTACGAAGCCGGCGGCGGAAGCAAAGAAAAGTCCATAGGCGCTGGTTCCCGCTAGCAGGATGGCGCAGGCAACCTTGGTAAGCCCACCAATTCCGCCATCGACCATCGCGTTGTAGCCCGCCTTGCGGCTAGCGATAAAAATCGAGTCTGTGATCAGGTTGATCGCCCCTGCGGCGGTAAGCACAGCGAAGCCAGCAACCAGGATTGGCCGGTGCCCGATGAAGTCGAGGCTTGGAGCAAGAACTGGTGTCAAGAGGGCGTAAAGGAGCCCCATCAAGGCGCCTCCCGCAGCTACGAGCAAAAGCGCGGCGGTGATCAGCGCATTCGGGTCGGGTGCGGTGGGCAGATAGCGGACAAGAGCGCTGTTCAACCCTAGAAGAGCAAGATAGGCTATGAGCGTGGTCGCAGAGATTAGCGAGCTAGCGATACCTACGTCGGTAGCGCTGAAGACACGCGTTGTAACGATCCAGAACAGGAAGCCAAGCCCAGCCTGAAGCCCTGAGCTAAGGACCAGGAACAACGAGTTGCGCACTAGGTGATCGGCGCGGAGCCTGATCAGTTTCGTGCTCCATTGTTCTCTCCGGGAGTATGTGCCGGCTAGCCCGAGCCCACGAGGGTCGCAGGTAATATTTGCCTGTATTCCGGCCAACGACACGAGGGCCGCGATCCCGGCCTCTTGTCGTTCCCGGGGGATGTATGCGGTCGAGGTGGCTACGTTCGTGCGGTGGGTCACTGCTGCCATGAGGCGCCTTCGTGGATAACGCGGGCTGGATTGCCTGCTACGACCGTTCCGGGCGGTACGTCACGGGTAACTACGCTGCCGGCACCCACAACCGCCCCATCACCGATCGTCACTCCCGGTAGGACCACTGCTCCGGTTCCGACCCAGACGTTGTCCCGGATGGAGACGGGCTGCGAGCGGGACCGCGCCTCTCCTTCGACGACCAACTGGTGCACGTTCGTGTCGAGGATGTTGGTGTTCCACGAAATCGAGCATCCCGAGCCAATCGTGAGATGTTCAAAGCACGTCAGCGTTGAACAGTCGTTGATAAACGAGCGCGGTCCTATCTCCAAGTCAGCTCCGTCGTGCACGAAGACCCTCGTGCCGCGGTGGATCTGCACGGTTCCATTAATTGTCAGCCTGGCTTCTCTGCCAAGATGGATAGAGCAAGGCGTGGGCGTGAAGTGGGCGAAGCCTAGAAACAAGAAAGAAGAGCTGCCGATTTGAATTCTCGACCCACGGCTAGTCTTAAGCTGGGTTCCCCGCGAGATGATGCACCATCCCTTGTAGCGGGCTGTCAGATATAGCGTGCGAGTAACCGAAACGTGTGCTGCGATCCGCATGACCACGCTTAGATCAACCCGTCCGTTGCATTCTGGAAGGAGGCGGCGCAGCCGATTCCAGCGCTGCGTTTTGAGCGGCCGCGCCCGCTGCTCAACTAGGCGTTCAGCCATTTCCGACCTCGGCGTATAGCCGTTCAAAGTGCGCGCCGATCTCTGCCCACGAGAATCGAGAAGCGATGCGGCTTGATTCCGTGCACATGAGTTGATAGCGACCCAGATCAGCGGTAATGCTCTTCAACGCCATGCGAAGTGCGGACACGTCGTTGGGCGGCACCAGGATGCCGTTGGTGCCGTGGGCGATCACGTCCCGGATTCCTGGTATATCTGTTGCGACGACGGGTAGACCCATCGCCATGGCCTCAAGCAAAACCAGTGGCATTCCTTCGCGTTCCGAGGGAAGAACGAAAACATCCGCGCTCCGGTACAGATCCCGGAGCTCATCCCCATCGGCTCGGCCATGAAACCGAATGTTCTGCAAGCCCAAACTTGCGGCAACGTTCCTGAGCTTGCCTTCGAGTTCGCCGTCGCCGACCAGGGTGGTCTCAAAGTGCTCAGAGACTCCCGCCAATGCATGAAGAAGCAGCGGGAGATTCTTCTGGGGGGAGAGCCTGCCCACGAATAGCAGCCGCGGCTTAGCGCCTACGAGCCGACGACCGGAATACAAGAACGTCTCCTCGACGCCGTTGGGGATCACCGCGATACGCGCCGCGGCGATTCCGTACTTGGCTGCGACAGCGGACCTCTGCGCGCGGGTGAACACCACTACGCGCGCAGCCGAGCGTAGAATGGGCCGCAACACCAACGGCTTGTAGGCTCGAAGCAAGACTCCCGCCCGCCCAGATGGCCCGACATCTATATGAAGATGGGCCACGTACGGCAGGCCGCGCAGGAGGTGCGCCACGTATACCGCCTCCGGCACGAAGGCCTGTGACACGTGAAGATGCACCGTCGCGGAACGTGGCATCGTAAGAAGTTCGAGAGGAAGTCCTGGGATGATGGCGGTGTGTGCCACCTCCCACGACCGGAGATGTCGCACTTGGTTTGCTTCGCCTAGGGTCGCTCTGCCTACGCGGTCCGTCATCCGTGGCCGGTCCCCCGCTGTGAGGACTGAGACCTCCAGACCGCGCGCACTGCGGTAAGCGACCAGTGCCTGGACGACCTTCTCGAGACCTCCGAGGAACGGAGGGTAGTGCGCGGTTACGTGCACTATCCGTGAAGCCATGATTCATGCCCTCCGTGCCTGCTTTGACCGCAGGAGTCGCCGGCCATCTTTGTCGACGAAGAGAGTCAGCAGACCAAGGCCGATCCCGGAGCTCCACGAGAGGTTCTTAATGAGCCACGCCGGGAAGGTCAGGGCGGCGATTCGCGCCGGACAACGCTCGTAGCAAATGACGAAGACGGCCTCGGCCAAGGCGAACGGAATGTTAAGCAGAAGCGGCCACCATGACTGCAGCAGGAGGCCAACAACGCTCCCGCCTACGCACAGGATTAGAGGAACGAAATCCAGCCAGCGAAAAGACCGAGTGACGAACGAGAACCATGACTTCATGAACCCGTATCGATACATTTGCCTTGCATACTGGCTAAACGTCTCCCTGCTATAATGACGTATTTTCATGCCAGGAACGTAACGTTTGCCGTAAAGACCTCCGATACGAGAAGCCAACTCCAGGTCTTCAGCAAACCTAAAATCCTCATCGAAACGCACTTCCTGCAGTGTCCCAAGATTTATAGCGCAGTTCGCTGCGCAGAACTGCATAATACCGCCACCAAATAGCCGACGTACTGCATGGTCGTTAAGCGCGATTGCGTGCGCCGTCAACGTCCGGTATGCCGGTAGCATCTCGCCTGAGATCAGCACTGTCTCCGGGTGCTCCCGGAAGGTGTCGACGATGACGCGCGTCCAGTCGGGTTCGGCGCAGTCGTCGGAGTCAACGAAGGCGACCAGATTGGAGCGGGCGCAGCTAATGCCGATGTTACGGCCACGAGCGATGTTATGCGAGCCGTTCCGCGTTATGGACAAGCGGAGTCGATTCGAGTATCCCGATACGATGGCTTCCGTCTCATCCGTTGAGTCATCGTCCACTATGATGACATCGAAGTCACGATTACGCTGGTTTACCAGGGAGTCCAGGCACGCGCCGATTGTCAGGGCGCTGTTGAAGGTCAGAATGACTACCGTCAATCCTGGCGAACCCGTCACGAAAGGTCATCCTCCCAGATACTAATAGCGCCCAGTTTTCCGATCTTCGCGCGGGGCGCCCACTTCGCGTCGATCGCTTCCGTCATTGCCAACCCGCTGTCATTGGTCAACCTAAGAATTCTCATACAAACGAGTAGTAGTCGGTCAATGCGTTCCCTGCCTTCTTGAAACGCCAGCATCACAACCCCAAGACCGAACGCGGCAACCACGACTCCGCTGTCCATTGGGGCGATCTGCCATCTCGCGAGCTGACAAATTACAGCAAGAGGTGCAGTGGATAGACCCCCGACTAATCCTCGCTTCGGTTGCAGGTTAGAATCCTGCGCATTAATGCGTAGCCAAGCAATCGCCCTTATGCGCGCCCAAACCGGTGAACCTCCCATGACGAATCGGTCATACTTGCGCGTGCAACGTTGCACGTGATAAGCCGGCAGCCCTTAACCGCCACAGTGCGCCGCGAGAGCCGTGCTTGATGTTGAGTCAATTATCCTTGACAGCATTCGAAGTCGGCGCTATATAGACCATGACGGCCAATGCCTGTAGGCGACTTCGCGACTCTTTGGCGGCTACAGAAACCACATGCGCTAGAGCCTGCCGCTTTCCGAGACAATCTGCGGCCTAGTCATACCGTATGACGACGTTACGGTACATTCGACCGAAGCCACAGCTTGGCCCGAATATCGGACGATACTCCTCGTGCCGCCCCCCGGGTGTCGATCCCCGAGTTCGGGGATCTAGGCACCCACAGGCGACATTCACTCGCGTCCGAGATGAACTGCAGACGCTGATATCTAGGCGCTGACCTGCATAAACGGCGAAATCCCACGAAGGTTGGACGCACACCTCGAAACACCAGGCTCTAGCGCGTCACGTCGATGTGTACGTTTCCCTGATAACTAGCAGATAAGACGGCATAGTGGGTACCTAGCGACGTAGGAGCTACCAGAACCTGGCACACGACTCGACGTGGCGAGGCACTTCTGCCGTCCGGCACCTCCGGCTCGAGATGACATGCGTCCTTGGGGGGACCATATGGAATCACTGCGCAGGCAAGTCGGTTGCCGGTGCGCCCGACCTCGTGGGTTGACTTCTGTGAGTATCACTGCAAGCACTCTGAACACCCTCGGGCGCTCAATCAATTAGCTACGTTCTGTAGTCATTGCGCTACGGAATGTGGTGTAAACCAATTATAACCTTCGTGCGTCTTATTGCTCTGGAGCAGTGGTCCTAGACGACGATTTGGACCCCTGGGGTGGAGGTCTCACGTTGCCGGGCATTGGGGAGGATGTGTTATGCCTGACGGAAATCAAACAGCTGCCAAACGAATCGCGTGGTTCACACTTAAACGGTTCCCACATAACAGATGCCGATTGCGCATCGACTGTCTTAAATAAGACCTGATGGATATGCCCCGCACCGCCGCCTGCCGGATGCAATCTGCACGGGTCCTAGGTATTCAAATTCAGCGGACCCGTGCGACAAAATGCTCGCATAGCCATAGCCACGTCTGCGCACAGTGAATAAAGAGGGAACTGACAATGCTTCAAACTGTCTCGAGGCCACCTCAACCAAATGTTACGGTGGTGATACCTACTCTAAATGAGGCGCGGAACCTGCCATATGTGTTCTCCAGACTTCCGGTGGGCCTCCACGAAGTCCTCATAGTCGATGGCCATTCCGTGGACGACACTCCAGCAACTGCGCTCCGGCTCAGGCCTGATGCTCGAATCATTACGCAGAATCGCCATGGCAAGGGAAATGCTCTCGCCTGTGGATTTGCTGCAGCAACTGGGGACATCATAGTCATGGTAGATGCTGATGGGTCGGCCGACCCAGCCGAGATTCCTCAGTTCGTCGACGCTCTCCTCAACGGCGCAGACTTCGCCAAAGGCACTAGATTCACCGAAGGCGGTGGCAGCAGCGACATTACACGACTTCGGCGGTTGGGTAACAGGCTCCTCAGCAGCCTGGTAAATATACTCTGCCACACACAATACTCAGATCTCTGCTATGGCTTCAACGCCTTCTGGCGGTGTTACGTTCCAGTGCTCGGCTTGGATGCTGAATCGGCCACTCCAGACGACAGCAGTAGGCGTCTCTGGGGCGACGGCTTCGAGGTGGAGACGCTGATCAATATACGCATCGCACAAGCGGGACTCGCTATCGATGAGGTTCCAAGCTATGAGCACTCGCGAATCCACGGTGTAAGCAACCTGAACGCATTTAGCGACGGCTTCCGTGTTCTGCGCACTATTCTAGCCGAACGTTACTATTCCAAGGGCCGAAAGGCACCTGCAACAAATGCGATGGTCACCTTCCGCTACGCGGAACTTAAGCCCATTCGCCTTCCTGCCGAGGACCTAACCAGCGTCGAATCCGGTAATTAAGATGAATAATTCAGTCAATGAACGGTATCAGGAATCGGAGGGCGCCTCACCTCAAACCCAAGTCGTCGGACGGGCAGCAGAACCTGACCTGATAAGGCCATCGGCGTGTGAGTCGAAACGTGTCTGTCTCGTAGGACCAGGGACCCGATTCCTCTCGGGTATCACGTACTATTCTTATTGTCTAATCGACGCATTGACTCTTGCGGGATATGATTGTTCCGCAATATTTATCCGTAAGCTTGTACCAGCTTGTCTGTATCCAGGACGCGTGCGAGTGGGAGAAAACCTAAGCGATCTCCGTCTGCCCGAGCACATCCGACGAGTAGATGGCATTGATTGGTACTGGGGATGGTCCGTCGTACGGGCGGTGGTCTTTCTGTGGAAAGAACGACCTCAAATTCTCGTACTGCAGTGGTGGACAGGGGCCGTACTCCATACCTATCTTTTGTTGGCACTGATTTCGCGCGTGCTCGGGTGCAAAGTCATCGTGGAATTTCACGAGGCTCAAGATGTCGGCGAAGCCCGGCTGCCGTTCGCTGCTACCTACATGAATATTGGTGGACGCTGCTTGCTAAAGTTGTCAAGCGGCCAGCTGGTTCACTCCCAGTATGACTGGAACCTCGTAAAAAGCCGGTACCGATTGAACGAAACTCTACAGATCGTTCCGCATGCGGGTTATGATTATCTGCCAGCGAAACCGCCTGTTAGGCTAGCTCCGAAGGGAGTAATAAATCTCCTTTACTTTGGGGTCATCCGCCCGTTCAAAGGAGTAGAAGATCTGATAGAGGCGTTCAACCTCGTTGGCGTCGAGAGCCAGTCCAACTTCTGGCTGACAGTTGTAGGAGAGACCTGGGAGGGTTGGGATCTACCCACCCGCCTTATCGCCTCGTCGCCTTACCGCAATCGTATTACGTTCATTAACCGGTATGTCACCGATATCGAGGCAGCGGGCTACTTTGCTGGAGCCGACCTAGTCGTTCTCCCATACCACCGGTCCTCATCCTCCGGGCCACTCCAGATCGCCATGGCGAAGGGCCTACCAGTGGTAGTGACACGGGTGGGAGGTCTCGTCGAGGCCACAGCCTCTTACGATGGGGCAGTAATGGTGGAGGCTGCTAATCCCGCATCGCTAGCCGAAGGTGTCGAACGGGGAGCTAATCTCGTTGGCCGACGTTTCAACGGGGTTACCTCGTGGGGCCAAACGGTTAGCGGCTATTCAGATTTGATCGGCCGGATATGCAAATGAGTCGGGAGTTTGCTGGGAGGACTCGAGACTCCGCCCTCGCCTCGACCGGTTCATGGATGCCTGAATGGATATTCCCAGAGGTCTCAGCAACAGAAGCCGGTGACCATCACCGGGCTAGGATTGCGCCAGCATGGCACTAGCCCTTCACAGAATCACCATTCCGTTCATTATACGGCCACTAAAGCGGCGACATGCTGGGCGCCATACCAAGCGGACTGCAAAGCGGACTAGTTCACTAGCTCGAAGCTCATTCTACCTGATGGCAGCTACGATCGTCACCTCAATATTTGGGTACGTCTTCTGGACAGCGGCCGCCCGACTGTTCCCAGCATCTGCTATTGGCGAGGCAGGTGCTGGGGTATCAGCTATGTCTTTTGCTTCTCTGGTTGGCGCTATGGGAGGCGCCCAAGCTCTCCTCGCGGAGCTTCCCAATAAGGGTCGGCCAGAAGACTGGTCGTCTACTGTGACCACCTCTCTGGTTTTTACTGCGGCCACGTCGGCTGTAGTTGCCCTGGCCACGGTGGTAGTTCTGGCGCAGACCGGCCACTCGAGATTTCTCTACCACCAGGCATGGTGGGTTGCGGCGTTCGTAATCGGAGTGATAGCCACGACGGCATCACAGTTGCTCGAGAACGTTTGGGTAGCACAGCGTCAGGCGGAGTGGTTTCTCGGAGCGAGTTTCGTCTTCTCGGTGGTCAAACTTGCGATCATCGTCATCCCTGTCGTTGCCGTTTTCGGCGCTGTTGGCATTCTTTCCATCTGGTCCGTGGTCCTTGCTATCACCGTCGCGGGTTGCCTGGTGATGCTAGGCCGTATGTATGGGTACCGGCCGCGCTTTACCGGCTTTCGCGCACAGCTTTGGTCTATGCGGCAGACGCTCACCGGTAACTATGCGATCAGCGTTGGCGATCAGATAACTCTCTATCTTATTCCGGTTCTTGTTGCTATTCAGGTGTCGCCCGATGCGGCTGGATGGTTTTACGCTGCGTGGAAGATCGGCGCGTTCTACGCCGTGTTTGCATCGGCTGTGGGAACGTCTACATTCGCGGAGGGCAGCCGTCAGCCCGACCGAGCCCTGTCGATAGCTACCTCCGGCATGAGGATGATTCTACCCTTCATTGCCCTTGGGACAATCGTAACGATATTGGGCGGCCATCTGGTCTTGCGTGCGTTCGGGGGCGCGTACGCAGCGCACGCATATCCGCTCTTGGTCTTCTTGTCCGTTGCCGCCTTTCCCGATGCTGTCGTCAATATTTACCGTACAGTTCTGCGTGCACAGAGACGGTATGTGGTCGCGTCCGCTATGTGCTGGATAATCTCGGCTACCCGTCTGGCACTTACCTGGCTGGCGGTGGCGCGTTGGGGAATCGTAGGCGCGGGTTGGGCCTGGCTCTTGACACAAACAGGCGGCGCTGTGTGGTGTGTAATTGACTGCGCTTGGTACCGGGGGAGTACTAAAATGCCGGATGATGTAAACCTTGAGGTAGCGAGGCCTGACCTTGAGCGGCGGAGATCTGAGTGATGAAATATTTCCGACAGTTTGAATGTCGCGAAACGGCAATCTCGTTTCATTACGCTATCGACCTGTTGCCGGATCGTGTCATGACAGTTTCTTCGAACTCAATCAGGTGGGGTGGATAATGAAATGTCTCGTGACAGGAGGTTGCGGCTTTGTGGGGTCCGCACTAGTACGGCGGCTGTTGGCCGAAAGCTGCGAGGTAGTGATCGTAGACGACCTGTCTAAGGGATCGCCGGAGAACCTAGGACCCGAGCAGCATAAGGTCACTCTGATCGCGAGCGATGTCAGTGCTGGCATGGATAGTATCCTGTTGCGGTTCCAGCCAGAGATCGTCTTTCACCTGGCAGCGATGCACTTTATTCCTGACTGTGACGCCGATCCCTTGAGGTGTCTGCAGATCAACGCGGAGGGTACCCGAGTCGTGCTAAGCGCCGCAGCGGCGCTTGACCAGCCAGCCGCCGTGATCTTGGCTTCCTCGGCTGCAGTCTATGCTCCTGGCAACGAGGCCCACCAGGAAGAAGACGCCCTAGGGCCACTCGATGTCTATGGCTATTCGAAGCGCTGGGCGGAGGAGTTGACGTCGAACTATGCGAATCGTACTCATGCGGGTGTTGGAATCGCCCGCCTATTCAACGTATTCGGGCCTGGCGAAACCAACCCGCATCTCATTCCTAGCATCATCTCCCAACTTCAGTCGGGGGAGACCCTTCGACTAGGAAACCTTTCATCCAAACGCGATTATATATTCGTGGATGATGTAGCTGATGCCCTTGTTCGTATGGGCACCCATTGTCACAGCGGAGAGTCGGTGACTTTGAACCTGGGAAGCGGCAGAACATACACCGGAATGGAAGTCGTGGATTCCCTAATTGGGCTCAGTACACGGCATGCCACACGGCATGCCAGACCATTGCTCACCGTAGATCCAGGTAGGGTGCGTACGGTAGACCGACCCATCCTCCATGCGAATTATGACCTGGCTCGAAAGGTGCTCAGCTGGGCTCCTGCCACATCGCTGCAAGCGGGGTTGCAAGCGTCATGGCAGAGTCCCGTCGGCGCGGGGGTGATCTTGTAATGAGAGTAGCTCTAGTATCTGCCCATTACGCCCCATTCGCAGGTGGGGTTGAGTCCCATGTCGAAGAGATCGCAAAGCGTCTGGCCGACAGGGGCACGTCGGTTGAGGTACTGACGCATCACGACGACCCTGACCTCCCCGATACCGAGAAACTTGACGGAGTCCTGGTACGACGGTACAAAGTGGCGATGACCAGCCAACACTTTGGACTGTCTCCCGCGGTATGGAGTGCACTAATACGGCAAAGAAACCAATATGATGTGATCCATGTCCATGGCTATCATTCTGCCGCCCCTCTAACTACGGCCCTGGCCGGCGTTTCGCCCATAGTCTTCACGCCTCATTACCACGGTACTGGGCACTCTCCGTTCCGTAAGGCCCTACACGTTCCATACCGCCTGGTTGGCAAGGGAATCGTGGCTCGCTCCGCACGAATTATCTGCGTGTCACAAGCCGAGGCTAGCCTGTTTCTTACCCACTTCCCTGCTGCTAGAGCACGGGTCCGCATCATTCCTAACGGTGCCGATCTGGAGAGAATTAATTCTGCCCTGCCATTTCGAAACGTAGGAGATGTCATAGTAGCAGGTGGGCGCCTACATTCTTACAAGCAAGTCGATCGCATTATCGACTCCATGCCGCTCACGCCGGCAACCACGCGCCTCGTAGTCACGGGCGATGGGCCCGAGCGGCCTCGGCTCGAATCACTCGCGACTGAGCGGAATGTGGCGGATAGGGTGTCCTTCATAGGGCGAGTCGACACGGATACGTTGTATCGCTGGTACGCCACAGCCCAGGTCTTCTGCTCAATGTCGACCAACGAGGCAATGCCGGTCACAATTCTAGAACTACTCGCTGCTGGCGCTAGAGTCACGGCCTCTGATATTCCAGCCCACCGTGACATTCGCGAGCGCACTGGAGGAGCCATCGTACTCGTCCCGCCAGACGCGGATCCCGCAACCCTCGCGGCGGCCCTCCAAGTTGCTTACAACAAACCGGGGGCGCCCAATCAGCGGATCCCCACATGGGATGAGGTGACGACAGAAACGGTCGAAGTATACCGGGATCTCGTGGGTACGGTCGCATCATGACTGTATCGAGCGCCGATGAGCGAGTGCGTGTTCTCTACTGGTTCAACCAGCCGACGCCATATGTGGTAGCGCGTTTTAACGCAGCGGCCGAACGGCCGGAGCTAGATTTCCACGCCGTTTTCTCGGAAGTCCGCCAGTCAGACCGATCCTGGGACGTGGACGAATCTACATGGAATTTCCCCGCCCGCTATCTGACCAGGATTAAGCTGCCGCTAAGAGAGTTGGTAAAGCTCCGTCCTGACGTGTTTCTTCTGGAGTATGACCGCTGGAATCTGGCAGTCGGCGCGGTGCTCGGTTTGGTCTACGCCAGAAGGGTCGGATTTCGCGTCCTGCCCAACTTTGACGCGTGGTCACAACGGACTTGGTGGCGGGAGGTGGGGAAACATGTGCTGTTCAAGGCTATCGACGGGGTTAAGGTTTCGGGTCCGGACGGGGCTGCACTGGCAACTCGCTATGGCCTGCCGGAGGACCGGATCGCAACAGTTACGCAGTCAATCAACGTGGCTCACTACAGCCGAAGCCGTAACATGGCTGCTGAGGAACGTCACTGTCGACGTGAGGAGCTCGGCCTTAGCGGCTGTGTCTTTATTTACGTTGGTCGCCTCTGGGCCGGCAAAGGCCTCGATGACCTATTCGAGGCATATCGGCAGCTCTGTGCTATCCGAAGCGACGTGAGCCTGCTGATAGTTGGTGACGGCGTCGAGTATGAACGCTACGTCGGCTGCTTTTCAGATATACCCGGCGTCAAGTTCGCAGGGTTCGTTCAGCCGGATGCCCTCCCGGAGTGGTATTCCATATGCGACGCGCTAGTATTTCCGACCCAGGGCGATCCGAACGGCCTCGTGGTTGATGAAGCCCTAGCAGCCGGACTGCCCGTCATCACTTCAGATGCTGCTGGTGATATATGGACGCGAGTTCCGGAAACCGTCGGTTACATATTTCCCGTGGGCGATGTCGATGCTCTACTGAAGGCGATGCTCATGCTTGCCGATCCCCTAAACCGTCAGCCAATGAGCCATGAAGCATCAAAATGGGTCGAACAGAAGCATGATGAGCGCTATGCGCAAGATCTCGTTCGCTTCGTCCAGAACTTGGTGAGACAGCCCCGCCGACGAGCTGCCCTAAGGAGCATCTGTTCAGTGCTTGGTCGGCTATTGAGCGGCCCGAGACGGGTACACGGCCTCACCCCAAGACCGTAAAATTAGGTACCAACTACATGTCGCTAGGAAGCGCGGAGCGAAGAGAAGCGCTAGGACTAGTAGATCAACGAGGCTAGGATTAGATTTTATTCAAGGAGAGTAAGTGTCCCCTAAAGTTAGCGTCCTAATATCGACTTATAATCGTCCGCAGTTTCTTGCGGAAGCTCTTGCGAGCGTAGTGGTACAGTACTTTGATGATATTGAGGTAATTGTGCGAGACGACGCTGGGCGGCCAGGTGAAGTTGAGGACGTGATTCGGGATGTGAATGATGATAGAATCGTTTACCGTCGGAACAGCAGCAATGTTGGCGTTTTCGCGACGAATGCCGTTCTCTATAACGAGGCTCGAGGCCAATACTTGGCCCACCTGGATGATGACGATGCCTGGCGCCCAGAGTTTCTGGAGCGCATGGTTGCCGCTCTTGATGATAACCTCGATTGCGGTCTCGCGTTCGCGGGCAGCCTAACGGTGGATGCCCATGGCACGCCACTGTCCGAACGCACACGGATTTCTAACGCTAAGTGGGGACGTGTCGGGCTCGCAACGGGTAGGCATGCCGACGGCAGACGCCTTGCGGTGGTCGCTCGCGCCGTCCCGGCGAGCCACTCAGCCGTCGTCCGAGCCGAGACCCTCGATCGGGAACGGCTCGTGAACGCTAAGGCGGGCCGGGCCTGGGACATGTACATTGCTGCCTTGTCGGTTCGGCGTACAGGTTGGCTATGGTTCGATAGTCAGGCTCTCTCTTTCTATAGATGGGGACACTCCGATCAGATGAGCGGGAGCTCTACTCGCGACGAGACCTTCGAGGGTCTTGTTTGGTCGCTGCGCGAATTCTCGAACGATCCTTACTTTTCCGCTGAGCGTTCCGCGCTGCTTTGCCAATTGGTTAAGCAGGAAGCCTATTGGAGTGCACATAAGTTGCTGCGCGAGAGGCGGCCGACTGAAGCGGCGCGGCATCTCGGTCGGGCATCTCGCGGTCTTGTTACGACAGCATTCGGCTGAGGTGTTGGCCGTCGCTAAGTGGCATGGTGAACGTCGGCATAAATTTCAAGGAGGTAAACCCGATCAGCTGGACATGATATGTTTCGGATAATTAGAGCTCTACCTAGTGAGGCTGCGAGGTTTGGGCTTTGAGTCTCTGTGGACTCATGGCTAAAGGTCGACTACGGCCTTGGGAGATGATTGGAAGTACTATGGACGTAGCAAGTGAGGGCCTGGCCGGTCGGGGGCTGTTGCAGTCGGCACAGGAATGGGAGTTGCGTAATTCGGTTCTAGCCGAAAGCCTGTGCTTGTTGACCGAAGATCACATGTCATGGGTGCCTGACGGTCGGGGCCTAGACGTAGGGTGCCAGGGTGGATTCCTAGCTGACTATCTAAACGAGCACACGCCGATGTCCTGGGAGGGTATCGATCCGATCTTGAGTGAGACTAAGCGGTCTCCGCGAGGAGCTTTGCTCCATCGGGGCGCGGCTGAAGATATCCCATACCCTGATAACAGCTTTGACTGCCTGATTCTCGCAAATGTCTTTGAGCACATAATCCCTGAAAGTCGGCATGCGTCCTTCGTGGAGATGCGCCGAGTGTTGCGTCCGGGGGCCATCATGGTTGGTCAATTGCCGAATCCATACTTTCCAATAGAGTCCCATAGTAGGCTACCTTTCATGGGGTGGCTCCCTTTGAATCTACAGAAGAAATATTGGCGGCTCTCGCCTGTTCCATGGGAACATGATTTTTTTACCGTGACTTTGCGTGATTTGCGCAGAGAAGCCGCAGGAGCGAATTTGGAAGTTGTGTGGACGCAGAACTTTAACTATCCTATAGCGGCGCTCCCCAAGGCTGTCCGCCCAATCGCCGTTCTTCTCAAGTACCCGATGCGGCGATTCCCGTGGGCTTGGCAGTTTGTGCTTCGACGGCCCGGCGTAGAGTAGGTGATCGTGACTGGCGCGGTTCAGAGGCATGGCAACGCTCTAGAGAGCCCGCGCGCTTTCGTGCAGCTCGGACCCTACCGGCTGGCCTACCTGACTTGACTCACGGTCATGGATTTTCGGTGAGCTAGTGGGTGGCTCCGTAAGTTCGTCGGGGTGGTCAGGCGGCCTGTGGCAGGTTGGCTGGTTCTTGGCGGGTGCTGATCCGCCGAAGGAGCCGGTCCAGGTCGGCGCGGTGAATTTCCAGTTGAACGGCCGGGCGGTCTGGTTGTACCGGCTGGTGAAGGCCAGCAGGGTAGCGGCGAGCTGGGTCGTGCTGGCGAAGTCGTTGGGCGAGATGACCTTTTTCTGCACGATGGAAAAGAAGACCTCTGGTTGAGCCAGGACGCGTGCACCGGCGTGTGGATCATGATCGCGTTCGGTTGTGCCCGGGCCACCCGCCTGACCGCAGCCTGGCCGCGGTGGTCAGAGCCGTTGTCTGCGATGACGAATACCTGGGGGGCACTGGCGTAGGGTTCGTGGCTCATAACCTGGCTCATCAGCGCCATGAACGGGGCGATCCCGGTGGTCTGCGGGCAGGACGCGGTTACCTGTCCGGTGCGCACGTCGAGTGCGGCCAGCAGCGCCAGCGCGCCGGTGCGCTGGTACTCGTGCTCCACTCGTGCCGGCCGGCCGCGCCCGGGCGCCCGGGCGGGGTGGCGGCGAGCGCGGGCCTGGATGGAGGGCTTGGCGTCAACAACCGAGACGATCCGGTCCCCGGGACGCAATGGCTGGCCTTGGTAGAAACCCTGGTACAGGTCGAGGATCACGGTGGCCCTGGCGGCGAAGTCCGGGTCGCGGGGAAAGAGCCAGGACTGGTAACGCCAGGGCTTGAGGGGATGCCCGGCCAAGATCCGCAGCACAGATGATGGCGAGATCACGCTGATCACGCCCTGGGATCTCAGTTCGGCGGCCAGTTCCGGAGCGGTCCAGCGGGACAGCGGCACCCCGGTCGTGGCGGGCAGCTGGCAGGCCAGCGCGCAGACCGCGGCCCGTTCCAGCGCGCTGATCCGCCGCGGCCGCCCGGGGCCGGGGCAGGTCCTTGAGCCCGTCCAGCCCGCGGGCCGCGGACCGGCCCCGCCACTTACGGACCGTGTCCACGCTGACCCGCAGGTCCGCGGCGATACGGGCGCTGGCCCGGCCGCGCGCCGCAGCCAGTACGATCTGCGCCCGCAGCCAGTCCCGGTAGGCCGTCCTGGCCGCCCGGGCGCGCTTCTTTAAGGTCCTTCGCTCACCAGCACTGAGCATGACCGGCACCGCGCGATCTGGCGGCATGGCACCTCCCGGGATTACCGCCTGGATGACCCGCTCCCGGACCCGGTGATCATAACGGGCGCCACGACCGGGGCGCGGCACAATGAGCCCCATGGCCGCCATCCCCGAATCCACCCGCAACTCGATCACGCTGCGGCTGCTCGATCACGCCGAAGCCCACTGGCCCCAGCTCACCCTGTCGACGCTCACGTTATTGAGCAGGGGTGTTGCTCAGGTAATTGAGCAGGGCCTGGTCTTGTTCTGTTTTACTCGGTGGTTTTGCTGGTTGTCGTGCCGGCGCGCTGGCCGGGTCGTTTTCTGGGTCGGTAGCTGGGTCCGTTCATGAAGAGCTGGTGACTGTTGTTGATGAGGCGGTCCAGGAGGGACTCGGCGACGACGGGATTGGGGAATAGCGGGTACCAGTCCTGGGGTGCCCGGTTCGAGGTGAGGATGAGCGAGCGGCCGGCTCGTTCGGTGATGAGCTCGTAGAGGTCGTCGGCCTGGGCCGGGGTGAGCTCGCGGATGGCGAAGTCGTCGAGGATCAAGATGGCGGGGCGGGCCAGTTCGCTGAGTCTTTTGTGCCAGCTCTGGTCGGCGTGGCCGCCGGCCAGGTGGGCGAGGGCGCGGCTGGTTTTGAGGAACCGGACGTCGGCGCCGTGGCGGATGGCGAGGTGGCCGAGGGCCTGGGCGACATGGCTTTTCCCCACGCCGACCGGGCCGTACAGGATCACGGACTCGCCGGCGTGCAGCCAGCGGAGGGCGGCGAGGTCGCGGATCTGGGCGGCGGGGAGCTTGGGTGATGCGGTGAAATCGAAGCCTTCGAGGGTGGCTTGCTCATCGAACCGGGCGGCGCGGAGCCGGCGGTGGATGGCCATGCTGGCGCGGCGGGTGATCTCGTCTTCACACAGGACCTGGAGGAAGTCGATGTGGCCGAGTTCCCCGGCGCGGGCCTGGGCCAGCCGGCCCTCGATGGTCTCCAGCATGCCGGACAGCTTGAGGGTGCGCAGTGCGGTGTTCAGGGCACCGGTCTGGATCGTGGTGGTCATGGCGTGGCTGTCCCTGGTGTCGTGGTGAGCAGGTGCAAGGTGGCGGGCGGGTGGGTGGTGAGGGGGGGTCATGACGCCTCCTGGGTGCCGGGAACGGCGGCCCGGAGCGGGACCACGTTTCCCCGGCGGTGCAGGACGCGGCGGCGAACAGCGCGTCCGGCCCGTGCAGGAATGCCGCCGCGCCGCCGTCGCCGGCCGGGGTAGTGACGGGAGAGGTTTCAGTGCCGGCGGCAAGGATGCCCCTGACGGTCCGGTAGGACGGGTCGCCGGCCGCGGTCGCCGTGGCGCAGGCGGCTTCGAGCCGGCCGGTTTGGTGCTTGTCTGCCAGGTGCAGGACGCCCTGCGCGGCGCGGAGCCGGTAGAGGGCATTGTCTTCGAGCAGCCCGCTGATCAGCGCCTGGCAGGCAGGGCCGACCTCGGCGGCTTTCCTGCGGCACCATGACGGGGTGCGCATGTGGAACGCGATCTTCTCCGGCGATAGGTAATCGGCCAGGTCGGTCTGCTTGCCCTGGGGCTTGCGGGCGTGGGTCTTGACCAGGTCCCCGCCAGCGAAGAGCTGCACCATCGTGGCGGTCGAACGGGCATCCAGGCTCTGGCCGATGTGCTTCCACGGCACTGAATACAGGCTCTTGCCGACCTTGACGTGTTCTCTGAACTAAGGCTTATGTGACGATCTGGATTAGCTGTTCCGGGTTTGCCCGTTTGCGTGCAGGACGGCGGTGGCCAGGAGGTTTGCGTTCTGGTGGTCGATGCTGGTCAGCGCGTCGCTGAGGCTGACGGGGACCCCGCCGGCGATGCTGGCGGCGAGGCGGAGCATGTGGCGTTCGCCGCTGCCGCATGGCAGGCAGCCACTGTCGAGGGCGGCGATCGCGGCGGGCCAGTCGATGGCTGCCATCAAGGTGGTGCCGTCGCTGATGCTCGTCCCGGTCGTGATGAAGGGGCCGGTGAAGTCGCCGCGGTGCAGCCAGCCGCCGCAGTCGATGAGCAGGCTGACGCCCGCCTCGGCGGTGAGGATGCCGCCGGCGCAGGCCCGCAGGGCCTCGGCGAGGATGGTCACGGGGTTCCTTTCGCGGCGGGCCGGGCGGATGAGGACCGTCCGGCGATGTCGGGGAACGCGGGCATGCCGAGCTGGACGGCGTCTGCCTTGCGCTGGAGCGAGGCGGTGATCTGGGCGAGCTTGTCCTCGGCGCCGGCGAGGCTGACCTTGAGTCCCTCGACCTCGCCGGGCCAGTCTTCGCGCTCGGCCTCGGCGATGCGGTCGTGCAGGTTGGCGCGTATCTCCTCAAGGCGATCACGCTGGCCGGGCGACGGCCGCAAGAGTGAGCACCTGACACATGCGTGCTCATGGATGCAAGGTGTCCCGAACGCGCGGGCGCAGGTGCCGACGGACACCTTGCGCTTCTCGAAATGGGCGAGGAACGCGTCCCACTCCTCGTCGCTCGGGGTCCGGTACTCCTCGCTGGGCCGGATGGCACGCCGGCGGGCGATGAACGCCCGGTGCGCCTCGATGGCCTCCTGCGGGTAGACCGCCTTATAGCCCATGGTCACGGTAATGTCCTGGTGGCCGGCTATCACCTGGGCGATGTGCGGCGGGAGCCCGTTCAGCACGGCGTCCGTGATGAAGACCCTCCGGAAATCGTGGGCGGTATAGCGCAGCGGCCCGCCGTCGGCGGGATCGGTCAGCCCGGTGCGGGCCAGCGCCTCGTCGAGCAGGGTGTTGACCATGGACCCGGTGAACGCGTGGTGCTCGGTCCTGACCCGCCGCTGGAACAGCAGCGGCGAGGGCGGCAGCCAGAGGAGCTCGTACTGGTCGCGGGCGCGGACCAGGGGCACTGCCCCGTCACGGCCGCGGATCCGGCAGATGACGGCGCTGAGCACGTCCGCGAGCTCCGGGCCGGCAAGGATGAGACGCTCCATATCGGTCTTCGACGGCGCGATCTGCAGCAGCGGGACGACCTCGCCGGTGCCGGGCAGCCGGTACTGGACCAGGCTGTGATGCGAGAGCTCTGTCAGCTCCTCGACTCGGCAGCCGGTGGAGCGCAGTACTTCTATGGCGGCCCATGCCCAGAACGCATGCTCCT
>Ga0302326_10007494_pt1 | contig 24239 bp, 22 predicted proteins | sample Palsa_T0_3_FD_202264 | JGI IMG/M metagenome (GOLD analysis project Ga0302326, IMG submission 202264) | Peat permafrost microbial communities from Stordalen Mire near Abisko, Sweden - Palsa_T0_3 | ecosystem: Environmental > Terrestrial > Soil > Palsa > Peat permafrost | place: Sweden: Abisko... | reverse complement strand
AAGGACAAAAAAGAGATTAAGTTAAGACGAGGAGTATCGATCCGAGAATGGCGCTGGCAACCGATTCCAAGAAGCAAGTAGTTGCAACATACCGAGTTCACAAGACGGATACCGGTTCGCCAGAAGTTCAGGTCGCGATCCTGAGTCAGCGCATTTTGCAACTCCAGGATCATTTCAAGACGCACCGTAAAGATCATCATTCCCGCCGGGGATTGTTGTCGATGGTCGCGCGGCGCCGCCGCCTTTTGAAATACCTGAAAAGCTGTAACCCGGAAAGATACAAGAACCTGATTCTAAGCCTGGGCATCCGCCGTTAGGTGCCGAGTTACAGGTAAACCGCCCCGGTGGGCGGCGTTCCCACAGTTCAAACACTCCAAAGTCTCCTCTTAGTCCAAAAACAGGGAAGCGGACAGCTTCGCCTGGATTAAAAGGAATTTCAGATGCTACATACCGTAGAGATTGACCTGGATGGTCAAAAGATTACCCTGGAAACGGGCAAGATCGCGAAACAGGCCAATGGCGCCGTCGTGGTCCGTTCCGGGGACACCGTTGTTTTGGTGAGCGCATGCGCGAATGTGGAACCCAAGGCGAACGCCGCCTTCTTTCCCCTCACCGTCGATTATCGAGAATACACTTACGCCGCGGGTAAATTTCCCGGCGGCTTTATCAAGCGCGAGGGACGCCCTTCGGAGAAGGAAATCCTCACCAGCCGGCTGATTGACCGGCCGATCCGGCCGCTGTTCCCGGAAGGTTTCATGAACGAGTCCCAAGTGATCGCCATGGTGCTGTCGGCCGACCCGGCACGCGATCCCAGCACGCTGGCCATTATTGGCGCCGGCGCATCGCTCGCGATTTCCGACATTCCGTTCCAGCATGTGCTGGGAGGCGTGCGCGTCGGCTTCGTGAACGGCAAGCTGATGGCGAACCCCAGCTACGACGAAACGCGCGAATCGAAGGTCAATATCGTGGTTGCGGGCACCGAAGAAGGCATCGTCATGGTGGAAGCGGGCGCGCAGCACGCGTCCGAAGAGGAAGTGCTGGAGGCCATCGAGTACGGGCATGCCTGCTGCAAAAAGATCGCCGCCGGGATCCGCGAGCTGGTTGCCAAGGTTGGCAAGAAAAAATGGGCGGTGACGCCGCCGGCCGTCAACAAAACGCTTTACGCGAGCATCGAAACGCAGATCCGCAAGGAACTGACCGACGCGCTCGACACCAAGAAGTATCCCAAGCTCGATAGCTATACCCGAGTTCACGACGCCAAGAAGAAAGTAGTGGAAGCGCTTCCGGAAGAACAGCGAGCCGAAGCCAAGGAACTGTTCGACACCTTGAAGGAGCGCATTTTCCGCGATGAGATGCTGAAGGCGCGCCGCCGTCCGGATGGCCGGGCTTTCGATGAAATCCGCAATATCGATTGTGAAGTGGGCGTGCTGCCCCGCACGCACGGCTCGGCGCTGTTTACGCGAGGCGAGACGCAAGCTCTAGTCACTGTCACGCTCGGCACCAAGGACGACGAACAGCGCATCGAGATGTTCGACCTTACCGAAACCTCCAAGCGGTTCATGCTGCATTACAACTTCCCGCCGTTCAGCGTCGGCGAAGTTGGATTCATGCGTGGAGCGGGACGCCGTGAAATTGGGCATGGCGCGCTGGCCGAACGATCCCTCGCCGCGGTTGTTCCCGATGACAAGAAGTTCCCCTACACCATGCGGGTGGTCAGTGACATCCTGGAATCGAACGGTTCCAGTTCCATGGCCAGCGTGTGTGGCGGCGCGCTCGCTTTGATGGACGCAGGCGTGCCGATCGCCGAACCAATTGCCGGTATTGCCATGGGCCTAGTGCTGGAAGGCACGGACTACGCGATTCTGACCGACATCGCGGGCGCCGAAGATCATTACGGCGATATGGATTTCAAAGTGGCCGGATCGCGCCGGGGCATTACCGGACTGCAGATGGACATCAAAGTCCCCAACGTCACCACCAAAATCATGCAGGAAGCGCTGGCGCAGGCCAAGGGCGCCCGGCTGTTTATTTTGGACAAAATGGTGGCGGTCATCGATAAGCCGCGCGGTGAAATGTCGCAGTACGCGCCGCGCATTTACACCCTCCAGATTCCGACCGACAAGATTCGCGATCTGATCGGGCCGGGCGGCAAGATGATCCGCAGCATCGTGGATGAAACCGGCGTGAAAATCGACGTGGAAGACGACGGATCAGTCAAAATTTATGCCTCCGACGGCGAATCCGCGAAGGCGGCCATCCAGCGCGTCACCGATATTTGCGCCGTTGCCGAAGTCGGCAAAACTTATCTGGGCAAAGTGGTGCGGCTGGCGGAATTCGGCGCGTTTGTCGAGATTTTCCCCGGCACCGACGGTTTGCTTCACATCAGCGAGATCTCGGAAAACCGGATCAAGGCCGTGCGCGACGAGTTGAAGGAAGGCGACCAGATCCTGGTGAAGGTGCTGGCGCTGGAGGGCAACAAAATCAAGCTGAGCCGGAAGGCCGTGCTGCGCGAGCAGCGCGATAAGCTGAAGGCGGTCCCGACCGCTTAAGCCGAGGGATCAACGGGCGGGCCTGCGGTCAACAAAAGAGCCGCTCAGAGTTGGGGTAGAAAAGAACTCTATATATCAGCCAACCCATTGCATTCGCCGGATTCTAGGCTAGCTAGGATAGTGTGGGTCCCTAGATATCCGGCGCCTCTATCGCAAAGCGGCTCTTTACTTTTCGCAAGGCAGTACAATAATTAATAGAGTCATGGCAAAGGAGTACATAAAAGAGCGCGGCGGTAATTACTACGTTGCCGACACGCGAATCTCGCTTGATTCCATCGTCCATGCATTCCGCCGCGGCGAGTCTCCTGAGACAATCTGTCAGAATTTTAAGCTCCTTCAGCTTGAAGAGGTCTACGGCGCCATAACGTATTACCTCGCGAACCAGGCTGAAATCGATGCCTACCTGATTCGCCAGAACGAGAAGTGGGCGGAAGGAAGGCGCAATGCCGAACCGCTGCCAACCGATCTTCGCGAGAGGCTGATGCGCGCTCGGGATGAACTGCACGCTGCCCGCACATCGTGAAAGTTCGCTTTCTCGCAGACGCCGACCTGAACGAGGCCATTGTGAGCGGCGTCCTTCGCCGTGAGCCATCCCTAGATTTTCTGACCGCACATGCTTCTGGATTGCGGCGCATGACTGATCCCGAGGTCCTGGCGTTGGCGGCGGAATAGCAACGAATTCTGGTTTCGCACGATGTTGGCACAATGCCCGCGCACTTCTTCAGCTTCACGAACGCTGGTAAACATAGCTCTGGCGTATTCCTGGTATCCCAAAGCATCGACGTTGGGACCGCAATCGAGGAACTTCTACTCATTTGGCTGGCTTCGGAGGCAGTTGAGTGGGAAAACCGGCTGGTGTGGCTGCCGCTGTGAAACTCAACTAGGACGGCTCAGGCATCTGTCGCACGAGTACCTGACGGTTGCTTTTAGCTAGCTAGTTCAGGGACCACTCCCATGTTTGGCCAGTCCCGGCTTCAAACTGTCTCCGTCCTTCCGCTAGCCACTCTTCCTCAAACCCAAGTCCATCGGTTCGGTCGTTTACGCATACGCCGCACCCAAGAACCCACTTTGCGACGACCTCATCCCGTGCTGTTTCCGCGGGTATGCCCACAATGAACTGAATCGGGTTGTCATTACCCGGCCCAGTTTGAATCTCACTCACGCCCCTGCGATGTTCGCTACCAGGTCCGATAACAGGCCCCGTAGGGACAAGGACAGTCTTCCAGTGCGCGAAGCTCTTCACGGAATGATCCTATCACTCCTGGCGCTGAGCGCACCTTAAGGGAGTGATATTGCGCGAAACTTGAGATGGAGGTAGGATTGCCACCCGCCACTTGTTACGCCTGTGACCAGCCAGCTACCACAAGGGAACATGCGCCTCCTAAGAGCTTTTTCCCGGACCAGGGTAAAGGCTTGAACATGATCACCGTGCCGTCGTGCTCGGCCCACAATCTGGCTAACTCCCAGGATGTAGAGTATGTGCGAAACGCAATCGCGTCTCTTGAGGGCCTGAACGGAACTGGCGAATTATTGATCGACACCGCAAAGCGATCGTTCGATCACAGCCCAGCCCTGTTTCAGCGAACGTTTCAATCTTTCGTTGTCCATTCCCAGGAAGAACAAGTGGGCACTTTCAAAGCCGACCTGTCACGAGTTAAAGCAGTGATGACGGCGGTGGTCCAGGCCCTCCATTATCGCGATCAGCATCAAAAGTGGGGCCGTTGGCAAGTGTTCGTACCGAGCCTCGGATCAGAGGCGTCGTTAATTCACAAACGCTCTGATGGCTGCGAAGCGTTCAGGGAGTTGTTAAGCCGCATCCCATATGTAGATCAGCCCACGGCTGAGCCGGAAGTCTTCAAATACGGAAGCAATGCACTTGATTGGGGCTGGACATATCGGCTTACCTTCTACGCCGGCTTTGTCGTCAATGCATGGATGCTTCGCGACGATGCTGATATGCAAGAAAAGCCCAGCATGCGGTCGGCACAGTAAATAGCCGACGAGAGCGCTTCTTTAGTAGATCCCCCATCCCTGAAAGGATACACCCCTCGCAGGGGCAGCACTTCAGACGGTTTCCCCGCTTGTCGCCAGGCCGGGCCAGGCGGCTAACTAAGAGCAGTTTAGCAACGGTCACTTCCTACGGGGATACGCTTCCTGAAGGGCGGCGAGGGGTCAACGGGCGGGACGCGGGCACAAAGACCGTATCCCGGCCGGATGGTTGATTGCGCCCGACGGCCGCTCGCCGCGCAGGGCTTGCAGAATGCTGTTGGCAGCCGCGAGTTCGATTTCGCGCCGCGCGGACACGACGGCAGAACCCAAGTGCGGCGTGAAGAGGGTGCAATCCATCAGCCGCAATAAGCGCGGGCTGATTTCACGCGGGCGATGGCTCCGCGCCCAATCTTCCATCTCGAAGGTATCGGCCGCGTAGCCAGCCAGTGGCCCCTTTTCCAGCGCTTCGGCGACCGCCTCCTCGTCCACAATGGAGCCTCGGCTGACGTTGATCAGATAGCTGCCACGCTTCATAAGCGCCAACGAGCCGCGCCCCAATAAATGGAAAGTATCCTTGGTCAACGGAAGAAGCGGGAGGACGAAATCGCTGGATGCGAGCAGGGTTTCGAGCGGCGTGGATCCATCCGCAGCCGGATCGCAGTATTGGACCCGGCAGGAAAATCCTTGCAGCATTCGCGCTAGAGTGCGGCCCACGGCTCCATATCCGACTATGCCGACCGTGCTGCCCGCCAAGCCGGTTCCGTATAGAATCGGCTGCCAGCCCTGAAAGTCGCCGTTTCGAATCAGCCGATCGCCAGCCGACACGTTGCGAGCCAAGCCGAGCATCAGCGCGAGCGCCAGTTCCGCGGTGGGTTCGGCGAGCAGATCCGGCACGATGGTGAACCAAATGCCCAGGCGGGTGCAAGCCTCGACATCGAAATTGTCGCAACCCTTCAGCGCTCCGGCGACGATTTTCAGATTCGGACAGGATCGCAGGAACGCTTCATCCAAAGAATCCGGCATGAACACCATCAACGCGTCGGCGTCGGCTTGTGGCGCGCCGACCATTACCTCCGCGTGAGGAGAAAGACGCTCGATTGTTTCCGGAAACACGCGCTGAGTTATTACCACGCGCGGGCGTTCGTTCACGCGTAGCGCTCCATCAGGCCCATATCCTGGCGGAACTTGCCGCTGGCGTAATCGACAACGCCGACGATCACTCCAGTGATCAGGATATAAGCCGCCATTTGTTGATAAAAGAAGAGCTGTTGCGCGTTGTAGAGCGCCTGCCCGATTCCGCCCGCGCCGATCACGCCGACAATGGCGGCCGCGCGCACGTTCCATTCCAGGCGAAACAACGTGTGGACCGCCAGCGGCGCGACAGCCAGAGGAAGATAGGCGAAGCCGGCGATGGCGAGCGGCCTGGCCCCCGTGGCGGCGATGGAGCGCAGCGGTTCCGTGCGGATGTTCTCGAACGATTCGGCGTAGAGCCTGCCGAGCGAACCTGCGCCGTGCAACGCGAGCGCAACAACGCCGGCTTTGGGACCGGTTCCGATAGCGCCGACCAGAACCAATCCCCAGACGATTTCCGGAATGGCGCGCAGGGTTTCGAGCATCCGGCGAACCGGCAGCGAGATCCAGGGCGGAGCAAAGTTCCGCGCGGCGGCCAAGCCCAACGGCAGCCCGGCGAGCATCGCGAAAAACGTTCCGCCCAGGGCAATTTCGGCGGTCTCGAGCAGAAGCCCGGGCAACTTCATCACCGCGCTATGCGGCAAATAGGGAGGAAGCATGGCGGCGAAGGTGGACATGGAGTGCGCGAATGCCAGCATAGTTGGCCGATCTTGCCAGAACGCGATGGCGGCGAGCGGAAGCGCCACAAGCAGGAGACCCGGCTTTTGTTTTACGCGGCGCGCCCCGGCGTCGATGACGGCAATGAGCGCGATCAGCAGCAAAATAATGGTAGTGGCGCGCCGGAAGTCCAGCGCGTTGATGGTTCCAATCAGCTCTGTGCCGATTCCCCCGCCGCCCACCGCGCCTACGATCACCGAACAGCGCAGCGCGCTTTCAAATTCGTATGTGCCGTAGCTCAGGATGTCCTTGTGACGCAACGGCAGCAGCCCGAACAGAGCCACCGACAGACGGCTCGCGCCGGTGGCGCGGAGGGCCCGCGTAGCGCCTGGATCGGCAGATCGAAAAAGATCGGAGAAAATCTTCCCGATCGCAGCCGCATAAAAAATAGCGATGGCGAGCATGCCGGCCGCGGGTCCGATCCCGATAACCACGACGCAAAGGATGGCCAGCGTTAAGTCCGGGAACGACCGGATGGCTGCCAGGAAGGAGTAGGTTGTTTTACCGCCAGGCAATCCCGCGCCCACCCAAATTCCCGCTATCATCCCCAGGATCACCGCCAGCAGGATTCCGCCCGCGGCCATTGCGAGAGTCTGCTCCAGCGGAACCAGCGCCGCTCTTAGATAGTGGAGCGAGAGTTCGGGTGGAAAGAATTGTTCGACAATGCGCATGTTCAGATCCCTTCTCCGAGCGCCGGAAAAAGCTCCCGCGCATCCAGACGGCCTTCTCCTTTTCGCTCGCGAACGATTTCGCCGCCGCGCATTTCGATAATCCGCTCGAAATAGTGCTCCGCCAGGTGGGGCTGATGCAGCGTACAGAGCAACGTGACGCCGCTCTCGTCGGCCAGGCGGCACAGCAACTCCAACGTTTGATGGCTGAGCGCCGGATCGAGCGAAGCGACCGGCTCGTCCGCCAGCATCAGAACGGGATCCTGCACCAGCGCCCGGGCGATGGCGACACGCTGATGTTCGCCGCCGGAAAGACTGGACGTGCGCGCGCGCAGCTTGTCCTCCAGGCCGACGCGGCGCAAGGCTTCGCGGGCCACGTTTAACTCTTCACGTAGCGGCCATATCAGAAATCGCAATGCGTGCCACGACGACCATCGGCCCAGCGCGCCGGCCATCACATTCTGATGGACTGCGAGATTGTCGACCAGATCGTGCCGCTGCGAAATGACGCCGACACGGCTGCGCAATTCCCGCAGCGCCCGCCCGCCGGTTGTTGTTACTTCGATGCCGTCCACAAGAATGCTGCCTGAGACGGCCGGGACGAAACCGTTGATTGCGCCGAGCAGGGAAGTTTTTCCCGCGCCGCTGGCGCCGAGAATCGCCACGCGCTCGCCACGCCGCACCGCGCAGGAGATGCCGTTCAAGACGGCATTATTCGCGTAGCGAACCACCAGATCGCGAATCTCCAGTGAGTAGTGTCCGGCAGACAAGATAGCGACTAGCCTAAAGCATCTTCAAGTCACTGGCAATTTTGCGGATGTTGGCGTACTCGGCATCGTCCGCGCGCACGAAGTCCTTGCCCCGCAGAATATTCAGAATCGCATCGTCTTTGCCTACCTTCAGCGAAAGGAACGCTTTTGCGAAACCCTCGCGCCGCGGCGCGCCCACATTCGCTCGAGACACCCAAACGTAGTCCACGAACGGAGGCGAGGTGAAGAAGATGCGCACCTTGCTCCCATCCACTTTGCCTTCCGAAATCATGGAGCGATACACGGTCTCGTCCAACGCGCCCGCATCGGCCGCGCCGCCTTCTACGGCCTTCACCGTGGCGGCATGGCTGCCGGTGTAGCGAATCTGCATGTCGTCGTCGGCGTTGATTCCCGCCTTCTTCAGCTCATCGAAAGGAATCAGATGGCCGCTGGTAGAGTTGATATCGCCGAACGCGAAACGTTTGCCCTTGCAATCGGCCAGCTTCTGGATGGGCGCGCCAGACTGCGTTATGAAGAGCGAATGAAAACTCTTGTCGGCGCTGCGCTGCACCAGCGCAGTGACGTTGTAGCGCTGATGCGCTTTCACGTAAGTGAGCGCGCCGAGGTACGCGAAATCAAGGGAGCCGTTGCCGAGCGCTTCCACGGTGGCGTTGTAATTGGTGGGGATGATCAGTTCCACTTTCGCGCCGACGGCTTTGGAGAGATAATCGCGCAACGGAGCTTTTTCTTCGATGGAAACTTGGGTGGCGCCCGCGTCGGGAACCATCCCGACTTTGACGGCGTCGGCGCCCCGCAGCGGAAGCGCGGCAGCTACCGCAAAGGCGCCGGTGGCGTGGGTCAGAAAGCTGCGGCGAGAGGATACGATGTCGGTCATGGCGATACTTTCTACTATAACTATCGGGAATGAGAAGTTCCATTGCAAAACGATGAAAAGTTGGGACTGGAGCGCCGGGAAGTCATATGCCCCAAGTCGAGTTTCTCGACATGCCGCGTATCTAAAATATCACAGATATTTCCCGCATTCGCGGAGTTGGAAGGTTCGGAAGGCTGAAGGCATGTCTGCTTCAGGAGGGAACATTCTATGCGCACTTCAACGCTTGTTTTTGCCGCGGGACCAGACTTATCCCGTGTATCGACCGTCACCCGGGATCACGGCCCTCATCCTGGGTAGCGGCCCTCGATATAGCCTTGCAAATGACCGATAGTGGCCTCGTGCGCGCTGCTGGTCCAATTCACCAGGTCGCCGGTGGATACCATGCCGATCACCTCTTCACCATCCAGAACCGGCAGATGCCGGATGCGATGCTCGGTCATCGATCGCAAACATTCTTCGACGGTATTGTCGGGACCGGCGGTAATCACGCGATCGGTCATGATCTCCCGCACCTCGGTTTCTTTGGACGAACGGTCCTTCAAAATGACTTTGCGCGCCTAATCGCGCTCGGAAATGATGCCGACCAGACGGCCTTCGGACAAAAACCAATAATGCCCCCACGCTCTTCTCCGACATCTGGGCAATCGCTTCATACACGCTTGCCGACGGGGCGATGGACCACGCTTGGCGGCCCTTGAACTGGAGCACAGAATCCAAAGTATCTAATGGCTTCATGGGTGCCTCCCAGCCGACATAATAGACCCGTAGAATGTGTGGCACAAGGCCTAGCTATAGCTAGGCTAGCAGGCGGTGTCGAAAGTCCGAAAAGAAGTAGATTGCGCGCGTTACAGGGCCGCGACCGTAAGTAAGGAAGCGGTGGGGCCGGCCATGGCGGCGCAAGGTGGTAAGGCGGTCGAGCGAGTTCTCGATTCCATTCGCGACCACTCGGAAACAGTTGCCTCTTAATACGTGACTGTGTGTTTGAGAAACGTTTTGTACTTAGCCTACCCGACTCAGCGCGGCGCGCAGTTCGTCGAGCGTCATGGCGCCTGGATGATAGAGGCGCACGATGCCGTGGCGGTCGATCAGGACCAGGGTCGGGGTGGTGCTGGCGCCGTAGTTGCGGAAGTTGGCTTCGCTCACGGGAGCGGGCACGCTGAGCAGGTCGGCGTAGTACTGATGACGGATCTGTTCGATGTACTTAAGCTCGTCGGCGGGCCCGGCTTCATCGCCGTTGGCGACATAGCCATAGCGCTGGGTGGGCGCGATCATTACCAAGCCTTGGGGCCCATACTCGCGCGCCACCTGGGCCAGGATGTGCTCTTCCTGCTTGCAGTCCGGACACCAATGCGCCCAAAAAAACAACAGAACGGGTTTGCCGCGCAGCGAAAGCAAAGGAGTCGGCTTGGCGCCCAGGAACTCGGTCTCTTGCAGTGCGGGCGCGGGCCTGCCTTCCAGCGTGAGCAGGTTGATGTTCTTCTGGATGCGCGTGCGGATGGACGCGCTTCGATACGTTACCAGATCCTTGCGCAACAGCGCGAGAGCGCCCGCGCGGTCGCCATTGGCGGTGAGTAGCTGAGCTTCTACTTCAATGGCGGCGCCTAAGGCCAGCGGCAGATGCGGCTCGGCATCCAACGGACGCGTGGCCAGGGATTGCACGGCGAGCTTTTCCGTTTCTTTCGCGTTGGCATCGGCTTTGTCGAACTGGCGCGTGATCAGATCGCCACGGGCGAGCCACGAGAGCGCTTCCAGGTACTCAGGGGTTACGCCGCGTTGTGAGCGGTAGCTTTGAAGCATTGCTTCGGCCAGCGGGAAATTGCCGTGCGACATCGCGGTCTCGACGTCGGTGACGACGGTGGCAACGGCCGCGAAGGCCGCAACGGCAACGAACCCCGCGAAGATCGGCTTGCGTAACATCTACATTGAGGATAACTACATTGAGGATAACAGGCGGCCGCCATCCACGACGATGGTCTGGCCGGTGAGGTAAGAAGCTTCGCCGCCGGCTAGCGTCAGGGCGATTTCGGCGATTTCGACCGGCTGGCCGAGGTGCTTAATGGGCTGCCGCTCCATTAACGGTTGAAGCCGCGATTCGTCCTTCCAGTAGTACTCGCTCAGCGTCGTTTCCACCAGCCCCGGCGCGATGGCATTCACGCGAACTCCGCGCGGGCCCAGTTCCAGGGCGTAAGATTGCGTCAGCATGATGAGCGCGGCCTTGGTCATGCTGTAGAGCAGGCTGTGAAATTGAGGCCTGAGACCGGCAATGGACGCGATGTTGACGATGGATCCGGAGCCGCGTTCGCACATTCCCGGCGCAACCAGGCGCGTGAGCCGGTATGCGCTCTTCAGGTTAATTTCGACCATTTTGTCGAACTGAGCGTCGGTCATCTCCAGCGCGGGGCCCTGAGCGATGTTTGTCCCGGCGTTATTGATCAGGATGTCGATTCCGCCGAATTCGCGGGTGACGCGATCCACCAGGCGCTCCAGATCTTCGAGGCGTCCGACGTGACAGGCGATGGGCAGGATGCGGCCCATGAGTTCCCGTGCCACTTGATCGAGCGTTTCCTGTTTACGGCCGCAGACCACCACCGAGGCGCCTTCGGTGGCGAATAACTCCGCGATGGCTCGCCCGATGCCGCGGCTGGCGCCGGAAACAATGGCGACCTTGTTTTGTAGCCGGCTCACAGCTTGAGCTGCTTCAGATACTCGCGGAACGGAGCACCCAAATCGTGACGATGCAGCGCGAACTCCACTGTGGCTTTCAGGAAGCCCAGTTTGTCGCCGGCATCGTAGCGCGTTCCCTCAAAGCGGTAGCCGTAGATGGGCCGGTTGCGGAGCAGGTGCTTCAGCGCGTCGGTAAGCTGGATTTCGCCGCCGCTTCCCGGCTCGATGGCTTCGATGGATTCGAAGACTTCGGGCGTGAGCACGTAGCGGCCGATAATGGCGAGATTGGAGGGAGCTTCGGAAGGCTTGGGCTTCTCCACCATGTTGCGGATGCGGAACAGCCGGTCCTTGCCGGAATTGTGCGAAACCGGCTCCGCATCCACCGCGCCGTAGGACGAAATGGCGTCGCCGGGCACCTCCATGAGCGCGACCACGGAGGCGCCGTAGAATTCGTATACATCGAGAAGCTGCCGGATGCAGGGAATTTCGGACTCAATCACGTCATCGGAGAGCACCACGGTGAAGGGTTCGTTGCCAACCAATTCCTTGGAGCGGTGCACGGCGTGGCCGAGGCCGAGCGCCTCCTTTTGGCGAACATAGGAGACGTCGATCATGTCGGAGATGTCGCGGACGATTTTCAGCAGGTCTTTCTTGCCCTTCGCTTCGAGCGCGGCCTCCAGCTCAAAGGCGACGTCAAAGTGATCTTCAATGGCAGTCTTACCCCGGCCTGTGACGATGATGATGTTTTGAATTCCGGAATGGATGGCCTCCTCGACGCCGTACTGAATCAGCGGCTTGTCCACCAGCGGGAGCATCTCTTTCGGTTGAGCCTTGGTGGCGGGAAGAAATCGCGTACCCAGCCCCGCGGCGGGGAAGACTGCTTTTCGCACTTTGGGAATCATGTAGGCGGGATTCTCTTTTCTGGCTGCTCGCTTAGAGATCGGAAAATAGTGCGCTGGGCGTTAGTTCGAGGGGATAATCGGCGAGAGCAAGAGAGGAAACGTTTTGCAGGCCCGACTCGGTATAAATCGAGAGGCGCTTGGCGAGGGGATCGACTACCCAGATGTTGGGAACGCCCCAGACACGATATTCTTCCAGCTTCTGCATGAGGTTGTGATGGCGGTCGTCTTTGGATAGGATCTCTATCGCAAGCAAAGGGGGCGTGGAGGGCACGCTCTCCTGCGGGGGCTGTCCGCTGAACACGGAGATATCTGGAATGCGGAAGACCCTCGGCTCCAGGCGCAAACGAAGCTCAGGACGAGGGAAAAGTGGGTAAGATCGGATCAAACGTCCGATCTCCATCAGGATGAGAAATTGGATGAGTGAATGAACGTTGTCGGGCATGGCGCGCTCTACAATTTCGCCGTGCACGTATTCCGCATCGTGTTCGAACATCATGTGCAGGTACTGCTCGGCCGTGATCTGCGCTTTGGTGGCCATCTGTGGGAAGCATAGCATGGAGCACCGCCCCAGGTTCTCACATCCGGCAGGCTGTGTCGAAGATCCGAAAAGACCGCTTGCTTACGCGCGCGGCTCAGTAGGTTCCGCGTGTTACAGGGCCGCGACGGTAAACGGAGCCAAAACCAGCCGCAGGCGAACAGAGCGCGAACAGAAGGCGAACAAAGGGCGGGTTTCTCATACAGAGCCGGCTTCGACACAGGCTGCTAGACAGACTAGATGCCCAGCCGCTCCTTCAGCGCCCGTACGCGGTCGCGCGACACCTTCAACTCGGTGTGTTTGGGGTCTTTCAACCTCACCATCATTCCTCCCGCGAACCAGGCGTGCAGCTCATGCACATGCGCCACATTGACGAGCGTCGCGCGATGAACGCGCACGAACCTGCCCGGGTCCAGCTTCTGCTCCAGTTCCTGGATGGTGTAATCCACTGCGTAGTTTTTGACGGGCGTGGCTGCGTAAGTGAGTTTGTCCGCTGCGAAGAAGTGCGTGACTTGTTCCAGATCGACGAATTCTATCTTTTCGCCGACTTTGGAAGCCACCCGATCGGGATACGACGGCCCTGTTAAACGCCGGATCAACTCGCTCATTTCCGGAGGCGTCGCGGCGCTTCCGCGCAGCCGCTCGATCTTGTCCAGTGCGCGCTCCAGATGCGCGGCTTCGATCGGCTTGAGCAAGTAATCCACCGAATTGACGCCGAATGCCTTGAGCGCATAGCGATCATAGGCCGTGGTGAAGACCACCCAGGGCTGCGGGTGAAGATGAGTGAGCATCTCAAATCCGGTCATACCGGGCATTTCGATATCCAGGAACAGGATGTCGGGTTTGGCTTCCAGGATCGCGGGCACGGCCTCCACCGGGTCCTTACTCACGCCGGCGATCTGGACCCGCTTGGTGACTGCCAGCAGCCGCTGCAGGCGCTTGAGCGCAAGCGCTTCGTCGTCAACCAGGAATGCCCGCATGGCCGTTGGCAGATAGAGGAACCGAGAGAATCAAGCTATTGCGTCCGCCCACGCGCTGGAGCAGAAGCGCCGCCCGGTCTCCAAATAAGGTGAACAGGCGACCCTTCAGATTGTCCAGGCCATGGCCGGCCGGCGCCGATTCAAGCTGGAATGCCGGTCCCGAATCGGAGACTTCGACCTGGAAGGCGCCGTCCGATCGAGCGCCGGTGATTCGAATTTCACCGCCAACGCGGGCCGGCGCAATGGCGAACTTCACGCTGTTCTCCACCAGCGTCTGGAGTGAGAGCGGCGGGATTGCGGTCCCGTTCAGATCGGCCGGCACATCGATCCGATAGCGCAGGCGATCGCCGAAACGGGCGCGCTCGATCTCCAGATAATCGGCCACGATCTTGAGCTCGCTCGCAAGCGGCACCAGGCCGGATTGGTTGGCGTCCAGCGAGAAGCGCAGCAGCGCGGCCATCTGCACCACCAGGCGCTCGGCGCGCTCGGGATCTTCGGGAATCAGCGCCGAAATGGAGTTGAGCGTGTTGAACAGGAAATGCGGATGGATACGCGATTCAAGCGAAGCTAACTGCGCTTCGGTCGCCAGCTTTAGAGCGCGCTCCCGCTCCAGCTCCTTAGTGCGGAGCTGAAGCGTGGTTTCGTCCAGGCGTTCGCGGAGTGTCTGGTAGATGCCGATGGTGAGCCCGGCGCCAATGGTCAAGAAGGCGGCGAACTTCAGCGATCCCAGAAACTGCGGCCAGTACTCAGCCATCGGCTGCCAGTGGAAGGCTACGAAGCACAGGCCGGCGATCAGGGAACCGGTCACGCATGCTGTAAACATGGCGGCAATACGGGCGCTCCAGCGAAACCACTGCGGGCCGATGCATGTTTTGACCCATACTTCAGGAACCAGGTGGAACGCGATGCCGCCGATGCAGTTGGAATAAACCAGTGAGAAGCGGAAGTCTTCCAGCAACTCAGACCACGTCGCGTGCGGATGCATGGTGAAAAGCAGGATCGGAGGAATGAGCGCATAGGCCGAATCCCAAAGCACGACCTTCCAGATACTGGTGCGATAAGCTGCCGCGTCCATGATTTGGGCCTGTTCTTTCATCTTACTTGCTCTGGTCACGTCACTTCGCTTCACATCACTTAGCTTCATTGGACGCGGCGGTGTGGCAACTCAGGCAACCTGCCTGGCGCGGCGCCAGCGTCTTGGTTTCCAGCCAGGTGGACGCGGATTTGGCGTAGGGGGATCCGGGCAGGTCCTTTTGGATGCGCTCGAACCACTGCTGCGCCTTGTCCTGCTGGCCCAGGCGGGCGTAGGCATCCGCCATGCCGATCATCAGCTCACCGCTTTTGTGCGTGCCCAGGCGGCTGAGGTCAGGGCCTTGGACGGAGTACGCTTTCTCGTAATCGCTCAGGCCTTTCTCGATTAAAGGGCGGGAGGCCTCCTCGGGCAGGTATTGAGTGGCAATCAAGAGCACCGAGCCTCGCACGATGCGGACGCCAAGATCGTTGGGAGCCATGGCTTCGGCTTGATCCATTTCGTCCAGGCCGCGCTGCCAGAGTTCCGCGCCCTTCTGCTGGTCGCCTTTTTGGAACGCCTCGCGCGACTCGCTGACCAGGCCCGTTCCGTGCCAGACCAGGGCCTCGGGCTGCTTGGGATCGTTCGCCAGGATGTCCTCGCAGATCTTCATGCCTTTCTGGAGCGAAGCGGCATCGCCCGCGAGACCGGCGAAGAAATAGTTGCGGACCTTCATGTCGAAACGGTCCTGACTTAAAAGAGCGCCGGCGGTGAGGATAATCACGGCGGCGATGGTGGTTTTTTGCAGTTTCATTTTGGATCTCCTTGCGAGTCCAGAATAGGGGGGAAGGGGCGGATTCGGAACGAGGTTCGGATGAAAGGTCAAAAAACCGGATGAGTGGTATGGAAGGGGAGACAGGCAAACGACGCGGGCAGGCCAAGTTAGTTCCACTGCCTGCCGGCGAGCTCTCGGTTGGCCGATCGCTTATGCGGCTTTCGATTCAAGCTCGCTGAGCAGCTCGCGCGCAATTGCGGTGACATTAGCCAGGTCTTCGCGCGTCACAGAAACCTGGAAGCCGTGCGCCGCTTGATTGCGTAATTGAACCGCATCGGCCAAGACGCGATATTGTTCCCGCCCCAGCAGGCCAAGCGTGTAGAGCCGGTTGGTCACATACCCCGGTGCTAGAGATTCCAATTCGACATTCTCGCGAGTTGCTAACAGCCTCAAGATTCCCTCGGTCGCGGACCACAACAAGAGCAAAGCGGCAACAACATGCCCATTCTGCTGCAGTTCCGTCGCTTCTTCGAGCGAGGTCTCAATTTGAGACGGGCCGGGCAAGCGCCCATGGTCGGGCTCCGATCCGTCGATTACGAGCTCGAAACGCCAGCCTGATCGATTTCGAAGGGCGGCCTCAATGGCAGCGACTGCCCGCTGGTCCTCGAGCTCTCTTCTATCCCTGACCACTATAACCACCGATTCTTCCGTTCCATTAGCAATCAGATCGGGCTCACAGCCCGCCAGAAACTCAGGCAGGTCGCCAGCGGCCGGCTGGAGCTTCACCTTGTAACCCTTGTCTTCATATTCCGAGGCGACGCTCACCAAGAGCCGGCGCTCGCGCTCACTGATCGATGCAGACCTCATAATAAATCCTCGTGGCTTGGCGCCTCTTCTGTTCTGGTAGAGACGAACTCCCGGCCGACACCGAAAGCGCGGGCGTAGACGGCCGACAGTCTTCTATAAATCAGGCCGGCCGAAACAGCAGCAGGTCCAGGCTGAACGTCACTCGCAGGGCTTCGGCCGGGCGAGATCGCATCGGCCGATAGATGGAAAGCAGAACGTCGTGAAGGGCGGCGGCGTCCAGGTCCGCGGCAGTGGTTATGCGTCGGCGATCGGCCAGCGCGAAATCGTGCGCGAAGGTCTCGATGGTCCGGGCCGTGCGGTCGCGCCCTGAACCGCGCAATTCGATCAAATCGCCGGGGGCCGGCAGGGCGATCAGCAGGCGTCCGTCATCGCGCACGACACGCCGGAACTCGCCGGCGTTCATCCGCGCCGTGATGGACATGACTATAGAGAAAGACCGGCCGGCGTACGGAACGAAGCGATCCGCATTGGCTACGATCCATTCACAGTCGGGATGGCGGCGCGCCGCGGCTTCAATCGCTGGAACGGAAATGTCGACGCCATGCGCATTGAAACCGGTCTGGCGGGCAAGCGTGCCCAGGTAGAAGCCGTCTCCGCATCCGGCATCCAGAACGACATCGGTCGACGATGGCCGCAGGATTTCCGCAATTGCCTCCAGCAACGGCCGGGTTACGCCGCGATCGTGCAATCGCCGGCGCGCTGCGACGGCAGCCACGGTGTCACCCGGCAAATTCGATCGCCGGTCCTGCGGCTGAAGCAGGTTGATGTATCCGCTGCGGGCCACGTCAAAGGAATGCCCGCGTTCACAAATCGTCCGGCGGCCGTCGCGCGTGAGAGGCAAGCGGCAATTGCGGACCGGGCAGAGCAGCATGCGTGGGATATCTCACCGTACTACAGAAAATGGCGCAGACCTGTCGGGCTAGCTGGTTTGTCTGCGCGTTGAACAAGGATTCGATGCTTGCTATGGTAAGGAGAGATCGGCGGCGAAGTGATTCGCGTCATTCCTCCAGGCAAAGAGGGGGCGGGTGAAGACCGGGAATCGCGCCTGCGCTTGTTCGAGCAAGCGACGGAGCGAGACTGCAGGCGTCCGTCCGCGCGAAAGACGCAAACGCCCCGAGGCAGACGTTGGACTAGAGAGAATCTATACCAGCGTGGCCGCTCTCGTTGACACGAACATCCTGGTATATCGCTTCGACAGACGATTTCCGGACAAGCGGAGGATCGCGACGGAAATCCTCAGACGAGGCATTGCGGAGGATTCGGTACCACTCCCGCACCAGGCGATTGTCGAATTTATTGCAGCCGTAACAGCCTGTGTCTAAAGTCCCAAAAGACCGCTTGCTCCCGCGCGCGGCTCAGTAGATTGCGCGCGTTACAGAGCCGCGACCGCAAGGGAGCCGGTTTCGACACAGCCTGCTAACACGCTGGATCGGCGGCTTCATCGTTTTCAAACAATCGCGCGAGTTTGCACGATCGGCTTTGTGGCAGGGTCCGAGCGGTTCTCTGCATCCCCGGTGTGATCGGATAAACTTACAAATTAACGTCATGCCTCTTTCCGCGGGTGACCGCCTGGGACCGTACCAGATCCTCGAGCCGATCGGCGCGGGAGGGATGGGCGTGGTCTTCAAAGCTCGCGATACACGGCTGGACCGTATTGTCGCAATCAAGATGTCCAACGAACAGTTCACTGAGCGCTTTGAGCAAGAAGCGCGGGCGGTGGCGGCGCTAAATCATCCCAATATTTGCACGCTGCACGACGTCGGTCCGAACTACCTGGTTATGGAGTACATCGAGGGCGAATCGCCGAAAGGTCCGATGCCGCTCGACGAGGCTCTGCGCATCGCGCACCAGATCGCCGACGCGTTGGAAGCCGCGCACGAACGGGGCATTACGCATCGCGACCTGAAGCCCGCCAACATTAAGATCAAGCCCGACGGCGCGGTAAAGGTGCTCGATTTCGGACTCGCCAAAGTAGAGGCGCCCACCAGCGGCAGCAGCGAGCATTCCCCGACGTTTACTATCGGCATGACCGAAGCCGGCATGATCGTGGGGACCGCGTCCTACATGGCGCCCGAACAGGCGCGCGGCAAGCCCACCGACAAGCGCGCGGATATCTTCGCGTTCGGCGTGGTGCTGCACGAACTCATCACGGGCAGACGTCTCTTTGGGGGCGAGGATGCCGGCGAAATGTTGGCGAAAGTGATTCGCGACGAGCCCGATTTGAGCGATGCGCCGCCCAGCGTCCGGCGGTTGCTCGCGGAGTGCCTGCAAAAAGATCCGCGCAAAAGGCTGCGCGATATCGGCGACGTTTGGAGGTTATTGGGTGAGGCGCCGCCGGGCGCGGGTTCCACCGCCGCCCCGGATGGTTGGCCTGAAACGCCGGGTTCCGGTAAAACCAACTGGCTGTGGCCTGCGGTGGCAGCGTTTTTAGTGCTATGCACGGGCGCGCTGGCATTCGTGCATTTTCGCGAGTCCCCGCCAGAGGCGATCCCCATGCGGTTTGGAATCGCACCACCGCCCAAGAGCACGCTCGACGCCTTCGCCCTTTCCCCGGACGGACGCAAACTGGTTTTCAACCTGCGCGGAGCGGACGGACGCAGCGCTTTGTGGCTGCGCCTGATGGATTCGCTCCAGGCGCGCGAATTGCCCGGAACGCAGGGCGCGAACCTGGACCCGGCCTGGTCTCCCGACAGTCAATCCATCGCGTTCATGGCGGAAGGCAGTCTGAAGAAGCTCGATATTTCCGGCGGTAGCCCGCAGACCTTGGCCTCTTACTCCAATCCCGCGACTGGAATCTGCTGGGGCCGCCAGGATGTGATTCTGTTCTCCAGCGGCCGGTTGATCCATCGCATTTCGGCGTCAGGAGGCGAGCCCTCCCCAGTCACCGCGCTGGATCCGCAAAAGGGAGAGTTGGGGCAGGGGCGTCCATTCCTTTTGCCCGATGGAAAGCACTTCCTCTATTTCCGTCTCATGCCAAAGGCGGATCAAAGCGGCATTTATAGCGGTTCGCTCGATGCGAAGCCCGGCGAGCAGGCGCAAAAGCGCCTGTTCGACAGCGCGACCGGAGTGGTGTACGTGACCTCGCCCGCAGGTGGCGGCGTGTTGCTGTTCCTGCGCGGACAGGCGCTCATGGCCCAACCGTTCGACTCCACCCGCTTGGAACTCACAGGGCACGCCGTTCAGTTGGCGGACCAGGTGAGCACCAATCTTTTTGACGGCTTGTTTACCGTTTCGGACAACGGCGTGCTGGCCTTTGCCGCTACCGGAGGCAGCAACCGTCAACTGACCTGGTTCGACCGGGAGGGCAAGATACTGGGCCACGTAGGAGAGCCGGCGCCGCGCGATGAGTTGGCGCTCTCGCCGGATGGTACGCGAGTGGCGGAGGGCCGCTCGGACGATGCAGGCAAATGGGTGGTTTGGATGCTGGATGTGACGCGCGGCGCCAGCACGCGGCTCACTTTCGAGGGCGGTGGCGCGGGTAACGCTACCTGGTCCCCCGACGGCGCCGAGATCGTCTACGCGCCGGACGGAGGCAATTCCCGGGACCTCTATCGCAAGCCCGCCAGCGGCGCGGGACAAGGAGAGCTGCTGGTGCATTCGGAAGAAACCAAAACGCCGCAGGACTGGTCGCGCGACGGCCGTTTCCTGCTGTTCCTGCAACGGGAGAAAAATACGGGCACAGACTTATGGGCGCTGCCGATGCAGGGCGACCGCAAGCCTTTCCCCTATCTGACCACGCCCTTTGCGAAAACCCAGGCCCGGTTCTCCCCGGACGGGCGCTGGGTAGTCTACACCTCCATTGAATCGGGAATCAAGGAAGTTTACGTGCAGCCGTTTCCGGCCGCTAGCGGCGGGAAATGGCCTGTTTCAAGTGGCGGAGGCAGCCAGCCGCGCTGGTCGCGCGACGGCAAGGAACTGTTCTATTTCGCTCCCGACAGTTCGCTCATGGAAGTAAGCGTTGGCGCCGGCGGCGGAACCTTTGAACCCGGCGTTCCCAAGGCGCTGTTCCGCGCGCCAGTTCTGGGGGGCAGCGGCGGCGCACCAAACGTAGCGTGGCGCTGGGACATTTCTCCCGACGGAAAGCGATTCCTGATGAACACCACGCTCGACGATGCGGCCACAGCGCCGGTGACGGTGGTGCTCAATTGGCAGAGCGGGATGAAATAGCGTTGGATAGTCTGAGGTTGGATCGAGCTCTTAGGCCGGTGTCGGGCACTCGCGGCGCCGGTTCTCTTACGACATGTCGATGATGTCGAAGGTGAAGCGTTCGGGAGGCAGGCAGGACAGCGGCGCAGGGCTGAGGTGGGACCAGGTGTCGAACGCGCTGGTGGCAAGGCTAGAGTTCAAATAGAACAGAAACTGGTTGGAGAAGCAGGAAATCGGCGGCGGCTGGCGAAACGTGAGACGCATCCCGACGGCTTTTTCAAACTCGACGCCTTCGGTGGGCAGGGCCTTATCTTCCAGCAACATCACAAAGCTGGAGCGTCCAGCGTGCGGCCAAACATCGGGACGCAGCAGATTGCGCAGTTCCAGGCGCGCGCCGAAAGTGATCTCGCATTGCCGGATCCATTCGAGAATGCTATCGCCCCACTGCCATTGCGTCACGAAACGAAGATACTGATCGGCTAAATTGATGGCAAGATCCATCTTGCGGCGATCCACTTCGAAGTCCGGCACCGGACCGTCAAAAGCGGGGGGCGCCATCATATCTTCGGAGTCGATCAGGTTATTGGCCATGCCAACCACGCGATCCAGGCGTCTGACGTTGGGGCTGGTACGCACCAAGAGCGGGGGCAGTTCGTGGGTCTTTTCCCCGGGCACTTCAACGAACTTGCGGTCTCCAACAATATCCATGATGCCGACCTAATCTCCTTATCGACAACCAGGTCGCGGACTTCCACTTTATTGACGCCGTTTTTTACTAGCCCGTTACGTGGGGCCGACGAGACAGCCATAGCCCTGCAAGTAAGAACAATTTTGCTCGATTTGTTGGCCGTTGTAAAGAGGGTACTGAAGGTACCTTTGATCCGTGCGCTACAATTCGGCTTTCCTGCACACACCTTCATGATGTACTGCGACGTGAGCCTGCCGGTGCCGTTGGATCGGGCGTTTACCTATCGGTTGCCCGAAACCATGCAGCCGCGAGTGCAACCGGGCTGCCGCCTTCTGGTCCCGTTTGGACCGAGAAAGCTCACCGGAATGGTACTGGCGCTTCGAACGGATGCGCCGGATGGACCTATTAAAGAGGCGTTTCGCCTGGTTGACGAGGAACCGGTGCTCAACGCCGAGCTGCTCTCGTTGGGGCGCTGGATCGCCCAGTACTATTGTGCGCCGCTGGGTGAAGTCCTGCGCAGCATGACGCCGCTGAGTGGCGAAGTTCGCAAGACCAAGCTTTATTCGCTCACCGACGCCGGGCGCGATACCGCGCGGCAATTGCTACTGGGCGCGGACGAAGAAGATCCGACGCTGCAGGTCCTGCGCTTGCTCGAAGCCCGGCCGCTATCGGCAGCGTATTTGCAGAAGAAGCTGCCGAATGCGCTGAAGGTGATTCGATCGCTGGAGAAGAAAGGCTTCGTCGCGATGGAGGACCTGGAAGCGCAGCGCGATCCGCTGCGGGCGTCGGCCACGCGGCTGCGCGCTTCATTTTTTAGCCCTGCGCCGGAGGGCCTGAAACTGACCAAGCGCGAGCGAGAATTGCACGCTTTCCTGGAACTGCACCCCGGCACGCACAACCTGGAGCAGTTGGAGACGTCGGTCAAGGGCGCGAGCCAGGCCGCGCGTTCGCTGGCGCGGCGGAGCCTGATCACGCTGGAACCCGAAGCTCCTAGTGGAGTCTTCGGCAGCGATGCGCCGCCCCGGACGCTCAATCCGCACCAGCTGGAAGCCTATCAGCAGATTGAAGCCAAGCTGCGCGGCGGCCAATTTCATTCATTTTTACTCGAAGGCGTCACCGGATCGGGGAAGACTGAGGTTTATCTGAAGTCGATTGACGCCACGATCGCGCTGGGCCGAAGCGCGCTGCTGCTGGTGCCGGAAATCGCGCTGACCCCAGCGGTAGCCGGCCAGTTTTTCCATCGCTTCGGGGACCGCGTCGCGATTCTACACTCGGCCTTCCATGACGCCGAACGCGCCGAGCAGTGGCGGCGGATTCGCAATGGCAGTGCGACCGTCGTAGTGGGCACGCGCTCCGGAGTGTTCGCGCCGGTGCAGAACCTGGGGCTGGTGGTGATCGACGAAGAGCACGACGCCAGTTACAAACAGGCCGAAACTCCGCGCTACAACGGCCGCGATGTCGCCATCGTTCGTGCGCGCGAGGCCGGCGCGGTGGTGGTGCTTGGATCGGCCACGCCGAGTCTGGAGAGCCGCTACAACTCGGAGCGCGGCAAGTACACTTTGATCAGACTGCCGGAACGCATAGAGCAGCGTCCCATGCCGGACGTGGAAGTAATCGACATGCGGCAGGAGTTTCTGGAAACGCGCAAGCTGGCGACATTTTCGCGGCGGCTGGTGGAAACCATCGACGAACGTCTGAAAAGCCGCGAGCAGACCATGCTGCTGCTCAATCGGCGCGGCTTTTCGAGTTTTGTTGCGTGCCGGGCCTGCGGCGAGCGGCTGGAGTGCGTCAACTGCGCGGTGACGCTGACGTATCACCGGCGCGACCGCCGCATGCTCTGCCACTACTGCAACTACGCGCAGAAGGTTCCGTCGGTGTGTCCGAAATGCGGCAGCGAGTATTTAAATTTTATCGGGACGGGATCGGAGAAAGTGGAAGAAGAGCTGCATCGCGATTTTCCCGAGGCGCGGATCGCGCGGATGGATCGCGACACCGTCAGCGGCAAGCGGCACTTCGAGAGCATCCTGCACGGCTTTCGCGACGGCGATTTCGACATTCTGGTGGGCACGCAGATGATCGCCAAGGGGCACGATATTCCGAACGTCACGCTGGTAGGCATCGTGTCGGCGGATGTGGGGCTGGGGCTGCCGGATTTCCGCGCGGCCGAGCGAACCTTTCAGTTATTGACGCAGGCCGCGGGACGCGCCGGGCGCGGCAATCTGCCCGGGATTGTTCTGATTCAGACCATCAATCCCGAGCATTATGCGGTACGGCTGGCCTCCGAGCAAAATTATGAAGGGTTTTACCAAAAGGAGATTCAATTTCGGAAGCTGATGCGCTATCCGCCGTTCGCGGCCCTGGCGAATGTGCTGGTGCGCAGCCAGAAGCAGGAGGACGCGCTCGCGATGAGCGCCGAGCTGGGCCGGTTGCTCGATCCCGCGCCCGATGGAATCAAGGTGCTGGGGCCGGCGGAGGCTCCGGTGCCGAAGTTGAAGAGTGAATTTCGCTATCAACTATTGTTGAAGGCTGCGGATCGCAGGATACTGAATGAGACTCTGCGGGATTTACAGCGATTCGCGCGGGAACAGAAGTGGCAGGCGACGGCGCTGGTGATCGATGTCGATCCGTTGACACTTTTGTGAGATCAACAAACGAGGGTCGCGCCAGTTAAACCAAGGCGCCTATCCGTGGACCAGCAATTTGAATGGCGGTCCGGGACTTGCGGCGATTCGGGCGGGAACAGAAGTGGCCGGCGACGGCCAGGGTGCTTAACCAGGTGCTTAGGCGTTTTGGGGGGTTCACGTCTCTGAAGCGGAAATCGCGCTAACTAAGAAGCAGCGAACCCCCGCACCACTTCCACCACCGCGGTTTTCATGGTTCCCTCAGCCCGCAGCCGCTGCCAGATCATTAACCCAATCACCACCAAACTGCTATAGACGCGGCGGAACTCCCGAATCTTGAACCCTAGCAAAGCT
>Ga0302326_10007493_pt1 | contig 24243 bp, 24 predicted proteins | sample Palsa_T0_3_FD_202264 | JGI IMG/M metagenome (GOLD analysis project Ga0302326, IMG submission 202264) | Peat permafrost microbial communities from Stordalen Mire near Abisko, Sweden - Palsa_T0_3 | ecosystem: Environmental > Terrestrial > Soil > Palsa > Peat permafrost | place: Sweden: Abisko... | reverse complement strand
TATCAGCGGCGGAATTCCGGGAAAGCGCACCCCATCATTGCCGGCGGCGTGCAGCAACTGGCGGCGGGAGTCATCCTCGCACCGTTTGCGCTCGCCATTCCGCAGCACCCGATCCACTGGAGCGCGCGTGGCGTCGGCGCCATCCTCTATCTGGTGATGTTCGGCTCCATCGTGGGCTACAGCGCCTATGCTTATGCGCTGGACCGCCTGCCGGTGGCCATCGCGTCGGTCTATACTTATGTGAATTCGGTTGTCGCGGTAGCGCTGGGCTGGCTGTTTTACCGCGAACATTTCGGCGTGCGCGAGGCGCTATCCATGGCCATTATCTTCGCCAGCGTGGCGTTAGTGAAACGCTATTCGCGGCGCGGCGCGCATTAAGCTATTCGCGGCCCACCATCTTCGCGCCCAATGCGCCGCCCGCCATGCTCAGGCATGTAATGAACACAAAGCCCACCGCGAGCAGCACCATGAGGCCCGCGCCGCTTCCCATAAACTGCGCCATTTGCTGCATGTAGGGATCGTTGTTCGTAGGCAGATTCTTAAGCTGTTCCTGGAAGATGGGCGCCAGCTTACCGGAAAGACCCAGTGCCATGAAAAAAATGCCCCACATGGTGAACATGATCAAGCCGGTGATCCATCCCAAGTGCAGTCCCGCACCTATATTGATCGAATGGCGCGTCTTACGGCGGTAGAAAAATACCGCGAAGAAGCCTGCCGCCAGCCAGTTCACCAGGGGCAGAAAGCTGCTGAGCAGCATGGCGCCGGCGCCCACGAACAATGCGATCTGCAACGCCGCGGGGTTCCGCATGCTCACCGGCATGGCGAAGCGCGGCGGCGGAGTGAAAACCGGCGGCGGTATCACGGTGACAGGCAGAGGAATCGCGGATGCGATCGCTTCGGGCTCGACAATCTCCCTCTGCGGCTTACCGCATTTGTGGCAAAAGAGAGAATCAGGCGGAAGTTGCGCCCCGCACGTACAAGTTTCCGGCATGGCTAGGCCCTCGGTGGGCCACTTCCAGTTTACCTTTTCCCGATGTCACAAAACCGCGCTGGCCGGTGTTGATGTATTGTGAGCGAACGCAGCCCGGCGCTGGAACAGATGGAAACTCGCGAAGCCCCCTTCGATTTTGAAGCGTTCTTCCAAGCCCAGTACGGGGGTATCGCGCGCTCCATCGGCCGCGTGGTGGGAGATCACGCGCGCGCCGAAGAGCTTGCCGTGGAAGCTTTCTGGAAGCTGTGGCGAAGCCCGCGGGCTCACGGGGAAAATGCCGGCGGATGGGTATACCGCACCGCTGTCCGGCTGGCGCTGAACGAATTACGGCGGCAGAAACGGTCCATGCGCTACGAGCTGTTGTCTAGGGACGGAACCCCGTCGCCGACGCCCGAAGAAGCGCACGCCGCCGCCGAGGAGCGGGAGCAGGTCCGCCGCGTGCTGGCGGCGATCAACGCACGTCAGGCGGAATTGCTGCTCCTGCGCAGCGGCGGGCTCAGCTATAACGACCTGGCAGTGGCGATCGACGTGAAACCCGCATCCGTGGGAACCCTGATCGGCCGCGCACAGCACGCGTTCCGCCAGGAGTATCTCAAACAGTTTGGAGGAACAAAATGAATATGAACCGATGGGTAGATGACCGCCTGGCGGCGCTCGACGAAGCAGATGGGTGGCAACCGGACACGGCCCGCGCGCGGGCGCGGTTGCGCGAATTGGACCGGCAGGCCAGGATCCGCCGCCGATGGGCCTGGGTGGCTGCGGCGGCGGCTTCGTTAGGGCTGCTGACGTTTGTTCAGCCGCGGGCATGCGCCATGCCGCGAGGTTGCGTCCAGAACGCCACGGAAAAGAATGTTACTCGGCCCGCGGCGACTCCTGCGGCGACTCCAGCGGTAGCCTCAGCCGCGAAGCCACAGGCAGCACCCGCGGCGCGGCAAACCAGCGCCGTGCCCAATTACAAAGAATCGGGATCGCCCGACGCCCCTATCACCTGCGAGGTTTACTCGGATTATGAGTGCCCTTCCTGCGCCGCACTCTACCGCGACATCATGCCGCTACTGGTGGCCGACTACGTCCAAACCGGCAAAGTGAAGCTGCTCCACCGAGACTTTCCCTTGCCTCAGCATCGATATGCGAAGCTTGCGGCGCGCTACGCCAACGCCGCCGGCCAAGCCGGGCAATACGATCTGGCGGTCAACCGGCTCTTCCAGACGCAGGCTGTCTGGAGCACGAACGGCGATATCGAGGCGCAACTGGCTTCGATGCTGTCGCCCGAGGCCATGCGCAAGGTGCGCGACATGGTGGAACACGATTCGCGGCTCGACGAGACCGTCGCGGCCGATCAGGCGATGGGTATGAATGATGGCCTCCACGCTACACCTACCCTTGTGATTGTCTGGAAAGGGAATCGGCAAACTATCTCGCCGATTCCTTCCTACACTTTCCTGAAGAGCTACCTCGACCAGCTGGCCCGGCAATAGGGATCGACGCAGACGCCTTCAGTAGAGGCCGGGCATGGGGTGCTTAACCGAACTGGGGCCGTCGTGTCTTTGTCGTCATAGTTTGGTTATGCCGCCCGGTTGAAGCGGACTCTCGCCTCTTCGAGGCGGGTGACGCGGAGCAGGGCGAGCTTGATTTCATCTGGCGAATAAACAAAGCCGCCGTGGAGGTCCGGGGCGCCGAAGTGGAGCGCAGGTTCGAAGCTGTTTCCGTTGCCGACAGAGAGTTGCGTGAGGTACATGGCCTCTTCCTTGGCCTGGTTGTAGGCGGCTTTGCGCTCCTGTTGAATGGCTTTGAGGGCGGCGGCGGTCTTCTCGGCGGTGCGCTGGATGCGTTGAGCGTATAGGGCCATGCGCTGGAGGCCGGTGTCTTTGTCGCTCCAGGCTTGGGCCTTCGCGGTGATGGAGTCGAGATCTTTGTAGTCGTCCTGCTTGAGGATTTGGTGGAAGAGAGCGTTTTCCAGCTTGTGGGCGCGCCCGAGCCGCCAGTAGGATTCGGCCAGGGTGCGGACGAGGTCCTCTTCGGGTTGGTTGGCGGGGGCGTAGGCCTTGCGGTAGCTTTCGAGATGGCTGGCGAACAGTTCTTCCTCTCCGGGGAGGGCGACGTGAGCGGGCTTGGACGAGGCCAAGCCGTGAGCGAGCGCGTTCGCGGACACGGTTTGCTTCCCGGCGTTCGAGGACGGGCCGGTTGAGAGCTTGGAGTTGGCGATGGAGGCGGCGGCTTGAGCTGGCGTAGACATTGGGAATCCTTTTTTGGCTGTGAAAATGAAAAAGGGCTGCGCTCGCGAATGGCATCGCGAAGGCAGCTCTTTCTCTTTCGAATATATCAGGCGCGGGCCGGGGATCGGGGTGAGCGGTTGGAGCTTGGGTTGGCTAAATGATGTGGAAGGAGTGGGTTGCTGGGTAGGAATATTTATTGAAAGTGTTGTGACCCGGTTTTGGGCAATGGCTGGTTTTAGACTGGGCGCGGACGTGCTGCGTCAGGCGCGGCGATGGAACGACCGTACCTGCCAGGGGCATTCCGCTGTGTGAACGCTGCACAGAAGCGCCCCGGGCTGATCGACAAAGGCGAATCCGGCCAGGTACGTAGCAAACCTTCTGAACGTGGGCCTCTCGACGCTGTATCGGGCGCTTGTCGCGTTAGTCTGGCGCCTGAGTAAACACTACGCCGTTATCGGCGCGAAGGGGATTTCTCGACAGAAATGGCGGTCGCGCGGGCGCAGTCGCCGTATCGGCCATCTCCGAATGGCCGGACCATTCGGACAGAGCGCAATTCACGACTTAGGAGGGAGCCCATTTCAACGTTTGCCGAGACTTATCCCGATTGTTTGACCGGCTGTCCTCCCGCTATCTGGGCTTCCGTTCAAGGGCCTCCCGAAGGCTGACGTGCGGTCATCGGGGCTCTCCATTGCAGGTTGAATAATGGCGCGGATGCTAATAGAAATCAGGGCATCTGAGGGCGTCTGGCAAGAGGTTGAGCGCCACACCGTAATGTGCAAAGATCAGATATGAGCACGACACCCTGTCGCCCCGGCGAGAAGGAAGAGATCAATACCGAAACGGAGCGAATCCTTTCGGAGCGCGATAAGACGTTTGAAGAGGACCGGAAAACGGCTGTGAACGCTCGCGAGGCTCTGGCAGATATCCGCCGTAAACTCAAAGCCCCGCAAACCCATTGAACGTATTCGATTACACGACAGGCCCGGCGAGATATCGCGCAAGCCGCCGCCTGGTACGAGCGCAAAAAGAGTGGGCTTGGCGAGGAATTCCTTGATCGGTTGCAGGAAGGGGTAGACCGGATCGGGTTAAATCCGCTCGGCTATGCCAAAATCGTCGGAGAGAATCGACGCTGCAACCTGGATCAGTTCCCTTATGGGTTATGGTTCAAAATCGTTGATGAAGTGGTAGTGGTTGCGTGCCTACATGGGCGCCGTCATCCAATCCTTGCGAAGGAACGCGGGGCCGAGGTGATCGAGATGAAGAAGCCGCCTGAGCCATCGTGAGGCATTGCGGCGGATGGGCTGAGGTAGATTGATTGAATGCGGCTGAATTTTCGGCGGGGAGCGACTTCGACCGCCGTGACGGGCATTGCTGGTATACCTTGCCGAAGCTGCGGGCGTCGTTCACCGAATATAGGGACCTGAGCGATTACGAAATAGCTAAGCGCCTCTACGTCAAAGCCGGTGTGGGCTGGGAAGATCATACGGGACGGAAAAAGGCTCTTGAGACTGCGGAGTGGGGTTTAGGCGTTCCGCTGGCGGTGTTCGCGCTCATATGGTGTGTCCTCTGGGCTTGCGCGGGATTTCGGGCACCTATAATTCCAGCAGGGAAATAGGCTCGTCATTCAAGTTCTTGCTGGTTACGCCCGTTCGGTCTTGGGTGCCATCACACAATTCCTTTTTGTTCGGCAAGCCAGGCGGGAAGCGTAAACGTCCCATCCGAGAAGCGTCCGGACACCCTTCGGCCGTATCGCCATTCGGAGATAGGGCGGAGCCGGGTCGGGAGTCGATTCCTGTCGAAACAGCCCTTCCATCCAGTAATCAGCCAAGAATTCTCTCAACACGATGTTCTGCATGATAGATCCAGGTTTGTCGCGTAGCGTTTACCGATCGCCAATATGCGACACAAGATCGCCCCCCTATTGAGGGTAGCTCGGGATCCTCGGGCCGCGCGGCAACAACTACCCGCGACCTACTCTCAGCTACGGAAAAAATCTTCCACCTCAGCGCACCTCGCGCCCTCTAGCTTGAATCCAACATCCGCAAGAGGCTGAGTCCGGCTGAGGCCGACAACACTGTCTTGGCCGCATCCCCACAAAACGGTTAAGCACCCCCGGGCATGCCCGGCCTCTACCAACTCCACTTTCCGTTTACAATGGAAGGTCTGCCTATGAACAGTTCCCAGCCGCGCCGACTTTCTGTCGCAGCCCGTGTGCGATACGGATTGGCCGAGCATGGCCCCGCGCCATTGTTGGCGTCAGCCGCGCTTTTGGCGCAGGGCGCGCTGGGCGTGGCCGTCAGCTACGGCCACGCCGGTTTTGGCGTGCACCTCGCTGGCGCCTGCGTGACAACGGGCGTGGTGTTGTGGGCCGGCGGGCAGGCGTTTCTCCGCAACATGCAAACCGCGGGCGTTCGCCGCGCGGCGCTCTTCTTGGTTTCGCTCACCTTTTCGCAATTGCTGTTAGGTGCCGGCGCATACATGAATCTGTTCATGGCGGGAACGCTCGAATGGTTTACCGTCGCGCACGCCGCGATGGGCGTGGCCACGTTAGGCGCATCCGTAACCTTGGCGGTGCTAGTCTACCGGCAAATCCGGCCGGAAGACCTGGAAATGGCGCATGGCGGGGTGGTGATCGCCTGATGCGCGACTACATCGCATTGACCAAACCGCGCGTCACCTGGCTCATCATGATGAGCGCCGGCATTGGCTACTTTTTCGGCTTGCCCAACGCCTCGAGCTGGCGCGAATTCCTGGGCCACATTCACCTGCTCTCGTTGCTCAATACCATCCTGGGTACGGCGCTGATCGCCTCCGGCACCGCGGCGCTTAACCAATGGTTCGAGCGGGACGCCGACCGTAAGATGCGGCGCACCGCCGGGCGGCCGCTGCCCCTGGGCCTCTTGACGCCGGGACGCGCGCTGGCCTTCGGCATCGCGCTTTCGATAGCCGGCTTCATGGAACTGTGGCTTAGCGTCAATTTGCTTTCGGGCTTGATCGGCGCCTTCACGCTGGCCATGTATCTCTTCCTCTACACGCCGCTGAAACGGCGGACCTGGTGGTCCACCACGGTGGGCGCGATTCCCGGCGCCATGCCGCCGCTGATCGGCTACGCCGCCGCAGCCGGCACGGTCACGCCCGAAGCGTGGATACTCGCGGCGATCCTCTTTCTCTGGCAGTTTCCGCACTTTTACGCCATCGCGTGGATGTATAAGGAAGACTATGCCAAAGCCGGCATCCGCATGCTGCCGGTCGTCGAGCCCGATTGCCGCTCCACAGCGCGGCAAATGGTGCTGTACGGAATTGCGCTTATCCCGGTGAGCCTCTTACCGGTGGCGTTTGGGATGTCGGGAAATATCTATCTGGCCGGAGCGCTGGGTCTGGGGCTGTGGTTCCTCTATTCCGGCGTCCGCGTGGCCCTCGAACGAAGCGCGGCGCGGGCGCGCGGCGTGCTCATGGCGTCGGTGCTCTATCTGCCCCTTATCTACGGCCTGATGCTCGTCGACAGGCCCGGTCTGTGATTGAAGTAAGCAATCTCACTCATCGCTACGGGGACCGCGTCGCGCTTTCCAACGTTTGCTTCCAAGTAAAGCAGGGCGAGATATTCGGACTGCTCGGTCCGAACGGCGGGGGCAAATCCACGCTGTTCCGGGTATTGGCCACGATGATGGCACCCTCCGAAGGCAGCGCCTCGATCGCCGGGCACGATGTGGCTCGTGAAGCTTCCGCGGTGCGCCGGATCGTCGGGGTGGTTTTTCAGACGCAAAGTTTGGATAAAGCGCTGACGTTGGAAGAAAACCTGCGCGCCCAGGGCCATTTGCACGGGTTGAGCGGCGCGACGCTGCGCGAACGCATGCAATCGGCTATGACGCGTTTGGGGCTCACGGACCGCCGTAAAGATCTGGTGGAGACGCTTTCCGGCGGATTGCGCCGCCGCGTGGAAATTGCCAAAGCGCTGCTGCACAGGCCGCAAGTGCTCCTGATGGATGAAGCCTCCACCGGTCTTGACCCAGCCGCCCGGCGTGACCTGTCGCGGCACGTGGAAGAGTTGCGTATCCAGGATGGCGTCACGATCTTGCTCACCACGCACATTTTGGAAGAGGCCGGCCGCTGCGATCGCCTCATCTTGCTGCATCAAGGACGCATTGTGGCCGAGGGCAGCCCCGACGAATTGCGCGCCCGTATCGGCGGCGACGTGGTGGTGTTGCAGGCGGCTGACGCCAAGTCGTTGGCCGGACAAATCGAGCAGCGCTTCGGCGTGCCCGCGGTGGCGCTTGATGGCCAGGTGAGAGTGGAAATCGAAAACGGCCATCGGTTTATCGCGGACGTGGTGGAGGCGTTTGCGGGCGCCATCGAATCGGTGGACCTGCACAAGCCGAGCCTCGAAGATGTCTTCGTGAAAGAGACGGGAGCGGGAATTGAATAGCTTCCTCCTGCCGGCTGCAACGCTGTGGCAGCGCGAGTTGGTGCGCTTCTGGCGGCAGAAGAGCCGCGTGATGGGCGTGGTGGCGTCGCCGCTGGTGTTCTGGCTATTCATCGGTTACGGATCGAACGATCTGGCGAAGTTCTATTCGGGCGCGCTGGTGTTGACCGTCATGTTCTCGGCCATCTTCTCCACCATCACGATTATCGAAGACCGGCGCGAAGGATTCCTGCTTTCGATGCTCGTATCGCCAGCGCCGCGCACCAGCATGGTATTGGGAAAAATTCTCGGCTCGGCGACGCTGGGCTGGATTCAAGGCACAATCTTTCTGATCTTCGCGCCCCTGGCGGGCATCCACATCGCACCGGCTCAACTGCTAGTGGTGGCCGCGGCCATTTTCCTGGTTTCGTTCACGCTCACCGGCTTGGGCTTCGTGATGGCATGGAAGATGGAATCCACTTCCGGATTCCACGCCCTGATGAATCTGCTGCTATTTCCTTTGTGGATCGTTTCCGGCGCGCTGTTCCCGATGGCTACGGCGCATGGTTGGATCAAAGCCGTGATGTACGTCAATCCGTTGACCTATTCCATTTCGTTGCTGAACCACGCGCTGCTCATGCCGGATGCCACGCCCGGCGCCCTCACCAGCCTGGCGGTGACGGCCGCCTTCGGGGTCGGGCTGCTGCTGGCATCGGGAATTATGGCCGGCCGAAAGAGCGTGCGTAGTTCGGCATGAGACTGGCGATTGCAGCTTTGGCCTTATTCGGCGCGGCCTGCTCGGCCCCGCCGCTGAGCGTGTTGAGCCAGCTTTCGCCGTTTCAATTGACGTCGCAGAGCGGCCAGCCGTTCGACAGCAAATCGCTCGAAGGCCACGTGTGGGTGGCTGATTTCATCTACACCACGTGTCCCGGACCGTGCCCGCTGATGAGCCGCCACATGACCGAGTTGCAGCGCCAAACCGCCGATACGCCGGATATCAAGATGGTCTCGTTCACGGTGGACCCTGCCACCGATACGCCGCCGGTGCTGGCCGCATACGCGAAACACTTCCTGGCCGACGCGAGCCGCTGGTATTTTCTGACCGGCGATCCAAGCAAGCTAAACGAAATCGGCCGCGACGGCTTCAGGCTGAACCCCGTGGATGGCAGCATGATCCACAGCGTCCGCTTCACCTTGGTGGACCGGCACATGCGCATCCGCGGCTATTACAGCAGCGATGAAGACGGCTTTCTGCCGAAGCTCTTGCACGATATCCGGCGGTTGGAGGGCGAGAAGTCGTAATGCGAAAACCTGATATGCTGACAGTACGGATGGGCGCCCATAACATTACGCTCTTCTCCTCCCATGACAATCACGGTGAAGAACAAGGCTGACTTGGTTGTGCCGCCCAGCGTGCGCCGGCGGGCAGGACTGAAGCCTGGCGACAGGGTGGAGTTTCGCGTCTCCGGCGGCGTGATCAACATTGTTCCTAAGCTCTCTGCGCCGCATGATGAATACACGCCCGCACAGCGCCGGATCGTCGATGCCCGCTTGGATGAAGCCGAGAAAGGGCCCTTTCACGGCCCGTTCAATACAGCTGGGGAAGCTATCAAGTTCTTGCACAAAGAGATCCGCTCGCGCAAGCGCAAGCCAAAAGCCTCGTGAAAGTTGTCCTATCGGATCAAGTCGTTGAGGCACTAAAGGATGTCCCGGCGCCCGTGCTTCGCGCGTTTGGCAAGCAGCTTCGGTTTCTCGCCGGCAACCTCCATCACCCTTCCCTGCGCGCCAAGAAATACGATGAATCCAAGGATCGTTGGCAAGCCCGCGTCGCACTGGCGCTTCTATTTCAAGATTGTGAACGACGCCTACGTCGTCACCGATGTAATTCCTCACCCGAAATAAGCATAGTGCGAATTATCGACGCCGATCTGCCAGCCATCGAATGTGAATCGCATCCCCGCGTTTTCACCTGTAAATGTTTTCGCCCAGCCTCTCCACCCAACCTAATCTTCGCTACACTGCCTCGCAGACGTGCTGCCCAACTTCTTTCTCGCCGGGGCGCCCAAGGCGGGTACGACATCGCTCTATCACTATCTCGATCAGCATCCGCAAATCTTCATGTGCCCCATCAAGGAGCCCTGCTACTTCGGCGGCGAGTTCCGCCCGGAAAACTGCTCGCCCGAAATCTTGCCTGGAGTTAAGCGTGGGCAGCGCCATCTGCGCAGGTACCTCGACGGCGATATGCGAGAACACCGCTTCGGCGGCATGGTCACCGAATGGGGGGATTACGTACGCCTCTTCCAGCACGTTCGCGGCGAAACCGCGATTGGCGAAGCCAGCCCGGGCTATCTGTGGTCGGAGAGCGCCGCGCGCAATATTCATGCGAAGATTCCAACCGCCAAAATCCTACTGATCCTACGCGACCCGGCCGACCGCGCTTTCTCGCAATACCTGCGCCAAGTCGCCGTGGGCGGGCTCCGCCTCACCTTCCGCCGGCAGATCGAGGCCAATATGCGAAACCGTTCGCGCAAGGCCAGCTTGCAATATCCGCTGCTGGAATTCGGCCTTTATCACGCCCAGGTGACTCGCTTTCTCGAACTCTTCCCACGACAAAATGTCTGCATCCATTTATACGACGACTACCGCGCGGATCCAGCCGCCATGATGGCGAATACGTTCCGGTTTCTGGAGGTCGACGATACTTTCACGCCCGACACGTCGCAACGCCACCTGGAGCTATCCGTGCCGCGGCTCGCCGGCGTCAGCCATGCGCTCCACAAATTGGGCGTGTGGCAGGCGATCAAAAAGGTCACGCCCCGGAAGCTGCTTCCGGCGGCGCGGCAGCTAGCCTTCGTGCCTCGCCGCGAGATCGCGATGGACCCTGAAGATCGCCGCTTTCTGGTGGATTACTACGCCGAGGACATCCTCAAACTGGCCACTCTCCTGAATCGCGACCTCAGCGCGTGGCTTCAGCCGGATCTCGGCAGAAAGAATACCATTCCGCCCGCCGCAACCAAAACCACCCCCAACAGCACCCAGGAAAGCCGGTTGCCGAAGTTTGCGGTGTAGCCCAGCCCCAGCCGGTTCTGAACAAATAACGCAGGGTCTTGCGGATTATAGTAAATCTGTCCCAGATGCCAGCACGCGTCTGGCGTAGCCTCCGCGCCGCGACTGGGAGCGTTTAGAAACTTGTACTGCCAGGCCATGGCGCCGATTGTAAACAAGACCCCTGGCGCCACGAACAGCCAGATCGGAACGTGTACAACCGGCATTACGGCAACGCCCACGAAGACGATCGAAAGACAATACATACTCGCGACGGCCAGCTTGATGGTTGCCAGACGCTGCTCCGAGCGGCGCGAGCCATAGAACGCCGCGAGACTGATCAACAGAATCAGCAGTATGATTGCGGCGCAGAGCAGCAGCGGACCATATACGGCGCGTTCACTTCGGATAGCCCATCGATTCGGCTCGCCGTGCGCGTTCCAGTGGTAAGGAAAGCGCACCGGAATCTCGCTCCAGTGCGCGCGCAGCCACAACCCCGCAGCCGCTGGAAACAGAAACGGCGGCAAAGCCCAAAGTATCCACCGCGGCAAATGCTCTTCGTCTGCGCTCAACCCGGCTTCGCGAACCGTTTCCGGCGCGACAGAATATCGCGAAACTTTGCTGCGGGCGTAGAGGAATGCAGCCCCGCCGCCCAATCCCAACAGCACTTCGCTCGCAACGAGAGCGGCGTAGGGGATTGCCGCCACAACCAGCGCGGACGCTGCCAGGATGACAGCCACCTGCGTGTGGTATCCGCGCATGATCGAACGGCCCGCTTCGCTTGCCGGAAATCCGGGCGCGACGGTGATCGTGAAGTAGAAACGGCGCGAGGAGAAATACGGCAGGAGGAACAGGGTCGCCCCTACGAGCGCCAATAACAACAAGGAAACGGTAATTATGCCGTTCATTTCAGATTCTCCTTTGCCGCACGCAGCTCGGCGACGATCTTGGGCGCTGGAACGCCGGCGGCGCGCATCTGCGTGACCAGATTGCGGAGCCGGTCCCGGAATTCCGCCAATCGTTCCGGCGACGCCGGCTCCGGTTTACTGCGGTCGAGAACCGTGGCCCCGCGCCCCTGGCGAAGGTCAAGCCATCCTTCGGTCGATAGTTCCCTGTACGCTTCGCCCACCGTATTGAAATGGACCCCCAACTCCATCGCCAGGCGCCGTACCGAAGGCAACCGGCAGCCGGGCGCCAACGCGCCTTCCACCAACAGGGTTCGGATTCCATCCACAATCTGCCGGTAGGCCGGCGTCGGCAGTGCCAGATCGATGCGGATTTTCGGGTCGCGCGACATGTATACTGTACAGATACAGTATACATTTTAGTCCACCGGCCGTCAAGCTCCAAAATCTCCCTGCACTCTTTAGCGCCGCCAAGCGTCATCCCGTCAAGAAAACTATGCGGATCTTTTTGCCGGTCCTGCTGTTGGCGTGCGCTGCCGAGCTCCACGCCGCCATCATTCAGGGCACCGTGGTGGAGGCGCAAACCGGCCGTCCGCTGGCGCGCACACAGGTGACCGCAAACCCCGTGGCCGGAACCGCCGGAGCGGCGAAATCCGTGCGCACCAACATCAATGGCGCATTCGAATTGGAAGGCTTGTCCGCCGGCGCCTACCTGGTCACGGCATCCCGCCGCGCGTTCGCCACCACCCAATACGGCCAAAAGCAGTGGAAATCGGCCGGTTTGCCGGTGGTCCTGGAAGAGCCGCAAAAGATGCAGATCGAAATTCGTCTGCCGCGCATGGGCGCCATCACCGGCAAAATCGTGGACGAAAACGAGGTGGGCATGCCCGATCATGACGTGGTGGTTTACCGCAATGCGCAGCCGCCGGTGTACGTCAACCGCATCAGCTCGGACGACCGCGGCGTCTATCGTTTCGGCGGCCTGGAACCGGGGACGTACCTCATCCGCACGGCCGCCAAGAGCGATGAAGACGGCGGCTACCTGCCCACGTTCTATAAGGATGTGACGGCGGTAGATCAAGCCCGCCAGATCGAAGTAATGCTGGACCAGCAGGCGGAGGAAATCAACGTCCGCCCCATGCCCGGCCACTTGTTCCAGGTGGCGGGTGTGGCCACCACGGCCACGATGCAAATGCCGATCACCGTCACGCTGGTATCCGACATGGGTTCGGAATCCGTCACGGCGGAGGCGCGCACCGGCCGTTTCCAATTCAATCCCCAGGCGCCCGGCAAATTCGAGCTCTATGCGTCATCCGGCCCTTACGCCGGATATATGCCATTCGAGCTCGACCGCAATCAGACCGATCTCCATATCAGCGCCGGACGATTGCCGGGCATCGTGGTCGCCTTCGAGGACAACCGGGGAGGCCGGGTGGATCCCTCGGCGGTTCAGGTACTGGCTCGCCGGAAGCAGCTCTCGGGGCCCGGCGCCACCGAGACGCTGCATCTTGAAGATGGGCGCGCGACCCTATTGCCGGGCCGATGGGAGTTTGCGCTTGCGCCTAGCCCGGCGTACTATCCGACCGGATTCACCATGAGCAATCAACCCTTGCCCGGCCGGGCGGATGGGTGGAGCGAGGTGGTGCTCACCAGCGTCGTCTATAACAGCGGTTATGCGCCGATGAAGGTCACCTTGTCGTCGAGCCCCGGTGCGGTTCACGGCGCAGTCAATTACTCTTCGCAATCCGTAGCCGGCGTTCCGGTGTTTCTCGAACCCTACGATCTGGAACCCGCCAAGCGTGTTACGCCGGTGCGCGCCACCCGGACCGACGCGCACGGCCAGTATCAGTTCACCGGCCTCGCGCCGGGACAATACCGGCTTCTGGGGACATTCGAATACCAGTCGCCCGGCGCGGAGGAGATGGAAACCGCGCAGGCGCTCCTCGTGAAGATCGAAGAGAACAGGGACCTGAAGCAAGACCTGGACCTCTACGTGGCGCGGTAGCCGCGGGACGCCGTTTTGAGCGCTCCCCTTGTCAAACTAGGAGAGGTTCAGTATACTCCTAGTTAGGCTAGGAGGAAATACTTGTGGGTAAGTCCGCCGAACTGCTGCCGGGCACTCTCGACCTGCTGATTCTCAAGGCCGTTTCATTACGACCGCTGCATGGATATGGCGTGTTGCAGCGCATTCAGCAGATCTCCGGCGACGCGCTGGAGATCCCGCAAGGGTCCTTATATCCGGCGCTCTACCGCTTAGAGCACCAGCAACTGATCGCCGCCGAATGGGGCGTGAGCGACAATAACCGCCGCGCAAAATACTACAAGCTGAGCGCCGCCGGAAGGCGCCGCCTACGCGAGGAAACGGCCGGCTGGAACCGGCTGGCGTCGGCCATGGCCGCGGCCTTGAACACCACGCCGGAGGAGGTATGACGTGCTGAGGCGCCTTCGTTCCCTTTTCCGCGTGCTCACGTCGCGCCGCGATTTCGAAGAGGGCATGAGCGGGGAACTGCGGTTTCACATCGATCAATTAACGGAGGACCTAGCGCGCTCAGGCGTGCCCCGGCAAGAGGCGGCGCGGCGGGCCCGGATGGAGTTTGGCAGTCTGAACGCCGTCGCGGAAGAGTGCCGCGAAGCACGCGGGCTCAACCCGTTTGATGAACTGATCAGGCAACTGCGCCACGCCGCGCGATGGCTGCGCAAGACGCCCGGATTTACGGCCACCGCCCTGATGACGCTGGCGGTTTGTCTCGGCGCCAATATCACCATCTTCGCGGTGGTCGACTCCATTCTGCTCCGCCCGCTGCCGTTTCCCGAGGCCAGCCGCCTGGTCACGGTGTTCAATACATACCCCAAAGCCGGCGTCGATCGCGACGGCTCCTCGATAGCCAACTACTACGAACGCCGCGGCAGGATTCCCGCCTTCGCCGCGGTTGCCATGTATTCCTACGGTACGGCGGTTGTGGGCGAGGCCGGCTCCATCGAACGCGAGGAGATCACGCGCGTGTCTCCGGACTTTTTTTCAACCCTTGGGACCGGTCCGGCGATGGGACGCAGTTTCACGGACGAGGAAACCTCTGATCAAACCGACAAAATTGTGATTCTCACCGACGCCTACTGGCGGGAGCATTTCAATGCCGACCCCCAAGTGATCGGCAAGCAACTGCGCATGGACGGAACTTGGAACACGGTGGCCGGCGTCCTGCCGCCCGGTTTCCGGTTCCTTTCTTCCGCTGCGCGTCTGTATGCTCCTTTGCCGTCGCGCCCTGAAGATCGCAGTTCCCGGCAACGGCATTCGGGTGGAAACACCAGGCAAATGATTGCCCGCCTCAACCCAGGCGCGACCCTGGCGCAGGCGCAGGCCCAGATCGACGCACAGAACGCAACCCTGGAAGCGGACGACCCCCAAGCTAAAATGATGGCCGATGCGGGGTTTCGTTCCGTGGTAGCGTCACTCCATGCGGACCATGTTCGAAGCATCCGCCCCGTCGTGTTGTGGATGCAGGCAGGCGCGATGGTTCTGTTGCTAATCGGCGGCGTAAACCTGACAAACCTGCTTTTGATTCGGGCCAGCAGCCGACTGAAAGAGGTGGCCGTCCGGCAGGCGTTGGGCGCAAGCCGGCGCCGCATAATCAGCGAAGCGATCGTCGAAACCACGCTGCTCACGCTGGTGGGAGGCTTGCTTGGCCTGGTCGCCGGCGCGGGCGGGATCCGCTTATTGAGCGTGCTGGGGGCCGATCGTTTACCCCTGGGGAGCGACATAGCCTTCGATGCCCGCTTGGCCTGCATCGCGGTTCTCGGAGCCATCGCGATGGGGCTCGCGCTCGCGGCGCCCGTCGCCTGGTTCAGCCTGCGCGGCCATATGACAGTTGCAATTCAATCGGAGACCCGTGGCGGGACGCCGAGCCGGGCCGCTCAAAACCTGCGCCATGGCTTTACGGTGGCGCAGATCGCATTGGCAATGATTCTATTGACAAGCGCCGGTCTGCTGGGGCTCAGTCTGGAACGAGCCATGGCCGTGTCTCCCGGCTTCCGGCCGGATCATGTTCTGACTGCGCAAATCGCAGTGCCGTGGAACAGATACCCGAACTGGCCCGCCCGCCTGGCATTCAATGAGAGGCTGTTGAATGGCATGGCCCGCCAACCCGGCGTCTCGGCCGCGGGCGTGGTCAACAATGTGCCTTTCAGCGGTAACAGCGGCAAGAGCGCCGCCACCGTAGAGGGGCATCCACGCCTGCCCGGCGAATCGCCGCGAGGCCATTACTCTTATGGAGTGGATGGCGATTACTTCGCTGCCATGGGCTTCTCCCTGCTGGAAGGCCGTTTCCTCACGGCGGACGATTCGCGCCGATCAGCCAGGTTCTGCGTGGTGGATGAGGATTTCGCGCGATATTACTGGCCGCACGGCAGCGCTCTTGGGCAACGCCTTTTCGTGGGCTCCGAAGCGGCAACCGGCGCGCAGTCATTCACTGTCGTGGGCGTGGTCAGTGCGGCCAAACAGGCAGGACTGACTGACCAAACAGCCCAGGGGGCGGTCTATTATCCATACGCGTTGCGCACCGACGACAAACTTTTCCTTGTGGTCCGCACCAGCATTCAACCGGAATCGCTGGGGTTGGCGCTGCAAAAGACGGTTCGGCAAATCGACCCCGAACTGCCCGTGACTGACATCCGGTCCATGGATACGCGAATCGCCGACAGCCTGGTGGCCCAGCGCTCGCCCGCATTAGTTGCGAGTGTCTTTTCGCTGATCGCCCTTCTGCTGATCGCGGTCGGCGTCTATGGCGTCCTAAGCTACGCAGTGGCGCAGCGCCGGCGCGAGATCGGCGTACGCATGGCATTGGGCGCCCGGCCGGACCAGATCCGCAGCCAGTTTCTCTGGCGCGCAATACGTCTGCTGGCGGCCGGGGAAATGCTCGGCCTTACGGGAGCGTGGCTGACGGGCCGAGCCATGCGGACGCTCCTTTTTCAAGTGCCGCCGCTTCACGCTGCGACCTTTACGGCGGCCGCCGGCGTGATCGGCGTGGTTTCGGTTGCCGCCTGTCTACTGCCAGCTCATCGCGCCGCTCGGGTCTCGCCAATGGAGGCCTTGGCGGACCAGTAGGGACTTGCATCACCATGCGAACGAACTGGCGCCAGGTCAGGATCTCCCCAGCTGTGGTGACGGAGCAGCGGTGCCCAGCCCCGGCGACTGGCCGACGCTGAAATCACTGTGATTAGGCAGCGCCGGCTGTTCTATTCAATTTCCAAAGATCTGAAGCGCAACGAACGGCTGATTCGAGAAGAGCCGCGGGCGCAGACTAGTGTCCGATTATGGGACTAGGTTCGAATGGTAAAACGGCGTTTGGTGCGGACAGCTATCGGCCGGAAGATGCCGTGTGGTGAAAGAGAACCCCGATTTCAGTATACCAGACAGGTAAAAACGGCTTGGATTTTGACAGTTTGTTTTCATATAGATACGGGCTGTGACCGGTTTTTTGGCGTTGGCCAGACGGGTTTTTGGGCACCAGATAACCTGACCATTGACAAATACTTTAGTTTAAACTAAACTATTTTCCATGGCACCTGCCGTTCTCGATGCTATCGCCTCGCCGCGCCGGCGCGAGATTCTTCGCCTGGTGTGGAACGAGGAACAGTCCGCGGGAGCGATCCATCGGTCGATGCCAGACGTCACGTTCGGGGCGGTTTCGCTTCAGCTAGGGGCGCTGGTGAAGGCGGGGTTACTAGAGGCGCGCACACAGCGGCGAAATCGCTTCTACCGGGTTCGCCGCGAGGCGCTGGGGCCGGCCGCGGAGATTCTGGAGCGCATGTGGGACGACGCTTTATGGAAACTCAAGTTAGCCGCCGAATTGGAAGAAACGCGACGCGGTCCTAAACCGCAACAGCACCACGCCAAGAAATCAAACCTGTGAGGACTTATGCCGGAATTGCCATACAGCCTGAACCGAACCATTGTGATCCAAGCCAAGCCCGAGACTGTTTTTCGATTCTTCACCGACAGCGCGCGATGGGCGAGTTGGTGGGGCGCCGGCTCGACTATCGACGCCCAGCCCGGAGGCAAGGTCTACATCCGTCATCCCAACGGAATTGAGTCACTGGGCGAGGTGCTCGAAGTGCGCGATCCGGAGCGGATCTCGTTTACATACGGTTTCTCCAGCGGCCAGCCGATCCCGCCTGGGAGCTCGCGCGTAACTATACGCCTCGATCCGGACGCGGCAGGAACGCGACTTCATCTGCTGCATGAATTCGCCGAAGCCGGTCCGCGCGATGAGCACGTGCAGGGGTGGCGCTTCCAGCTTTCGCTCTTCGCCAATGCGGTGGCGAACGAAGTGTATGCGGACGCCGCCGGCGCGGTGGACGCATGGTTTGCCGCGTGGGTAATCGCCGATACGCAAGCGCGCGAGGAAGCACTGGCCAGGATCGCCGTTCCGCAGGTCCGATTCCGCGACCGTTACAGCTTGCTCGACGGTATGGCTGATTTGATGGCACATATTGGCGCAGCACAGCGGTTTATGCCGGGGATCGGGTTGAAGCGCAAGGGCGATGTCCGGCATTGTCAGGGAATGGTGCTGGCCGATTGGATTGCGGCGGGGAGTGACGGAAAAGAGCGGATGAGCGGAACTAGCGTCTTCGCGTTCAGCCCGGATGGAAGGATCGATTCGGTCACGGGGTTTACGAATTGAAAGTAGGGCGGACCCCCTGGTCCGCGCGGGTCCCCCTGGACCCGCTCTTCGCCGAGCGAAATCAGCCTAATGCGCGTCCCGACAGGCCGACCGGGGGGTCGGCCGCGGACCAGGGGGTCCGCCCTACTTTCCAGTTACTATCACCGGCAGCTGGACCGAACTCCGGCCATTGGGCTCAACCTTCACGTTCACGCCCTGACTGTCGTATGGTTTGCGGAACTCCGGGTCGAACGGCGCGCCTGAGTCCGCATCCTGCCAGGCAAACAATTTGTATTCGCCCGGTGCTACCACCGGAAATGCGAACTTGCCGTTCTCGTCGGCGTTCACCATCTTCAATCGGCCCGGCCAATTCGCTCCCGCTCCCGACGGGATCAATGTGATCTTCGCGCCCATGGCCGCCGTGCCTTCCACGCGGCCCGCATCGGCGCCTAGGACGATAGTCAGCGGTCCGTCCAGCCGCGCAAAATCGATGTTCGGCCCGGCTAATTCGCGGTCGCCCATCTTGACCGACTTGATATAGGCTGTGGCGATGCTGGGCCGCACCAGCGTGTACGGTTCCGGCAGCACCTCGGCAGTGAAGGCGCCATCGGCATTCACGCGAGCCGTGGCGGATGGGGCGCCGGGGCTGTCTGGGTCCAGTTCCACGCTCATACCGGAAAAACGAACCGCTAACGGACCCTCAGCCTTGACCGTTCCGGTGACGGTCTTCATCGGCGCCAAGAGCAGCGTCACGCCATCCACATCGTGATCTAATATTTCCACAACCTGCCGCGCATAGAAGGATTGGTTGGGATGCTCCGGATCCTGAGAAGTGGCGCTGACAACGTAAGAACCCGGCAGCAAGTCATTGAATTGGAAATTGTCGCTGTCGGCGCCGGTTGAAAAATCCGAACGCGTGGATTCGCCGCGGCTGCGGAGTTCCCATGTGATGCCGCCGTGCGCCCCAGGCGCAGTTGCACGGATCGAGTAGATGCTCTGCGGATGCAGCCGGATTTCGATATTCCGTAACTCGCCGCCGGATACCACTTCGAGCGGCGTGGCCCGCGCGAAATCCGGCGCGCTTGGATAGTAAACTGTTGCGAATCCCATCGGCGGCCTGGGGCCGCGCAGTTCCTCCTCTGGCGCGCAAAGGCTGGTGCACTCGATGGCCGTTTCCCGCCGTTCCATCTCGAGAACGCGCAGATAGTATTGGCCCGGCGCGAGGCCGAAGATGCGGAACTCACCGCGCTCGTTGCTGATCGACCCTCCACGGCTCTCCAGTTGCTTGCGGCCATCGCCAGGCAGCACGGCCATCACGGCCCCCGGGGGCGATTCGGCGCGCACAGGGTAGGAATACTGCAATGCTTCCACATATGCGCCAGGAACTATTTCCCCGTTCAGGGGGATGGTGCGCCCGGAAATGACGCCGGTTCCGATCAGTTTTAGATCCACCGTGGCGTGCGCGCCCGCTGCCAGAGTGAGTTGGGCGAAGGTTGCCGGCTGCATCGGCTTGCCGGCCAGGCGGGTGATGAAGCCTGCGTGCGACGACGTTGCCTGATACTTACCGGGCACAATCCCTTCGATCAAAAAGTGACCGTTGGCATCGGTTTCGGCGGCGTAATTGTCGGGTTCGGGCGGGTCCCCCGTGCGTGTAAGGCCGCGCAGAATCACTTCGGCTTTGCGCACCGCGTGACCACTTCCCATTTCGGTGACCTTGCCCTCCACGGTCGCCATTTGTGCGGCCAGCGGAGCGCCTGCGAGCATCAGGATGAAGAGCGCGCGCATTCGATTCCTACCGTAGCTTCTTCAAAGCTTCGTCTACTTGATCCGCTGAGATCACCTTCACATCCACGGTCTCATGGCCGTTTGCGTGTACCGTGATCGAGGCCGCCATACTTTCAAACGGCTGCCGATACTCCGGCGCCGCCATCGAGTTGATGTCGATTTGCTCAAACGCGAATACCTGGTAGCCGCCGGGCGGAATTCCGGTCAAGGTGAAGTTCCCGTTCGCATCGGTCAAGGCGCTTTGGATGCGGTCCTGTCGCAGTGATGGCCCCGCCGCCGCTATCACGACCGCAGCACCCGCGGCCGGGCCCCCATTCGCCGATCGGAGCGACCCGGACACTTGCCCGGTATCGGTGGCGACGATCAATTTCAACGTATCCGCTCCTGAGGTCAGGTTGATCCGGCCGTCAGGCGCTTCCCGGCCGTTGAGACTAATCGATTTGATGTAGGCATTCTCCGGCAGGCCGTCGTATTGCAACGAATACGTCAACGGTTGCGCATTCTCGAGTACAAAACTTCCGTCTGCCCGCACCTGCGCGCTGGCGCGCGCCTGGAAAGTAACCGTTGCCATCAGCGTGATCCGGAAATTCTTCCAATTGTCGAGCGGCGCTCCCTCCACTGCCACCGAGCCTTTCACCGGGAAGGTTGGCGTCATCGTCAGGGTCAGGTTATCCACATCGCGATCGGTGATGGTGACCGTCTGCCGCGCGGTCTCCCGGTTCGCCTGCGCGGAAACGCAATAGGCGCCCGGCGCTGTGCGTGGAATGTCGAAGCTTCCGTCCTTCGCGGCAATCGGACTCGCCCCCGACGCGTTGAAGATTTGGGGCTCGCCGGGTTCGCAGCGCGCTGCCACCGCCATAGGCATTTGCTGCGAACCTTGATATTCCGCGATCTTTCCGCGGATATGGTAGAGACGAATCTTCTGGAGGCGGAAATCGATTCCGTCGATTTCGCCGCCTGGCGCGAGGTCGATTGGGGCTGCGCCGGAGACATCGGGGGCCTTGGGATAAAACGTCAACGCATAATCCAAGTCCGGCCCGTTGCGGTGCATGCGTCCCGGCGGATCGGCCTGTCTCTGGGGAAACTTGGCAGCCAGATAATAGCGGCCCGGCCCAAGCAACGACAGGCGGTACTCGCCGCGATCGTCTGTCGCCTGCGTTTGGCTCGGCCGCAGTTGCCGTTTCCCCGATTCATAGCCGTATAACAGTAACGTCACCTGGACGCCGGAGAGAGGGTCGCCATCGGCGTCCACCACTTTGCCGGCGATGGCGCCGCCGGGCATGACGGGCGCGGTGATGCCGGTAACCCTCTGATCTTCCGCAACCGTGAACGGTCTGGCGCGATGCGCCCAGTCTTGCAGGAAGCCCGGAGCGTCCGCCGTGAGGACATAGCCGGGGCCCGGTTCCACGCTGGGAAACTGAAACCGGCCGGCGTCATCGGCGACTGTGGCGTAGGCGAATCCCTTGGCCGTGTTGTGCAGAGCGACCGTCGCCTTACCGGCCGGGCCTTTGGTGACCGAGTTGATGACGAGGCCTGAGACGGAGCCGGGCTTGGGGGCCGGCTGAGCGCCGGCAAGAGCGGCCGCGGCGAGGAGGAGGCTGCAGAAACACCCTTCGTTCAACCTCGTCAGCTTCATGCAATTTCCAACAGGCCGGCCAGGGGGCCGTCCGCGGACCAGGGGTTCCGCCTTTTGATATCGATCAGTATAGGATTCGTGTCCGAAGCGTCCCCGGTACCAAGTCGAGTAGGCGCTTTGCCTCCATCGTTTCCGCCCGGTCGTCCGCCTCGATGTCGATCACCACATACCCGATGCGCGCATTGGTTTGCAAATACTCGGCCGCGATATTGATCCGGCGCTCCGAAAAAACCGCGTTGATTTGCGACAATACGCCGGGCTGATTCCTATGTATATGCAGCAGGCGATGCTTGCCGGGATGCTCCGGCAGCGAGACTTCGGGGAAATTGACCGCGCTCAACGTCGAGCCGTTGTTGCTGTACTTGATCAGCTTGCCCGCCACCTCGATACCGATGTTTTGCTGCGCCTCTTCGGTGCTGCCGCCAACGTGCGGCGTCAAGATTACGTTATCGAAAGCGCGCAGGGGTGAAACAAATTCGTCTGTCGCCGTCTTGGGCTCCGCGGGAAACACGTCGATGGCCGCGCCCGCCAAGTGTCCCAAACGCAGCGCTTCCACCAAGGCATCGATATCCACTACGGTGCCGCGCGAGGCGTTGATCAGGTGCGAGCCCGGCTTCATGCGGGCCAGTTGCGCCGCGCCGATCATGCCCTGCGTCTGCGGCGTCTCCGGCACATGCACGGTCACCACGTCCGCCGCTTCCAGCAACGCATCGAGCGACGGCACGGACCGCGCATTGCCCATGCTCAGCTTGGTTTCGATGTCGTAAAACAGCACCTGCATCCCCAGCATCTCGGCCAGCACGCTGATTTGCGTCCCGATGTGGCCATAGCCCACGATACCCAGCGTCTTGCCGCGCGCCTCGCGCGATCCGGCCGCCGTCTTCACCCAACCGCCACGTCTCGCAGCCGCGCTGCGATGCGGAATGCCGCGCAGCAGCATGATGGCCTCCGCCAGCACCAACTCGGCTACGCTGCGCGTATTGGAAAAAGGCGCATTGAAAACCGGTATGCCCTTGTCCTGCGCGGCATCGAGATCTACCTGGTTGACGCCGATGCAGAAACAGCCCACGCCGGCGAGGCGCGTGGAGCGCTCGAAGAATTCCGCGGTCAGTTGCGTGGCAGAGCGAATGCCCACAAAGTGCGCGTCCGAGGCGGCGGCCAATAGATCGGCCTTCGCCAGCGACTTGGGGTGATACTCGATGTTGCTGTAGCCGTCTTCGTGGAAGGCTTCGACGGCGCTCTGGTGCACGCCCTCCAGCAACAGGATCTTGATTTTGGTCTTGTCGAAAGAAGTAGCAGTCACGGCTTCACAACCATTTTCCCAACTCCATCGGTGTAGTCGTTGGCGATTTCGAACGCCTCGCCGATCCGCTCCATGGGCCGCGTATGCGTCACCACCGGCGCGAACCAACTGGCGCGCTCCGCAAGCAAATCCAGCGCCTCCTGCGTTTCGTGATTGGAGCGGCGCACGTTGAAAACCGAAAGCTCTTTGCGCCGCATGGGCGACATTTCGAACGGCACGTGCGTATCGGAGTGAATGCCCGTGATCACCACGCGGCCAGCGTTGCGCGCGGCGCGGATGGCCTCATTGGTGGTGTGCTGCTTGGCTGCGCAATCGATGGCGCAATCGACCCCGCGTCCGCCTGTATCGAGGTGAATCTGGCGAACCGCGTCGTTCACATCGAGCACGACGTCGGCGCCCGTCTGTTTGGCTAATTCCTGGCGATGCGCCACCGGGTCCACCGCCCAGATGCGCGCAGCTCCGGCGATCTTCGCGCAAGCGACGGTGAGAAGGCCGATCGGCCCGGCGCCGAACACGGCCACGGTGTCGCCGGCGTCAATCGCCGCGAACTTCATGGAGTGCAGCGCCACCGCCAACGGCTCCGCCACGGTGGCGAGTTCCATCGACATCTCTTTCGGAATCGCCAGCAAATTGGCGCTCGGCAGATTGACGAATTCGCGGAAGAAGCCGGGATAGCCGGGCGTGCTCAGGAAACGAATGTTGGCGCACACATTGTGATGCCCAGTGCGGCAAAACTCGCAGTGATAGCAGTAGAGCGCGGGCTCGAGCGCGGCGCGGTCGCCGGGCGACCATCCGGTGACGCCCGCGCCGCACTTCACCACCGTGCCGGCGGGCTCATGCCCCAACACCATGGGGAAAACGCACGGCGTATCGCCCACCGCGCCTTCGGAATAAGAGTGCAGATCCGATCCGCAGATGCCGACGGCCTCAACGCGCACCTGTATTTCGCCGGGCGCGGGGTCTTGGGACGGCATTTCGGCGAGCCGGAATTGACGGGTGGAAACGAGTTCGGCGGCGTTCATGGAAATTGCGGGCTTATGCCACAATATACCCATAGATGCTTAATTTTCGCCAGTTCGAAGCCGGGCCGGACCCCTTCGGCCGCAAATTTCACATAATGCTCAAATGGTTGCAGACGGCCATTTCGATTCGCCATGCCGACACCGTCGACGTAAAGTTCGTGCTGGTGGATGAAAACGAAGGCCGCTCGGAGAAGACCATCGCGTTACAGAATGCCGATCTGATTACCGTCAGCCGCGAGACCGGCCGCAAGATCGACGACCCGTGGTGCGCAAGGCTGGCCG
>Ga0302326_10007492_pt1 | contig 24245 bp, 21 predicted proteins | sample Palsa_T0_3_FD_202264 | JGI IMG/M metagenome (GOLD analysis project Ga0302326, IMG submission 202264) | Peat permafrost microbial communities from Stordalen Mire near Abisko, Sweden - Palsa_T0_3 | ecosystem: Environmental > Terrestrial > Soil > Palsa > Peat permafrost | place: Sweden: Abisko... | reverse complement strand
TGCCGACGGCGGCGGCACCGGCACCAATGGTGAGCACGGTGCCCGCAGTCGCCGCCTCGCTGGCGTCACCGGCTGGGCTGGTCGAGCCGCTCGGCGACGGGCTCGGGCTCGGCGTGATCGTCGGCGTCGGGGTCGGGGTCGGGGTGATCGTCGGCGTCGGGGTCGGGGTGATCGTCGGCGTGGGGGTCGGGGTCGGCGTCGGGGTCGGCGTCGGGGTGCACGAGGGCGACGGGCTCGGCGTCACCTTAATGGGCAGCACCTGTGGGCGCGACTGCCCGCTGGACGCCGGCAATCCACGGCTCGGCTCCGGCCAGAACGGGCCAGGGAACTGGGTCTGGCTAGCGATCTGGCGTTCCTTGCGGCTGAGTGTCTCGGACCCGCCCACCCCTGTGACCTGCCCGTTACGCGCTTGCCCGATATTGCTGGCGGTCACCTGGCTGATGGCGCCCGGCAGCTCACCGAGCGTAATCGCGCCGGAGCCGATGATCAAGGCGAAGGCGCCCATCGCGGCGACGGGTCGCAGCCACGGGGAGCGGGTCCAGCGCACGGCACCGGCAGGCCGGATCGAGGTCACGCCGGGGCTGGTCCCCGGTCCTGCCGACGTCCCCGCGGGACTGACCCGAAGGCGCAGCCAGGTGAGCACGGGCCGGAACCAGAGCATGACGGGCTCGGCCGCGGCTGCCATCCAGGCGGCGACCGCTGGCCGCGGCCTGGTCAGCCGGGCGCGGATCCGCTCCAGGCCGTCTGCCGCGGGCTCGACCGAATCGGCCGCGGCACGCAGCGCGTGGCGCAGCCTCTCCTCGTGGTCAACAGTCCGTGTCATGGGTCCCGCTCCAGGCCTCTCTTTGCCCCCCCAGCCGTTCGTCATACCTCTCGCTCCAGCACTGTGCGGAGCGAGGACATCGCCCTCGCCGTATGGCTCTTCACGGCGCCCCTGCTGATGCCCATGGCCGCGGCGATCTGGGCCTCCGACAGATCCCCGTAGTAGCGCAGCACCAGCGCCTCGCGCTGCCGGGCGGGCAGCGTCCGCAGCGCGGTCACCACGGCCGACCGCTCCAGCTGTGTGATCGCGCCCTGCTCAGCGCTCGGCATGTCCGGCGGCGGCTTCGGCGCGTTCCTGTCGACCACCATCCGATGCCTGAGCACGGAGCGGGACCTGTTCACCACCGACTGCCGGAGGTAGGACAGGGCCTTGTCGCTGTCCCTGAGCCTGCGCCAGCCGTCGTGCATCGCGACGAACGAGTCCTGCACCACCTCTTCCGCAGTCGATACATCGCGCAGCAGCAGGGCCGCGAGGCGGACCAGGGAGCGGTAGTGAGCGGTGTAGAGGACGGTCACCGCCCGGTCGGCATCCCAGTCGGCGGAGACTGCCCCGAGAGCGGGCTCCGCCACCAGGGTTTCGGTCACGTGTGTTGGACGCGTGGCTGCGTCGGCCGGTTCACTCGCTGTCATGGCCGGTTTTCGCGTCGGATCCCCGGCTGCCGACTGGCTTCAACGATCCTCCGCCCCCACGTTCGTTCCCTGCCGAGTCGGCCACGGCGCGCATGACCATGCCATCGCGAATCGTCACCATCCGAGGCGGGTGCCGCATCTCGGGGCACGGCTGCCCTGGCCTGCCCATTGCTGTGCGCGCGCGGGCTGGCCCGCCGAGGATTCGCAGTAGAGCAACCATATATGTCGACCGTCCCGCGCCGGGGCGACAAGTTAAGATCGCTGCATGTCCGACTGCCTCTTCTGCCGCATCGCGGCAGGTGAAATCGCGGCGGCGCGAGTGCTGGAGAGCCAGCGCACGATAGCGTTCCGCGATATCAGCCCGCAGGCGCCGATCCACGTGCTGGTGATACCGAAGGACCACTACCCGGATCTCGCCGCGCTCGCCGAGGCAGGGGACGGGCTCCTGGCGGAGGTCGCGGCGCAGGCGCACCGGGTCGCGGCGGAGGCCGGAATCGACGCCGCGGGGTACCGGGTTGTGTTCAACACCGGACCGCAGGCTGGGCAGACTGTTCAGCACGTGCACGCGCACGTCCTCGGCGGCCGGGCGATGGCCTGGCCTCCCGGGTGAGGCCCGGCAGCGGGCATGGCCGATCATGCGGGCGCGCAGCGCCCGGGCGGGGAAAGGTAATTGACCCACGACGCAGGCGACTCGTTGCAGCGTGAGCTCCCATCGGGCGAGAACGGCAGCCGGGTAAAGATCGTCATTCCAGATGACCACTCGATGGTGATACTGCTCGGATCCGGCGACGAGCTGCTCCGGGTGATCGAGCGCGACTTCGACGCCGATATCCACGTTCGCGGCAATGAGATCACGGTGACTGGCGCGGAAGCGGAAACCGCCCTGGTCGCCAGGCTCTTCGACGAGCTGACCAAGCTGGTGGCCCGCGGCACCGAGTTGTCGGTCGGCGTGGTCGAGCAGACGGTCTCCATGCTGCGCAACCGCCCGGCCGCGCGGCCCGACGAGGTGCTGACCCTGGACATCCTGTCCGCCCGCGGCCGGACGATCAGGCCGAAGACGCTGAACCAGAAGCGCTATGTCGACGCCATCGACTCGCACACGATCGTGTTCGCCATCGGGCCGGCCGGGACCGGCAAGACCTACCTGGCGATGGCCAAGGCAGTGCGGGCGCTGCAGGCGAAGGAGGTCACCAGGATCATCCTCACCCGCCCGGCCGTCGAGGCGGGGGAACGGCTCGGCTTCCTGCCGGGCACGCTGTACGAGAAGATCGACCCGTACCTCCGGCCGCTCTACGACGCCTTGCACGACATGCTCGATTCCGACACGATCCCGCGGCTGACCGCGGCCGGGACCATCGAGATCGCCCCGCTCGCCTACATGCGCGGCCGCACGCTGAACGACGCGTTCATCATCCTGGACGAGGCGCAGAACACCTCGCCCGAGCAGATGAAGATGTTCCTCACCCGGCTGGGCTTCGGCTCCAGGATCGTGGTCACCGGCGACGTCACGCAGGTCGACCTCCCAGCCGGGCAGCTGTCCGGGCTACGGCTGGTGCAGGACATACTCGAAGGCGTGGATGACGTCTACTTCTCTCGCCTGACCAGCCATGATGTCGTCAGGCACAAGCTCGTGGCCGACATCGTGGACGCCTACGAGCGGTACGACGCGCGCCAGGACGCTGCCGCTAATTCAGAACGGATCGCCGGCGGCCGGTCCCGGCGCCCCGGCCCCAGGGCCCGGTGAGCGGCGCCGTGAGCGTCGAGATCGCCAACGAGTCGGGCGCCGCAGTCGACGAGGCCGCGCTCGCGGACGTCGCCCGCCATGTGCTCGATGACATGCGCGTGCACCCGCTTGTCGAGCTTTCCGTGCTGCTCGTCGACGAGCCGGCCATGGCCGACCTGCACGAGCGCTGGATGGGCGAGCCGGGACCGACGGACGTGCTGGCATTCCCGATGGACGAGCTGAGGCCGCCGGCGCAGGCGGGCGGCCGGGCCGACCGGGCCAGCGCCGCGGAACCGGACCCGATGCCGGGCCTGCTCGGCGACGTGGTGCTCTGCCCTCAGGTCGCCGCGGAGCAGGCGCGCACGGCTCGGCATGACGTGCAGGACGAGCTGGAGCTGCTGTGCACGCACGGCATCCTGCACCTGCTCGGCTACGATCACGCGGATCCGGCCGAGCATGCCACGATGTTCGGCCTGCAGGACAAGCTGCTCGCGGCCTGGCGCTCCGAGCGCGACTCCGCTGGCCCGGCAGGGGCAGAAGGGCCGGCAGGGGCAGAAGGGCCGGCAGGGGCAGAAGGGCCAGAAGGGCCGGCAGTGCCAGCAGCGCCAGAAGGGCCGGCAGCGCCGGCAGGGGCGGAAGGGGCGGAAGCGCCGGCAGGGGCGGAAGCGCCGGCGGGGGCAGCGCCAGAAGGGCCCGAAGGGCCAGGGTGAGGGCGCGATGGGCTGGCTAGCCGTCGCCGCGCTTGCGCTGATCGCCGCGGCCGCGTGGTGCGCGACGGCTGAGGTCGCGCTGCTCGGGGTCGCCAGGGCGGGCGCCAAGGAACTGGGCCGCACGGCGCGCGACGGCTCGTTGCCGCTGCAGGCCGTGCTGGCCGAGGTGCCCAGTTACCTGAGCGTGCTGGCGCTGGCCAGGGTCGCGGGCGAGGCGGGCTCGACCGTGCTGGTGACCGTCGTGCTGCTGCACGTGATCGGGCCAGGCTGGCGCGCGTTCGCGCTCGCCGCCGCGGTGATGATCGTCGCGATCTACGTGGCGACCGGGCTCGTCCCGCGCCGCGCCGAGCGGCAGCACCCGGTGCGGCTCGCGCTCGCCGCAGCCTCCGTTCTGCATCCTGTCGTCCGCTTCCTCGGGCCGCTGCCGCGGTTCCTCGGGTCGGCCGGCCGCAAGCTCGGCCCGGGCCGGGGGCAGTCGGGGTCTGAGGAGGACCTGCGCGGCCTGGTCGACCTGCTGGAGCAGCGGCGGGTGATCGAGCCTGGCGAGCGGGCCATGATCCACTCGGTGTTCGAGCTGGGCGACACGATCGTCCGCGAGGTCATGGTCCCGCGCACCGACATGGTGTTCGTCGAGCGGGACAAGACGCTGGGGCAGGCGCTCTCGCTGGCGCTGCGCAGCGGCTTCTCCCGGATCCCGGTGATCGGCGACAACCTGGATGACGTGGTGGGGATCGCTTATCTCAAGGACATCGTCACCCGCAACCACGAGCACTGGGAGGCGGAGTCCGCCGAGAAGGTCTCCTCGGTCATGCGGCCGGCCACGTTCGTGCCGGACAGCAAGCCGGTCGACGAGCTGCTCAAGGAGATGCAGGCGCTGCAGATCCACCTGGCCATCGTCATTGACGAGTACGGCGGGACAGCCGGGCTCGTCACCATCGAGGACATCCTGGAGGAGATCGTCGGGGAGATCACCGACGAGTACGACCAGGAGCAGCCCCCGGTCGAATGGATCGAGGAAGGCCAGCAGGCAAGGGTGACCGCGCGGCTGCCGGTGGAGGAGCTCGAGGAGCTGTTCGGCGTCCGGATCGACGCCGAGGACGTGGAAACCGTCGGCGGCCTGCTGGCCCAGCAGCTGGGCCGGGTGCCGATCGCCGGGTCGGTGGCAATCGTGCAGGGGCTGAAGCTGACCGCGGAGAGCCTCGCCGGGCGGCGGAACAGGATCGGCACCGTGACGGTGCAGCGCACCGGGCCAGCGGCGCGCCCGGCCGCCAACGGCAGCCCGGCCGCTCCGCCGTAGCCAACCCGGCAGGCGGCACCGCGGCCCGAGCGGAGCGGAGAGGCGGCCGGACCGGGGCGGAGGGCAACTAGAGTTGGGCGGGTGAGCGACGCTCAGCCGGGGCCGGACGCTCAGCCCGGCCCGGAGGACATGAAGATCATCACTCTGGCGCGGTCAGCGCGCGCCCGGGTTGCGGCCGCCGAGGGCGCGGCGGTGCGCGACGAGACCGGCCGTACTTACGCGGCAGCCGCGGTGGCACTGCCGTCGCTGCGGCTCTCGGCGCTGCGGCTGGCCGTGGCCATGGCGGTCTCCAGCGGCGCGGCCAGCCTGGAGGCGGCGGTCCTGGTCAGCGACGCGGACGAGCCCGACCCCGCTGATCTGGCGGCGGTTCGCGACATCGGCCCGGATGCCACCGTGTTGCACGCCAGGCCAGATGGCACGCTGCGCGCGACGCTGCGGCCGTGATTCCACCCGGCCGTACGCCATTGACGCACCGGTAGGGGAGAATCACTGCGTGGGACGACCGCGGGGATCGCAGCCGGCCGCCGGGCCGGAGCCGCGGCCGGCGGAGTTCAAGTCGGCGGAGTTGAAGCCTGCGGAGTTCAAGTCGGGCTTCGCGTGCTTCGTCGGCCGTCCCAACGTCGGCAAGTCGACCTTGATGAACGCCCTCGTCGGCGCCAAGATCGCGATCACCAGCAGCCGCCCGCAGACGACCCGCCGGGCGATCCGCGGCATCGTGCACCGGCCGGACGCGCAGCTGGTGATCATCGACACACCCGGGCTGCACCGGCCGCGGACGCTGCTCGGGGAACGGCTGGACAGCCTGGCGCGCTCCACGCTCACCGAGGTCGACGTGATCGGATTCTGCCTGCCGGCCAGCGAGCGCATCGGGCCGGGTGACCGGTACCTGGCCGATGAGCTGGCGGGCATCGGCAAGACGCCGGTCGTCGCGATCGTCACCAAGACGGATCAGGTTTCCAGGGACCGGGTGGCCGCTCAGCTCGCCGCTGCCGCGGGCCTCGGCGAGTGGGCGGACGTGGTGCCGGTCTCGGCAGTGTCCGGCTTCCAGCTCGATGTGCTGGCCGGCGTGCTCGTGTCGCACCTCCCGGCGGGCGCGCCGTTGTACCCGGACGGCGAGCTGACCGACGAGCCCGAGCAGCAGCTGGTGGCCGAGCTGATCCGCGAGGCGATCCTGGAGGGAGTGCGCGACGAGCTGCCGCACTCGATCGCGGTCGTAGTCGAGGAAATGGCACCGCGGCCGGGGCGCGCGGACCTGATGGATGTGCACGCGCTGATGTACGTGGAGCGGCCCAGCCAGAAGGCCATCGTCATCGGGGCGAAGGGCGCGCGGCTGAAGGAGGTCGGCAGCCAGGCCCGCCGCCAGATCGAGGCGCTGCTGGGCACGCGGGTCTACCTCGACCTGCGCATCAAGATCGCCAAGGACTGGCAGCGGGATCCGAAGCAGTTGCGCCGCCTCGGCTTCTACGACTGAGAGCCGATCCTGTACGTCTGGCTGTGCCGTTCCGCGCCTGGCTGCGCCGTTCCGGCTGGCTGCGCCGCTCAGGCTGCGGTGATGATCTCCTGGTGCAGGTCGAGCAGGCCGGGAATCTCCTCGCGGCCCGCGCGGCCCATTCCGCATTCCGTGCAGACACCCCATGCCTTGCCGCCGACACCGGCGGCGCCGGCGGCCAGGGCCGCGTCGATCAGCCGGACTTGCTCCGCCGTCGTGCCGGGTGCCTGCTCTGCCGGGTGGTAGGGCACGAGCGCGAAGTAGAGCTCGGTATGCTCGCCCGCGAGCAGGTCGGCCAGCGGCGCGAAGTAGGCCGCGCCGCTCTGGTACTGGGGCACGGTGAAGGACACGAAACTCACCTCGCGCCCGGCGCCCGCGCTGACCGCATTGAGCACCCGGACCTGCAGGCTCAGTGACTCCGGCTGCTTGAAATGCTGGTGCCCGTAGTCGCCGTAACACAGGTGCAGCCCGACGGGAATGTCGTGGGGTACCTGGTTGACGCAGCGGATCAGGTTCGCCGCGATGGTGTCGAAGGTCTGGGCGCTGGTGCTGTCAAAGCTCTGCTCGAGGATCCCGAACTCGACGGCGACGTCCCATTGCACGGCCACCTCGTCGTGCGGGATGGCGGCGAGCAGCCGGCTCAGGTCGGCGAACAGGGCCTGCTCGTAGGAGCCGAGCAGTGCATCCTGCTGCTCGGCGACCACCCAGGTGTTCACCGCCGCGAGCGGCGTCGGGTACTGGACCTGGAAGCGAACGCCGTCAGGGATGGCGCCCTCGTCCCGCAGCCGGCGGAAGGTCGCCCAGGAGTCGAGGTAGGCGTCCGCGTAGCCCAGGTCCGGCCACTTCACGTCGTCTGGCCCTACCCCGTCGGCCAGCCGGACCTGCGGCATCTGCTGGTAGTCCTCCGCCGGGTTGTCGTGCGGCTGGGCGGGCACGAGCGAGCCGGACTGCAGGAACCGCTGCAGCTGGAAGAAGATCCAGTTTCCCCGGTCCCCGGTCTCGCCGTCGGGGATGCGGCGCACGCCGGACGGGATCCGGGTGGTGATCTCCCTCATCACGGTCTCGGTGTCCGGCAGGTTGACGCTGCCGTTGAAATGAACGCGAGTTGGCGGCACGGCGGGGCTCCTTGGGTTGATGAGCCATTATGGCGGCCCGGCGACGCCAGCGTCCACGCTCGCCACCGGGCCGTGCAGCGCGGCGGGCGTGCCCGGGAGTGCCTGCAGAGGGCGTGCCGGGAGTGCCCGCGGAGGGCGGCCGGGAGTGCCTGCAGAGGGCGTGCCGGGAGTGCCCGCGGAGGGCGGCCGGGAGTGCCTGCAGAGGGCGTGCCGGGAGTGCCCGCGGAGGGCGGCCGGGAGTGCCGCGCGGCGCGGCCTGGCGGCTAGGCCGCGGCGGTGCGGGACAATGGCCGGGTGAGCGTCTACCGCGACGACGGAATCGTGCTGCGCACCCAGAAGCTGGGCGAGGCCGACCGGATCGTCACCCTGCTCGCCCGGCGGACCGGGCGGGTCCGGGCGGTGGCCAAGGGCGTGCGGCGTACGAAGTCGAGGTTCGGCGCACGGCTGGAGCCGTTCACCCATGTCGACCTCCTGCTCTACGCCGGGCGGTCGCTGGATGTGATCACCCAGGCGGAGACGCTGCGGCCGTACGGCGAGCCGCTCGCGGCCGACTACCCGCGCTACACCACGGGCACGGCGATGCTGGAGACGGCCGAGCGGTTCACCCCGGTGGAGAAGGAGCCCGCGCTGCGCCAGTTCCTGCTGCTTGTCGGCGGGCTGCGCGCGCTCGGCGAGGGCACTCATGACCCGCGGCTTGTGCTGGACGCCTACCTGCTGCGCTCGCTCGCGGTCGCCGGATACGCGCCGGCCCTGGACGAGTGCGCGATCTGCGGGACGCGTGCGCCGCGGCCGGAGCCGGAGCCGGGCGGGGATCCGGGGCCGATGGCGGGGCCGGAGCCCGAGCGGATGGCGGGGCCTGGGCCAATGCCGGGGGCGGGGCCAACGCCGGGGGCGGGGCCAACGCCGGGGGCTGGGCCAACGCCGGGGGCTGGGCCAATGCGGGGGGCTGGGCCAATGCGGGGGGCTGGGCCAATGCCGAGGGCTGGAGCGGAGCCCGGGCCGGGAAGGGATCCGGCTCCCGCCCGTCAGACGGCCCGGGCGCCGGGCGCCTTCCGCACCTTCGCGATCTCGGCCGGGGGACTGATCTGCCGCTCGTGCCGGGCTCCCGGCGCGGCGATGCCATCGGCGCAGACGATCGCGCTGATGAGCGCGCTGATGAGCGGCGACTGGCCGCATGCCGACGCCAGCGAGCGCAGGCACCAGGTCGAGTGCAGCGGCCTGGTGGCCGCGTACCTGCAGTGGCACCTGGAGCATTCCATCCGCTCGCTGCGCCATGTGGAGCACGCTTGAGCCAGGTCCGGCCGCCGTACCCGCACCCCGGCGGCGCCCGCCCGCCCGCCATACCGGCGGAGTTCGTGCCCCGGCACGTGGCCCTGGTGATGGATGGCAACGGCCGGTGGGCCAGGCAGCGCGGGCTGCCGCGGACCGAGGGCCACAAGCGGGGCGAGAGCTCGCTGTTCGACGTGATCATGGGCGCGATCGAGCTCGGGATCCCGTACCTGTCGGCCTACGCGTTCTCCACCGAGAACTGGCGGCGCTCGCCTGACGAGGTCCGCTTCCTGATGGGCTTCAACCGCGACGTCATCCGGCGCCGCCGCGATCAGCTGAACGAGATGGGCGTGCGGGTGCGCTGGGCCGGCCGGCGGCCCCGGCTGTGGCGCAGCGTGATCAGCGAGCTTGAGGAGGCCGAGCGGATGACCGTCGGCAACTCGGTCCTCACCCTCCAGTTCTGCGTCAACTACGGCGGCCGCGCTGAGATCGCCGACGCAGCGGCGGCGATCGCCGCCGATGTCGTCGCCGGGAAGCTGCGGGCCGACCGGATCGACGAGAGGGTGTTCGCGCGATACCTCGACGAGCCCGGCATCCCCGATGTGGACCTGTTCATCCGCTCATCCGGCGAGCAGCGGATGTCGAATTTCCTGATCTGGCAGTCCGCGTATGCCGAGCTTGTGTTCCTTGACACGCTCTTCCCCGACTTCGACCGCCGTCACCTATGGCAGGCCTGCGAGATCTTCGCGAGCAGGGATCGCCGGTACGGCGGTGCCCTGCCGAACCCGGCCGGTCCCGCTGCAGGGGACTGATCGCTCGGTCAGCGCGTTGACTGCAGGAACGCGAGCGCCAGCACGAAGATGGTGACCAGCAGCCGGCCTGCCCGGGCGAGGACGCTTAGCGCGGGCCAGGACAGGTAGCCCAGCCAGGTGATGAAGACGGCCACTAGGCAGAGCGCGATCGCCCCGCCCCAGCCGCGCACGGCGAGGCCCACGATGAGCAGGGCCGCCATCACCAGCGGGGCGGCCCAGCCGGGCAGCTGGCGCAGATAAACAAGCGGCGTCAGGCTGCGCCGCTGGATGGCCGGCCGCACACCGCCTTGCTGCGGCCTGCCCTGCGCGGGGCGGCCCTGCGCTGCCCTGCCCTGCGCGGGCCTGCCCTGCGCGGGCCTGCCCTGCGCGGGGCGGCCCTGCGCGGGCCTGCCCTGGGCCGGCCTGCCCTGCGCGGTGCGGCCCTGGCCGGGCTTCCCCTGGGACCGCCGGGCCGGCCTCTTGCTGCTCAATGTCGTCGGCCTCTCGTGATGACTTCTGCTTCGCCACGGCAAAGATACGGCGTGCCCCCGGTCAGCAGGCATGACGGCCGCCCATCACGCTGCGGCGGCGGCGACGCGGAGCTGCGGCGCCACGGACCGGCGGGGCCACAGAGCGGCGGCGCCACGGACCGGCTGTGCCACGGACTGGCCGGGGCTGCCGCCCGTCGGCCGGGGCTGCCGCCCGGCACGGCTCGGCTGTTGCGCACCAGGCCGGGCTGGCGCGCGGACGCGCACCGCTAAGCTTTACCGGAGCCGCGCCGGGGGTGACGCGCGCACCCGGGCGGAGCCGCCGACCGCCAGCCGGATGGAGACCTTGATGGCTAAACGCAATGACCGCATGGAGACCCTGGTCAGCCTCTGCAAGCGGCGCGGGATCGTGTTCCCGTCGAGCGAGATTTACGGCGGTCTCCGATCGTCCTGGGACTACGGGCCGCTCGGCGTCGAGATGAAGAACAACATCAAGCGCCAGTGGTGGAAGTCGATGGTGCAGGAACGCGACGACATCGTGGGCCTCGACTCGTCGGTCATCCTCGCCCGGGAGGTGTGGGAGGCCAGCGGCCACGTCACGGAGTTCGCCGACCCGCTCACGGAATGCATGTCCTGCCACAAGCGGTTCCGGGCCGACCACCTGATCGAGGCATACGAAGCCAGGCACGGCCACCCGCCGGAGAACGGGCTGGCTGACCTGGCCTGCCCGAACTGCGGCACCCGCGGCGCGTTCACCGAGCCGCGCATGTTCAACGGGCTGCTGCGAACCTACCTCGGGCCAGTCGAGGACGAGTCCGGGCTGGCCTACCTGCGGCCAGAGACCGCTCAGGGCATCTTCATCAACTACCGCAACGTGCTGCAGACGTCCAGGAAGAAGATCCCGTTCGGCATCGGGCAGATCGGCAAGTCCTTCCGCAACGAGATCACCCCCGGCAACTTCATCTTCCGCACCCGCGAGTTCGAGCAGATGGAGATGGAGTTCTTCGTCAAGCCCGGCACGGACGAGGAATGGCACCAGCGCTGGATTGACGACCGGCTGGCCTGGCACATCGGCCTCGGGGTCAGCAGGGACAACCTGCGGCTGTACGAGCACCCGAAGGAGAAGCTGTCGCATTACTCCAAGCGCACGGTCGACATCGAGTACAAATTCGACTTTCCCGGCAGCGAGTGGGGTGAGCTTGAAGGGATAGCGAACCGCACGGACTTCGACCTGACCACGCACGGAAAGGCGTCCGGCCAGGACATGTCCTACCTTGACCCCGAGTCGGGGGAGCGGTACATCCCTTACGTGGTCGAGCCCGCGCTCGGCGTCGACCGGTGCCTGCTGGTGCTGCTGCTGGACGCGTACACCGAGGACGAGGCGCCGGATGCCAAGGGCAAGCTGGAGAAGCGCACCGTGCTGCGGCTCGATCCGAGGATCGCCCCGGTCAAGGTGGCCGTGCTGCCGCTGTCGCGCAACGCGGACCTGTCCCCGAAGGCCCGTGACGTCGCGGCCGAGCTCCGCAAGCACTGGAACGCCGACTTCGACGACGCCAGCGCGATCGGCCGGCGGTATCGCCGCCAGGACGAGATCGGCACGCCGTACTGCGTGACCGTCGACTTCGAGACGCTGGACGACCAGGCGGTAACGGTCCGCGAGCGGGACTCGATGAAGCAGCAGCGGATCGGCATCGACGGGCTCGCTGACTACCTGGCGGAGCAGATAGACGGCGCTTAAGCCGCCCGCTACGCCCGTAGCAGGCGGCCAAGGCGCCCTTGCAACGGCGTCGTTGGGACTCCACTGCAGTAACAGCGACAGTAAATACCCAGCGACGCCATTGGGAGTGACCCAGAGGCCGTTGGGAGTGACCCAGAGGCCGTTGGGAGTGACCCAGAGACCGTGCTGGCCGCCCAGCGGACGCCCCTGACCGGCCAGGAGACGGCCCTGACCGGCCAGGGACTGCGCAGGCCGGGCAGGCTGCCCTGGCCGGTCAGCCGGTCAGCCGCCCAGGGAGCTAACGGCATCCTGCAGGTCCATGCTGGATACCCCGCTGCCGCAGGCAGCGCCGGCCTCCGGCGTCGTCGCCGTGTAGTGCCGGATGCCAACGTGATAGTGGACGGCGATCGTCTTCACCGTCCAGCAGCGCCCGGCCGCCGGCGCCGCGGCCTCGGCGATCACGCCCAGGCTGGCCACGGCCACCCGGCGCCCGGACACCTGGTCGAGCACCTTCCGGCTCGGCGGGATCGCCATGCGCCTGAGCGCCAGGTGCCCGGTGGCGCATCCGGGTCCTCCCGCTGCGCTTGGCAGGGTCAGCCGCACCAGGCCAGCGCAGTCCCGGTCATCGGCGCCGTAACTGGTGATCAGGCGCGGCGGCGGGTACCCGCCGCCGCCGCCGACCAGCGTGATCCCGGTGATGAGGGCCGGTGACTTGCCATGGTTGATGACCGGGACCACGAGCCCGATGGGCGCTCCGCCCGGATCGTGGGTGCCGGCGATGCTGAACGTCCCGAAGGACAGCGGGCCGTTACCGAGGCCGATCGGGCCCCTGGTCAGGAACGCCCCGATGCCGAGCAGGATCACCACGACGCCCGCGAGGGCGCGCGCGTACCGGCTGGAGAAGCGGAGCCTCATGTCACCCCCAGCCTGCTGATCCAGCCTGCTGACTGAATTGCGCCGATGATAGTTGTGCCCAGGGCCGCGCCGCGGGCCCGGCTAGTCGGGCGCCGGTGACAGGTCGTCCGTGAGCGCGGGCGCCAGCGCGGCCAGCACGGCATCCAGGACATGATCATCCCTGTCGGCCGGCCAGGCATGCGGATCGGCGGATTCGCGGCGCGCATCAGCAGCCCCGCCGCGCGCATCAGCACCCTCGCCGCGCGCATCAGCACGCCCGCCGCGCGGCACCCGGCGGAAGATGTCAGCGGCCCCCTGGTGGAACCCGTCGGGCAGGCCCGCGTCAGCCATCGCCGCGGCGATCTCCTCCATCTCCGCGACCCAGCGCCAGCCCTTCGCGGTCGCTGACACCGCAGCGCCGCGGCACCGGTCGGCCAGCCCCGGCTGGGACAGCGCCCACTCCGCCAGCAGCGCGTCCTGCACGCCCTCGGCCCTGGCGAGGGCCCGCGTGGCGAGCAGCAGCGCCGCCGTGCCCTTGGTCCATGCCGCGTACGCCATCTTCACCGCCGACGCCGACCAGTTGCCCCCGTCGATGACCCGGGCATCGAGCGGGGTGCCGTCGAACAGCTCGCGCACCGGGCCGGCCCGCGGGCCGGAAAGGTACAGCCGGGTGCTGCCCGGCTTGGCCGGCGGCGGGCCGATGATGCCGCCATCGACATAACCGGCGCCGCAGTCCTCCACCATCGCCGCCACCTCGCGGGCCGTGGCCGGGGAGATCGCGTTGGCGTCGACGAACAGGCCGCCGAATCCCTGCACCGCCCAGGCCATGTCCAGCGCCGCGTGCGGCGGGCAGATCGACAGGATGATCTCCGCCCGCCCGGCCATCTCCTCGGCGGTGCCGACGTCCTGAAGGCCCGCGGCCCTGGCGCGGGCCGCCGTCTCCGGACCGCGCCCCTGCGACGCCCACAGCACCACATGTCCTGCTTCGGTCAGGCAGCGGCCCACGGAAGCACCCATCTCACCCGGATGCAGCAGCCCGATGACGCGCCCGCTCGGCATGTCCATGGCTGAGTCTGGCACGGATGCCAGGCCGCCGGCGGACTGCGGGCGGGGGTTTCCCTTGGCCGGCTCGCCGCCCGACTTTACGTCACAAAGTCATCGGCCCGGATCCCTTGACTTTGCGCCGTAAAGCAGCGTCTACTTTATGACATAGAGTCGTTCGAGGGAGGCACCGTGAACCACACGCCAGACACCACCACCGCCGGGAACGGCGGCAACTTCGACCCCCAGCAGGCCGCTGCCCTGCTGGACCAGACCACCCGGCAGGCACGCCGCACCTTCACCCCCGGCCCGCCGCTGCTGTGGGCCTTCCGCGCGGTCTTCGTGCTCGTCGCGTTCGGCGGCTACTGGCTGTCGGTGCGCGGCCGTGACCCTTACTCCGCGCCCAGCGGCGGGCTCCTGGCCGTCATATTCGTGCTGGTGGCCATCAACATCGGCTGGAGCACCTGGGCGCTGAAGCGCGCGGGTGCCGGGGTGAGCGGGCCGGCCCAGCGCAAGAGGCAAGCCTGGCTCGCCGTCATGCTGGTGGCCTGGATCGTCGCGTACGCGTTCACGGTGCCGCTGTACCACGCCACGGCAACCCACCCGGTCTGGGCGCTGTACCCGGCCAACGCGCCGCTGATGATCGTCGGCCTGGTCGCCGCGGCCACCGCGGCACTGCGCAGGGACTGGCCGATGGCCGGCACCACCCTGGCCATCGCCATTGTCGCCGCCGTTGCCGCATTCGGCGGCCCGGCCGGCGCGTGGCTGATCATGGGCATCGGCCTGTGCGCCGTGTGCCTGGGCACCGCCGCGTTCAAGGTCTGGCAGCAGCGCCGCGGCGTAGTCCGGCCATGACCAGCGGCGAACTCGACCCGCTGATCCACGTCCCCACCCGGCTGAAGATCGTCGCGACGCTGGCGGCGCTGCCCGACGGCGACGCGCTGTCCTTCACCCGGCTGCAGGACATGATCGGGCTCACCCCCGGCAACCTGATCATCCACCTGCGCAAGCTCGAAGACGCCGATTACATCAGCAGCGAGAAGACCAGGAACGGGGCCGTGTCCATCACCACAGTCGCGCTCACCGGCCACGGCCGGGCGGCACTCGGCACCTACACCCGGGCGCTGCGCGACCTGCTCGGCGGCCTGCCAATCTGAGATCGGCAAGGCAGCAACCTCCCCAGTGGCCGGTGCCCCTCGGTAGAGTCCTAGGCAGGGCCGTGAGGCCACCATTCCGTTGGCCGCCCCAGCGTCCAGGCGAGTCTGCCGGACCGGCGGCGTCATGAGGAGAGCGTGCAGTGCCGAAGCTCGTCTACGACTTCACCGAGGGCAACAAGGACCTGAAGGATCTGCTCGGCGGCAAGGGCGCCAACCTGGCCGAGATGACCAACCTGGGCCTGCCCGTCCCCCCCGGCTTCATCATCACCACCGACGCGTGCCGTTATTACTTGCAGAACGGGGCCGTCCCCGCCAGTCTCGCCGCAGAGGTGACCGAGCACCTGGGCGAGCTGGAAACCAAGATGGGCCGGCGCCTCGGCGACCACGCCGACCCGCTCCTGGTCAGCGTCAGGTCCGGGGCCAAGTTCTCCATGCCGGGAATGATGGAGACCGTGCTCAACATCGGCCTGTCCGACGAGTCCGTGCATGGCCTGGCGAAGCAGGCCGGCAGCGAGCGCTTCGCCTGGGACTCCTACCGGCGGCTGATCCAGATGTTCGGCAAGACCGTGCTCGGCATCGAGGGCGGCGACTTCGAGCACGCGATCGAGTCGGCCAAGAAGGCCAAGGGCACGAAGAACGACCTCGACCTGGACGCCGCCGACCTGCGCGGCATCGTCGAGGTCTTCAAGGAGATCGTCCGCGAGCACACCGGGCGTGACTTCCCGCAGGACCCGCGGGAGCAGATGGATCTGGCGGTAAACGCCGTCTTCAACTCCTGGAATGCCGACCGCGCCATCTTGTACCGGCGTCAGGAGCGCATCCCGGCCGACCTGGGCACCGCGGTCAACATCGTGGCGATGGTGTTCGGCAACCTGGGCATGGACTCGGGGACCGGCGTCGCGTTCACCCGCGACCCCGGCACCGGCCAGCAGGGCGTCTACGGCGACTACCTGCAGAACGCTCAGGGCGAGGACGTCGTCGCCGGGATCCGCAACACGGTCCCGCTGCAGGATCTCGAGCAGATCAACGCCGCCTGCTACGCCGAGCTGATGCAGATCATGTCGACCCTGGAGAACCACTACAAGGATCTCTGCGACATCGAGTTCACCATCGAGCGCGGCAAGCTCTGGATGCTGCAGACCCGGGTGGGCAAGCGCACCGCGGCCGCCGCGTTCCGCATCGCCACCCAGCTCGTCGACCAGGGCCTGATCGACATGGACGAGGCGCTGATCCGGGTCACCGGCAGCCAGCTCGCGCACCTGATGTTCCCCCGGTTCGACACCAGCGGGAACCCCCGGCGGATCGCCCGGGGCATCAGCGCGTCGCCCGGCGCCGCGGTCGGCAGCGCCGTGTTCGATTCCGTCCGGGCCGTCGAGCAGGCGGCCGCTGGCCAGCACGTCATCCTGGTACGGCGCGAGACCAACCCGGACGACCTGCACGGGATGATCGCCGCGCGCGGCATCCTGACCAGCCGGGGCGGCAAGACCAGCCATGCGGCCGTAGTCGCCCGCGGGATGGGCAAGACCTGCGTCTGCGGCGCGGACGAGCTGGAAGTGGACCTGGCCGGGAACGCGTTCACCGCGCCCGGCGGGGTGACGGTCCGCGAGGGCGACGTGATCTCCATCGACGGCACGTCCGGCGACGTCTATCTCGGCGAGGTGCCGGTGATGGACTCTCCCGTGGTCGAGTACTTCGAGGGCGGCCTTGACCCGCAGTCCGACGAGCTGGTCGCGGCCGTGCACCGGATCATGACGCACGCGGACCAGCGCCGCCGCCTCGGTGTCCGCGCCAACTCCGACAACGGCGAGGACTCGGCGCGTGCCGTCCGGTTCGGCGCCCAGGGCATCGGCCTGACCAGGACCGAGCACATGTTCCTCGGCGAGCGGCGGCAGCTCGTCGAGCGGCTGATCCTGGCCGACGACGACGCTGCGCGGCGCGCCGCCCTGGACGCGCTGGAGCCGCTGCAGCGGGGCGACTTCGTGGAGATCCTGGCGGCGATGGACGGGCTGCCGGTCACCATCCGGCTGCTGGACCCGCCGCTGCACGAGTTCCTGCCCGATCTCACCGAGCTGACGGTCAAGGTCGCGCTGGCCGGCGACGACGCTACCGCGCAGGACAAGAAGCTGCTGGACGCGGTGCGGCGGCTGCACGAGCAGAACCCCATGCTCGGCCTGCGCGGCGTCCGGCTCGGCCTGGTCATCCCCGGGCTTTACGCCATGCAGGTCCGGGCGATCGCGCATGCCGCCGCGGACCGGGTGCGGGCCGGCGGCGATCCGCGGCCGGAGATCATGATCCCGCTGGTCGGCGCGGTGCAGGAACTCGAGCTCGCGCGCGAGGAGACCGAGCGGGTACTCGCCGAGGTGGCGGCGGAGACCGGCGCGGCGGCGCACACCCTGATCGGCACGATGATCGAGGTGCCGCGCGCCGCGCTGACCGCCGGGCAGATCGCCCAGGCGGCTGAGTTCTTCTCCTTCGGGACCAACGACCTCACCCAGATGGGCTGGGGCTTCTCCCGCGACGACGTGGAGGGCTCGTTCTTCAGCCGCTACATCGACCTCGGCATCTTCGGCGTCTCGCCGTTCGAGACGCTGGACGCCGAGGGCATCGGCCGCCTGGTCCGGATCGCCGTCGCCGAGGGCAGGGCCACCCGCCCCGACCTGAAGATCGGCGTCTGCGGCGAGCACGGCGGCGACCCCGAGTCCGTGCACTTCTTCCACGACGCCGGCCTGGACTACGTGTCCTGCTCCCCGTTCCGGGTGCCGGTCGCCCGGCTGGAGGCCGGCCGCGCGGCCGTGGCGGAGGCCACCGGAGCCAGCGACAGCAGGTGATGGGCGGCTACGACAGCCACGCCACGCAGCGTTGGGCGGCCGAGCCGCCCAAGGGCGCCCGCGCCGCCGGGCGCGGCCCGTTCGAACGGGACCGCGCCCGCGTGCTGCACAGTGCCGCGCTGCGCCGGCTGGCGGCCAAGACACAGGTCGTCGAGGTCGGCTCGGGCGACTTCCCCCGGACCAGGCTCACCCACTCGCTGGAGTGCGCGCAGGTAGGGCGCGAGCTCGGGGCGGCGATCGGATGTGACCCGGATCTGGTCGATGCGGCCTGTTTGGCACATGATCTGGGGCACCCTCCGTTCGGCCATAATGGCGAGTCAGCGCTCGCTGAGCTCGCCGCGGGCTGCGGCGGGTTCGAGGGCAACGCGCAGAGCCTGCGGCTGCTCACCCGGCTGGAGGCCAAGGTGATCGGCGCCGGGCTGAACCTGACCAGGGCGACCCTGGACGCGACGCTGAAGTACCCCTGGCTGCCGCGCCCCGGCGAGGTCAAGTACGGTGCCTACGCTGACGACGCCGAGGCGTTCGGATGGATCAGGGACGGGGCGCCGGAGGGGCGGCCGTGCCTGGAGGCCCAGGTCATGGACTGGGCCGATGATGTCGCGTACTCGGTGCACGACCTGGAGGACGGGCTGCAGGCCGGCATGATCAGCCTCGGCCAGCTCCGCGACGGCGCCGAGCGCCGCCTGGTCGCCGAGCTCACCGCGGTCGCCTACTGCGAACCGGGCTCGGTCAGCGCCGATGAGCTGGCCGAGGTGTTCGCCGCGCTGCTGAAGCTGCCGTGCTGGCCGGACGCGTTCGACGGCGGCCTGGCCGCGCTCGCCGGGCTGAAGAACCTGACCAGCGAGCTGATCGGCCGGTTCTGCGAGGCGGCGCAGGACGCCACGCTCACCTGCCGCGAGCCGCCCGCCGGCCAGTCCGCGCCCGCCGGCCGGACGGGAGAGCCGGGCGGGGCGGCCGGCGGAGCGACCAGGTACGCGCTGGATCTTGTCGTGCCCCGTCAGCAGCGGCTGGAATGCGCGCTGCTCAAGGGGGTGACCGCGCACTACGTGATGAGCCGCCCCGGGGTCGCCGCCGCGCAGGCCCGGCAGCGTGAGCTGATCGCCGAGCTGGCCGCCGCGGTGCTGGCCGGGGCGCCAGGGACGCTCGAGCCCGCCTTCCGCCCGGCGTATCGCGCGGCTGAGTCCGACCCGGCCAGGCTGCGCGCCGTGGTCGACCAGCTTGCCTCGCTCACGGATACGTCGGCTATCGCCTGGCACCAGCGGCTGTGCCGGTGAGCGGCGGACATAGTGTCGCGAGCCGGACCCCGGCATGGCCCAGGTGGGACGGATCGTAGCTGTGCCGGTGAGCAAGCCAGTGCCAGTGAGCACGAGAACCACGGCGAGCGGTAGAAACGTATGGTCGCGAGATCGTCAACGAGAAGGAGCATCCGATGCCCGCCGAACCCGCCTTCGTGATCGTCGGCGCGAGCCTGGCCGGCGCCAAGGCCGCCGAGACCTTGCGCGAGGAGGGCTTCTCCGGTTCCGTCGTGCTGATCGGCGACGAGCGGCAGCTGCCTTACGAGCGTCCGCCGCTGTCCAAGGGGTTCCTGCTCGGCAAGGACGACAAATCCTCGGTCTACGTGCACGAGGAGGGCTGGTACGCCGAGCACGACGTCGACCTGCGGCTCGGCGTCGCCGCCCGGTCGATCGACCGGGCCGCCCGGCGGGTGGCGCTGGCAGACGGCGGCTCCGTGCGCTACGACAAGCTGCTGATCACCACCGGTGCCGCGCCGCGCCGGATCAGGCTGCCGGGAGCTGACCTGGAGGGCGTGGCGTACCTGCGCACGGTCGAGGACTCCGAGCACCTCAGGACCGTGCTGCAGGGCGGCGGCCGGGTGGTGATCGCCGGTTCTGGCTGGATCGGGCTGGAGACGGCCGCCGCGGCCCGCCAGTACGGCTGCGACGTGACGGTGGTGGAGCACGGGCCAGGCGCGCTGCACCGCTCGATCGGCCCCGAGCTTGGCGAGGTCTTCGCCGGCCTGCACCGCAGCCACGGCGTGACGTTCAGGTTCGGCGAGTCAGTCAGCGAGCTGCGCGGCTCCGGCGGCCGGGTCACCGCTGTGGTGACCTCCTCCGGCACGGAGCTGCCAGCGGACGCCGTGATCATCGGGATCGGCGCGGTACCCAATGCCTGGCTCGCGGCCGATGCCGGGCTGGACGTCGACAACGGGATACTTGCCGACGACGCGCTGCGCAGCTCGGACCCGGACATCTACGCGGCAGGCGACGTGGCGAACGCGTTCAACGCGCTGCTCGGCCGCCGCATCCGGGTCGAGCACTGGGGCAACGCCCTGACCGGCGGCCCGCTGGCCGCCAAGTCGATGCTCGGCCAGCAGGTCTCCTACGACCTGGTGCCCTACTTCTACAGCGACCAGTACGACCTGGGCATGGAGACCGCCGGGCTGCCCGAGCCCGGCCGTTATGACCAGGTCGTCTACCGCGGGGACAAGGACGCGCTGGAGTTCATCGCGTTCTGGCTGTCCGACGGTGCGGTGATAGCCGGGATGAACGTCAACGTCTGGGACGTCAACGACGACATCCAGGCGCTGATCCGAGCCGGCCTCCCGGTCGACCCCGGCCGCCTCGCCGACCCCGACGTCCCCCTCGCCGAGATCTAGCGCCCGGCTCCGCAGGCGGCGGGGATGGCCTCGTCCCGCACGTACTGGCTTGCCTGAGGGCCGGGTGCGGCGTAGAAGATCCGGTGCGCCGAGATCGCGAGAACCTCGTCCTGGTTTGGCTGGGGCAGCCTGACGGGCGCGAGCTCCTGGCCGCTGGCAGGGTCAGCGCAGTAGTTGCGGGAGTTCCCGCCCACCGGCTGGCTGATCCACAGCAGCCCGTCGGCGAGGCGGGCCGTGATGGCGTTGGTTCCTTCCACGCACGTCGCCGTGGTTCTTCCCTCCTCGCAGTCGCTCGCGTGAGCCGTCATCGAGGTCGCGTCGAGCCGCTGCACGTAGCCCATCATCCCGGTGGCCTCTGACACCCACACGCTGGAGCCGGCCGGCCCGGCCACGACAGGAGCCGCCACGCCGAGAATCGGATGGGAGGCGAGCAGTGCGCCTGTCACAGGGTCACGTCGCTGGACGGCGCCGCGCCCGCCGCTGTCAGCCTCTCCGACGACCAGGGTGCTGCCCGCGGCGTTCGACGACAGGTCCGAGCTGGCCGCCCCGGCGAGGGCGACCGACGCCATCACCCGGCCTCCCGGGAGCGAGAGGCGCAGGAGCCGGTTCCCGCCAGCGACCCAGAGCCCGCCACCGGCGACTGCGAGCACCTGCGCATCCCAACCGGCGCCGCCCGCCGTGCCCACCCGCCACCGGCCGGTCACCGTGAGAGTGTCCGGGTTCAGTCTCAGCAGCGTCTCGCCGGTCGTGGACCAAGTGGTCACCCACAGCTCGCCCGCTGCGGCCATCGCATCGTCGAAGAAGACGGTGCCGAGCCGTCGCACCGCCTCGATCCGGCCGGTCGCCATATCCACCCGGGCGAGTTCTGAGCGGACGACGCTGCCGTGTGCTGGCACCTGCCACGCCACGTAGACACCGGCCGCGGTGACGGCCACTTGCGGCGAGCGCAGCGGACGGCGAAGCGCGACGTCGTGCGGCGGTGTCGAGCGAGCAGTGGGCTGACGGGCGGTCGCGGGCGTGGTCGCTGATCCCTGCGGTGAGATCGCCGGGCCGCCGATGGAACTGCCGCAGCCCGTGAGCAGCGGCCCGCAAGCCGTGAGCAGGCCGCAGACCGTGAGCAGCAGCCCGCGGCTCTTCCGGCGATGTCGTCTCACGCCCATGATGACGACGGAGCGGCGCTATCGGTTGCCGATCACCGGCGCGGGCGTATTCGGTCACGGATGCGCGGCCGCGCCAGGCCCGTCCATGATCGCGCCGGACCCGTCCATGATCGCGCTCAGCACGTGCCCGGTGTCGGTGAGGTCGGGCAGCACGGCGTGCGCGCCGGCTGAAACCAGGTCCGCCACGGAGAAGCCGCCTGTTGCGACGCCGACCGCGCGGGCGCCGGTGAGGAGCGCGGCCTCGATGTCGAGCGGGGTGTCCCCGACGAGGACCGTCGCCTCGCGGCTGAAATCCCGCCCGTAGGCCAGCGTCGCCCTGCGGCGGGCCGGCCCGACCAGCTCGGAACGCACCTCGTGCGCGTCACCGTAGGCACCGATGGCGAAGTCAAGGTGATCGGTCAGGCCGAGTGCGCCGAGCTTGACCTCCGCCAAGGCGCGGATGTTGCCCGTCAGCAGCGACTGGACCACGAGCCGGGACCGGCCCCCGTCACCCGCGGCAACACCGCCAGCCGAGCCCGCGCCACCAGGCCCGCCAGTTCCGCCAGTTCCGCCAGGCCCGCCAGTCCCGGGAGTCGCGCCAGTTCCGCCAGGGCCGCCAGTCCCGCCCGCGCCGCCAGTCCCGCCCGGGCTGCCAGCCGAGCCCGCTTCGGTCATTCCGGCCAGCGCCAGGGCGGCGATCGCCTCGGCGGCGCCGGGCAGGATGGTGCCGCGGTCCCGCACGAGATCGGCAACCTCGGGCGCGCGAGCCGCCAGCACGGCCTCGAACGCAGCGACCTGGCGGCGGGGCTCAGGGATCCCGGCCCGGGTCAGCACCTCCAGGGCGATGGCCCGGTCGGTGCGCCCGGCCATCCGGCCCAGCGCCGGCAGTTCCCCGCCGAACATCTCGGCGAACGCGATCCGGTACAGCTGCCCGCCAACCCCCGGGGTGCTGATGAGGGTGAAGTCGACGTCCCAGAGCACCAGCAGGTCAGGCACGCCGTGACGGTATCAGCCTGGTCGCCGGCCCGATCTGCCCGCCCGCCGCCCGCACCCCGGCTGGCGCGGCACGCCGCGGGACGACGGTGCCGGGGGCTAGACTCGCCGCGACGGTGGCGGGCAATCTGCGGAGGGCGGACGTGGCAGGCCGGATCCGCGACGAGGACATCCAGCTAGTCCGCGAGCGCTCAGCCGTCGACGAGGTCGTGGGGGAGTACCTGCAGCTCCGCAACGCCGGCGGAGGCTCGCTCAAGGGACTGTGCCCATTCCACGAGGAGAAGACCCCGTCGCTCAACGTGACCCCGGCACGCGGCCTGTGGTACTGCTTCTCGTGCACCGAGGGCGGCGACGTCATCAAGTTCGTGCAGCGGATCGACAAACTTAATTTCGCCGAGGCTATCGAGCGGCTGGCGGCCAGGGCCGGCATCGAGCTGCGGTACGAGCAGGGCGGGCATGTGCCCGGCCAGGAGCAGACGCAGCGCCGCAGGCTCCTGCAGGCGCATAGCGCGGCGGCTGAGTTCTATGCCGAACGGATTGCCGGTGCCGGTGCCGCCGCCGCCCGCGCTTTCCTTTCCGGGCGTGGATTCGAGCTGACGGACGCGGCGCGATTCGGCGTCGGCTACGCGCCAGCCGAATGGGACGCGCTCACCCGCCACCTGCGCGGTCGCGGTTTCACCGAGACGGAGCTGTTGCTGGGTGGGCTGGCCAAGGAAGGCAGGCACGGGCCCGTCGACCGGTTCCACGACCGCCTCGTCTGGCCGATCAGGGACCTCGGCGGTGACGTCATCGCGTTCGGCGCCCGCAAGCTCGCCGAGTCCGACCAGGGCCCCAAGTACCTGAACACGCCCGAGACGATCCTGTTCAAGAAAAGCTCGGTGCTGTACGGGGCTGACCTGGCGAAGCGGGAGATCGCCAAGCGCCGTCAGGCCGTCATCGTGGAGGGCTATACCGATGTGATGGCCTGCCATCTGGCCGGCGTCACGACGGCGGTCGCCACCTCCGGGACGTCGTTCGGCGATGGTCACATCGGCGTCCTGCGGCGGCTTCTGATGGACGAGAGCCAGTTCCGCGGTGAGGTCATTTTCACCTTCGATGGCGATGCCGCCGGGCAGCGCGCCGCCCTGCGCGCGTTCGGGATGGAGGAGAAGTTCGTCACCCAGACGTTCGTCGCCGTGCAGCCCGACGGCCTTGATCCCTGCGACTTGCGGCTCAAGCAGGGCGATGCGGCCGTCAGGGAACTGGTCGCCCAGCGGGTGCCGCTGTTCGAGTTCGCCGTCCGCAGCGTGCTCGGCGAGCACGACCTGGAAACAGCCGAGGGCAGGCTCGCCGCGCTGGACGCGGCCGCGCCGATCGTGGGCAAGATCAAGGATCGCGGGCTGCGCCAGCTCTATGCGGTCAGCCTGGACCGGTGGCTCGGCATGATGGACGAGGCCTTCGTGCTCGCCAGGATCGGCGCGCATGCCCGGCCGGCCGCCGGGACCAG
>Ga0302326_10007491_pt1 | contig 24247 bp, 27 predicted proteins | sample Palsa_T0_3_FD_202264 | JGI IMG/M metagenome (GOLD analysis project Ga0302326, IMG submission 202264) | Peat permafrost microbial communities from Stordalen Mire near Abisko, Sweden - Palsa_T0_3 | ecosystem: Environmental > Terrestrial > Soil > Palsa > Peat permafrost | place: Sweden: Abisko... | reverse complement strand
AGACCGACGAGCTGATTTTTGCGAGCGCCGGTCATTGTCCGCTCCTCATCTTTCCGCAGGGCGCGGTGGCGGCCAGCCAGCGTCGCGGTGGGGGCATCCCGATTGGCATCCTGAACGATGTCGAATATGAATCGATGCGCGAGCCCATTGCCCCCGGTGACCGTTTCATTTTTTTGAGCGATGGGATTTACGAAGTGCAATCGGCGGCTGGCGTGATCCTTGGGCTCGATGCGCTCGCCCGGCAAATACCGGCTCTCTGCACCGGTGATCCGCGGAGCGATTGCCGTCGTTTACTCGATTATGTGGACGCCTATTCGGCCGGTACGCCCGCCGCCGATGACCGGACCGTCCTGGTCGCGCAGCGTCATTGAATGATCTCGCCCCCAACCACCATCCTCGTCGCCGACGATCAGAAGCATATGCTCGTGCTGCTGGAGGCCAGTCTCGCGCCACTCAACTGCCGAATGCTGGCGGCGAGCAGTGGTGAAGAAGTCCTGGTTCAAGCGGCCTCGACTCCGATCGATCTATTGTTGATCGACTTTGAAATGGCGGGCCTGACCGGTGTCCAGACCGTGCGCCAGCTCAAGGAGAACCCTCGGCACGCGGATCTGCCGATCATCATGATCACAGCCCGCGGACAGAGCCGCATCCGGGTCGAGGCCATGCTCGCGGGCGTGACACTGGTCATCCTGAAACCATTTAGTCCGGTGGAACTGCTGGAAGCCGTCCGGCGGCTTTTGAAGCAGACATCCTGAATACGCAGAAACGGCCGGCGCGCGCGAATCGGGAGTGTCGCGAAGCGAGGTACGTTTCCCGAGAGCATTCATGATTTGCGGGGCCCGGCAGCTTACAAGGGCGTCTTCTAGTATGGCGAAACGTATTTGGCGCCGCCCACGATGCGATACGAGAACCCAACGCCGCTCCAATCGTCCGCGACCTTCCTGGGATCGTATCCGGGAACGAAGTGCAGGACCACGTTGGGATTGAGATCCAAAGCATGGCTGGGGTATTGCAAAACATCCGGTCCGTTATCGATGAGGATGCAGGCAACGGCGGTTGGCTCTCCGTCCGCTTCGCGCCAGACTTTCACCGTGGTGAGCCACGGGATGTGCGGCCCGCCAAAAGCCAGCGGCGAGTTCCGGGTGGCCGCCTCGGTGCTGCGGATGGGAAGAGCCACGCCCATGGGATAGGCGTCGGCGGTCGGGAAGCCGTCGTTCATGACGCCGCTCTCGGTCTGGCCATCATCCCCGGAATCAAACTCTCCGCCGAAACAGGTCGCGAGGATGTTGCGGACCACGAGATCATCCGCATCGACCTGGACGACCCAGGGAATTCCGGCGCGCTGGAGAATAGTACCCGTGGGCGGATTTGAGGCAGACGCGCCGGACCCGGACGCACTGGATGCGGACGACGAAGAACTCGAAGGAGCCGGCGGGCCAACCTTGGGTGACGCGCCAAAAACCGCGACGACCGTATAGTTTCCGTCCGCTTGCCGCGTGGATGTGACCACGCCCCCGTCCTCCTCCATCCCCTGGATCACTTCCTGGAGGTCCGCGCTCGGAATATCCGCCAGCGTTTTTGTTCCTGTCGGCATAAATTCCAGCGCTCTTTTATGGAAGCAAATCGGAGACGGCTTGTTGGCGTTGAACGGCGTAAACGTCGCCGCGCACAAACATCTCGACCGCTTCGTCTTTAAGGCCATGCGCATTCATCCAGCTCCGGAGCTTCGCGAGGCCCGCTGCGGTGGAGACCAATTTCTGCAGTGCATCACCGGAGGCATCCTTGGTGAAGCGAGCCGTCGAATTCTTTCCTCCCTGGTCCCTGGAAGGCGAGGCGGACGGTGGAGAAGGCCTCGGCGTTGGGGTTGAGGTTGGATGGGCCTCCACGGTCGGACGAGCGCTGGAACATCCGCAGATGAGCAACGCCGTCCACGAAGCCAGGATCCACCGGGCGCGATGGATCTTTTTTCGGGGACGATGGGCGCAATCTCGCGCGGATGAAATCGGCGCCATGAGGGGCGGGCAGGAGATTTGGCCCGCCTACCGGCCGTCGTCGGGATTGCTCCCCGACTTGCCGCTGAAGAAATTCTCGAGCTGGTGCTCGCGCTTTTCCATGTGTTTGGTAATGCGGTGAAAGAAATCCGGCAGGGTCCCTTTGGAGTACTGACCATCGTCGCCAGGCCGGGGATAGGGCGGAGGCGGCGGACCGTGACCGTCGACATAGGCGTGATCATCGCCGGATCGATGGGCATCGAAGTCGCGGTGCAGCACCGCGCCGCTGTCGGCGGCAATCTCGACGGTTCCATTGCGGCCGGTCTTACCGTCGGACAAATCCACCTGCCAGACGGGGACACCGCCGCCGGTGCCGCTCTTCAAAACATACTCGATATGATCGAAGGGCAGGTTTCCTTTCTGCGCTTCCTGGTTGGCAATGGTGAAGGCGCCTTCGGAATCGAGGTTGAGCTGGTTGAAGTTCATCGCGCCACCAGCCCCGTGCGCCGTGGGGGTGCGCTCGCTGACAATCTTGCCATGCTCGATCTCAACTTCGCGCACGCCGGCGCGGGCGTGCGGGTCATCGATGATGATCTTCCACAGCGTAGGCTGGGGCGAACCGCCGTGCCCGCGCATTTCGACGACGTGGTTGAGGACATCCTCGCCGTCGCGTTTGCCAAGCACGCGCAGGGCGCTGTAGGCCGTGTCCGCGGCTTGCGCCGCGCCCAGTGGAAGTAAAACGAGCCCAAGGAGAAAAGCTGCTTTCATTCGGCACATCAATAAACGGAGCGTAACTTTTTTCCAGTGCGAATGCGTACGAGGCGGCTTCGCGGCAATTGCCCCCGTTTGCGCCATCGCCGCCTCTCCCGCGACCGCGGGATTCGGCTTGAGAGTGTTTCGCGGGCCCGATTTCACATTCCTGGACGGGATTTGCTCTTCCTTCGGAGCCCGTTCTCGTCCATTAGTCAGGTGCGATGCCGCTTTCCCCAGTCTCGCTCGAGCGCCAGTTGAATCTCTACAAGGGCTTGGTCGAGGTCAGCGCCTTGATCAACGCAATCACTGAGTCGCGCGAACTGCTTCCCGCCATTCTCGAGGTGGCGCGGCGCGTGATGGAAGTGGACGCCGCCTCGCTCTTCCTGCTCAACGCCGGCGGCGAACTCGAACTCACCTGCGCCCGCGGCGGGGCGACCGCTTCCTTCAATGCCGACACACCGGAGACGCGGATCATCGTTCCTCGCGGCCGCGGCATCGCCGGCTGGGTGCTCGAACACGGCGAGGCGCTGCTCGTGCCGGATGCCTATTCGGATCCGCGCTTTTTCGCCGATGCGGACAAGAAGACCGGATTCCGCACCCGGTCGATCCTGTGTGTGCCGCTGCAGCGAAATGGCAAGGAGATCGGGGTGCTCCAGGTGCTCAACCCCGTCGGGCGCGAGGCTTTCGACGAAACGGACCTGGAGGCCTTTCGCGCCTACGGCAATCTCGCCGCCACCGCCATCGATAAGCTGCGGACGATTGAACGGCAGCGGGAGCAACAGCGCGTGGCGCAGGAATTTGCCTTCGCGCGGGAAATCCAGGCCAGCTTCCTGCCGCAGTCGCTGCCGAACCTGGCGCACGTGCACTTCGCCGCCACCTATCGTCCGGCGTTGAACGTGGGCGGCGACTTTTACGATGTGATCGAACTGGGGCCCGACGAGATTTATTTCGTCGTGGGCGATGTCTCGGGCAAGGGCATGCCCGCCGCCCTGCTCATGGCCCAGGCACTGAGCATCCTGCGCTTGATCGTCAAGCCGGGGCTCTCGCCAGTCTCGGCCATGGCCCGCTGGAACGCGATGTTGAGCGGACACACCATCCGCGGAATGTTCATTACGGCCATGCTTGGCCGGCTCTCGCTGGCCACCCGGCAGGTCGAGTTGTGCAGCGCCGGCCATTGCCATCCCTTCCGGACCACCGCCGAGGGCCAGGTCGAACAGATCAAAGTCGCCGGTTCGCCGCCACTCGGGTTGCTGCCGGAATTGCCCGGCCGCTCCCACACCTTGAAACTCGAGCCCGATGACTGGCTGGTGCTCTACACCGACGGCCTGATCGAATCCTTCAACCGCGACGATGTGCCGCTCGATGTCGCGGGCGTCGAGCAATTGCTCCGCCGGAGGTTCGCGGGCGCCGCCGATGTGATTGACGCCCTCAATCGTGGCGAACTAAACCATCGGCAGGAAGCCGAACCGCACGACGACCTGACCATCCTCGTCCTTGGTTTTCAATGAAGCGCGAAATCGAATTGGCCAGCCATCCTGCCAATCTTTCGCTTGTGCGCGACTTTATCCGGCAGTTCCTCAAACCGTTTCCCATTCCCGAAGCGGAGAAGGATCTGGTCGTCCTCGGGCTCGACGAAGCCTGTACCAATGTCATCCGCTACGCCTATCATCATGAGCCGAATCAGCTCATCTGCCTGGTCTGTGAGGAAATCGAGTTGGGCGTACGCTTTCGTTTGCGCGACTTCGGCACACAATGCGACCCCACCAAGCTCCAGGGGCGTCCGCTCGACCTCGTGCAGCCCGGGGGGCTCGGGATTCACTTGATCCGCCGCGCCTTCAATCAGATCGATTACAATCTCAAAAAGGAAGGCACCGAACTCGTCCTTGAAAAGCACATCCCTCCGCAAAAGGGACCGCGCAGTTAGAGCCCTTCTACCCCGGGATTTGTTGGCACTGAGGAAGGTTTTTGAATCGGTTTCCCCTTTGTCGTATCTTTGGCAAACCCTGCTTCTTTGACCGTCTCTGAGGCGAAGCCTCGCTAGTTCTTGTCCACTTTCTCCGAGACCGCCTCAGTCTCCCGCTCGACAGACAACGGCGTGCGCCAGCCACATTGCCGGCAGCGCCACGGCCGCAACCTGTGGCCGATGTAAATCGAGATCCAGCTGACGAGCCATATTCCGACCGTGACGATGGACAGGAAAAAATGGACGCCGTGGTGAATCTCGCTCTTCTCGAACAATTGATGATGGCCGCATCTCGGGCAAAATCCGCGGATCCTGTCGCTTCGCATAACCGTTGGCCTGCATTATGCCATCGCCGCAGCCACCTGCCTACCACGGTTTTAAAAAATCCAACTTACGGCGCGATGAGCCCGTTGCGAATCGCGTAGCGCACCAGATCCGCGACCGAGTCCAATCCCAGCTTGGACATGATCCGTGCCCGATGCGTCTCGGCGGTTTTCACGCTGATATTGAGCACTTTGCCGACGTCCCGGTTCTTGCGGCCCTCGACCAGCAACTGGAGAATCTCGCGCTCTCGCGGCGTCAATTGCGACTGCGACCGCGGCCGGCGCCGCCGGCTCACTCCATCGAATTCCGCCGCATAGATCATGGCCGCCAAACGGGAGGTGAAGAAAATCTCCCCGCGCAGCAGGGCCTCAATCCCCGCGATCAAATCGCGCCCGGCGTCCGTCTTGAGGATATAGCCACGCGCGCCGGCGGCGAAGGATTCGCGGATGAATTGTTCGGTCTCGTGCATCGTCAGCATGAGGACGCGGCTGCGCGGGTTGTGGGCCACAATCCGGCGCGCGGCTTCCAGGCCATTGAGTTCCGGCATGCTCAAATCCAGGATGACCAGGTCCGGATTGAGTTCTTCGGCGAGGCGCGCGGCGGTCCGCCCATCCGCGGCCTCGGCGCAGACCTTCCAGTCCGTGCGCATCTCCACCAGGGTGCGCAGGCCCCGCCGGACGATTTCATGGTCGTCGGCCAATAGAATTCGGGTCTTGATGTCAGTGTTCATAAGCGGGGGATGTGGGCACAAAGCGTGGAACCATCGGGATGAAAACTGAAGGTCAACGTTCCACCGACCTGGGCAAGACGTTCGCGCATGCCGGCAATGCCCACCCCAGGTGGCGAACTTTCTTCGGGCGCCACTCCCCCACCCGCGTCCCGGACCTCGAGCTTGATCTCACCGAATGGTTGCTCGAGGTGAATTTCGGCCGACGGGCTTTTCGTGTGGCGATGAACGTTGGCGAGGCTCTCCTGGACCACCCGGAAGAGCGTCAATTCCACAAGTTCATCGAGCCGCGGAAAGCCGGGAGCCACGAGCAGTTTCACGGCGATGCCGCTGCGCCGGGCAAAGCCATCGACCAGCCAATGCAAAGCCGGGCCCAGACCGCATTCCTCCAGCATGGGCGGGTGGAGCAGGTAGGCATGCGTCCGCAGTTCGCGCCCCACTCCATCCGCCAGCGTCAGGCTGTCGGCCAGCAGGCTGGCACGCTTTTCTTCGGTCAATTGGTCACCGTGCTGGCTCAGGAGTGAAAGGTTCACCGATAGCGCCGCCAATGATTGCGCCGTGGAATCGTGCAAATCCCGCGCGAGCCGCCGGCGCTCTTCGTCCTGCACCCGCAATAATCGCCCCGAAACCTGGCGCAATCGGCGTTCGGCCTCTTTCTGTTCCCGCATGTCGCGCAGGATCGCGCATGTCCCCGTGACGATGCCGCTCGGGTCCTCGAGCGGAAAGATCGACATCGCCACGTCGATGAGTGCTTCATTGTTGGCCACCCGCACGGTCTCAAAATGGTCGATCCGCTCTCCCCGGCTCACCCGCTGCTTGATCGCTTTGGCTTCCTCCCACCGGTCCGCGGGGGTAATATCCTGGGTCGTCCGCCCGATCATGTATTCGGCCAGATAACCGAAAATCTGCTCGGCTGCGTGATTCCAACTGACGATTCTACCCGAGAGATCCGAACTGATGATGGCATCTGCCGAGGAGGCCACAATCAGCGCCATCTGTTCCCATTCGATCATTTGCCCGCGAACACGGGTCTCGAGTTCCACGCGACAGCGCTGCACTTCCTCGCGCATGCGGCGCACTTCGGTAATCTCGGTGGCGGTGCCGAGGTAACCGACCAGCCGCCCCTGGCTATCGCGCAACTCCATCGCCTGGCAGCAGACCCAGATCTCGCCCCCGGATTTCGGCAAATATCGAAATTCCAAGCTCAAAGGCACGCCGTACTCGCGCATGCGCAGCCAACTTTCCCGTGCGACTGGCGCATCGTCGGGATGAACAAACTCAGCCCACTCGCGGCCCACCACCGCCTCGGGCGCGTATCCGATCATCTGGCGCCAACGCATATTGGCAAAGATAAACCGACCGCCGGTATCGGCCTGGAAAATGCCGATCGGCGAAAGGTCCGCGAGATAGCGCAACAATTCATTTTCCGTGCTCGTGGAGACACTTCCGGCGTCACGGGTTCGCGTGGCCGCGATCCTCGTTTGGGCGAGTTTCTCGGTCCCAATTTCCATACCGCGCATCGTTACTTATAAGCGCTATTTTGACAATACCATTCGTAAGTTTTCCGGATGCCGTCGCGCAGAGTGATTTTCGGGCTCCAGCCAATCTGCGTTAAACGACTGGTATCCAGTAGCTTGCGCGGTGTCCCGTCCGGCTTCGTCGCGTCGAAGACCAAGTCCCCGCGAAACCCCACGATCTCACAAATCAATTCGACAAGCTCACGAATGGTCACGTCGGACCCAAAGCCGACGTTCACAATTTCAGGTTCTTGATAGTTCTCGAGCAAAAATCGGCAGGCGCCCGCGAGATCCTCGACGTGCAGGAACTCCCGGCGCGGCGTGCCCGTGCCCCAGACCGGCACGGTCGTGTCTCCGCGCTCCCGAGCTTCGTGGACTTTCCGCAGCAGCGCCGGCAGCACATGCGAGGTATTGAGATCGAAGTTGTCACCGGGACCATAGAGGTTGGTTGGCATCGCGCTGATGAAATTGCGCCCATACTCGCGCGCATAAGCCTGGCAAAGCTTGATGCCGGCAATCTTCGCGACCGCATACGGTTCGTTTGTCGGCTCCAGTTCTCCGGTCAGCAAGGCGCTTTCCGGAATCGGTTGCGGAGCAAATTTCGGGTAGATGCAGGAACTGCCGAGAAAGAGCAGTTTCTCCGCTCCAAAGTCATGCGCCGCCTCGATGAGATTATTCTGGATGGTCAGATTCTCGATCAGAAACTCGACCGGAAAATCATGGTTTGCCTTGATGCCGCCGACTTTGGCCGCGGCCACGACGACCACCTGCGGCCGCTGCTCCGCAAAAAATACCCGCACGCTGTCGCGCTGCCGCAGGTCGACTTCCGCCCGGGTGCGCGCGAGCAGATTGACGTAGCCCGCCTGCTGCAATTCCCGATAAATGGCCCCCCCCGCGAGCCCGCGGTGTCCGGCAACGAATATGGAATCAGTTTTCTTCAAGCGGCGAAGGCTAGCACAGCAGTCAATTCAGCATTTTCAAATTCGTTGAACAAGGCATCTTCCCGCCCGTCATGCGCGCTTTGCTCCTTGTTCTCGACAGCGTCGGCTGCGGTCAGGCGCCCGACGCCGCGGCCTACGGTGACGCGGGCGCCAACACGCTGGGCCACATCTTCGCCGCCCATCCGGAACTGGACCTGCCGGCGCTTTTCTCGCTCGGTTTGTGGAAAATCCTCACCACCGACGTCTTTCACGCCCGCTCGCGCGGCACCATCGCCAGCTTTGGCCGCATGCGCGAACGCTCCGCCGGCAAGGATAGCATCACCGGACATTGGGAGATCGCCGGCGTTGTCCTCGACGAGCCTTTCGCCACCTTCCAGAAATTTCCGCCCGAACTCGTGGACGCGATCCAACGCCACGCCCGGGTCGAGTTCCTCGGCAACCGCCTGGCCAGCGGCGCCGCCATCATCGAGGAACTCGGTCCGGAGCATCTCCAGAGCAAAAGACCGATCCTCTACACTTCCGCGGATTCCGTGCTCCAGATCGCCGCCCACGAGAGCGTCATCCCGCGACGCCGGCTCTACGAAATCTGTCGCATCGCCCGCCGACACGCCGACACCTGGCGCATTGGCCGCGTGATCGCCCGTCCATTCATCGGCGAAGCGGGTCGTTTTCAACGCTCCGACGGCCGGCACGATTTCGGCATGGTACCGCCGCCCACGATTCTCAATGCGATCGCGGAAACCGGGCAGCGCGTCGAAGGCGTTGGAAAGGTGAACGATCTATTCGGCGGCAGCGGTATCACCCATTCCACACCGACCGCCTCCAATGCCGACGGGATGGCCGCCATCGACCGCCTCTGGGCCGACGGAAGCGACGGTCTCATTTTCGCCAACCTGATTGATTTCGACACGCTCTACGGGCACCGCCGGGACACCGCCGGCTATGCGGAAGCCCTGCGCCAGTTGGATCGCTGGCTCACAAGTTTTCTGCCGCGGTGCGAAGAAGAGGATCTCGTCATCATCACCGCCGATCACGGAAACGATCCGACATGGAATGGCGCCAACCACATGCGGGAGGAAGTGCCCCTGATGGTCTTCCACGGCGGCCTGAGCCTCGCCCTCGGCACGCGGTCGACCTTCGCCGATGTCGCTGCGACACTCGCCGCGTTCTTTCGGCTTCGGCATAAATGGATCTGCGGCGAGTCCTGCATCACGCTCCAACAGCGCCACGCGCGCACCTACTTCCACCGCGCGTAAGAGGCCGTCTTCTAAGAATGCTTTCCCTCTGCCCCGGGTGCGTGTTGATTGACCTTCCTGTCATGCCCAAAATAACCAAGGCCCCTTTGAAGAAAAAGGTAACCGCACCCATTCCGGACAGAATGAAGAACGGCGCCCCCTTGTTTGACCCCATCGAAGACGTCGTCAAGGACATCCGCGCCGGGCGCATGGTCATCGTGACCGACGACGCCGACCGCGAAAACGAAGGCGATCTGGTGATGGCGGCGGAGAAAATTACGCCCGATGCGGTCAACTTCATGGCCACCCATGGCCGCGGCTTGATCTGCGCGCCGGTCACCGAAGAGCGTGCCGAGCAACTTGGCCTCCAGCGCATGGTGCTGGAAAACCGCGAAAGCTACCGCACGGACTTTACCGTCTCGGTGGACGCCGCCAGGGGCGTGACGACCGGCATCAGCGCCCACGACCGCGCGCGCACCATCCAGATCCTCGTCGATCCGAAAGCCACGCCCCAGGATCTTGTTCAGCCCGGGCATGTCTTCCCGCTGCGGGCCAAACCCGGCGGCGTGCTCCGGCGTGCCGGCCACACCGAGGCCACCGTCGATCTCGCCCGGATCGCGGGGCTCCAGCCGGCGGGCGTCCTGTGCGAGATTCTCAATGCCGACGGCACCATGGCGCGGTTGCCCCAGCTCTTGAAATTCCGCAAGAAGCATCGATTGAAGATGTGCTCCATCGAGGACTTGATCGTCTACCGCCGCAACCGCGAAAAACTCATCGAACGCGAGCAGGTCATCAAGCTCCCCACCGGCTACGGCGATTTCGACCTGCACATGTATCGGTCGATCCTCGACGGCGTGCACCATCTCGCGCTGGTCAAGGGCGCGATCTCGCCCAAGAAAATCACCCTGGTTCGCGTCCACAGCGAATGCCTCACCGGCGACGTGTTCGGCTCGATGCGTTGCGATTGCGGCAATCAATTGCACGCGGCTCTCCAGCAAATCCAGGCGGCGGGCCATGGCGTGCTCCTCTACATGCGCCAGGAAGGCCGCGGCATCGGTCTGCCCGCCAAAATTCACGCCTACAAACTTCAGGAGCAAGGCCTCGACACGGTGGAAGCGAACCTTAAGCTCGGCTTCCCGGCGGAGCTGCGCGACTACGGCCTCGGCGCGCAGATCCTCTCCGATCTCGGCGTGCGCAAAATGCGGTTCCTCACCAACAATCCGAAGAAAGTGATCGGCCTGGAAGGCTACGGCCTCAAGATCGTCGAAGTCGTCCCCATCAAGTCGCCGGTCAACCGGCACAACGCCAAATACCTCGAGACCAAGAAGCTGAAGATGGGGCACCTGCTTTAATCGGCCTTTCCCTTGCGCCGCACGCGGGCGGCACTAACATCCACCTCTCTCATGTCCACCGGCATCCCATCCCGACCGCGCCAGATTGGCCTGCGACGTACCTTCGCCATTGTCGCCAGCCAGTACAACAGCGAGTTTGTGAACGGACTCGTGGACCATGCCCGGCGCGAACTGGAGGCCATTTCGAACACGTTCAATGTCGTCACCTACGAAGTGCCTGGCGCCTTCGAAATTCCCTTGGTCGCACAGGAGGTCGCCTCGCGCGGCGGCGTGGATGCGCTCATCGCCCTGGGAGTGATCATCGAGGGCGAAACCCAGCACGCCGCGCTGATTGCCAGATCCGTCACGGACGCGTTGCAACAAGTCGGCCTCGCCCAGCGCGTGCCCGTCATCCACGAAGTGCTCCTGGTCAAAAACGAAGCGCAGGCGCGGGCCCGCTGTCTCGACGAGGAAATCAATCGCGGCACCGAGGCGGCGCGCACCGCTGCCCGGATGGTCCAAACCATGAGCAACCTGCGCAGCTCACGTTGACCTTCCCATGGGCAAAAGACGCGAAGGCCGCGAAGCCGCGGTCCAATACCTCTTCCAGATCGATCTCAACGGCGAGAAACAGCCGGGGGATGCCGAAATCTTTTGGGCGCTGCGTTCCGGGCCCGGCAAGGCGCCCGTCCCGCCCAAGACCCGCGCCTTCACCGAGCAACTCGTGCACGGCGTCATGACCCACCAGGAGGAAATCGATGGCTGGATCAAAAAGTTCACCGCCAATTATGAACTGAATCGTCTTGCCGCTGTGGATCGCAATATCCTGCGCGTGGCCATCTACGAAATGCTCCATGCGCTCGATGTCGCGCCCGTGGTCATCATCAACGAGGCCATCGAGATCGCCAAGAAGTTCGGCACCGAAAAGTCCGGCGGTTTCGTCAACGGCATCCTCGACCGCATCAAACAGGAACTGGGCCGGCCCGCCCGCGAACCGGTTTCGCCCGCGAATCCGTAGCCCGCGATGGCGTTCGGATTCTTCAAATCGCTGGTCCAGAAATTCACCGGCCGGCCGGTGGATTGGGATGAACTCGAGGAGAGCCTCATCCGCGCGGATCTCGGCGTCCCGATGACCACGCGCATCCTCGGGGCGCTCCAGGCCGGAGCGGATAAAATGACCGCGGAAAGCGTCGTCGCCGTCGCCCGCGGGGAGATCCTCAAGGTCCTGCCGCGCGATACCGTCACCTTGCGCCCGCTCGCTTCGAAAACCAAGGTCGTCCTGGTCGTCGGCGTGAACGGCACTGGCAAGACCACCTCGACGGCAAAGCTGGCCCATTTCCTCCAGCGCAAAGGCCACAGCGTCATGCTCGCCGCGGCCGATACCTTCCGCGCCGCGGCCATCGAACAACTCAGCATCTGGGCGGACCGGTTGGGAATCGAGATCGTCAAGGGCCAGTACCACGCCGACCCGGCGGCCCTTTGCTACGAGGCCTACCAGGCCGCTGATCGCAAAAACGTGGAATTCCTCATCTGCGATACCGCCGGCCGTCTGCACACGAAAGCAAATCTCATGGGAGAACTGGCCAAGGTGAAGCGCGTGCTGGCCAAAGCCGACGCGCAGGCGCCGCACGAAACGCTCCTTGTCGTCGACGCCATGACGGGTGGCAACGCGCTCCAGCAGGCCCGCGAGTTTCACGCCGCGACCGGCCTCACCGGAGTCATTGTCACCAAGCTCGACGGCAGCGGCAAGGGCGGTTGCGTCATTGCCATCCAAAACGAACTCGGCATCCCCACGCGCTTTATCGGCACCGGCGAAAAAATCGACGACTTCACCTTCTTCGAAAGCCGCGACTTCGTCGAAAAAATGCTCTGATTCGGAAGTTAATAGTTGAGAGTTGAGAGTTGATAGCCATCGCCATTGGGGCGCGACGGTTGACCAACCGAGGGCGTTTTTGGAGCGGCGATCGTTTGCCAGGCGACCCCGCAGGCCGAAGACCGACTATCAACCATCAACTATCAACTACCAACCAACAAAATGCCCACCTGGAATCCCGAGCAATACCTGAAATTTGACGACGAACGTACTCGGCCCTGCCGCGATCTGGTCGCCCGCATCGCTCTGGATCATCCCCGCCGCATCGTCGATCTCGGCTGCGGCCCTGGCAATAGCACTGCCGTCCTGGCTCAACGCTGGCCCGACGCGATCCTCACCGGCGTCGATCGATCCGCCGAGATGATCTGCGCCGCGCGCCATAAATCCCCGCACCTCCAATGGGAAGAATCCGATATTTCCACCTGGACCGCCTGCGAACCGTTCGACCTCGTCTTCTCCAACGCCGCCTTGCAATGGGTACCCGATCACCACCTCACCGTGCCGCGTCTTTTCGGGATGGTTGGGCCCGGCGGGGCGCTGGCCTGGCAAGTCCCGGCCAACCTCGACGCGCCCGCCCATCACCTCATGCGCGAACTCGCCGCATCACCGCCCTGGCGGGGACATTTTGGCGAAACTGTCCGTGAATGGTTCGTCCACCCGCCTCACTTCTACTACGACTTGCTCGCCCCATGGGCGGCCCACGTCGACCTCTGGATGACCGAGTACTTTCATATCGTGGAGAGTCCGGCTGCCATCGTGGAGTGGTACCAGGGAACCGGCCTGCGCCCATTTCTCGACCGGCTCGAGTTACCAGGGTGATTAATTACTTGACTAAGTAAGGTTGCTGGCGTAGCGTTCGCCATGAACATCGAAACCCTTCCCGCAACATTGCAAGAGGCGATGACGTATTTTGCCGATAAGGCGAACGCGATGGCGTTCTTGAAAACGCTTCACTGGCCTGACGGCGTAGTGAAATGCCTCAAGTGCGGCTCTGACAACGTGCTGTTCATGCCCAGCGTCACGCGGTGGAATTGCCGCGCTTGCCGTAAGCAGTTCAGCGCGAAAAATTGCACGATCTTTGAGGACTCGCCCCTTGGGCTCAACAAATGGCTTCCCGCGCTTTGGCTGATCGTGAACGCCAAGAACGGGATTAGCTCTTGCGAAGTGGCGCGCGCACTGGCCGTGACTCAGAAAACCGGCTGGTTCATGCTCCAACGCATCCGGTTGGCCATGCAGAACGGCACGCTGGTCAAGCTGGGCGGGACGGTGGAAGTCGACGAGACGTTTATCGGCGGTCGTGCGCGGAAGATGAACGCCAAGCAAAAGGCGCGGCGGAACATCAAGACCAGCACCAAGCATCTCTCGCCCGTGCAAGGACTGTTGGAGCGCGGGAAGGACGGCAAAGCCTCGCGGATCATCCTCAAGCACACGGAGAACATCAACAAGGCCGCGCTCGATGGCAACGTCCGGCGCTACGTGCTCAAGGGCTCGACGGTGAACACCGACCAGACTTTTGCCTACGACGAGATTGACGACGAATACACGCGCGAAGTGATCAACCACGCGGAAGCCTACGCCAAGGGGAAGGTTCACGTGAACGGGCTGGAAAATTCTGGTCCTTGCTCAAGCGGACGCTTCGCGGGACGTATGTTTCCGTGGAGCCCTTCCACCTCTTCCGCTACTTGGATGAGCAAGCTTTTCGATTCAACGAGCGCAAGGACAAGGACGGCGACAGGGGGCGTTTTCTCAAGGTCATGGCTGGCATCATCGGCAAGCGGCTGACATGGGCCAAGCTGACCGCAGAGAACGACGAGCTTCCGGCAGGGGCGAGCGTTTAAGCGCGGCCCCGCTCGCAAGGCGAAGCGCAAGTGCCTTTTGCGGCTCGCCAACGCCCTAAAATTCGCCAAGGCTGGAAATAAAAAATGAACGAGTTTGTACACGCTACAGATGAACAGTTAGAGCAGGCCCTGCTCCTTGCTAGCGTCACCAGCCAAAATTGGCACGGAGTCAACGCCGAGATCCAACGCAGGCTTCTCTCCGGGGAAGCAACATGGAGAGCCCTTCAAGCTGCGGTCAATGAGCTTGTACGCAGCGCCCCGCAGGATCACGATATTCTCCTTCAAGTATGTGATATCGCCGTTCTTGAAGCTCAATTCATCAAACCTCACACCTTTATTTTTAAGGGCATCGACCAAAACGGCCATCGCACTGGGGTAGTCATACACTTTTCTCAAGTCCAAGCCAGGGTGGTTTACCTCCCGCGCAGGGTGCCCGATAAGCCGCGAATCATCACTGGATTTCTGACCTAAATCATTCACGATTGCGCCCCCTCTCCGCTTCTGGTAGCGTCAGAGCATGCCCGAAGAAAAACCGGAATACCGCGTGGACGACCCCGTTGCGGCGATGAACCGCATGAAGGGTGCGCTGAAACAAATTCTGACCGTCTCAAAGCCGGAGATTCTGAGGCGGGAAAAGGAAGCGAAGGAGCAAAGGAAACGGGAGCGGAAAAAAGCGGCGTAGCGGTCACAGTAAATTTCCTTTCTCGTCCATTTTCTCCGCAAGCTGCCGTAGGAATTCGGGTATGAGAACCATCAGTTTTGCCGCGCGTTCCTCGGTGTAGGATTCGTCCAAGTGCGCAACGCTGTTTCGCAGCGTTTTAGCGCCGCGCAGGTTCGCCGCGATGTTCTCCAAAAACTCCCCGTGTGTTGACCAATGAGCGGGCCGCGCGGCGGGAGGCAACGCAAGCTGTCGATCGTACTCCTTGAATACGTCGCCCCAGTTGTTATTCCGCACCTTCGCTCCGATGGCCTCGCCAAGCGCTTTCGTTCCCGCCTCAGTGGCGCGCATAAGGTGAAAGGCGCACGCGGTGTACCTGCCGACCGCATAGCACTTCATTGCCTCGTCGATTTCAGGAAGAACGGAAGCGAAGTTGTCGCGGCATTTGTCGCCAAGGAATACCGCGGGGTCTTTGTCGTAAAACTCCGCGCGAGTGCTGGGAACGTAGAGGAAAAGCTGCCCGTCCATTTCCTTCTCCAAGGTTTTCTTAATCCCCCAGACATGCTGCCCGATGATTTCAGGCTTTGCGTCGACCTTGGTAGCAGCCCTCGCGTCCAGCAACCATTTTGCGGTGATTTTAAGGCCGATTGATGACGCCAAATCGAGAGCGTTGTCGAATAATTTCAGCATTGCGTCTGCATCAGATTCGCCGAAAACGTAATCGGGCGTATCCTTGCGGATTTCACGCTCTGTGATGAGAATTCGCTGAAACATCTCGCCGAGTTTATAGAACTCCTCTGCGGAAAATTTGTTCATGGCGTACCAGCTTAACAGGCTTTGAGGATTTTCAATCCAAGGAGGAGTTGCAACGGTCGAGGCATTCAAACATTTTATGCCGACGGGTGGTGTTCTCTGACGTGCTTAGTAAAGTCAGTAATCACCGTTACCAGCGGATCGGGACCGCTTCCTCGTCGATTACCAGCGGGAGATTGAAACCGCCTTCCCGCGCCAGTCTGACGGCCGCGTCCTCTTTCCCTTCTTACGACAATTCCTGATCGCCTACCGCCGGAAGGAACCCGTTGATAGTTGATACTGGAGCGCCAGCGACAGGCCCACGGAGCATTGGAGGCAATTGTTAGCCGTCGCTCGTGGCGCGCAGCTGGTTGCCAGACTCGGAGATGGGGCTATCAAACAAACGAGCCAGTCACCCATCCATAGCTCATCGCTTCGCACCAAGTTCACATCCCAAGCCGCGGAGCGGCCTCTGCCGCGGGAATGCGGGGGACTATCAACCATCAACTTTCAACCATCAACTTTCATCGAAGCGGCACAAACCCGACTTGCGCGGCGATCTTCTGGCCTTCCTCGCCCACCGCAAAATCCACGAATCTCTTCACTTCTCCCGTGGGTGCGCCGTTGGTATAGAAATAGGTTTCGCGCGCATAGGGATATTTTCCGCTGCGCACGTTGGCATCGGTCAATTCCGTTCCCTCGATTGCGATGACTTTCACTTCCGACGACTTGGTATAGGCGATTCCGCAGTAGCCGATGCCGTTATCATTCCTGCCGACTTCCGCCACGATCTGCTCATTGCCCGCCATCTTTTGCGAACTCGGGGCGTAATCGCGCTTTTTCATCCCCATGGTCTCAAAGTCCTTGAAAGTGCCCGAGGAAGTGTTGCGCGTATAGACGGAGACGACACCGGCCTTTCCTCCCACCGCGCTCCAGTCGGTCACATCGCCGGTAAAGAGTTTTTCGACCTGCTTTCGGGTCAACTTTCTCACCGGATTCTTCTCATTTACGACCACCGCGATCCCGTCGTAGGCCACGACCGTCGGGAAAAACTTCACCCCCTTGGCCTGCGCGGCCGCCTGTTCCGTCAACTCGACCTTCCGGCTCGACATCGCAATCTGTGCCGTCCCGTCGATAATCGCCGCGATGCCGGTCGTCGAGCCCTCGGCGGCAATATTAAAGGTCGTTTCCGGATGCTTCGCCCGAAAATCTTCCGCGAGCTGCGGCACCAACTTCGCCCCGAGCGTGTCGGAACCTTTGATGACAATGCCGCCCGCAAGAGCCGGACCAGCCAGCGCCGCAGCGGCGAGCGGAAGGAGAAAATGGATAAGTTTCATAAATCGAAAGCGAGGCGGCCACCCAACACAGGGCCACCGGCCTGCTTTGCCTGGGTCACCAGCGTGCTCATCGTCCGCAAGCATTACCAGAACCCCGCCACTTCCGCAGCTAGAAACTGCCGCCGTGATTCAATTTCTCCTGTCGTCCCTAGTTCCGAAAATAGCCTCAGGCAGCGTCAATTCACGACCGTTGGTGGATCGCGCGCTCCGATCTCAGCTTGCCCTGAGCCTGTCGAAGGGATGAGAAGACCGCGCGCGACAGCGCCCAATCCGTTTTCATGCAGCGTGGCGAACACAGCATATGGAACCGCGCTCCAAAGGCCCGCCCTGATCCCGCCACCGCGGGACGAATGAATCGGCGCCCTCGGTAGGGACGCCGCGAGCCTGCCCTGATCCCGCCACGGCGGGACGAACGGGCCCGCGTCCTCAGCCAGGGACCAGCCGGAGCCGAGCCCATTCAGCGCTAACCAGATCCACCGACCCCAGCGACGACGACCACCACGCATCGCTGAATGGCCGTCCCGCCGTCTGGCACTCCTGGGTGACAATACGCCGTAATACCACCGGCAACCAACCCGCCTTCGACCTGCCCTATCCGCCGAGGTGCGCCGCCATCCAGTTTTCCGCGACGCGGTGCAATTGCGCGCTGCCGGAAAGATGCAGCTTTTCTTTGATGCGCGCTTGATGCGTCTCCACCGTCTTCACGCTCAAGCCCAGTGCCTGCGCGATGGCCGTCGTACCTTGCTCCTGTCCAATGCGGCAGAAGATATGCATCTCGCGATCCGATAAGTTCCCCAATAACTTCAACGCAGGCTCAAGTCTTCGGCGACTCACGTCGGACCGCAAATTCTGTGACACGATCTTACTTACATAAGTTCCATCGGTAATCACCGCCTCCAGCGCGCATAACAACTCCGCGGCTTCGTCCCGCTTGCTCACATAAGCCTGCGCGCCGGCGTCGAATGCTCGCTGCACCATGCCCGCATCGCACAACTCGCTTACGACCACGTACCAGCACTTCGTCTCGTAGCGCGCAAACTCCCGCAGCAACTCAATGCCGTCTCCATGCGGCAGTACGATATCGAGCACCACGACCTCCGGCCGCTCCCACGGATACAATTCACGTGCGGCCCGGGCATCCGCCGCCTCTTCGCAAACATGGAGCAACGGGTGCAGGTTTGCCACCGAAAGCATGCCAAACCGTGTCAGTGGATTCGCATCCACGACGAGCACCTGGAATTGCTTTCGATTCGCCATTTTTGTCAGGGGGCCATAGACCGCCGGGCGCCATCATGTCGGGCGGTCAATCACCCGTCAACCTAATAACTGTCAAGATTGCATGACAGATGTGTATCCTAAAGTCGACACCATCCGGCATCACCTTAGTCAGGGTTACCCTTACCAAAAACGCGTACGCCACCACCAGTGGCGTAGCGTCATAGAGTGCTCCAGAACACGGCCCAACTACTTTCCACATAGGAACTTGGGGTGATCAATCCGCTTGCCGGGAATCCGCACCCCTCCGCACGGCCCATCCCGAGGATTTGTCCCGAAAAATAGGAAATGCAGCGTTTCGGATGAACCTTCCCCATCCTGCGATATTGGGTGGCTAGCTCCGGAGCATAGATTCGATTTCAACTATCTTTCTGTCGGGGTTTGCTGCGCCAAAAATTCAGGGGGTGCCCCTGATACCGCTCGGCTGCCGCAATGGATACAAATGCATACCGCCATCGATCCCCAAAACGAAGCCTGCCCTGAGCCTGCCGAAGGGAACTCCGTATTCCGCACTCCCATCTCCGATCGCCCCATGAGCACAAACGCCACCCCTACCGGATCTGCTCTGACTGTCTTCGACGCCAAACTCAGCACATTGCTTAATTCGACCAACGAAAGCAAGCACGTTTCCACAGCGAATCGGGATATGGATCTCAAAATTTACGATTCTCCCATCTTTTCGGTAGGGCAATGGAATTTCTCACCGTCCAAGGCGATATGCGTTGATTTGCAATCCTTGAGAGAACTTGAAGGAGGTGACCTGCGTGGTATCATTGGAAGCGACGCCTTGGGAGAATGCGTATTGTATCTGGATTTCGATCACGGAACCATGAGGATTACAAAAGACAATGTTTCCCCGCCCGTTGGGATGCAACGCCTTTCACTTTACAAGACTACCTACAACGCGCCGATAGTTAAGCTCGACCTGGATGGCCGAGTGATGAGCCTAGTCATAGACACGGGTTACAATAATTGCTTTGGATTACGTCATGAGATATTTGCCGGGATGATAGCCGATGGGACAATCGTTCTTAAGGGCGACGCCACAGCAATGGGCGAAAGCGGAAAGATGAAAAGTCGTTGGGGCACCTTCACCAAAGGGCAGCTACTAGGTGTTTCGTTGGTGGGGCTCCCTGTAATGGAGACCAATAAAATAGCAACTATTGGGCTAGGTTTTCTCTTGAATTTTAACTTGGTTGTTAACTTCAAAAGCGGCGACCTGTTTTACCAAATTCGAGAAGCCAAACCGCCGATCCTTGCCGGAGAAATGCTCGGTGCCATCTTAAAGTTCTCCGATGGAGACAGCTATGTCTACAGCCTGTACCCCTACCCCAGTCCTGCTCAAATTGCTGGTTTGAAAGTTGGAGACCGTATTCTGAGGCTCGGCCCCTTGAGCAAAGCGGAGATTAATTCCCGCGCGATTTACGAGCTGTGTCTCCGTCATCCCGGGGAGGCCTTGCCGGTGGAGCTTCTTCGATCAGGCGAAAAAAACAGTATATCCACCCAGATAAAGTTAGAGGAATATCGTTTTATTTATCCTCCACGAGAACCGCATTGACTCTGCATGCAAGAAATTGGAGGGAAAAAGATGTCCAAGCCCCAGAACGCGTTGACCATCGAAGCCAGCCAGGCGTGGAGGGTCGGGCTGGCGGAAAGCTCGTCGCTTGGAGCAATCGGCCAATTCGGGCCGACCCAGTTCGTGGTCCGCATTTGAAATTCGCAGCCCACGGCTTTTCCACCGGGAAGGGCGCTCGCCTAGCCAAAATCCCGCACTTCTTCCTTCACCACGCCGTTCGTCGCTTGAGCGCCTCGCCGCCATGAATCCTCCCCCTGCTTCTCCGTTTCGATACGGTGCATTCCTCCAAAGTTTCGCCAGGGACCTGGCGACCTTTATGGCGCTGGACTCTTACGTTACCCATAACCCGTCGAGTCCCATCCACTTGGTATCCGACGGAGGAGACGATTTGGCAGATTTAGCAAAGAAATTTCACTGCTCTTACGTGCGTGAAGCTTTCAATGTCGGCCGGGCCAGGAAGGCCGATGCAACGGCCAACCAATTTATCTGGCTCCAACGCATTTACCGCGCCTGCCAAACCACCTTTGCGGAGGTCGATTGGATTGTCCTCCTGGAATCGGACGTCGAATGTCTCAGGTCGCCCGCGCATCCGCCTCGATACTCACTCGCCGGCGGACGAAATGGCCCCGCCTGGACTCCTCCTCTCCGAACCCTTCTTGCCGAGAAATTCGGCCAGCGCGTCCGGAATGGTGGGCTTGGCATGAACTACATCGGATGTGGAGGCTCGATCTTCCACAAAGAAAGGTTCATCCATTGCCTGGAGCGAACGGATCTTGCCGTTTTCGAGGAAGCCCAGCAACTGGACCTGCGGATTCTTGGGTGGACCGACGCCACGATCTGCTTCCTCTTTCAATTTAATGGATGGGACACCGGAGACTGGGAGGATTATGGCCGGCACGACGACCCGGACAGGGAGCGCCGCGCCTTCGTCCACGGGAGCAAGCGCTTTTACAACAAACCCCTCGTCTTATGATCTACATCCAAATCGCCGCCTATCGCGACCCGGAACTTCTGCCCACTATCAAGGACTGCCTGGCCAAGGCAAAGTATCCGGACGACCTCACCTTTGGCATCTGCTGGCAGAAGAGCGCGGAAGACCGCTGCCTCGAGCCATTCGCCGACGACAGGCGCTTCCGCATTGATCCCGTCCCTTGGCACGCGAGCCAGGGTCTTTGCTGGGCTCGCTCGCGCATCCAGGCCATGTATGAGGGCGAAGATTACACTCTGCAAATCGACTCCCACCACCGTTTCGCTGACCACTGGGACGCCCAATTGCTCCAGTTCCTCGAAGCAACGGGCAGCCCGAAGCCGATCCTCACTACCTATGCGGGCGTCTACTCTCCAAAAACTAACAGCCTCAGCCGCTCCGCACCCCACAAAATGGTCGCCGACCGCTTTACGCCGAGCGGAACCATCCTCTTTCGCCCGCACTTTATTCAACACTGGGATCAACTCGAGAAACCAATCCGCGCCCGTTTCGTTTCCGGACATTTTTTCTTTACCCTCGGAACTCATTGCCAGGAATATCGCTACGACCCAAACCTCTATTTCGCCGGCGACGAAATCAGCCTGAGCATTCGCTCGTTCACCCTCGGTTACGATCTTTTTCACCCGCACCGCCAGGTGGTGTGGCACGAATACACTCGAGCAGGACGCCAGAAGCATTGGGACGACCATAATATCAAAAATAAGCCCGTCGTCGAGCTTGCCTGGCACGAGCGCGATGCCATCAGCAAGAGACGGCTCCGCAAACTGCTCCGGGAGGAAGATAGCAACGAAGATATTTCGGACTACGGACTCGGGTCGGTGCGCAGCCACCGGGACTATGAACTCTACGCCGGGATTGATTTCGCCCGCCGGCGTCTCCACCGGGAAGCAACGCAGGGCACGGAGCCCCCCTGCACGTTCGTCAGCGACGAGCAATGGGAGGCCGCCTTTCTCTCGGAGCACAAGCTCAATTTGAAATGGGAGCTCGACAAGCTTGAAAAATGCGACGATTTCCATTTTATTTATTTTGGCGTCGAAGACAGCCAGGGCAATGTTCTCTATCGATACGACGCCGGACCGGAAAGCGATGAGGCGCGCTTGCTCCTCAATGAGAAAAGCGTCATTATCCGCGCGGCCAGCAAGCCGGCGAAGCTCGTGGTCTGGCCGGTCAGCAAGTCCCGCGGGTGGCTGAAGCGCACTGATTACACCTTGTAGGCAGTCGCGCTCTCTTCGCCAGAGGAGAAATCTACGACGATTTCAAACCCGCATTTCCCAGGCGTCGCTTCATCGCCCACTTTCCTGATCTAGCCCCTCACCTGAGCCCTGTGATTCCGCGCATCGTACACCAAACCTGGAAAACATCGAATGTCGAATATTGGATCTTTAAACGCTCTCAGCACTCCGTCGAAACGTTTTTCCCAAAATGGCAGTATCGACTTTGGACCGATGCCGATCTCGACTCATTGATGCATCGCGAATTTCCGGCCTATTATGAAAAATGGCTCGCCCTCGACCGCCAGATCAAACGGGTCGATACCGCCAGGTATTGCCTCCTTTACAAGTTCGAAGGATTGTACGCTGATTTGGATTTCATATTTACTCTCGGCCTCGAGGACATTCTGGATGAACAGTTCGATCTGTTCTTCTACAAATCCACGCAGGCAATTGTTAAAAACTGGGATTTTCTCGGCAACGCCCTGATGATCAGCAAGCCTCAGCAAGCATTCTGGCTGGGAGCCTTGGAATATATATTCAGCCTGCCGGCCCATACCGAAGTTCTTCAACACACCGGACCGCGCGCCTTGGGCGCCTACTATGCGTCCTTGGAAGAGAAGCCCAATGTCAGGATCTTTGGCCCGGAAATATTTGATAATGAACATTGCGCCGATGGCGTCGGTGCCCGTCGTTATGGCTATCACGTTAGGGCCGCCACCTGGCAGCAGAAATCCTCTCCCTGAAAAGAGTGCGCCCCAACCCGGGATGCGGTCGCGCTCCGAGAACAAATTACGTATAACAATACGATGCTCTATCCCAAGCCCCAGATCTATCATCCATTGAACGCCATCTTTATTCACGTGCCAAAGACGGCGGGAACGTCCATCGAAAAGCAGTTGGCAGAACGGTGCGGCATCGAGGTCGGTGGACACACCACCGCCCTGGCTTTCCGAAGAGCGTTTGCCCAAGAGTTCGCCACATACTTTAAGTTCAGCGTGGTGCGCGACCCACTCGATCGCTTCGTTTCTGCTTTCCGTTATTTGAGAACCGAACCCGTGCATCCGGCGCACGCCAATGAGATCATTCATCGCCTCGACAGCATCGACGCGTTTATCGCTTCAGTGAGGAGAGATCCCGCCGGCATGAAGTCCATCGTTCATCTGATGCCACAACATCAATTTGTTTGTGATGCCAGCGGCATCGTTCTCGTCGATCGACTTTACCGCTTCGAAGCCCTGGAAGACGCCTGGAAGGATATCTCCCGCCGTCTCAATCTGGGAGCATTGCCTCTACCCAAAATGAACGCTTCCCTTCTGCCAATGAGCGACGCCCTCCGCAGTGAGAACATCCGCGCCTTTGTTCGTGAGAAATATGCCGACGATTATCGTATTCTGAAGTATTGAGTATTATGGACTGCCAACCACGCGCTAGCCGCCTTAAAACATCTTGCCCGCCCCTTTCTCACGGAACCATTTGGTGATGATGATCTTTTCACCCGCCACCACGGGCTCACCGCAGTGGAGCGTGAAGCGATTCGGCACACCGTCTCGCCCCAGATTGTTCCATGCTAAAGCCATGCCCTTTTTGGGATGGAAGGTTCTACCGATTTCCGGGAATGCTGTGCCGCCGCCGTTTTCGACATCCGTTAAATAAATCATGAAGGTCCACGTCCGATTGCCCGTGTGCCGGCAATGCTTCTGATATTCCTCCGTTCTTGGCTCAAAGAAATCCGTATGCGCCTTGAATTGCTGCCCCGGCAGATACTTCTGCCCCTGAATTGGCTCTGAGTAGGTGATATTGATTCCAAGCGTCGATGCAATTTTTTTGTCGACCGCCTCGACGGTCGGTGCGCCGCTCTCCGTCAAATAGCAGGTTGAACTGGTTCGGAAGTATTTGTCCTTGGATTCCAACGTC
>Ga0302326_10007488_pt1 | contig 24267 bp, 18 predicted proteins | sample Palsa_T0_3_FD_202264 | JGI IMG/M metagenome (GOLD analysis project Ga0302326, IMG submission 202264) | Peat permafrost microbial communities from Stordalen Mire near Abisko, Sweden - Palsa_T0_3 | ecosystem: Environmental > Terrestrial > Soil > Palsa > Peat permafrost | place: Sweden: Abisko... | reverse complement strand
CACCATCCGCAGCAGGGTGAACGGCGCGGCGCCGGCGAGAAGGAGCAGGGCCGCACCCGCCAGCAGCCCCGAGAGCCCGCCTCCCGAAATGCCGGCGCCCACGGCGGCGACGGCCATGCTGATGATGGCCACGACGACAAACTTCGACAGGATGAGTGCGGCCAACGTCTCGGCGAGGCGGCGACCCCAGCGGGCCGTCGGCGGCCACAACAGACCGGCCAGCGCGAGCGGGAGAAAAAGCATGGCCACGTAGACAGCGGCCGACCGCACGATCATCTCGAGCGTCAAGAAGAACGCCCCGCAAGCGACGAGGATGCACACGATCACCAAACCGAAGCCACCGGCGCCAGGTACGCCTTTGTTGAGCAGCTGACTGAGCCCCAACAACAACGAGTTGGCGTCGTTGGCCGTGTTGGAGGTGACGAGGGCGCAGAGCTCGTCGGTCGTGGCCAGTCCCAGATTGACGAGGTCAATGGCCACGGTCGTGCCGACCGCGGCGATCGGGAGTTGTATGGCCACAGCCCTGATCAGCGGGCCGGCGTCCTGTCGAACGATGGCGGTGATCGCCGTCGCGAATATCAGCGGCAACGAGAGCAGCAAGGCGATGTAGGCCATGGTGGCGTAGTGGCCATCGAGCCAGCCGGCCTCGAGATCGGGCGTCGTTTGGTTGTTGATCACTGTCGCCAGCGCCGTGATCAGTGAGCCCGTCCCGCTGGCCACCCAGTTGGAGATGACGTCGAGCATCGTCGCCGCGCTGTCTTGGGCGAGACCACTGGCCAGGTCTCCGATCGCCGGCAGTGGGTCGAGTGACCGGGCCACGGGCCCGCTGGTCGGAGCGGCCGCCGCGACCGTGCCCGAGCCCTTGACAAGGACGAGCCCGAACGTGGCCACCAAAACCACGAGCGCGCCGACCCCAAGCATGCGGACGACGCGCATGTCATTGACTCCTGACTTGCCCGCCGAGCCCAAACAAGAAGTTGATCAGCGCCGGCGCCGCTCCGATGAGGACGGCGGCGAAGGCTGCGACAAACAAGCCCTTACGACCGTTGGCCGCTTGCTGATAATTGGACGAGTGGTGGCCCAGCGCCCACAGCGCGGCGCCGATGAGCATCCCCACGAGCGCCGCCATCAAGGCCCACGTCCCCAGCCCGTTGATGAGCGTCTGGAGTTGCTCGGTGCCTGGGAGGTCCCCGCCCGGCTGGACGATCACACTTCTTGCGAACATGGCCACTCCTTCTTTGGATGATTCTTCTACTATTTCATGTCTTTCCATGTCCGTCTAGAGGGGGATCCCAAGTCCCTGATCGATGGAGCGATCGGGAAACCGTTCGGCGTCGGCCATCGACCGCGCACCCGCGGCCCTCCACTCCCGGCGGGCCATGGCGTCGTGCGGGGGTGCGCCCAGGTCGGCGCCGACACCCTCCGCCAGTCGGCCGAGCGCGGCTACCCGAAGCTCGATGTGGGAGCGCAGCGCGGCGAGGCGATCGCGGTCAGGAGCGCTGGCCTCCTCCAGCGCTGCCCGCGCGGGCCCTCGGCGGTCCCGCTGGCGCGCCGCCTCCTCTACCGCGTCCACCTCCCGATATGCAGCGGTGCGCTGCGCCATCCACATCACCGCAGCAGCCGGGTCGCCGCGGGCAACGGCCTGCTCGTGATGGTGCGTCGCTTGCGCTGACCAACTCGCCGCGGCCCGAGCGCGTCCGTCAAGACGCCGTTGCTCACCACGCTCATCGGGGAGGAGGCGCCGTCTCAGGAGATCGGCTTCATGATCGAGGAAGGGCAGAGGCGACCGACGCTCGGCAGGGGACAGACCGGGTGGAGGCCGTCCGACATCCACCGTGATGTAGCGGTGGACGTCGTGTCCGCTGAGGTGGCGCTCAGCCACATCCCGACCACCCAGGACGTACACGTCGCCGCGGCCGGCGATCAAGGAGGCCAGCGGCGGCACAACGTGAGCGTGGACGACGCCCGCCAGTTGGCCGGCACGCAGATCGACCTGACGACCATCGTTGAGCGTCACCGTGATCCGTGCCGCGCCAACCTGGGTGCTGGTCACTCGGCCGCTGTCGTGGCGGTCGACGCCGAGCGTCGGGCGTGGGGCTGTGAACCGCACCCTGTCCCCCACCGCCATGCCGCCGACCTCCTCGCTGGCCAGACGGCCGGCCTCGCGAAGGGCGGCGCGGGCCATCACATTGAGATCGACGATCTCATTGGGCTCGGCAACGAGGACCGCTTGCCGGCCGGCGCTGCCCGCCGCGGCCCAGTCGTCGATCGCGGTGGCCGAGGCCCGTCCCGCGGAGGCCGCGGCGGTGAGCGAGCCATGCTCGTCGTCGATCGTGGTGAGGGACCCCACGGGCTCAGTGACGAGGGGCGTCGAGGGGTGATGGGTGGACATGACCTGTATCCCGCACGCGCGGGCGGCCTCCAGCAGCGGTTGGACGCTGGCGCTCGCCATGCGATGGGCGCCATCGACGACCATCGCATCCCCGGCACCCAAGCCAAGCCTTATCAGCGTTGTCGCAGCGGCTTCAACGGGGAGGGTGAGCGCTCCAGTGCGATCGCTGAGCGCCGCCGCCCGCGACTCGTCGGCGACGACGACGACAAGGCGGTGCCCACTGTCGGCCAATCGCCGGCGCATCTGATCCAGGGCCTCAGGTCGGTCATCGACAGTGGGGACGGACGCCAACATCGACGCCACTCGATCCTGTCGGGCCAGGGCCGTCGCCGTCGTGAACCGCGACGCGGCGTGGCGACCGGTCGATCGACCCAACCGGACCACCTCTGGACGATTGATCAACCCGTCGCAGATTGCCTCGGCCTCCTGGGCCGAGGCACCGTCGATCAAGGCATTGGCGATGGCGACCATGGCGTCAGCGCGCGTCCAGCGGTCGACGGTTGGTACAAGCCCTTCGAGATGGACCTCGACCGCAGCGCGCTGCCCCGCGCCAAGTGTCGGCACCTCCCAGCCGGCCTCGCGAGCACGCGTACGCCACACCGCGTGGAGGCCAACGGCATCGATCAGGCCGACGCGCTCCGGACGCGTGACGCGCTCCGCCCACTTGCGGTCGCCGACGTAGCCGTCGGCGCCGTCAAGGACCGCCGCCCGCCGTTGGCTGAACGCACCCCGCATCTCGCTCGGAACCTCGCGGCAATCGGCCCGCCCACCGACTGCCGCCTCCCAGGTCACCCCCAGCGACCTGGTGAGACCGTCGCGCAGGACCACGTGATACATCGCCGCCGCACCCCGGCGTTGGCCGTACAGGAGCGGCGTGTGCAGCGCGCGCCACACGCCGTCCGGACCGCACGCCAGATTGGCCGTCACGGCATGGGTGTGAAGATGCGGATCGTCGGCCCGGGAAGTCCGATGCCGGAAGGCAGCGATGACAAGCCCAGTGGCCTCCACGGAGCGGCCGTCGACTCGCACCGCGCACGCGTGCCGCTCGAGGTAGGCGATGCCGGCGTCTACCGCGGCGTCGTGGGCGTGCCGCACCGCGGCGGCCACCTCCGGCGAACCCAAACCGTGGAGGACGGAGACCGACTTCGGGGCGGCGAAGGTCATGTCCAACCCGGGGACACGACCCCTCCCGGAAGGAAGGACATCACGCAGCGCCGGGCCGACCACCACCCCGTCAAGGCCGCGATCAGCGGCGCCGGCTCCCAGCCACCGACCGGGCGCCTCACCTCGCTCGGGCGCGTCGCCACTGTCCGGGCCGATGGCCCGCAGGTAGTACCGATGAGGCTCGGGGCCGAGTCGGTGGATGATTAGCATATTGCTTTTCATATCCTTTTATGTCTCCACTGTCTAGCGATGGAGCGGCCCACGACAGCATCCGAGGGACCCCTCCTGATGGCCGCGTCCACCCTGTTGGTGATGGCGACGGGCCTGTGGCTGGGGGGCGCCCTGTCGGCCTGGATGTGGTCGGGCCGAAGGCCCGACGTACCGCTCGGCGCCGCGGCACTCCTCCTGATCCGCACCTTGGCCACCCCCAGTCGGCCGGCCCGGGCGTGGCCGAGGGGGACGACGTTGCCGCCCGCCGCCATCCTCATCGGCGCCGAAGCGGCGGGGGCCCTGGCCGGCCTCGCCCTGCTCGTCGGCGCTGTCGCGGCCTGGGCCCGGCGAGCTCACTCGACCCCGCACCTCGCCCGCCTGAGACGGCGCCTCCTGCCTCGCCCACGTCCGACGCGGCCGACGACTCCGACCGCCGGGGCGTGGGCCCGCCGGTCCGATCTCCAGACCTTGGCGGTACGGTCGCCCACAGCCGGCCGGCTGACCCTGGGCCGCAACGGGCGCGGACTCCTGGCGGCGGAACGCCGCGCGTCGGTCGTTGTCCTCGGGCCCTCCCAGTCAGGCAAAACGACAGGCCTGGCCATCCCCGCCATCCTCGAGTGGCAAGGCCCGGTCGTTGCCACATCGGTCAAGAGCGACCTGGCCCGCGACACGATCGCGACCCGAGGCCAGCGGGGTCCGGTCTGGGTGTACGACCCGACCCGCTCGACCGGTCTGCCCGCCAGCGGCTGGTCGCCACTGGCCGCGTGCGGCGACTGGCAGGCAGCGCGACGTACGGCGTCGTGGCTCTGCGGCGCGTCGCGTTCGGGAGGTGGCAGCGGAGTCAACGACGAGGACTTCTGGTACGCGGCCGCTGGGAAGTTGCTGGCGCCCTACCTCTTGGCGGCGGCCGTCTCGGGCCGCGACATCGGCCAGGTTGTGCGCTGGGTCGATACCCAAGAGGAGTCCGAGGTCGCCCAACTCCTCGACGTGGCGGGTGAGCACGATGCCCTCAGCGCGGCCGGAGCGTCATGGCAGCGCGACGAGCGGACCCGCTCGTCGATCTTCACGACGGCGGAGATGGTCTTGGATGCCTACGCCGATCCGTCTGTGTTGGCGTCGGCCACCACCTCGGAGATCTCACCAGCCCAGCTTCTCGCTGGGGGTGCGCCGACGCTATACGTCTGCGCTGCTGGCCATGAGCAGGAGAGACTCCAACCGGTCTTCGCCACCCTCCTCCAAACGATCATCACTGCGGCCTACGACGCGTCGCTCCAGGCCGGGGGACCGCTCGATCCGCCCCTCCTGATCGTTCTGGACGAAGCGGCCAACATCGCTCCGCTCCGCAACCTTGATGCCCTCGCGGCGACGGCGGCGGGCCACGGGATCCAACTCGTCACCGTGTGGCAGGACCTCGCCCAGGTCCGGGCCCGTTACGGCGAGCGGGCAGCCACCGTGCTCAACAATCATCGCGCCAAAGTCGTTTTGTCCGGCATATCCGACCCGGCCACGCTGGAGTACGCGTCGCGCCTGATCGGTGAGGGGGACGTCAGCGATCAAACGATGACGACCGACCCCAACGGGGGTCGGTCGACGACACGCTCAACGAGAGAAAAGCGACTGGCCCCGGACGCCGAGCTGCGGCGGATCCGACCCGGCGAAGGGATCCTCCTATACGGCCACCTGCGGCCCGCCAGGATCCGCCTCCGTCCTTGGTACCTGGAGAAGTCGAGCAACAAGTACTTGCACTCTTAGCGCAACTTCCCTAGCGTCACGCTTGATGGATGGCCGCGTACAGCGAGGAGCACGCAACCGGCAAGCCGTCATCGACGCCCACCTTGCTCTCCTGGAGCGCGGCGACCTCAGCCCCACCGCGCAGGCGATCGCCGCCGAGGCGGGCGTGTCCACGAGATCCGTCTTCCACCATTTTGACGACCTCGAGTCACTCTTCGCAGACACGGCCGATACCCTGGCCGCGCGGCACTGGCACCTGCTCCAGCCTGTCGACGCCGCGCTTCCGGTCGAGGAGCGCGTCCGCCTCCTCGTCGCTCAACGTGCCGTCCTCTTCGAGCGGATCACGACGACAAGACGAGCCGCCGTCGTTCACGAGCACGACTCGCCCGTATTGGCCAAGCGCCTTCGCGAAAGCCGCGCCGCCCTCCGCTCACACCTCCGGCGCAACCTGGCGCCCGAGTTCACCGCCCTCGACCGGGACACCCAAGCCGGGTTGGAGGCAGCGGCGTCCTGGGAATCCTGGGAGGTGTTGCGTCGCCATCAGGGCCTCTCGGTGAGCGCCGCCACCCGAGCCCTGACCCACCTCTTACACGTCAGTCTCAGACAGACCGCGACGGTCGGGCCGTAACCCGGCCACATTCACCAAGAAAGCGAGCGACATGGGCCGCAAGATCCTTTTCATCACGACCGATCAGCAGAGGTACGACTCGCTCGGTTGCAACGGCGGCACCATCGCTCGGACGCCAGTCGCCGACAGGCTGGCGGCCGACGGCGTCAACTTCGCGAGGGCGATGAATCAAAACGTGGTGTGCATGCCCGCCCGCTCCACGATGATCACGGGCCAGTACGTGCGCACCCATGGCGTCTACGCCAATGGCGTGCCGCTGCCGGCCGACGCGCCGAGCATCGCCGAGCACCTCAACGACCACGGGTACAAGACGGCGTTGCTCGGCAAAGCCCACTTCGAGCCGGCCATGGACCTCGCTGGCAAGTGGCCCGAAAATCGCTTTGCGCGGGAGAACTCGACGGGTCCGCACCGCGGCTTCGACCATGTCGAATTGGCCATGCACGGCCCCCTGCCGTTGTGGCACTACGGCGTCTGGGTTCGCTCACAGCCGGGGGATTGGGCGCGGGGCTTTTATCAGCTGTTCAAGGACGGCTCGATGAACGGTGAGGGCGGCGGCGACACCGGCGCGCCGCAGCTCTGCATCAACCCCGTGCCCAAGGAGCTGTACCACACGGACTGGACGGCCCAACGGGCCATCGCCTGGCTGGACACGTTGTCGGCTGAGGACGACTGGTTTTGCTGGGTGAGCTTCCCCGATCCCCATCACCCGTGGGATCCGCCGGCGTCGGAGTTGGGGCGGGTCAACTGGCGAGACCTCGACCTGCCGGCGGCCCATCCGGGCTCGGCCGACGCCTGCCGCAAGATCATGGAAGGTCGACCCCACCACTGGATGGAGTACTACGACGGGTCGCACTCCAACCTCGAGGGCGGTCCGCCGACGTTCGTGCCGGCGGCGATGACCGACGATCAGGTACGTGAGGTCAACGCCATGACCCACATCGAGAACGAGCTGATCGACGAAGCCATCGGCCGGATTCTGGCCAGCGTTGAGGCGCGGGGCTGGGGGCAGGACACCGACGTCATTTTCACGACCGACCACGGCGAGTTGCAGGGCGACTTCGGACTGCTGTTCAAGGGCCCGTACCACTGCGATGCCCTGATGCGGCTACCGATGATCTGGCGGCCGGCGCCATCCGTCGGCTTCGAGGGCGGGGTCGTGGTGGCGGAGCCCGTGGGACAACTCGACCTGGCTCCGACGTTCTGTGCCATCGCAGGCATCCCCATCCCGTCATGGGTCCAGGGCGCGCCCCTTCCGTTGGCGCCGGGCTCGGGGCGCGAGCGGATCATCACCGAGTGGGACAGCCAGATGCCCTCGGAGGACCTACACCTCCGCTCGCTCTACCGCGACGGGTGGCTGGCCACGGCCTACGAGCCGGGCGGCGGCTACGACGGGAGCGAAGGTGAGCTCTACAACCTCGTTGACGACCCGCACCAGTGGTCGAACCTGTGGGACGACCCGTCGTGCGCGGCGCTGCGTTCGGATCTGGTGGCCGACCTCTACGACAACATGCCGCCCGCCCACGAGCCGCGACTCGCGGTGGAGGCGCCCGTCTAGGAGCCGCGTCCCTTAGTGGACGGTGAAGGGCTCCTCGCCCGTCTGGCCGCGGCTCACACCGGCCCGACCGGCGAGCGGACTGTTGTCGGCGATGCGGGCCATGAGTCGAGGGCCGGTGACGGTAAGACCACCGTCCACCACGAGGGCGTGGCCGGTGACGAAGTGCGCGTCGTCACTGGCGAGGAAGAGCGCGGCGCCCGCGATGTCGTCCCCTCGCCCGGCCTCTGGCCATGGCTGGAGCGTCGTGAGGCCCTTGGCCACATCCTCAAGGTCACGGCCCATGGCGATCAGGGGCGTGGCGATTGCGCCCGGGCAGATGCAGTTGACGCGGATGCGGTCAGCGGCCAGCTCGATGGCGGCGCTTTTGGTGAGGTTGATCACACCCGCCTTGGCGGCCGAATAGGCCATCGGCCCCAGCCCGCCGGTCACGCCCGCGACCGACGCGGTGCTGATGATGGAGCCGGGACGGCCGGCGGCCTTCATAGCCCTCGCCGCGTGCTTGATGCCGAGAAAGACGCCCCGGCACATGACGCCGAAGGTCCAGTCCCAGTCCTCGACATGGATCTCCGTCACCGGTCCGAACGCGCCTCCCACGCCGGCGTTGTTGAACATGATGTCGAGGCCGCCGAAGGCGTCCACCGCCGTGGCCACCATCGCCTCCACGTCAGGCTCCGACGACACGTCGGTCCGAACGAAACGAATCCGGTCGCCGTCGGGTCGCGCGGCGCCGGCGGCCCCGTCGGCTCTGGCGGCGCCGTCGGCTACCTCGTCGAGGAGAGCCTTGCCGTTGCCTTCGTTCATGTCGGCGACGACCACCGACGCCCCTTCCGCCAGGAATCGAAGGACCGTGGAGCGGCCCATCCCGCTGGCGCCGCCCGTGATGATGGCGACCTTGCCTTCAAGCCTCCCCGTCATGGCATCCCCCTCGTCGCGCTGGTCGCGCTGGTCGCGCTCGTCGCGCGCGCGCGTCATTATCGCACCCCGAGCCAGGAAGCATTCGGGCCGTCGCGGTGTTGGACACGTGCATGGCTCCTCTGACTTCAGACTCGTCCGCCCCGACCAAGGTCGACTTCTGGTTTGACCCCCTCTGCCCGTGGGCGTGGATCACGTCCCGATGGATGTTGGAGGTCGAGCAGGTCCGGCCCGTGAAGGTCGACTGGCACCTGATGAGCCTGGCCTATCTCAACAAGGACCGGGACCTAGGCGAGCAATACAACTCCATGATGGAGAAGGCGTGGGGGCCGGTACGGGTGGTCGCCGCCGCCACCGATGCCAAAGGTAAGGACATCATCCTGCCCCTCTACACGGCCCTCGGCACCCACTTCCACAACAACCACGAAGCTCTCGGCCCCGAGCCCATCGCCGCCGCGCTGGACGACATCGGCCTGCCCGACCTGATCAGCGCCGCCACCGACCCATCGTGGGACGCGGCGATCATCGAGTCCCACGAGGCCGGCATCGGGTTGGTGGGGATGGAGGTCGGGACACCCGTGATCAGCGTCGAGGGCGTCGCCTTCTTCGGTCCGGTCATCACGCCGATCCCCCGCGGTGAGGAGGCGGCCAAGCTCTTCGACGGGGTCGTCCTCGTCGCCGGCATCGACGGGTTTTACGAGCTCAAGCGGACGCGGACTCGCCCGCCCATCTTCGACTAGGCCACTACCTGCGTGGAATGACACGAAACGGGATCCTGTCTCCAACGTTGGAGGCAGATACCGCGACATAGTCCCCGGATCTTCCTCCAACGTTGGAGGCATTCGGCGCGCTGAGCGGCTTTGGCCGGCGGCAGCGGCCGGCGGCGGCGGGACGAGCGGCCTTCGGCGCGGGCGCGGGCGCCCCGCGCTGAGCAAGACTTCACGGGCCCGCACCTGAGGGGGACCGATGCCTGACCGAGCGCCACTGCCCTACGACTTCTTCCCAGCAGTCCCGGCCTTCATCGTCACGAGCCACGACCTGACGGACGGAGGCACGCTCGGTGATGCGCAGGTCTTCGACGGCATGGGCCTCACCGGCGGCAACCGTTCGCCCCACTTGCGATGGGAGGGCTTTCCCGCTGAGACCGCGGGCTTCGCCGTCACCTGCTTCGATCCGGATGCTCCGACGGGCAGCGGCTTTTGGCACTGGGTGCTTTTCGACCTCCCGGCGAGCACGACGGAGCTGCCGGGCGGGGCGGGGTCGGGTCACGCGCTCGCCGCCGGCGTGCACGCCCGCAACGATTACGGCGACAAGGCGTTCGGCGGGGCCGCGCCCCCGGCCGGCGACCCACCACACCGCTATGTCTTCGCCGTCCACGCCGTCGATACCGCGACGCTCGGACCGGACGACACCGCCTCGCCCGCCTACGTCGGCTTCAACCTTCGCTATCACACGATCGCGAGGGGCTTGGTGATCGCGACCTACGGCCGCTGAGCGCGGCAAGCCGCGGCAAGCCGCGGCCGACCGGCCGACCGGCCGACCGCCGACCGGCGGCAAATCCGACTCGGTGGAATCCCGCCCATCCCCTATCCTGTGCACACAGCAGACCACAGCAGCACACAGCAGACAACAGCAGCACCGGGCCAGCGCCGTCCCGGTCAGCGGTCACCATCCCGCTCCCGAGGAAGCACGATGCCCGATCAGCAACCCAAAGCCTTGGGTCTGTACGACCCGACCTTCGAACACGACGGATGCGGCGTCTCTTTCGTCGTCGACATGAAGGGCCGCGCCAGTCACGACATCGTCATGACCGGCCTCGGCGCCCTCTGCAACCTGGACCACCGGGGGGCGTCGGGGAGGGAGGCCAACAGTGGTGATGGCGCCGGAATCTTGATCCAGCTACCGGACGCCTTTTACCGGGAGGTGATGGCCGAAGCCGGCATCTCCCTCCCGCCCGTGGGCCAATACGCCACCGGCATCGCCTTCCTCCCGGCGACCGGCGGCACGACCGGCGGCGCGACCTACGGCGCGACCGGCCGCGCGACCGACGGCGCGACCGACGCCGACAGCGCGACCGGCGGCGCGACCGACGCCGACAGCGCGACCGCGGCTGTCGACGCCATCGCCAAGATCGCTGACAGCGAAGGTCTGGCCGTCCTCGGGTGGCGGCAGGTCCCCATCGACGACTCCATGATCGGGGCGACGGCCAAGGCGGTCGAGCCCAGCTTCCGTCAGGTGTTCCTCGCCGGGACCAACGGCGCCACTGGCCTCGACGGGCTGGCCCTCGAGCGCCGCGCCTTCGTCGTCCGCAAGCGCATCGAGCACGAGATCGAAGGCGTGTACTTCCCGAGCCTGTCCTGCCGCACGATCGTGTACAAGGGGATGCTGACCACGCCGCAGCTGGGCAGTTTCTTCCCGGATCTGGCCGACCCCCGGGTGGCGAGCGCCCTGGCGCTGGTGCACTCTCGTTTCTCGACCAACACCTTCCCGAGCTGGCCGCTCGCCCACCCCTACCGCTACATCGCCCACAACGGCGAGATCAACACGGTGCAGGGCAATCGCAACTGGATGCAGGCTCGAGAGTCGCTACTGTCGAGCGACCTCCTGCCCGGGGACCTTGACCGGATCTTCCCGATCTGCACCGGTGGAGCCTCGGACTCGGCCAGTTTCGATGAGGTGCTCGAGCTGCTGCACCTGGGTGGTCGTTCGCTCCCCCATGCCGTCCTGATGATGATCCCGGAGGCGTGGGAAAACCACACCACGATGGACCAGGCGCGCCGCGACTTCTATCGCTTCCACAGCACGGTGCTCGAGCCGTGGGACGGCCCCGCTTCCGTGGCTTTCACCGACGGGACGGTCATCGGCGCCGTGCTCGACCGCAACGGTCTTCGCCCCTCCCGCTACTGGGTGACCGACGACGACCGGGTGATCATGGCGTCGGAGGTCGGCGTCGTCGACGTCGACCCCGGCCGGGTGGTCGCCAAGGGGCGCCTTCAGCCGGGCCGCATGTTTTTGGTCGACACGTCCAAGGGCCGCATCATCGGCGATGCCGAGATCAAGGCCGAGCTGGCCGCCGAGCGCCCGTACGGCGAGTGGATCAAGGCCGGTCTCGTCCAGCTCGACGACCTACCGGTGCGCGACATGCTCACGCCTCAACACGCGTCAGTCGTCACCCACCAGCGCGAATTTGGCTGGACCAACGAGGACCTCGAGATCCTCGTCGCCCCCATGGCGCGCACCGGCGCCGAGCCCCTGGGGTCGATGGGGACGGACACGCCGATCGCCGTGCTGTCCGATCGCCCTCGCTTGCTCTTCGACTACTTCCAGCAGCTGTTCGCCCAGGTCACCAACCCCCCCCTCGACGCCATCCGCGAAGAGTTGGTCACGTCACTCGGCGCCAGCGTCGGGCCCGAGCGCAACCTGCTGGAGCCAACGCCTGAGTCGTGCCGTCAGATCAACCTGCCTTACCCGATCATCAGCAATGAGGATCTGGCCAAGCTGCTCTACATCCATGAGCCAGGCGGTGCCGAGGGCTTCCGCGCCTTCGCCATCGACGGCCTCTACCCCGTCGCCGGCGGCGGCGATGCGCTGCGCCAGGCTCTCGATGACGTGTGCGCCAAGGTGAGCGCGGCGATCGCCGACGGGGCCAACATCGTCATCCTCTCCGACCGCAACTCCAGCGCTGAGCTGGCCTCGATCCCGAGCCTGCTGCTCACGAGCGCCGTCCACCATCACCTCGTGCGGCAGAAGGAGCGCACCCGGGTCGGCCTCGTCATCGAGACCGGAGAGGCTCGCGAGGTGCATCACATGGCGTTGCTGATCTCCTACGGCGCCGCCGCCATCAATCCATACCTCGCCTTCGAGACCATCGAGGATCTCATCCACCAAGGAGCCATCCGCGGCCTGCCCTACCGCAAGGCGGTCAAGAATTACATCAAGGCCAGCGGCAAAGGCGTCCTCAAGATCATGTCGAAGATGGGCATCTCGACGGTCGCGTCTTACACGGGCGCCCAGGTCTTCGAAGCCATCGGCCTCTCCCACGAGATCGTCGACAACTACTTCACCGGGACCGTCTCACGCCTCGGCGGTGTGGGCCTTGACGTGCTGGCCGCCGAGGTCGCCGAGCGTCACGCGTTCGCCCACCAAGACCGACCCACCGAGACAGCGCATCGCAACCTTTGGGTTGGTGGCGAATATCAATGGCGGCGCGAAGGCGAATATCACCTCTTCAATCCCGACACGGTCTTCAAGCTCCAGCACTCGACCCGCACCAAGAGATACGACATCTTCAAGGAGTACACGCGGGCGGTCAACGATCAGTCCAAACGGCTGGCAACACTTCGTGGTCTGTTTGGTTTCAAGGAGCGCACCCCTATCTCGATCGATGAAGTCGAGTCGGTCGAAGCCATCGTCAAGCGCTTCAGCACCGGCGCCATGTCGTACGGCTCGATCTCGGCCGAAGCGCACGAGACCCTCGCGATAGCGATGAACCGCGTCGGCGCTCGCTCCAACACGGGCGAAGGCGGCGAGGACGCCGAGCGCTGGGTTGCCGATGCCAACGGTGACTCGCGGCGTAGCGCCGTCAAGCAGGTGGCGTCCGGCCGCTTCGGCGTGACGTCGGAGTATCTCGTCAACGCCGACGACCTCCAGATCAAGATGGCTCAGGGAGCCAAACCCGGCGAGGGGGGACAACTCCCTGGCCACAAGGTCTATCCGTGGATCGCCAAGACCCGACACTCGACACCGGGTGTCGGGCTCATCTCCCCTCCACCGCACCACGACATCTACTCGATCGAGGACATCAAGCAGTTGATCCACGATCTAAAAAACTCCAACGACAAGGCCCGCGTCCACGTGAAGCTTGTCGCCGAGGTCGGAGTCGGGACTGTGGCCGCCGGTGTCGCCAAAGCCAAGGCGGACGTGGTCCTGATCTCAGGCCACGATGGTGGCACCGGCGCCTCTCCGCTCAACTCGCTCAAGCATGCGGGCGCGCCCTGGGAGCTCGGCTTGGCCGAGACGCAGCAAACGCTTTTGCTCAACGGTTTGCGTGACCGCATCGTCGTGCAGACCGACGGTCAGCTCAAGACCGGGCGGGACGTGATGATCGCCGCCCTTCTGGGGGCCGAGGAGTTCGGCTTCGCCACCGCACCGCTCGTCGTGTCCGGTTGCATCATGATGCGCGTCTGCCACCTCGACACCTGTCCGGTGGGTGTCGCCACCCAAAACCCGGAGCTCCGCAAGAAGTTCAGCGGCAAGCCCGAGTTTGTCGTCAACTTCTTCGAGTTCATCGCCGAGGAGGTCCGCGAGTACCTGGCTGAGCTTGGGTTCCGTTCGCTCGAAGATGCCATCGGCCACGCCGAAGTGCTCGAGATCAACGCGGCCATCGACCATTGGAAGGCAGCCGGTCTTGACCTGAGCCCGATCCTCGTGGTGCCCGACCTGCCCGAAGGGGCGGCCCGTCGGTGCACGACGACGCAGGATCATGGGCTGGACCGAGCGCTGGACAACGAGCTGATCCGCCAGGCGGCGCCGGTGCTCACCGGCGCCAAGCCCGGCGCCGGGCCCACCGGGCCCACCCTGCCCACCCCCCTCAAGATCGAGAGCCCGATCCGCAACGTCAACCGCACGGTCGGCACCATGCTGGGTGCCGAGGTGACCCGCCGTTACGGCGGGCAGGGTCTGCCCGATGACACCATCGACATCACGCTCACCGGATCGGCCGGTCAGAGCCTCGCCGCCTTCGTCCCGCGCGGGATCACGATCCGATTGTTTGGCGACAGCAACGACTATGCCGGCAAGGGCCTGTCGGGCGGGCGACTCATCCTGCGTCCGCCCGTCGATGCCCATGCCGACTTTGTCGCCGAGGCCAACGTGATCGCCGGCAACGTTCTCCTCTACGGAGCGACCGGCGGCGAAGCCTTCTTCCGCGGCTTGGTCGGCGAACGGTTTTGCGTCCGCAACTCGGGCGCCACCGCCGTCGTCGAGGGAGTGGGCGACCATGGCTGTGAGTACATGACCGGAGGCCGCGCCGTGATCCTCGGACCGACGGGCCGCAACTTCGCGGCGGGGATGTCGGGCGGGCTGGCGTTCATCCACGACCCCGACGGCACGGCGATCACCCGCGTCAACCGCGAGTCGGTCGACGTCGACCCGCTCGACGACGATGACCGTGACTGGCTGCGGTCCATCATCGGCAAGCATCTGGCCGAGACCGGCTCGCCGGTGGCCAAGGGCATCCTGGCCGACTTCGACCACCAGACGTTCATCAAGATCTTCCCCAGCGATTACAAGCGCGTGCTCGCCGCCATACGACGGGCCGAGGACGCCGGAGAAGACGTTGACACCGCGGTCATGGCGGCTGCTCATGGGTGACGTCACCGGCTTCATGAAGCACGGCCGCCGCACACCGACCCGACGGCCCATCCCCCTGCGGGTGCTCGACTGGCAGGAGGTGTACGAGCCGTTCGGCGAGGACGACCTGCGGGTCCAGGCCTCGCGCTGCATGAACTGCGGCATCCCCTTCTGCCACAACGGCTGCCCCCTCGGCAACCTCATACCGGAATGGAACGACCTGGTCTGGCGGGAGGATTGGCGCGACGCCATCGACCGTCTGCACGCGACCAACAACTTCCCGGAGTTCACCGGCCGCTTGTGCCCCGCGCCGTGCGAGGCGGCGTGCGTCCTGGGGATCAACGACGACGCTGTCACCATCAAGCAAGTCGAAGTCACCATCGTCGACCGGGCTTGGCAGGAAGGCTGGATCAAACCCGTCGTCCCGGCGGTCAAGACCGGCCACCGGGTCGCGGTGATCGGGTCCGGACCGGCCGGTCTGGCCGCCGCCCAACAGCTCACCCGAGCCGGTCACGACGTCGTGGTCTTCGAGCGGGCCGACCGCATCGGCGGGCTGCTTCGCTACGGCATCCCCGAGTTCAAGATGGAGAAGAAGTTTCTGGAGCGCCGCCTCGACCAGATGCGTGCTGAGGGGACCGAGTTCCGCACCAACGCCAACGTCGGGGAGACCGTTCCCGTCGGCGACCTCGCCGCCTTCGATGCGGTCGTGCTCGCGGGCGGATCCACCGTCGCGCGCGACCTCCCGATCCCGGGTCGCGACCTCAAGGGTGTCTACCAGGCGATGGAGTTTCTCCCCTGGTCCAACCGAGTGCAGGAAGGCGACATGGAGGTGGCGCCCATCAGCGCCGCCGGCAAGCGGGTCGTCATCATCGGTGGTGGTGACACCGGCGCCGACTGCCTCGGCACCGCCCACCGTCACGGAGCGGCATCGATCCACCAGTTCGAGATCATGCCCCGTCCTCCCGACAGCCGCCCCGAGGCCAACCCGTGGCCGACGTGGCCGATGATGTTTCGCACGTCATCGGCGCACGAAGAAGGTGGCGAGAGAGTCTTTGCCGTCAACACCGAATGCTTCCTCGGCGACGACGACGGCAACCTGCGGGCGCTGCGCTACCACGAGGTCGAGCAACGCATCGTCGACGGTCGTATGACGTTCGAGAAGGTCGAGGGCACCGACACGGAGCTGGCTTGCGAGCTGGTCCTCCTGGCCATGGGCTTCTCGGGTCCTCCGCAGCCGGGCCTGCTCGAGCAGCTCGGCGTCGAGCTGGGTCCGCGCGGCGTCGCCCGCGATGACAACTGGGCGACCAACGTCGACAAGGTGTTTGTCTGCGGCGACATGGGCCGCGGCCAGAGTCTCATCGTGTGGGCGATAGCGGAGGGCCGGTCGTGCGCCGCCGCCGTCGACCGAGGACTCACCGGCCGGACCGATCTGCCAGCACCACTCGAAGCGCGGGTCTGACCCCACCAAGCAGTCTCAGGCGTGCGCGGCGACGAAGTCGATGACGACCTGGGCCAGCTCGGGGCCCTTGTCCTCTTGGAGGAAGTGGCCACCACCGGCGATCGTCGTGTGCGCCTGTCCGGCAGCGCCCGGCACCGTGCGCTGGAAGATGCGCTCCCCACCTTTGGTGATGGCGTCACCATCGGAGAAGGCGGTGAGGAACGGTTTGTCGGAAGCGGCCAGCACCTTCCACGCCGCGGCGTTGGCCGGAGCCGCCGGATCGTCGGGCGACGTGGGGACCAGCAGAGGAAACATGCGGGCGCCCGCGGTGTACTCGTCTGAGGGGAACGGCGCGTCGTAGGCGGCGATCACCTCCGGCGAGAGCGTCGTCTGGCACCCGCCATTGATGATGGCGCCGACGGCGAAGACGGGCGTCTCCTGGGAGAACTTCTGCCAGGCCAGGAACGCGTCCGACACCGGCGCGTCGCCCGTCGGAAGGCCGCCGTTGGCGAGGACCGTCCGCGCGAACCGGTGGGGATGCTCGGCCAACAAACGCAGCCCGATGAGCGACCCCCAGTCCTGACAGACAAGGGTGATGCCGGTCAGGTCGAGGTTGTCCAGCAGCGCCTCACGCATCCAATCAACGTGGCGGGCATAGGAGTAATCGTCCCGCTCAGCCGGCTTATCGGACCGTCCAAAGCCGACGAGGTCAGGGGCGATGCACCTGAAGCCGGCGTCGACGAGCACGGGGATCATGTGCCGGTAGAGGTAGGACCACGACGGCTCGCCGTGCATCAACAAGATGACGTCGCCGCCGGCCGGGCCCTCGTCCAGGTAGTGCACGCGCAACGCCCCGCCGTCGATCTCGGTGTACTGCGGGTCAAACGGATAGCCAGGCAGGTTGTCGAAACGATCGTCGGGAGTGCGTAGGACGTGCATGGTCTACAGACCGTAGGCCTCGAGGAGCCGCAACCAGACTTCGCTGACCGTGGGGAAGGCGGGCACGGCGTGCCACAGATCGTCGAGCGTGACCCGGCCGGCGATGGCGACGGTCGCCGAGTGCAACAACTCTTGGATGCCCGGTCCGGTGAACGTGGCCCCGAGCAGCACACGCCGCTCCTCATCGACGACCAGCGCGCAGGTGCCACTGATGCCATTGCCCTGCACGTATGCGCCGGCAACACCCCCTGTGGGTGTCGTGACCACGCGCACGGCATGACCGGCGGCGCGAGCGTCAGCCTCGGTGAGGCCGACGGCACACACCTGCGGGTCGGTGAACGTGACCCGCGGGATGATCCCGGCGTCGGCGACATCGTGGGCGTCCTTGCCGCAGATCACGTCCCCGCAGATACGAGCCTGATATTTGCCCATGTGGGTGAGAAGGGCTCGGCCGTTGCAATCCCCAACGGCATAGAGCCACGGCAGGATCCGGAGCTGGTCGTCCACGGGAAGGTAGTGGCCGGCGTGCTCGCCGAGGCCGACCGCCTCCAGTCCTATGTCACCGGTCCGCGGCGAACGGCCGACGGCCGCGAGCAACTCGTCGCCGACCAGCTCCCGCCCGTCGTCGAGCGTGACCGTGACCGGTCCGTCCGTGCCGACCCGACTGACGCGGGTCACCCTGACACCGGTAAGGACTGTGATCCCCTCGGCTTCGAAGGCGGCTACCACTTCGTTACCTGCAAACGGCTCCTCACGCGCCAACAGCCGGGCCGCGCCTTCGATGACCGTCACGTCGCTGCCGAGTCGGTGGAAGGCTTGGGCCATCTCGGCGCCGATGGCGCCGCCACCCAGCACGAGCAGCGTGCCTGGCACGTCGCTCGCACCGGTGATCTCGCGATTGGTCCACGGATGAGAGTCGGCGAGTCCCTCGATGGGCGGCATGAAGGCGTCGGTCCCGACGGCAACGACGACGGCCTTGGCCGCGTGCATGCGCCTGGTACCACCTGCGCTCAGCGTCACCTCGACGGCGAGCTCGCCGACGAGACGACCTTTGCCGCGCACCAGCTCGATGCCTTTGCTCTCGAGCCATGGCAGCTGCCCGCTGTCATCCCAGCTCGACGTCATGTAGTCGCGTTGAGCCAGCGCGGCCGAGACGTCGATCGTGCCGGTGATCGCCTCGGCCGCGCCGGGTACTCGGCGCGCCGCGGCAATGGCGTCGCCGGGCCGGATGAGGGTCTTGGACGGGATGCATCCCCAGAAGGAGCACTCGCCACCAACCAGCTCGGCCTCGATGATGGCGGCCGTCAGCCCGCCGTCGACGCAGCGACCGGCGACGTTCTCACCGGGCGGGCCGGCTCCAATGACGATGACATCAACGTCGGCTGTGGTCATCAGCCGCGGGTCTGGCGCAGGGCCCAAGCGAGGAGTGGCACCTGCAACGGGAGGCGCGCCCAGGCAACGATGCCGGGCGGGGCGGTCGGCGTGCCGGCGTCGATGGCCATCTTGATGTTGCCGGGGTAGATGGCAACGATCGTCGCCGCCGCCGCGTACCCTCCCACCCTCTTGGTCTTCGGGGAGACCAGCAGGGCGCCGGCCACCATCTCCCACACGCCGGAGAAGTAGACCCAGAAGCGCGGTGTGCCCGGTAGCCACGCCGGGATCAGTCGCATGTAGGGCTTGGGGAGGGCGAAGTGGATTGTCCCGGCGACGAGCAGAAAGCCGGCTAGCGCTCGCCTCGACCGCCTGGCCTTGTCGTCCTCCATCACGGGGCTGCTCATAGGCCGGCGCTGGTCTTGATGACCGCCACCGCGTCGGCGAACTCGCCGCGCTCGGCGGCCGTCATGGTGGTCTTGAAGGCTTGGGCGCACAGGCGATCGGTGAGGTCCTCCGCCTCGCCGTGAAGATCCTTGATCCCGGAGCAATCCGGGAAGGGCTCCGGCCACCCGAAAAACTTGGCCTGGCTCTCGCCCTCGTTGGTGAGGATGGCCTCGAGCGGACCCAGGCCTACCGAGGTGGTCGCCACCAGGTGGTTGGCTCCTCGCCATTCCCGCAGCATGTGGACGAGCTGCAGGGCCCGACCGGGCGGATCGTCGACGCCCGGCTCAGCCCGCCATGCAGCAAAGAGCGGCCGGCCGGTGGCGTCGGCTCCGGCCACCAGCTGCTCACCGAGCTCGACGAACCGCTCGAGCCCGTCGACCCCTTGCAGGTGCTCGCGACCCCAGAGGGCGGCGGCCTCCGCGTACCGACGCCCGGCCTCGCGAGCCCCGTGGACGGCAACGCCTTCGGTCCACATGGCCGACACCACCAGTGGGTTGAACCAGCCCAAGGCCGCGGTGACGACGGCCGGATCGACGTCACCGAGCACCCCACCGCGGCCGGAGAAGTAGAAGGCGAAGGGATTGCTCCACCCCCACTCGGCGGCGCGGGCAAAGGTGGCCGGATCGAGCATGAACTTCGACCCGACATCGTGAATCGGATCGGCCGTCGCCCGGACGGCCTCGTGGGCGGATAGCTCGGTCACACAAACTCCTCGGTCGCAGTGGGCGCAGCTTGGCACGACTCCGGGGTCGCCGCCCGCGGCGTGGATCCGCTACACCTTTGGCCGTGCAATGGAGCGACGTCGTTGGCCACATCACATCCAAGCGAGGTGTGGCTGCCGTCGGCCTCGGACTGATCATCATCGGCTTCATCGGCGGCGCCGCCAGTGGCAAGCTCACTCATCTCCCGAGTCACCGGCCGGCCGTGGCGGCGGCAAGCAACCCGATCGTCGGGCTCGAGATGGACGTCGTTCGGGACATGACGCTCGATCTCCAAGCCCGGCAGGTCGACGTCGATCTGGCGACGAGAGCCGCCATTGCTGCAAGCCCGCAAGCTCAGCTCGACCGGCATCTGGCCATCGATCGTGCGTGGGCTCCCGATCGGGCCGTTACTGTCCAGGCCGGCTATGACAATGACGTCGTCTCCATGGCCTCCGACCCGACTATGCCCTCCATCACCGGAGGCGGCTTCATCGTGACGTCGTGGACGAGCAACACGATCTCGGGGACGAGCGCAGACGTGGTCATGGTCGGCCATTACCTCTTGGACGAGCCCGGCAACGCAGCAGCCGCGGGCGGCGTCGTCGTCCAGCCGGACATGAGCTGGCATCTGACGCTGACGTTCATCACCGGCCACTGGTACATGGAGACCCGGCAAGCGTCGCCTCTCAGCGGCTGATAGCTCAGCGGCGAGCCAGCCGTCTCTTGAGAATCTTCGGCGCCGCGCCGATGCCGTGGATGGGGTGGAAGGCATCCGAGGATGCGGTCAACCAGGCGTCCTCGTCATCGGTGAGCTCCAGATCAGCGGCGGCGACATTCTGCTCGAGCTGTTTGACGCTGCTGGCGCCGGGGATGGCCACCACGTTGGGCCGTCGGATGACCCAGGCCAACGCCACCTGCGCAGGGGTCGCGTCGTGATCGGCGCCGATCTGACGGAGGGCGTCGAGCAACGGCGCCGCTGCCTGGAGATTTTCCGGAAGGAAGAGGGCGTTGCCGGCCCGCACCCCGGCGGGGGCGTTGGACTCGTCGTAGCGCGCCGAGAGAAGGCCTTGCGCCAGTGGGCTGTAGGCGATGACGATGCGGTCGTGGGTGCCGGCCCACGGCACGAGATCCTTGTCGGGCTGCCGGGCCGCCAGGCTGTATTGGACCTGGTTGCTCAGGATCGGCCCGCCGAGTGTGCGCTCCGCTGCCTGCCACCGCTCCAACGAATAATTGCTGACGCCGACGTGGCGGACGACACCCTCGTGCTGAAGCTGGCGCAGGCCGCCGACTTGCTGGGCGAGGGGCACGGCCGGGTTGGGCCAGTGCAGTTGGTAGAGGTCGATGATGTCGATGCCCAGACGAGCGCGCGAGCTCTTGCCCCGCTGCACCACGACAGGTGTGAGCGGCAGCACGGGGAACACCTTGGTGGCGACAAACGCGTCGTCTCGCCGACCGACGAGCGCTCGCCCCACGATCCGCTCCGACTCGCCGAAGGCATACGCCTCCGCGGTGTCGACGAGGTTGACCCCGAGGTCGAGGGCCCGATGGAGGATGGCCGCTGCCTCGGTGTCGGCGTACTCCTTGCCGTAGCCCCACTCCCGTGATCCGAACTGCCAACAACCGACACCGATGACCGAGACCTTGACTCCAGCAGCTTCCACGTAGCGCATGAAACCGATCGTAGGCGGGCGTCGGTGGGGACGCGGCCGGGCTACAACAGTTCGTCGAGGGCGGAGAGCAACAGGGCCACATTCCGCAGGCGAGCGGCATGGCCCATGCAACCAATGCGCCAAATCTTTGACGACCACTCCTTCACGCCGGCGCCGATCTCGATGCCGTAACGACTGAGGAGCTCGCGCCGGAGGGCGCCGCTGTCCACGCCATCGGGGACGCGCACGGTCGTGAGCTGGGCGAGCCGGTCTTCCTCCTTGACCCATAGCTCGAGCCCGAGCCCGATGAGCCCGTCCTGGAGCGCCCTCCCGCAGGTCGCATGCCGAGCGACACAGTTGTCGAGACCCTCGTCGAGGACGGCGCCGAGGCCGGCGTGAAGCGACGCGATCATGGCGATCGGCGCCGTGTGGTGATAGGCCAGCGCGGCGTGAGGGGTGTGCCCGCCGATCACGCCGAGGTCGAAATACCAGCTTCGCGGTTTGACGACACGTTGCTCCCAAGCGGCCTCGGTCATGGTGAGCGGCGCGAGGCCGGGGGGCACACCAAGGCACTTCTGCGTGCCTCCATACGCAATGTCCACACCCCACGCGTCGAGGTCGAGCACCATGCCGCCGATGCTCGTGACACAGTCGGCGAGAAGGAGCGAGTCGCCCTTTGCCGCGCCGAGGGCGGCGATGTCGTTGAGCACACCGGTGGACGTCTCGGCGTGCACGGCGGCGATCATCTTTGCCCCCGCCTCGTACGCAGCGATGGACACGACGGCGGGGTCGATGGGCGTGCCCCATTCGAAGTTGACGGGGATGACATTGGCGTCGCAGCGGTGGGCCAGATCACACATGCGCTCGCCGAACATCCCGTTGACAGCGATGACGACGGTGTCACCCGGGTTGAGGATGTTGACGAATGCGGCCTCCATGCCCGCCGACCCGGTGCCGGGGACTGGAATCGTCACACGGTTGGCCGTACCGAAGACGGTGCGAAGACGGTCACGCGTCTCGTCGAAGATGCTGAGGAACTCCGGATCGAGATGACCCATGATGGGCCGACCGAGCGCCTCCATGGCCTCCGGATACGGGGTGCAGGGACCGGGGCCCATGAGGATGCGCTCGATGCGGGGCACCCGGTCAACCTACCGGGGCGGTGGTGCTAGCGGCGTTGGTGCTCGCCGCGTTGGTGCCGGAGCTGACGACGAGCGCGGCGAGGGCGGTGGTGAGCGGGACGGCGAGCACCAAACCGATGCTGCCGACCAATGTGCGGACGACTTCCTCGGCCACCTCCTCGCTGGTGATGACCAAGCCGAGTCGCTGTCCGGCCAAGGTAAACAGCAGTAGCAGGGGTAGGGCGGCACCGGCGTAGGCGAGGACGAGGCTGTAGACGGTGCTCCCAATGTGATCGCGGCCGACGCGCATGCCCGATCGGTAGAGGTCCATCGGGCGGCGGTGGGGGTTGGCCTCGTGGATCTCCCAGACGGCCGATGCCTGCGTGACGGTGATGTCGTTGAGGACGCCGAGTGATCCGATGACGACGCCGGCGAGCAACAGCCCCTGGATGCGCACGTCGCCGACGACACCCTGGAGGTATTGGCTCTCCTCCGACGCGAGGCCGCTCAACGTTGCCGCGTGCACGGCCACTTGGGCGATGACTTCGACGAGGACGAGACTGCTCAGCGTGCCGAGCACGGCGGTGGCTGTCCGGCTGTTGATGCCGTGGGCGACGAAGAGCACGACGAGCACGATGACGGCCGAGCCCACCAGGCTGACCGAGAGCGGATCCTTGCCTTCGAGGAGGGCGGGGAGGATGAACCTGACCATGACGAGCCATGTCACGCCGAGGCCGAGGAGGGCGCCGAGGCCGCGCCACCTGCCCACGACCATGACGATGATGGCGAAGGCGAGGGCGAGCAGGGCGAGGGGACTCGAGCGCTGGAAGTCGTAGAAGCCGTAGACCGGCTTGTTGTCAGGACCGAGGCCGCGGACCAACAGGACCTTGTCGCCGGTTTGGAGCTGGGGCAGCCCGGCCTCGCCAGCTTGTTGGACACTTTCGACCTGACCTTTTTCAGGACCGCTGTGCATCGAGACTTGCGCCGTTTGGCATTCCGGGGCGGCCTCGGCGGCGGTCGTGGGCAGGTCGCCCTGGTCACCCTCCCCGCCGCTGGCGAAGTCCTGGCAGGCGTAGTTCGCCACGCTGACGACCGTTCCGGACAAAGGTTTGACGTGGGTCGCCAGACCGGGCGGAGTGGGGGGGTGAGCATGGGGTGGCCACAGCAGGATTGCGCCGATCACCGTCACGACGATGGCAGCACCAACGGCGGCGGTGAGGACGACGCGCACCCTCTGGTTGGCCCGCCGGTGGGCGGGACGGGCGAGGGACCACCGAGGCATGGCACCAAGCGTGGTGCAGCCGGGCCCGGATCGGGCGGACCGAATTTTGCTTGGGGCGACTGAGTTTGGCCGCCCGAGCGACGATAGGGATGTGGGCAGCGGTTCAGGTCACGACTCCCGTGTCGCCCTCTCAGGTGCTCACCAGACAGCCAAATCCCGTCGCTCCCCCCACTGCGACGGTCGTCTACCACCAGCAGGTGGTGCCGCCCTCGACGAGGGTCGCACGTGGCTGCTTGGGCGGTGTTGTCGGTATCGTCCTCTGGGCCTGACCCGGTTTGACGGACATCCACGATCAGGGGCGAAGCCCCGGAAAGGATGTCCATCATGGAGACCATGGGGAAGAACAAGCCTCGTGCTCGCCGGTCGTTCACCGCGG
>Ga0302326_10007487_pt1 | contig 24270 bp, 21 predicted proteins | sample Palsa_T0_3_FD_202264 | JGI IMG/M metagenome (GOLD analysis project Ga0302326, IMG submission 202264) | Peat permafrost microbial communities from Stordalen Mire near Abisko, Sweden - Palsa_T0_3 | ecosystem: Environmental > Terrestrial > Soil > Palsa > Peat permafrost | place: Sweden: Abisko... | reverse complement strand
TCGAACATTTGCGAGCGATCCACGAGAAGATCGCGCACGAGGGGGAATTTTTCGAGAGGCTCGAGGCGGATGGGCTTATCGAGCGAATCGACGAGGGCGGAGCATGCCTGGCGCGGGTAGCCGTTGATGAGCATGGCGCAGGCGCCGCAGATTTCTTCGAGGCAATTGGCGTCGTAGCTTACGGGCGTGACTTCGCGGCCGTCGCGCGTGGTGGGATGCTCGGCAATGTCGCGTAGGCAGGTGATGATGTTCAGGTGCGGGCGATAGCGCAGTTCGAATTCGTCCCAGTGCGTGGCTTCGTCTGGGTGTTGTTGGCGTTTTACGCGGACTATGAATGTTTTATCGGGCATAGTGCCTCGTGGTCGATCCAGCCAAAACCGGGCGCAGCGACCCTTCACTCAATACGTTCAGGGCAGGGCAGCGCCCCTACGAACAGTCGTAATGCTACTTTGCCGACGCAAGAACCGCCGAAGCGAATTTCACTTGGCGGCGGTGTACTTGCGCTCGCGCGGCGGAATTAGAGATACGTCCACCGGCTCGTATTCGAGCTTGATCTTTCCGCCGTTGTAACTTGCTTTCGTCGTCTTCAGCCAATTGGCGTCGTCGCGCTCGGGAAAATCGGGCTTGTAGTGCGCGCCGCGAGTTTCGTCGCGGGCGATGGCGCCGAGCGTGATGACTCTCGCGAGAATAAGCATGTTTTCGAGCTCGCGCGCGAATTGCAGCGTCTGGTTCGCCCACTGCGTGCGGTCGGATAGATTGATTCGCTTGTAGCGCTCTTCGAGCGCGTCAATTTTCGCGAGCGTTTGCTGCATCTTGTTGTTATAGCGGATCACCGTGACGTTCTCCGTCATCGTGTCGCCTAGCTCTTTCCAAATGGTAATGGGGTTCTCGCTTCCCTGCTGGTGAAGAAGGCGGTCGTTCGCTTCGCGCTGGCGGACGCGTTCGGCTTCGAAGACGCTTTCGTCGGTGGCGTCCGAGCCTTTCTCAACATTTCGCGCGTAACGCACGGACGCGGGGCCGGCGAGCATCCCGCCGTAGATGCAAGATACAAGCGAATTCGCGCCGAGACGATTTGCGCCGTGATATTGATAGTCGCATTCGCCGGCGGCGTAGATGCCCGGAACGTTTGTCGCCTGATTCTCGTTGTCCACCCAGAGGCCGCCCATCGTGTAATGCATGGCCGGGAAAACTTTCATCGGCTCTTTGCGCGGATCGACGCCGACGAACTTTTCGTAGATTTCGAGGATGCCTTCGAGCTTGCGGTCGAGAACTTCGCGGGAAAGGTGCGTGACGTCCAAATAAACGGCGGGCTCGCCGCCGACGCCGAGTTTGTCCTCGTAGACGATTTTGTGAATCGCGCGCGTGGCGACATCGCGCGGCACGAGATTCGCGTATTTCGGGTACCACTCTTCGAGGAAATAGAAGCGCTCGTTTTCTGGGATTGAGTTCGCGGGGCGCTTGTCGCCGGGCTGTTTCGGCACCCAGACGCGGCCGCCTTCGCCGCGCGCCGATTCGCTCATCAGGCGCAGTTTGTCTTCGCCGGGAATCGCGGTTGGATGCACTTGAATGAATTCGCCGTTGGCGTAGTAGACGCCCTGCTGGAAGAGCGCGGATTGCGCGGAGCCGGTGCAGACGACGGAGTTCGTCGAGCGGACGAAAACCGCGCCGATGCCGCCAGTGCAAAAAATTGACGCGTCTGCGCGAAACGTACGGACTTCCATAGTCTTCAAATCCATGGCGCAGATGCCGCGGCATACGCCGCCGTTATCAATGACGGCAGAGAGAAATGTCCAGCCTTCGTACTTGCGGATTTTGCCTTCACTCTCGTGGCGGCGCACCTGCTCGTCGAGCGCATAGAGCAATTGCTGTCCGGTGGTGGCGCCAGCGAAAGCGGTGCGGTTATAGAGCGTGCCGCCGAAACGCCGGAAATCCAGCAAGCCTTCGGGCGTGCGATTGAACATCACGCCCATGCGATCGAGGAGATCGATAATCGCGGGCGCGGCCTCGCACATTCCCTTGACCAGCGGCTGATTGGCGAGGAAATCGCCACCGTAAATGGTGTCATCGAAATGCTTGTACGTCGAATCGCCTTCGCCCTTCAGATTTTTTGCGGCGTTGATTCCGCCTTGAGCGCAAACGGAATGCGAGCGCTTGACGGGAACGATCGAAAAAAGATCACAGGGCACGCCGGATTCAGCGACGCGAATCGCGGCCATGAGTCCGGCCAGACCGCCACCTACGATAATGACCCGAGGATTTTTCATTGGATGTAGGTGTCGAGCGGCCGCCACTGGTAATGAAAGCCCGCGATAATCGTGAGACCGACAATCGTAAATATTATGGCAACGAGCGCGCCAAAAACTGCGGCGGCGCGTTGCGAGCGCGGACTGATGGCGATGCCCCACTTACACGCAAAATTCCAAAGCCCATTGCCGAGGTGAAATGAGGCCGCGACGATGCCGATGGCGTAGAACGCCACGGCATAGGGACTCGCGAGATCGTTTGCGACGCCGACGTAAGTTGAGCGGCCGTTCGTGAGGAATCGTTCCATATAAACATGCCAGCCGATAAAGAAGAACGCGATGATTCCTGTCCAGCGCTGCAGGACGTACATCCAGTTCGACATCCACGGATGGCTGATGGCGTTCGAACTCCCTTTCCACCAGATATAGAAGCCGTAGAGTCCGTGAAAGAGAATGGGCAACCAGATGCCGAGGAGTTCCACAGGGACGCGCCATGGAATCGTCTCGAGTTTGCCGGCAACGTAGTTGAATTTGTCCGGGCTGACGAGCGCGTAACTATTTTCGAAAAAATGCTCGAGGAGAAAAACGCCTATGGGAATAACGCCGCTTAAGGAATGCAGTTTGTCGAGGATGTAACTCTGTTTGGACTGGGCTACGACGGCTGGACTGGCCACTCCGAAGTTTCCTCCGTGACCGGCGGGCGGAAACCGCTCGCTGGAATCCGCGTCGCGCGCGGAATGAACACTGAAGTCAGTATAGGGGTGCGGTGAAAGCTTTTCAAGACCGTGCGCGTGGGGACGCCGGTCATTTTGTCCGCCGTGTTAGACTTCGGCGCATTGGTACTCGGAGCGATTGATGCGAAATCGCGTCAGATTTCTTAGATCACTTTTATTAATTGCGTTTCTCGGCTTTAGTCCCGCTGTTTCTGCGCAGCAGGGCGCTACTCAAGCGCCGCCAAAGTCGTCACAGGCGACGAAGCCAGTGCACGCAGGGCCGTCCGCGGTGACAATTACGCTCCTGAGCACAACGGATTCTCACGGACATCTCGCTGCGTGGGATTATTACGCAGACAAAGCGGTGCCGAACGGTCTGACGAGAATGGCGACGCTCGTGAAGCAACAACGCGCCGAAACGCCGCATGCGCTCCTGCTCGATTGCGGAGATACGACGCAGGGGACGCCGCTCGTCTATTACTTCGCGAAGAAGGACGCGACGACGCCGAATCCGGCGATCGCCGCGTTTAATGCGATGCATTACGACGCCATGGCTGTCGGGAATCATGAATTCAATTTCGGCCTCGATTCGATGTGGAAAGCGAAGCGCGAATCGCATTTTCCGTGGCTGGCGGCGAATTTGAAGCAAATCTACACGGCAGGTGTCGCGTACATACCGCCATACGTGATTCGAAATGTGGATGGCGTGCGCGTGGGAATCATCGGCTTCATCACGCCGGGCGTGCCGCGCTGGGAAATTCCGGATCATTATCGAGGCTATGAATTTGAGCCGATTGTGGAGACGGCAAAGAAGATTGTGCCTATGGTCAGGAAAAAGGCGGACCTCGTCGTGGTGATCATGCACTCGGGGCTCGACCGCGATCCGAAGACCGGTGAGATGTACGGGAGCGAGGATCTACGCGATGAAAATGCTGCGTGGGAATTAGCCGACGAGGTTCCGGACATCGACATGATTTTCTACGGGCACACGCATCAGGAGATGCCGGAGCTTATGGTTCACGGCGTGCTGCTATCGCAAGCGAAGAATTGGGGCGGATCGCTGGCGCGCGCGGACATCAAGATGGAACGCGACGCGACGGGTGCGTGGAAAATCGTGTCCAAGCATTCGCGGACGATTCCGGCGACGGATAACGTTGCGGAAGATCCGACGATCGCGCGAATCGTCGCGCCTTACCATCAGGCGACGGAGAAATATCTCGATACGCCGATCGCGACATCGACGAAGGCGCTCGAAGGACTTACGGCGCGTTACATTGACGATCCGCTGGTGGACTTGATTCACAAGGTGCAGCTCGAGGCCGGGCACGCGGACGTTTCGATGGCTACGATGTTTCTTCCGGGCATGGAGATTCCCGCGGGGCCTGTCACCGTGCGGCAGATTTCGGCGCTGTACGTTTACGAGAACACGCTCTACACCGTGGAAATGACCGGCGCGCAATTGAAAGATGCGCTCGAGCACGCAGCTAGCTTTTATTCCGAGTGGCCGCTCGCGCAGGGGCAGAAGGAGAAGCTTCCCGGATATAATTCGGATAACGCCGAAGGCGTTTCTTACGTGATTGATCTTACGCGGCCCGCCGGGGAGCGAATTCAAAATCTCACGTACAAGGGCGCTCCGCTTGATCCGGGACAGAAATTGCGGGTCGCGATCAACAACTATCGTTATACAGGCGGCGGTGGTTATAGCGTGTACAAGGATTTGCCTATCGTCGAGAGATCGAGCGATGAGATTCGCGGGTTGATCACTGATTACCTCACACGCGCGAAAACCGTTCCCACCGAAGCTGACGGAAACTGGCGAATTGAACCGCGCGAGGCGCTCGACGCGATTTTGAAAGCGGCGCAGGAAGAAGCTGCAGAGCGAAATTCCAGGTGAAGCCACACCATCAGAAATCGCACAACTTAGAGGCGGCCCGTCTACCGGCGGGCCCTACGGTTGACTGAGTATCGCGAACACGCCATTTCAGCAATTCAGTTGTGCGCTTTGTGACAGCATTCATTTCGCCAGAAGGTTCAAATTACGTTGACACCCATGCACCTTCTTGTTAATTTTCGAGACGTAAAATTTTTCGCGCTCTAACGAGCGGAGGAGCCAAAGCCCGGCACGAAATATGGCATTCGTCGCGACCAGGATTTTCCTCACCAAGGGAGTTGGAAAACATCGCGAGAGGCTTTCGAGCTTCGAACTCGCGCTGCGCAACGCGGGCGTGGCCGCATGTAACATCGTTCGCGTTTCCTCTATTTTTCCTCCTTACTGCAAATTGATTTCACGAAGCGAAGGTTTGAAGCATTTGAAGCCCGGGCAGGTGGCGTTTTGCGTCATCAGCGAGAATCAGACGCGCGAACCGCACCGGCTGATCGCGGCAGGCGTCGGACTGGCGCTTCCCGGCGATAAATCCATGTTCGGATATCTTTCCGAGCATCATTCGTTCGGCGAAACGGAAGAAGTCGCCGGCGAATATTGCGAAGAGCTCGCGGCGGAAATGCTGGCGACGACGCTGAACGTGGAATTCGATCCGGATTTGTCCTGGGATGAGAAGAAGGAAGTTTATCGAATCTCGAACAAGATCGTTCGCACGATGAATATCACGCAGTCCGCCGTTGGCGATAAGCGTGGGCTGTGGACTACAGTTCTTTCCGCTGCAATTCTGCTTGGCGAAGACGACTAGCTCCCTCTCGGTTTCGCACTTTGCGTTGCGTTCGCCGTGGCCGCGCGACTAGCGTCTCTTTTTCTTGAAATAACCCAGGCGCTCGAAGAGAGCAGCGGCCATGAGCGGGAGCGCGACGGTGGCATCATCGTAGATTTCCGCGTTGCGCCCGCCCTCTTCGGGCGGCACAAATTTGCCCCAGGAAACAGCTTCCGTGTACGTGCTGCCCGAGAGGCCGCCCCAATGCACAGGCTCGGGACAGATGCGCACACCGTAGTTGTAGCGCTTGAGCGGAATTTTTTCGTAGCCGCGCCGCGCGAGAAGTTCGGCGTAGACGCCGAATTGCTGAGCCCAATTGCGCGGGACGCCGCCGCCGATTGTCAGGATGCCCATGCGCTTGGTCGCGAGCATCGTCTTGGCGTAGTGTTCAAAATCGTCGAAGGGATCAAAGCGCAAAGTGGGAATCCCTTTTCGCGACCGCTGCTTCTTGTGGAGCACGAAATCGATGCCGAGTTCGGAATCGCTGAATGCGGGAACGAATATCGGGACGTTGTGCGCGGCGGCAGACTTCAGGATGCCCCGACCCTCGGCGTGCCTGAGAAGATGTTCGCCGATACGCCGATTCAATTTCCAACTGCACACGATTTCGTCAGGATCCCAATCCCAAAGGACGGCCTCGACGACTTCTTCGACGTGATCGAGATTCGTTTCCGGCTCGAGCGAATCGTAGACGCGGTTGTAACCGGCCTTGAAGAGTTCGCGATCGTCCATTTTTGGATCGTAGCGATAATGCTTAAGGCCGGTAGCCTCGACAAGGCCGTGCGCCATAAGCGCGCCGGTGGAAACGATGGCGCGAACGATACCGGATTCGATCAAATCGCAGAAGATCAAGCCCATCTTGGCGACGGTCATAGCGCCCGCGAGTGTCATCACGATGAAACAATCTTTATCGCGCGCCATTTCCTCGAGAACATCCACGCCATCGCCGATCTGGCGGCCGGTGAAAGCGGTCCGGCCCATCGCGCGGACGAGTTCATCGACGGTGCGAATTTTCGAGAGATCGAGCGGAAACATGGGCGTGAGGTGATCCTTAATCGGATCATGGAGGATTCTCCCGGTCACACCCTTTTTCTTTGCCATTCAGAGCCTCCGCAGGTAATGTACTTGAACCGGTGCGAATAAATCGCGAAAGCGTGGAATCGCGCGCACCATTGATATTACAAACGCGGAAAATAGAAAACAGGAAAGTGGCGTGACGCGAGCGCGCCGCGTCAATTGCCGGGAGCGGACATGAGCACGATCGTCGCCAGCATCGTACAACGTGACTTTCGCACCTACATTCTTCTGCCTTCCAATAGTTTCATTTTGTGGATCATCATCGGGCTCATCGCCGGATGGATCGCCGGGACCGTTTCGCGGGGCCGCGGGTTTGGTTGTCTTGCTGACGTCGTCCTTGGGCTCGTCGGCGCCGTAATCGGCGGATGGATCTTTCAAAGGCTCAATATTGCTATGTTCGGATTCTTCGGCAGCCTGGCGGCTGCGACAGTTGGCGCAATTCTTCTTGTGGCGGTCGCGCGACTTTTCGCCGGCAGCACCGCTGACTGATCCGCGACGCGCTTCGCGAGTCTCTCGATTGGCGTGGTACGATGCCCCGTGAGTCAAAAAATGAAGGACCTCCTTGAGTAAACCTTCCGTTCTGGCAATTCCGCTCGGCGGCCTCGGCGAGTTCGGGATGAACATGATGGTGCTGCGCAGCGGTGACGACATCATCGTCATTGATGCGGGCCTGATGTTCCCTGAAGCCGAACTCCTTGGCGTCGACATCGTCATTCCAGACATTACCTATCTGAAGCAGCATCGCCAGATGGTGCGTGCGATTCTGCTTACACACGCGCATGAAGATCACATCGGCGCGCTCCCTTACATTCTCGGCGATCTCAACGTTCCCGTGTACGGCACGCAATTCACACTCGCGCTCGTCCACAAAAAACTCGCAGAGAGGAACATGGTGGAAGAGGCGGACCTGCGCGAAATTGCGCCGGGACATCATGTCGAGCTTGGCCCGTTCAAGATCGAATTCCTGCACGTGACACACAGCACGATTGATTGCGTCGCCTTGGCAATTCGAACGCCGGTGGGCGTGATCATTCATACCGGCGATTTCAAGATTGACCAGACGCCTGTCGACGGCAAGCCGTTCGATTTGCACGCGTTCGCGCGCTACGGGCAGGAAGGCGTGCTCGCGCTCTTCAGCGACAGCACGAACGTCGAGCGGCCGGGCTTCACGCCATCCGAACGCGCCGTGACGATGCCGCTCGAAGAACTTTGCCGCGCCGCGCCGCGAAAGATTGTGTTCTCGTGCTTCGCGAGCTCGATTCACCGCATTCAGCAGGTGATTGATATCGCCACGATGTGCGGGCGGAAGATCGGCTTCGTCGGGCGCAGTATGGTGGACAACGTCGAAATCGCCCACGAGCTGAACCGGCTTCGAATTCCCGACGGCAGCCTCGTCCGGCCGCAGGATTTGCGCACATACGATCCACACAAGCTTGCCATTTTGGCGAGCGGCACGCAGGCGGAGCCGATGTCGTCGCTCTCGCGAATTGCCGTGGACAATCACCGGTTCGTGAGCATCGAGGAAAACGATACCGTCGTCCTTTCCGCTCGAATTATTCCTGGAAACGAAAAAGCGATTTTCCGGATGATCGACCATTTCTTCCGCAGGCAAGTGCTCGTCTACTACGAAGGCGGGCGGTCGGCGCCGATTCACGTCTCCGGCCACGCGAGCCAGGAAGAAATGAAGCTGGTGCTCAATCTCGTGCGGCCGAAATATTTTGTTCCGCTGCACGGCGAGTACCGGCATCTTTTCCGTCACGCGGCGCTCGCCGAGCAGGTTGGCGCTGTCTCCGGCGAAATTTTTCTGCTTGAGAGCGGCCAGCCAATCGAATTCACCTCCGATGGCGCGCATCGCCGCGAGCCGGTGACCGCGGGACGAGTTCTCGTGGATTCCGGCTCGCTCGAGGAAATTGAGGAAGTGGTGATTCGCGAGCGGCGGCATCTGGCGGAAGACGGCGTGGTGGTGCCGATTCTCGCAATCGACAAGCATACGGGGCGGCTCGAAGGGCAGCCGGAGATTGTTTCGCGCGGATTTGTGCCGTCGGACGACGGCCAGGAGTTGATGGCCAAGGCCCGCGAAGTCATTTTGAAAACGATCGAGCAATCCACGGCCGAAGAAAAAACGGATTGGGGCGTCATCAAGGAAAAGATTCGCGTGGATTTGAAGCGCTTTCTGAACAAGCAGACGGCCAAGCGGCCGCTCATTCTCCCTGTCATTTTGGAAATTTGAGATTTGCGCGGACCGAATTCCAGGACGAATTGATGCCGGGTGCGAAACAGCAATCGGCGGCGAGGGCATTGCTGCTGCGGACATTTCGACCGGAAGATTTCGACACGCTTTACGAGATCGATCAGGTCTGCTATCCGCAGGAGATTGCGTACTCGCGGCGCGAATTGCGCTGGTATCTGCGTTTGCCGGGGGCCGAAGGAATTGTCGCTGAGCGCGACGGACAGATTGCCGGATTTTTGCTCTCTGCGAACTGGGAACAGGTGGGCCACATCATCACAATTGACGTCCTCGAACAATTTCGGCGGGCGGGCACCGGATCGGCGCTGGTGCGCGAATCGGAAGCGCGGCTCGCGCGGCAAGGAGTCACGACGATCGAGATAGAGACGGCGGTGAATAATCCAGCGGCGATTGCGTTCTGGAACAAGCATGGTTATATTTCGCGCGGCATTTTGAAGAATTACTATCCGGGCGGGCTCAGTGCTTACGCTATGATCAAATCGTTGAGCGCGGCGCCTTCTGGGAATGCGCGGAGCTGAATCGAATGTCTCTTTTCCAGGCTATCGTTCTGGCCATCGTGCAGGGGCTGACGGAATTTCTTCCGGTCAGCAGCAGCGCGCATTTAATCTTGATCCCCAAGCTGCTCCACTGGCCCGATCAAGGGCTGGCGTTTGATGTCGCGCTGCATGCCGGAACGCTTATAGCGGTGGTGGTCTATTTCTTTCGCGACTGGGTGGAACTCACGCTCGCGGGCCTGGGATTCAATTTCCCACGTGGCGCGTCGATCGAGCAGGTGCAGCACAATCGACGAATGTTCTGGTATCTCGTTGCCGCGACGATTCCCGGCGCGATTGTCGGCTTCCTCTTCGAAAAGAAAATCGAGGAATATCTACGCGACCCTCGTCCGATTGCAATGGCGATGATCGGCGTTGCGTTGCTGATGTGGTACGCCGAATATGTCAGCAAGCTCGAACGAGGCATGGATCGTCTGCGATTCTCCGACGCGATGACAATTGGAGTTGCGCAGTCGACCGCTCTCTTCCCCGGCGTTTCGCGCTCGGGAATAACAATCGCCACCGGATTGTTCCGCGGGATGACGCGAGAGGCGGCCGCCCGATTTTCGTTCCTGCTGTCGACGCCCCTTATCGCCGGAGCGGCAGCGAAGGAATTGCCTGGGCTGATCAGGCTGCGCCACACCGGCCAGCTTGATTTGCCGATTGCAACGCTGGCCATCAGCATCGCCGTTTCCGCGATCGTTGGCTATCTTGTTATTGCGTTCTTTCTGCGCTATTTGCAGACACGCACACTGAAAATCTTTATTTACTACCGAATCCTCTTTGGTATAGTCATTTTGTTACTCGCGTTCCTCCCCATGGGCTCCGCGCGATAGCGCCCGCGTGCTCCCAGTCGTAAACAGGCCTTCCCCTGTCCAAGGGAGATGTATGTGCGCATCCTGAACCCAACTGAAAACAAACGTCTCAATGAGATGGTCGGATTTGTGTCCCTAATGGCGGCAGTGCTATTGGCATTGAGCCTGCTTTCCTATTCGCCGCAGGACCAGTCGTTCAACGTCGCCGCGGCCGCGCCAGTTTCAGGGCCCGCGCGAAACTGGATCGGGCCCTTCGGCGCGCATCTCGCCGACCTGCTATTTCAACTGTGCGGGTACGGGGCATTCTTGATTCCCGCCGCAATCTTTTTCGTGGGGATGCGATGGCTCCGGAGCCATGCGATCGCCTCACCCATTGCGAAGATTGTTGGCGCGACGATGATGTTCCTGTTCTTACCGGCGCAGCTCACCCTGTTGCACTTTCCTGATGTTCGCGGCGCGATTCCTGCGGGCGGGCTGATGGGAACGATTCTGGCGTCGGGTTTGCGCGGGGCGCTCAATCCGCTCGGCGCGAATCTTGTCGGCATTGCCTGCGTTCTCACCGCGCTATTTCTCACGACGAGGTTTTCGTTCAGCGCCGCGGCGGAATGGCTGCGCGCGCCGATGGGCGCGGAAGGCTATATCGGAAGGATGGTCGTTCGACTCAAAGATTGGCGGGACGAACGCGAATCGATGCGACTGCGCCGCAGGATGGAAGAGATAAAAGTTTCGGGACGCAAAGCCGCGCCCGCGCAGGCCGTTTCTTCGAGGGACGGAGCGGTCGCTGCGGAAGTCGAGCCCGAAGAAGATGCCGAGCCGGAAGCTTTTTCTAGCGGTCCCTCGGTGATCAAATTTCGCGATTCCGAAATTGCGCCGGCCAAACCAAGAACTGCGGTCGAGCCGAAAATCGCGAAAGGAAAAACCAGTTATCGTCTGCCTTCGACTTCGCTGCTTCGTCCTCCCGAGCACGGCGAAAAGATGGACGAGGCCGAATTAAAGGATTACGCGCGCGCGATCGTCCAAAAGTCCGAAGAGTTCGATGTCAAGGGACACATCACGCAGATCAATCCAGGCCCTGTGGTTACCACGTTCGAATTCAAGCCCGAGGCGGGCATCAAATACAGCCGCATCACCGGCCTTGCCGAAGATCTTTGCCTCGCGCTGAGGGCCGAGTCGCTGCTCATTGAACGCATTCCGGGAAAATCCACGGTTGGAATCGAGGTGCCCAATCCGCATCGCGAGACAATCGCTCTTCGCGAAGTGATCGAATCTCCCGATTTTGTGCACTCTGCTTCCAAACTCACGATGCCGCTTGGCAAGGACCTGATCGGGCGAATTCGCATTGCCGATTTGACGCAGATGCCTCACTTGTTGATCGCCGGTTCGACAGGCACGGGCAAAAGCGTCTTCATCAATTCCCTGCTGATGGGCATGCTCTACACAGCGACGCCCGAGGAATTGAAGTTGGTTCTCGTTGACCCCAAGCGACTCGAGCTTGGGCTTTACGAAGACATTCCGCATTTGTTCACGCCAGTCGTGACGGACGCGAAAGTTGCGTCGAACGTTTTACGGAACGCCACGCGAGAGATGGAGCGGCGGCTGAAGCTGCTCGCGCAGCGCGGCGTGAGGAACATCGAGCAATACAATCGCTCGTTCCAGAAAAATCAATCGCTCTCGCTCTTCGACAGCGTCGAGGATGTGGAACACAAGCCGCTTCCTTACATGGTGATCGTGATTGACGAGCTGGCTGATTTGATGATGGTGGACACGAACAACGTTGAAGAGTCCATCACGCGGCTGGCACAGATGGCGCGCGCCGTCGGAATTCACTTGATTCTCGCGACGCAGCGGCCGTCCGTCGACGTTATCACCGGCCTCATCAAAGCGAATTTTCCAGCGCGCATATCGTTCCGTGTGGCCAGCAAGGTGGACTCGCGCACGATTTTGGACGCCAACGGATCCGAATCGCTGCTCGGCAAAGGCGACATGCTCTACCTCCCAGCCGGTTCGTCGCGGCTGCATCGCATCCACGGTCCGTACGTGACCGAGGAAGAAATCGCGGCGGTGTGCACATTCTGGCGCGATCAGGCGAAAGCAGTTTACAACGAAGATATGCTCAAACCGCCGAAGGACGAGAACGCAGCGGCCGGTTCATCTGAAGGCGGCGAAGAGGTTGACGACGATTTGTATCACGATGCGGTCCGCGTGGTGTGTGAGATGGGCCGCGCTTCAACTTCGACATTGCAGCGCAGGTTACGAGTCGGCTACGGCCGTGCGGCGAGGCTGATTGACATCATGGAGAAGGACGGGATCGTCGGACCCGCCGACGGCGCGAAGCCGCGCGAAGTCCTCAAGAAAAAGGATTGGATGCGCGAATTCGACGAGTCTGTGCATTAGTACGTCTGTCGCGTCTATCGACTCGCAAATTCTCGCCCGAATGGCGAGCGAACCACCGCGCTTGCCTACTTCTGCAGGAACGCATACAGGTTGCCCTGCTGATGCGCGCGCAGTTCTATGCAGGCGTTTGCCTGATCCTTGGCGTTCTCTAGCAATCGCTCTGAGCCGGGAAGGTTCTGCTCGCGGAAGAATTGGAGCGAATCGTCACGGAGTTTTGGATCGCAGAAAACTCCCGCCACCTCCGCGAGTTCACCGCCCAGTGATGCGTCAATCTTCCCGGTAATCTGCTTGTAATCGGTCTTGAAGAGATTCCAGGCCACAGCCTGAGTGTCGGGATTTTGCAGCGTACCCACAAGCAGGAACATATCCTGATTTCGCACGGCCGGACTCAGCACGAAATCGAAAGTGCGCTTGGTGAGCGCCGGGTCGGAAAACAAAGTGAGCGCGCTGAGATAGGAATAATACTCGCCGGGAGTCTTGGCCGTTTTCAAATGGGCGACGAACTTGTCATAAAGCGCGGCATCGCCATTCTGGGCGGCGACGGCGAGAGCATTGCCGGCAAGCGCTTCCTCCACCGATGCGGGATCCCTCATGTACGCGTCCGTGAGCGCCCGAGATTTCGCGATTAATTCTGGATCGCGGCCGTAAGACGCAAGCGTGCCGAAAACATCGGTTCTTAGCGCCTGGCGCTCTTGCGATTCACCCGCTGTGGGCGCACTGCCGAGATCGTTGGCGATGGGCCGCAGGAAATTCCGCACCCAGGCTTCAAACGCCGGACGCCCGGCTGACGATACGACCTCGTCGTGAATTTCGGGGATGTGCCCAAGCATGACGTCAACTACGGCACGCTCGCGTTCGCCCTGCATTTTTTCGAGCGTCCCAAGATAATCGCTGATACTCATGCGGCCGACGCGAACCATCGCCCAGGAATCTCCGAGGAAGCGCATTCGGTCTTCCGGCGAGAACCGGGATTCAAGCTCGGCGGCGATTTTTGCAAATGCCCCCGGCTCGTACTGCGTGCGGTAGTAGCCGCGCGCGCCTTCGTTGGCAAACACCCACTGCGCGCATCCCGGAAGCTCGAAGCTCTGCTCGCGCCCGGTCAGCAATTCGTAACGCGCATCTTTCGATACCGAAGATCGAAGCGACACCGGGATGGCCCAAAGCTCCGGCGATCCGGCGTCGAGTTTCGCGGCGTCGGCGAAGTAACGCGTTTGCGTCAACGTCACCGCAGTCGCGTTACCGCGGCAAACAAATTTCACGCCGACGAGCGGAGCCCCCGGCTGATCGACATAGCCGGACATGATCTTGTCCACCGGTTTTCCCGAAGTGGCAGCAATTTGATCCCAGAAATCCTCCGCCGTGGTGTTGCCGTAGGCGTGTTTTTCGAGATAGGCATTGACGCCCTTGCGGAAAGTCTCAGGCCCAACGTAGGCCTCAACGGCGCGCAGAACGGAAGCTGCTTTGCCATACGCGATGCCGTCGAATAGAGCCCCGATCTCGGCCGGAGTTTCTGCCTTGGCGCGAATCGGCCGGACGGACGCGATTGAATCGGTGGTAAGCGCGCTGCCGGTTTCGTCGATTTCGTCGAGCTCGTTGTGCCATTCCGGATGCCAAGCCTCGAGCGGCTTCCATGACATCCACGTCGCGAAACCTTCGTTAAGCCAAATGTTGTCCCACCATTTCATGGTCACGAGATCGCCGAACCATTGGTGCGCCATCTCGTGAGCGATCACTGAGGCGATGTTGCGGTGGGAATCGTATGAGGCTGTCTTATCGTCAATCAGGAGATCGGATTCGCGAAAGGTGATCGCGCCGACATTTTCCATCGCGCCGGCGGAGAAATCGGGGATGCCGATGAAGTCGAGCTTCTTGAACGGATATTTCGTGTAGTAGTACTTGTCGTAATACTTCAAAACATTTTCCGCGGACGTCAGAGCAAACGCGCCGAGATCTTTCTTCTCCGGCGTGGCGCAAACTCGAATCGGGATGTCGTCGGCCGAGCCTTCGAGACATTGGAAATCTCCGGCGAGAAGCGCGACGAGGTAGGACGACATCTTGGGCGTCGGCGAAAATTTCACCGTATGCTTTCCTTCGCCGGGGCCCGGCGTGTCGGACTCGATCGTAGTATTTGAAATCGCCATATCGCCCCTGTCCACGACGAGGGTGATATGAAAAACGGCCTTCAGGTCGGGTTGATCGAACGACGGAAAGGCGCGGCGCGCATCGGTGGCTTCAAATTGCGTCACAGCGTACCGCCGTCGCGGCGTCTGGCTAAGGTAAAAGCCGCGAAGTTTGTCGTTGAGTGTGCCGGTAAAATGAATGCGAATTGCGGCCGGACCGGCGGCGATTTCTTTGGGAACGGTGAACGTAGTCTGCTCGGCTTTTTCGTCTGAGGCGACCGATGCCTTTTGCTCCGCGCCGCCTGATGCGATGGTCACATCTTGAAATTCAATTTCGGCCGAGTTTAGGACAATGGACGTGGCGGCGTGTTCAAAGCGCACGTGAATCGTCTCGTCTCCCGCGAACCTCGCTTTCTGTAGATCGGGCGTGAATTTCAAGTCGTAACTCTCGGGAATCACATTTCCAGGCAATCTTTGCGCCTGCGCCGCTGCGCCCAGCGCGAGGCCGCAAACCACCGCCAGAATGACTCGTTTCATCAGGAGTCCTTTCGAATTTTGGATCAACGCCCGGGAGTGCAATTGGGGAGTCCGCGCGGAAGAGTCTGACGATTCAATAAGTCCCCAAGCCAAAGAGTTACCCTACCATAAACCCATTCCCTATCAGACGTAAAAGCGGCGAGAAGGAAAGCACAGCGTGCGCGATCGCGCGAATGAGATAAGATCGCCGAATCCGTGAGGAGATCGACTTCAGGCCAATTTTGGATCGCGCATTTTCCTTTCGCTGCTGCAGCCTTTTGTCTAAAATGTTGGTTTCTCCCGGTGCCGGGGTAGCTCACCGGTAGAGCGCGGCCCTGAAAAGGCCGGCGTAGGCAGTTCAACTCTGCCCCCCGGCACCATTATTCCGATCGTCCGGTTTGAAGCTCGCCTGAAGCGTCCAAAGCGTGAGAAAGGATAGCCTTGTGATGACACAAGGCGGACCATTCCAAACCTTCGCCGGTCACAAGTACATCAGCGTCGAAACCTTTCGAAAGAGCGGTGCGGGCGTAAAGACGCCGGTATGGTTCGCTGAGGCCGCGCTCGACACGCCCGCGCCTCTGCTCTACGTCTACAGCACCGGCGATTCAGGCAAGGCGAAGCGCATCCGCAATAATCCGCGCGCGAGGGTCGCGCCGTGCGACATGCGCGGCAATGTGACCGGCGATTGGGTGGACGCGCGGGCTGAGATTTTGCAGGGCGAGGCTGCCGCCGTGGGCATGCGCGCGATCAATCGAAAGTACGTGCCGTGGAAGCAACTGCTGGACTTCTTCAGCGCGTTTCGAAAGCACGAGCGAATTGTAATCGCGATCCGGCCAGCCTAGGCATGTTCGTCGCAATGGCCGCGTGAATTTCTGCAAATCCCGCGTTATTTGGCGACGGTCACTACCTTGATGCTTTGGAGCATTCTGATCCAGCGGGCGGGCCGCTTGTCGTGAGGCGCGACTAACCGAAGCGGTCCGGCATTGTCATCCAGCGGCTTGCCGTCCATGCGGTCGGCAACGATCACCCCGGAATCCTGAAAATCGGCATCGAGTTCGGCCAGCGAAAAGATCACGCGATACCCGTCGGCGGCCTCCGCGATCACGTACGTCGGCATCGCCGCGCCTTTTAGTTTTGCCCCCTGCGGAACGCCGGCCTGTTTTAGCAACTCCGAGAGGGCCACGCCTTCGAAAGTCTCATCCTTCTTCTCGTGTGGATTCGTAACCTTTAGCGTGGTGCGCGGCATCTTGCTGAGATCGTCGAGCGAGAGTGAAAGTGGATGTTCAACATCGCCGGTAATCGTCAACCGTACGGGTGCGGGTGCGGATTGCGAAAAGCAGGAAGGTGCGCCAAGACTGAGGGAGAGAAATACCGCGAGCAGCGGCAGTCGCAAGAATCTACGCATCGAAGGCGGCCGCTAGTCCTTCTGCAACATCACTTCGGTGGATTTGATGACGGCGGCAACGGTATCGCCGACTTTCAATTTCATCTCTTCAGCGCTGCGGCGCGTGATCACGCTCTCGATGATATTCTCACCCACTCGAACCGTGACGTGCGCCATCACGTTTCCGAGAATGACTTCTTCGACCTTGCCAACCAAATGATTCCGCGCAGAAAGTGTCATCCCGAAATCATAGCCGGGACACGCAGGCCCGTCGAGCGTTTCTTCGGTTTGTCGCGGTGCGGACCTGTGCTATTTCTGGAGCCCCGCGTTGCCGCGCGGCAGCGTGCAAAGGTGAATCGAATGCCTGAGAAAACCGACTACCGAATGACGGCGGAAGAATTCCGGCGGCACGGCAAAGAATTGGTGGACTGGATCGCGGATTATTACGCTCGCATCGAGTCGTTTCCCGTGCTTTCGCAAGCGGAGCCGGGCCAGATCCGCGCTGCTTTGCCGAAGAGCGCGCCCGAGCATGGCGAAACCTTCGATAGCGTGATGAAAGACGTCGAGAGCGTGATTCTTCCGGGCGTGACGCACTGGCAATCGCCGAATTTCTTCGCGTACTTTCCCTCGAACACGTCGTACCCGTCGATTCTCGGAGAACTGCTCTCTGCGGGGCTCGACGTGCAGGGAATGCTCTGGGCTACAAGCCCCGCGTGCACGGAACTCGAAACGCACGTTCTCGATTGGCTGGTGGAAAGCCTCGCGCTTCCGGAGAAATTCAAGTCGAGCAGCGCGGGCGGCGGCGTGATTCAGGATACGGCGTCGAGCTCGTCTCTTTGCGCATTACTTGCCGCGCGCGAACGAGCCACTGCCTACGCAAGCAACGAAAACGGATGCGACGGGCGGCTTGTCGCGTATACCTCCTCGCAGGCGCATTCATCGATTGAGAAGGCCGCGATGGTCGCCGGAATCGGCCGCACGAATCTGCGGCTCGTGCCAGTGGATGAGAGATTCGCGATGCGTCCGGAGGCACTCGCCGCGTCGATCAAACAGGACATCGCCGCCGGGCGAATTCCCTTTTTCGTTTGTGCGACTCTGGGTACGACATCGTCAAATGGCATGGATCCGTTGCCCGCGATCGGCGCAATTTGCCGCGAGCAGAGCATCTGGCTGCACGTAGACGGCGCGATGTCCGGCACGGCGGCTCTGTGCCCGGAATTTCGTTGGATTCAAGATGGACTCGAATTCGCCGACAGCTACACGTTCAATCCGCACAAATGGATGTTCACGAATTTCGATTGCAATTGTTTCTACGTCGCGGACCGCAAAGCGCTGATTCACACGCTAAGCATTCTTCCGGAGTACTTGCGGAATCAGGCGACGGAGTCCGGCGCGGTGATTGATTATCGCGACTGGCACATTCAGCTCGGCCGTCGATTCCGCGCGCTGAAATTATGGTTCGTCATCCGTCACTACGGCCTCGAAGGTCTGCGTTTTCACATCCGGCGGCACGTCGAACTGGCGCAGAAATTCGCGTCCTGGGTGAGCGAAGATTCGGATTTCGAACTTGCCGCGCCTGCGCCGCTCAATCTGGTCTGCTTCCGCCACCGCGGCGGCGACGCGATTAACGAGACGATCATGTCGCGGCTCAACAAGAGCGGCGATCTCTATCTCACCCACACAAAATTGCGCGACCGCATGACCCTGCGAATCTGCATCGGTCAGACCAATACGGAATTGCGCCACGTCGAGCGAGCCTGGAAGCGAATTCGCGAGGAAGCGAACGCGGCCCAAAATCTTTCTCAATCGGCTGGCTGAAAAAAACGCGCGGCGTGGTCGAGGCGCGTCATCCACAACTCTGCACTGAGCCTGACGCGAGGCGATGAGTTCAATTGGGCGCTGGAGTTGTGGACGGGATCGCCTGCTTGCGGGACGGCGGCGGAACTGCCGCGCCTGGTGCCCTTGGATTCGTACCAAGGCGCGACTCGGTTTGCCGCACGATGGCGCTGTCGTTGCCGAAAAGTTTTTCCTGAATCGCCAGCGCTTTCCGGTCGGTTTCATCCGCGTCGCTGACGCGGCCCTGAACGCGATAATCCTGCGCGAGGTCGAGGTACCCCTGCGCCAAATCCGAATTCAAGGGCGGCAAATTCTTTTCGTCGGCCTTCACAGCCTCTTCAAGAAGCGGCTGCGCTTGCGCCACTTGCCCGCTTACGGCGCGCAGCACACCCAAACTGTGCAGAACGCTGCCGAGTTCCGGTCCCGCACCCGTTGGATCTTTGCGATAAATTTCCAGGGCTTGGTTCAGGCGGTGGTCAGCGGCAGCCGCGCGGCCTTCGTGCATGTACGCATTTCCTTCGTTTGCGTAAGCCTTGGCGAGATCGAGCGATGTTGGCGACGCCTGTTTCTCAAAGATGGCGATCGCGCGATCGCAAAGAGGCTCGGCATCTTTCGGGCGATTCTCGGCGTCGTAGACGAGTGCGAGAAGATTCAGCGTATCAGCCAGTTGCCTGCCGTTCGGCCACCACTTCTCGGCCTGCGGCAGGATCGAGCGAAGCTGGCCCTCAGCGCCGGTGTAGTTGTATTGGTTAAACGAGTCCGAGGCCGCGCGATAACCCTCGAGCCACTTGGTTTGGTGCTGGCGTTCCACGATGGCCCAGGACGCAATTCCGATCGCAATCGCCAGCGCTCCACAAAGCAACCATAACCGCACGCTTCACTCTCCCTGCCGGGGAATCGATTCCCTTCCCGGCGGCACTGAGAAGCATGGTCTGAGATTTGGCCGCGCGGCACAAGGCGGAACTCGAGTTCATGTAGCCTGTTCATCACGCGTGCGCCCAAGAGGGATACGCAAGCAGCGTGTTGCTCTGGGGTTTGCTTTTGGGCAAGCACGCCGCCGCTGGACTTGAGTCAGGTTGACCCGCGGGTCACAATCACGCCAGGGAGTCATCCAAACGTGTACAAAACAACTGATAAGAAGCATCCCGGCGTCCCCGCGCGAAAAACCGAATATTCAGCCGTGAAAGATTCTGAGCGGCGGCTCACTGCGCGCTATCAGTTCACGGCGTCCGCCGAGGTGGTAGAACACTCGACAGGCGCGCGCTTCTCGACGCGCACGACGGACCTCGGGCCAGGTGGCTGTTTCGTGGACACTCTCGTGCCGTTCCCGGTTGGGTCCAGCATTCGCATTGCACTTCACAAAGGAAAGAACACGTTTGAAACCGACGCTTCGGTGGTCTACGCGCAATCAGGCTTGGGCATGGGAATTGCGTTTAACGATCTAAACACTGCAGAAGCCGCAGCGCTGCGCGATTGGCTCGGTGTGGTCACCAAAGAGCGCGAAGATGCCTACGAAATCCTGCGCACCGCTCAGCCGCTGACCGACCCGGCCCCTCAAGGTCTCGAAAGAACGATGATCACAAGGCTTGTGCGCCTTCTGGTCACCCGAGGCATGCTCACGGAATCGGAAGCCTCCGCCGTTTTGTTCGATCCCGTACTCTAAACTGTTCTGTCAACATTGCCCTAAATACCGGGTTTTTTCCGCCTGGTTCTATTTCCTTTTTGGCGGGAACCATCCCATTTTGGCATTGTTTCGTGCGAGCTGCCGCGAACGCCCCGCCACAAGTCATGCAACGAGAGCATGATGCCAAAATCACCCGCGGTGGCAGCGCGCGTGCAGCTAGCCCGTTACTCCACTGGAGGGGACGCAATGACAGAACGCAGGCGAGCGCATCGCTATGAACTGTTTATGCCGCTTCAGGTCTTGGCTGGAACAACCAATTTCCAATCGGCTCATCTTCGCGACATCTCAACGCATGGCGTATACTTTGTCAGTGAGCAAAGCATTTCTCCTGGCACGTCGGTGGACGTGACCTTTACGCTTCCGCAAGAGCGCGGCAGGCCCGAATCTGTGATCGTACGCGGCAGCGGGCGAACCATTCGTCTCGACCGCCTGCCGGGCGAGAGCCGCCCGCTCTTCGGAGTTGCCGCGGCAATCAATCGCTTCGACTTTGTTCAACCTGGAAAGCGCGCCGCCTGATCCACTCCCCTTTTTTATTCGAAGCCATCCTTAATCCAAATTCATATCGCTCACCCCATGATGTCTTGTTCGCTTTCCGCTACGACTTGGTAAGATATCGACGGGCAAAATTTGCGTTCCGCCCGTGCGATGCCTTCGAACGACGATAACGGCGGCACTCTGGCAATGGAGCGCGCGCTCCTTGCTTCGCTTTGCCAATCGGTCCAGGACGATCCTCTTCGCTCGCAGATCCTGCAACTTCTTCAACTTTACAACTGGCAATCAGGCGATCATCGCGCGGTCTACGACGCTATCGCAGGCTGGACGGCTGAGCCGGCGGAGATTCGAAGCGGCATCGCCGCGCGGCTCACGCGCATGGGATTTCCCGACATCGACGTTGCACCGTACTTCGAGCCCGCCGCGAATTTCCGTGGCGCATTGGAATGGCTGCGCGAGCGGATCGCGCGAGATCCGCGAGAAACTTCGTGCAGCGATTCTCCGGCGAATGGCATCCATCGAAGCGAATGACCAATCGCACGAAGCGAATTCTCGCGCTCGTTGACGTAGCCGGCCTGCCGATATTCATTCTCGCTTTCATCTGGCGCCTGCAATTCAGCGCTCGCTGGACGTGGATGCTCTTTCCCGCATGGCTGGTCATGAGTTTTCTCATTCATCGGGATAAGCCGAAGACGATTGGCGCGCGAGCAGACAATCTCTGGCCCGCGGCCAAGCGCGCAGCGATGGCATTTGCCATCATGGCCGCGGCTCTTATCGTCATCGGGCTTATACGCGGCGCGCCGCATCATTTTCCCGAGCACCTGATATCGCCTCGCCGCCTTTGGACCTACTTCGCTTTCTGCGTGCTGCAGCAAGTGGCGCTCAATTCGCTGATCTCAAATCGCCTGGAATTTCTGACTGGCAAAAGATGGCTTGCGGCGCTTCTGGCAGGCGGAATCTTCGCGGCTTGTCACTGGCCGAATCCCGTTCTCGTTCCCATCACTTTCGCCGGCGGAAGCGTGATGGCGTGGCTCTTTCTGAGCGAGCGCAACATCATTCCGCTCGCGATCATGCAGGCGCTGCTCGGAACGCTCGCGTGGTGGAGCTTTCCCGTGGCGTGGCATCACCACCTCCGCGTGGGGCCGGGATATTACTTGGGCTCGATCGTGCCTTCAACGGCGCGGCGAGTTGAATTCAAAAGACGCGTGAGCGTTTTGCGAGGAAGGCTGTCCGACAGCGAATCAACCAGCCATGCAAATTCGAATGGCACACCGCGGCTCAATTCGACAACTTCGATTTGAACGTACGTGCCGCCATCTTTCTCCTGCATCCGCCAGTAGTTGTTAAGCCGCCACAAATAGCCGTGGTCGTTGCCGATGGGGTACTCGTGCTCTTCCGGCGTGCCGGGGTCCGCTACTTCCGCGATTCGCGTCGAGTACGAGCGCGATTCCAGCCGTGACTCGTCCAGCTTGCTGTTATGCGCGTCGAAATTGGCGTTATACACCACGGTCACGACGGACTTGCTGTAGAGGCGAAGATAGATCTTGTAATCGTCGCCGTTATGTTCGAGCAGCTTTGACGCTTGAACATCCGGAGCGTAGAACTTCGCTTGATCTGGATAGTCGTTGACGATTTCAACCACTCGCGCAATCGTGACTTTCGGAATAAAGACCACGCCGACCCAGTGATGAACCGCGCCGCTCGGAATTTTCACTCTCTGTCCGTCATCGAACTTCCGGAGCGAAGTGGCGTAAACCTCTCCCTGCCGAACGCTCTCGTAAGCTTCCGTCCGCTGATCCTCGGGCAATGTATCAAGAAACAGAAAATGCCCGTCCTTCTCCTCCGCTGCCATCCGCGCTTCTACCACCTTAACGAAACGATCGAGAGCATCGATCGTTTCCGGCTTGAGAACAGAAGCAACCGCTACCTGCGCAGGCATCGCCGCCAGCCCACAAGCAGCAAGCCAGAATCCCAAGCGGCGCATCCTTCTGATTGTCATCTCGACCTTTCGCACTTCATTCCTGCGATTACGTCATTTCAGGCGTTTCGTCGCAACTGTTCCGTAGGGATGGTAGGGCTGGTCCTAGACCAGCCGCCTTTAGGTTTTCACCCAAGTTCCGCAACTCGCCCCGCGTCGGCGCATATCCGGCCCGCCGCAGCTTTTTAGATAATTTCAAGAGCCCAAAGGACGCAGTAATTTGCGGCAATAATCTTAAAAAGTAAGGTCAGATCTGACGGCTAAATCAGCAGAAGTACGACAGGAGTAAGCACTAAAAGTTCACCGCGCCGAAGCGGCGCTCGGCCAGCGAACGAGCGCGCACGAGTGCCGGTGCCGGAATCGCCGCGTGCGGGCTCGACCATCGCCCGGCAATCGCGCAGCCGCAGCGCGGGCATTTGCCATCATCCAGGAGATTCTCCTCGACGCTGTGCCACGAGCGCCGAATCAACATCACGTCGCATCGGGGACAAATCGTGCTCGCGCCATCCGAAAAAATATTTCCTTCATACACGTAATGCAATCCCACCTCGCGCGCGACGGCGCGCGCCGCATGCAGCGTTTCTGGCGGCGTGCGCGGCTTGTCGCGCAGCTTGAAATCGGGATGGAATGCCGTGAAATGCAGCGGAACGTCCGGCCCGAGATTCTTCAAAATCCATTCGGCCAGCGAGCGCGATTCGGCCACGCCGTCATTCAGCGTGGGAATCACAAGATTCGTAATTTCGAACCAGACATTCGTCTCGTTCTTGAGCCACAGGAGCGTATCCAACACCGGCTGCAAGTGCGTGAGCGTGACCCGCCCGTAAAATTCCTCGGTGAAAGCTTTGAGGTCCACGTTGGCTGCATCCACATGGTCGTAAATATCGTGGAACGCCTCGCGCGTGATGTAGCCATTCGTCACCATCACGGTGTTCACGCCGTATTGCTTCGCCACCTCGCAGATATCAATCACGTATTCGCCCCAGATCGTCGGCTCGTTGTACGTGAACGCGATGGAGGGGCAACCGTAGTGGATCGCAAGCAGCACCACATCCTCGGGCGAGAGCGGCGTCGAGTTCACTTGGTCGGAGCGGGACTTCGATATATCCCAATTCTGGCAGAAGAAGCAGCCCATGTTGCAGCCGGCCGTGCCCATCGAGAATATCCGCGTGCCCGGCAGAAAATGGTTGAGCGGCTTCTTCTCGATCGGATCAATTTGCAGCGCTGCGGGCGCGCCGTAGCCCAGGCTGTAAAGGCGGCCACCCTGATTGACGCGGATAAAACAAAACCCGGCCTGTCCGTCGCCGATGTGGCAATGCCGCGGGCAGAGATAGCAGTGCGCGCGCCCATCCGGCGCCGTTTCCCACCAGCGCGCTTCGTGTAACTGCTCGGTCTTTTGGAGGACTTTCAGATCTTCCATTGCAGGCGCCGCTTCTCTCTCTTCAACGCTATTATACGCCTCGCGTGTGCTGCGCGCGGCGACGCTCGTCCACCCAGTCGAGAAAGTGACGGATGCGAGCGCGCTCGCGCCACAT
>Ga0302326_10007486_pt1 | contig 24272 bp, 15 predicted proteins | sample Palsa_T0_3_FD_202264 | JGI IMG/M metagenome (GOLD analysis project Ga0302326, IMG submission 202264) | Peat permafrost microbial communities from Stordalen Mire near Abisko, Sweden - Palsa_T0_3 | ecosystem: Environmental > Terrestrial > Soil > Palsa > Peat permafrost | place: Sweden: Abisko... | reverse complement strand
TCTCACTCTCCAATCGCGATACCCGTCAGACCATTTTTGAGCATTCCTGGAACCGGACGGAGCGCGGCGACGCGAACGACACTCGCGACACCATTGCCCGTCTCGCTCAGCTCCGCGCCCAGAAGGCAAAACTTCTCGGCTTCCGCAGCTACGCCGCGTGGAAGCTCGAGGATCAAATGGCCAAAACACCCGAGGCCGCTTTGCAGTTCATGGATGCCATCGTCCCCGCCGCGACCGCAAAGGCCGCCAGCGAGGCCAAAGACATCCAGGCCGTCATCGACGCACAAAAGGGTGGCTTCCAGGTGCAAGCTTATGACTGGAATTTCTATTCGGAGCAGGTCCGCAAAGCCCGGTATGACATCGACGATGCTCAGGTAAAGCCCTACTTCGAACTCGACAACGTCCTGCAGAACGGCGTCTTTTACACCGCCACCCAGCTTTACGGAATCACTTTCAAAGAGCGGCACGACCTTCCTGTCTATCATCCCGACGTGCGGGTCTTTGAGGTCTTCAACGCCGACGGCAAGCACCTTGCCCTCTTTTACTGCGACTACTTCAAGCGCGACAACAAGAACGGCGGAGCCTGGATGTCCGAATTCGTCGGCCAGTCGCGCCAGCGCGGCACTTCCCCTGTCGTAATCAATGTCGCCAACCTGCCGAAACCAGCCGAAGGCGAGCCGGCCCTCATCACCTTCACCGATGTCATTACTATGTTCCACGAGTTTGGGCACGCCTTGCACGGCATGTTCTCCGACGCCGAATATCCGAGTCTCGCCGGCACTTCGACGGCTCGCGACTTCGTCGAATTCCCATCACAATTCAATGAGCATTGGGCCACCTATCCTGCGATTTTCAACCACTACGCGAAGCACTACAAAACCGGCGCGCCCATGCCCGAGGAACTCGTGGCGCGGCTCAGGAAAGCCGACACTTTCAATAAGGGCTACTCAATGACCGAACTCCTCGCGGCGGCTGAGCTTGACATGCAGTGGCACTTTCTTTCTCCCACCGCGCCGCTTCAGAAACCTGACGATTTCGAGAAGCAGGCGCTCGACAAGACCCATCTCAATGTCAGCTACGTACCGCCGCGCTATCGCTCCTCCTACTTCGCCCACATCTGGGGAGGCGGCTACAGCGCCAGCTACTATGCCTACATCTGGACCGAGATGCTCGCCGACGACGGCTACGAGTGGTTCGTCGAACATGGCGGGCTCACCCGCGCCAACGGTGATCGCTTCCGCCTGATGGTGCTCTCGCGCGGCAACACCGAAGATCTCGGCAAAATGTACGACGCCTGGCGTGGGGCGCCACCCAACACGAAGGCGATGCTGAAGTACCGCGGCCTGGAGGAATCTGCTCCAGCAAAATAACGCATGGACAGCCGTTTGCGACCGGCAAACAGCAGGTCCTTCGCTGTGCTCAGGATGACAATTTGTATTTGGTCAGGATGACGTACACGTGGCTCACTCCTTTTGAAACTGAAGCACTACCAAATGGCGGTACAATGTCAGTCATGTTCCGGCGTTTTAGTGTCGCGCTTATTGCCGTTGCAGTAGCTGTGCCGCTCTCGGCGGCGCAAATGCGCGGGGGGATGGGCAGGACGGTTTCCGCGCCGCATGCCCGTTTTGCGCGCGGCGTCAGGAGCGGATTTGGCCCGCATCATGAAATGAGGCCATTTACCCGCGGTATTCTTCTGGACTCGCCGTTCTTGTACTCGGATTACGGTTATTCAGATGATTATTCGAACTACGATTCAGGCGAGACGGATGGAGTTGACAGCGCCCAGGCTCGGGTCCTGGTAGTGCGACCGGCAGCCGAGGATTCTCCGCGAAGAACCAAGCCCGCACCCTTGCTGATCGAGTGGCAGGGCGATCGCTATGTGCGATTCGGCGGCGCCGAAGAAACCGGCCAACGTGGATCCTCTGCGCATCCCGATTACGCCGAGCCGGCAATCGCGAAATCCCTCACGAAGCCACCGGCGTCCGCCGCGCCGAAAGAACCGGCCGAATCACAAGCCCGAGAACTTCCGCCCGCAGTGCTGGTCTTGTTGGTCTACCGCGATGGCCATCGCGAAGAGATTTCCGACTATGCCATCGCGGACGGCATGATCTATGTCCATGGCGACTCCTGGCAAGACGGCTACGGGACAAAACATATTCCGCTTTCGTCGCTCGACCCCTCTGCAACCATGCAAGCCAACGAGCAGCGTGGGGTGAAATTCATGCTGCCATCCGCGCCGAACGTGGTCATCGCCAGCTTCTAGCTGCCGGCGCCCTACTAATCTTTCCCTCCGATGGGCGCTATGGAACTGCGCGCCATAGAACTCCGCACTATAGAGGTGCCGGACTATTTCACGCCGAAGCCCTGTCCTGGCATCAACCGGAGAATTACGCCGAGCGCGGTTAAGACGGCGACAAAGTAGATTGTCGTCGTCCTGCTGGGATGTGCCGGCAGATCTCCAGCGAAAAATACCTGGTATCCAGCTCCGAGAGCTACGAGGAAGAACACACTCTCATGGAACACGAGCCACAGAGCCAGACAAGCAGTCAACAGCAACATGCGCTCGATTTTGCTGAGAGCCAGGGCAGCCTGACCACCATCCAGCACCCACACCGGAATCAAGTTCAGCACATTCAGCCAGGCGCTGGCGCGCGCCAGCGCAGCCCAAAGCGCATCGCCGGTCTGCCACCACAGGACGGCGCACACCAACGATGCGACGAATCCAGCCAGGGGTCCGGCGAGGCTGATCGCTGCCCGTGTTTCCAGCGATACGCCGAGCGCCTGCCAGCGCACGTACGCTCCGAGGCCGGGTAGGAAAATCGGCATATCCGCAGGCAGCCCACGCCGCCTGATATCGATAAAATGGCCCATTTCGTGGATCAGAATGAGTACGGCAAACCCGAGCCCGAATTTCATTCCAAACATTGCCCAGTAAAATCCAAAGAAGGCCGCAAAACTCAAAAGAAACTTCAGCTTGAAGATTGCGCCTAGTAAGACCTTACCCTTGGCCAGCACCACGGCGATCGGACCCAAAGGACCCAGGCGTTGCGCCCACTTATTGTCGGTGGGTTCGGCCACCGGCTGAATGCGACCGGCTGCGTCATCGAGGGAGCGCGCATGCCGCTGAATCCACTCCGCCTGCCGTGACGCCGGCGGTAGCAATGGCAGGCCCATGAGCCACTGTTCCCGTGCTTGCCGCAGTTGTCCTTTTGCCTCAAGCGTTTTCGCGTTCTTAGCCAGGCGTTCCAATTCTTCGGAATGCACCAGGGCATGGCACTGCTCGCACACCAGAGTTCCAGGCACAAGCTCGCGCCCGCAGCGTCTGCAGTTTCGAATCAGTTCAGGAGTGATTGTCGACACAGATGCGCTCAGACCGCCGGCTGCGAGTTTTGGAACGGTCCGTGGATTTGCGAAGGCCTGCCGGCGGTGATCCTCCACGCGATCCTGATACCCACGACCAGGATCACAATCCCAATCAACCAGCTAAAACTAGGGCCACCCTCCCACAGTTCAAAGAATGGAGAGGCGATCCCGAACCAGGCCATTCGCGCCAGCGCCTCCGCACGGCTGATCGGCGCGTGATTACGAATGACTCTCTGCTCCTGCGGTGCGTAATTGGGCTTGGCCTTCGTCTCTTGTCGTTCGAATTCAGCATCCGACGATTGTCCCGACGACGATTGCCCAGATGGAGTCTGCACTTTCCCGGATTGTTGCTGCCTTTGCTGCTGCCTGTGCTCGATGGCGTAATGGATCGCCATGGGGACGGCCGCCATCGACACCGCGGCATAAGTTAACAACGCCGCAGTGATCTGGTAACGTCTGCCGCCCACCCCGCCGGAGCCTTTCATCATGGCCTTACCTACCATCCAACCAACCGCCAGCGCAACATATCCGATGATAAGGCCCGTTGCGATTTCGAATACGGCGTAGAAGATCATGCCTGCAATGGCAGCACCGATACCGAATAAGAGCGCCCGCATGTATGCCGCATGCGTGTCTTTGGACAATGCGGCGCGCTCCTTCTCCGCGCACGCAGGGCATGCCAGCGCATCATTAACTCGATAGTAAGTCGCGGTTACTGGCTGGTGGCAGAACTGGCAATGATCGTTGCCCGCTTGCCCAACATATTCGACTGTGCCGAACTGAGGACTGGGGTTATTGATGGCGTCACTCATGGCCCGGAACGATAGCACAAGGCACGCTTGGAAAAGAAGTGAATTCCGCACATGTTAGTAGGTCATCCATTAAGAGGTATGTCTCTGACAAGTTATCGCTGTGGGTAGGGATGTTAGTCGTCACATGAGCATTGCACAAAAAAAGCAGTGGGCGCATTGCGCGCCTCACTGCTGGGTAGAGTGTTGCTATGCTGCGTCACTACGCTGGGAAGGAGTCCAGCGCCGTGTTACCTCCCATGTCCACCACCGTGCCCGCCGCCACCATGCGATCCTCCGCCGTGGGATCCGCCGCCGCCGTGCGGCGATCCACCACCGCTGTGCGAGGACCCGCCGCCACCATGGCTGCTCGGCGCCGAATGGCCGCCACCGCCGTAGCTTGGAGCGGAACGTCCGCCGCCACCGCTATAGCCGCCTCGACTGCCTCCATAAGCACCGCCGCCGTAAGAGCGTTGGGTTACGATGGGCTGCCTCATGTTCAGCGGTGGCCGAGACCCTCCGTAGCTACCACGTCCCTCCGAACCATAGCCACCTGAGCCGTAGCCACGGCCATCAGATGCACCGCGAGACGATCCGTACGAACTGCGGTTTTCCGTGCTTCCCATTGACGAGCCCATTGACGAGCGGCCGGCCGACTCACCCGCTCTGCCAGATTCGGTAGAGGAGTGCGCGGGCATTTGTGAAAATTTCTGCCATCCGCCATTGCCGCCACCGCTTTCGCGAGCGGACGTTGAGCCAACTGAGCTGCCGGCCCGGGCCGCCGAACCGGTGTTACCCGGCCTCGCACCACCGGCTTCGCGGCCGCTTTCGGCCGACCTGCCAGTGGAAGCCGCGCTTGTGCCTCGGCTCGTTCCGCTGGAGAAGAAATGTTGATTCTGTGACACGTTCCGAGTCGTTGAGGCAGCCGCCGCTCGGCCGCTAGCCGAGAAGCTCTCGCGGCTTGGACTTACACCCAGTCTGCCGGTATTAAAGCGCGCATTCTGGAATTGCGCGTGAGTCGCCGCCTGAGCATTCATGTGTCCACTGCCGAACTCTTTGCCCGAGACGGTCGTCCCGCCACGGAAGTTCGGGTTATGCATCGCCTGGTTCACATTCGAAAATCGCGAGCCGGCGCGCAGCGGAGCAAAACCGCCACGGTTGAACTCGCCGAAACGGGCGTAGCCGAAGCCCCCTCCCCACCGGCCCCACCAGGGATGGAAAAAGTCACCAGGTCCAAGTGGAAGCCAGCCGATTCCGAGGCCGAAGCCAATCCCGAATCCTCCGCCGAAGCCAAAGAACGAAACATACGCCGGAGCCCAGATCGGACGATAGTACGGATACCCGTACGCCGGACCAGGCCACCAACCCCAGCCGCCGTCGGCATACATCCAGCGACCGTAGTGATAAGGAGCCCAGCCCCAGGAGTCATAAGAAACCCAGGTCCATCCCCAATAAGGCTCATACACCCAGCGACCGTCGCGATAAGGAGCCCAGCCCGGCGCCACCGCTGGCCGCCATACCGGGCCGTAATCCGGGACTTCCGACCATGTGCCGTGCGCATCCAGATCTTCCGTGCCCACGTAATAATCATTGGTCTGGCGTCGCGATGTCGAGTTGCGGATCATATTGTCGCGATCGGTATTCCACTGGTCCCAATCATCGCGAGCCGGAGCTTCGCCAATCTTGTATTGTGCGTCCCCGCCAACGCCCTGAATTGTAATGAACTGCCCCGCTCCTACCCGCGTGCCGCCCTGCGGAGTCGTGACTTCTACTTCCCCTCGGCGGACCAGCACCTCGGTATGATCGTCGGCAGTTACCAGAATTCTAAAACTGGATTCGCGGCGCTCGGTGCGAATAGCAACGTTAGGCGTATCGATTTCCGCATCGGCATCGCTGTTCTTGTAAACGGAGTAGTTTGCCATTCCGTGTCCAAGTTGAATCTGGATCTGCGAACGCGTCAGTTGCGTGACGTTGGCCTGCGAGTGCTCAGCGAGGCGAAGCATGTTGGCATAGTCAAGTTGGATTTCGGTGCGCGCCTTGTCGCCGGTAGAAACGCGGTCACCCGCCAGCACGGGAGCGTTCAGCGCAGCCGCGGACCAGTCTTTGGCATCACCACGCTGCGTGGAAACATCACCGTGAATCAGGCTGATGCGCGCCACACCATTTTTTTCCTCGGGAGCCGGCGTGTTGTAACTGGGGCTGTTGCCGGGGCCGGCGGCGTTGGGACTTCCCGCCTGCGCTTGATCCATCGAACCTTGATCGTTAGGGTTAGGGCCTTGATCGTTGGGGCCTTGATTCATGGAGCTCTGATCGTTTGGGCCCTGCATCGGCTGACCCTGCATGGGAATGTTTGGCGATGGCTTCGAATCCTGATCCTGCGCCTGGTCGTCCTGATTCTGAGCCTGGCTCTGGGCGATGACGGCGCCTGGAATCGCCATCGTCAACCCTAGTCCTAAGAGTGCTGCCATTAATTTGAACTTCATCACGTACCCCCACCTGTTCGGGACACAAGCATCTATCTGAGAGGATGCAGGCAGAGTGCCAATGCCGGGCGCCGAGTACGACTCACCTAACTACTATATTTATTAGCAAGTTAATAAAGACATAACAGCCGAGACAAGCGGCGATACATGGATCGCCGGTGGCCCGGTTCCACCAGCGTGGTTGTTTTCAGCCAGGGGCGGCAATTAGGTAGTGGGCCGTTTTGCTGAGCGTGGACGGGCGGGGGCGCCCGGCCCGGAATGTGTCCAAAGGACTCTACTGGAGTAATCAACAGTCTTGGCTCGCCGATGTCACCAGAATGAATTGGGTGTCTCGTCTTGCTTCTATCCGAACTTCTATTGGAAGCCTCGGAGAAATAATTGCGTGTCTCTTCCTGGTATCGAGTTTGGTGATCGCCAGCTGGGCCGATAGCCCTGAGGTTGACGAGAGTAGCGCAACTCTCAAGCACTTGAGCCTGGAACAACACGGTGACGTCGAGGTGACCACAGCCTCGAAGGAGCCCGAGCAGGTTTGGCAAACGCCCGCCGCGATCTACGTCCTTACGCAGGATGATATTCGCCGGTCTGGAGCCACCAGCATTCCTGAAGTGCTGCGCCTGGTGCCGGGTGTGGAGGTGGCCAGAATTAACTCCAATAGCTGGGCGGTGGGGATTCGCGGATTCGGCAGCTCATTCTCGAAGTCAGTGCTAGTGATGATTGACGGCCGCAGCGTCTATACCCCACTTTATGCCGGCGTCTACTGGGACGTGCAAAACGTGTTGCTTGAGGATATAGAGCGCATCGAGGTAATTCGGGGACCCGGCGCCACGATCTGGGGATCGAACGCAGTGAATGGCGTCATCAACATTATTACGAAGAGTGCCGAGCGGACGCGTGGCGCCTACGCTGCGGGCGGGAGTGGCACGATCGATCAGGGCGCGAGCGCGGTTCGGTATGGCGACCAGTACGGGCGGGTGAATTACCGGGCTTATGCCATGGGGTTCGGACGGGCCCCGGAGTTTCATCCAGACGCCGACGATTATGATGCGTGGCGATTGGAGCAGGCGGGGTTTCGGACGGATTCGCGTCCGACTGAGCATGACGCGTTGACGGTTCAAGGCGACTTCTACAAGGGCGACGTCGGCCAGCAGGTGAGCATCGCTTATTTCTCGCCGCTCGTCCAGAATAACGTGGACGGAATACAGGACGTATCGGGCGGCAATCTTCTGGGGCGATGGCGCCATGAACTAAGCGACACGTCCGATTTCCAAATCCAGGCTTACTACGACCATACCTACCGGCTGGGGCCGCAGCTGGGAGAAAATCGCAACACTTTCGATATCGATGCCATTCATCACTTCAAGCCGATCCAGCGCAATGACATTGTGTGGGGGTTCGGAGCACGATGGAGTCCAAGCGATTTTATCCAGAATAACGCTACGGTTAACTTCGCACCGCATCATGAGGCGGACAATATCTACAGCGCATTCCTACAAGACCAGATCGCCATCGTTCAGAATAAACTCTCACTGACGCTTGGGTCGAAGTTTGAGCACAACATCTTTACCGGATGGGAAGACGAACCGAGCGGGCGTCTGCTGTGGACGCCGACCTCGCATCAGACGTTCTGGGCGGCCGTAACCCGTGCGGTGCGCTCGCCTTCGCGCATTGATGAGGATTTGCAACTGATGGGCCTGGTGATTCCGAATCCTGCCATTTTCATTTGCATCTGCGACAACCGGAAGTTCGTCTCGGAAACATTGCTGGGCTATGAGGCCGGATACCGCACACTGGTAACTCCCACCTTCTACGTGGACACTTCGGTCTTTCACAACCATTACAACGATCTCACCAGCTATGGAAACGCCTCCATTTCAATCGTGGACTCGCCCGCGCTGGAGTACATTCTCATTTCACTCCCGTTCGCCAACGGCATCATGGGATCCACTGATGGAGCGGAAATCGCACCGGATTGGAAGGCTACCCACTGGATGGAACTGAAGGCTTCATATTCCTATGTAACTCTTGACCTCGAAGACAAACCAACGCACACAAAAACCAGCTATGTCTCGTCGTATGAGGGATCGAGCCCGCACAACGAGGCAACTGCGCAGGCGCTTTTCAATCTGCCCAAAGGATTTGAGTTTGATCCTACTTACCGCTACGTGAGCGCGCTTTCGGCGCAACTGGTAAAGGCGTACGGAACTGCCGATGCCCGGCTCGGCTGGAATTTTTCCAAGACATTCGAGTTGTCGCTAACTGGACAAAACCTGCTCCAACCTCGCCATGACGAGCTTGGCTCGATCCTGGTCGAACGCAGCGCTTACGCGCAACTAACGTGGAAGAGGCCCGCAAATTGATATCGGGACCGCTCTGCCGCGCCGCCGCCCTGCGAGGTCGCGGGCGCCGGCACTGGCGACTTTCGTATGGACTCGCGGTGGTGGCGCTGGCGTGTGCGCTCGTTCGCCCTGCAAGCATGCGGGGTCAAGCTTCAAAGCCCACCGAATATGAAGTGAAGGCTGCCTATCTTTATAACTTTGGCCGATTCGTGGAGTGGCCGGCTACGGTTACACAAGCTCAAAGCGACTCGTTCTCCATTTGCGTGCTGGGGCAGGATCCGTTCGGTCCATCCCTGAATGCCATCCTTGCGAACGAAACCATCGCGGGCAAGAACGTAGTCGCCAGACAAATCTCCACTCCTCAGGACGCGGTGAACTGCCGGGTCCTATTCATAAGTTCGTCGGAGAGCGCCCGATTGAAGCAGATTCTTGCGGCGCTCGGTGATGCCAGCGTGCTGACGGTTAGCGATCTGCCCCAGTTCACGCAGCGCGGAGGTATGGTCCAGTTCATTCTGGAAGGAAGCAGAGTACGTTTCGAAGTGAACCTTGCGACCGCGAGGCACGCTGGGCTGAAACTCAGCTCCGAGTTGCTCAAGGTGGCTGTCAACGTCAGAAAGGGCGCTCCACTTGGGGACTGACCGGGATGCTTAGATTTCGCGATTTCTCGATTCCGAAGAAGCTGACCTGGATGAACCTGCTGGTCAGCGGCGCTGCACTCGTGCTGGCCAGTGCTGGATTCTTTCTCTACGACCTGTACAACTTTCGAACGGGTACCGTGCGCAACCTCGGAATCGAGGCCCAGATCATCGGGGCGAACTCGGTCTCCGCTCTGGAATTCGATGATCCTCACTCCGCGGAGAACACATTGTCAGCGTTGCAGGCTGCGCCTCACGTCATGTCCGCGGAAATCTACACGCCGGATGGCAACGCCTTCGCGGGGTATCGGCGAGATCACAGCGGAACATTTCCACCTCCGCCTCCAATTCCAACCGGCCAGGAAGAAGTCCACCGCTTCCAGCGTGGGGAGGTGGCATTAGTTCAACTGATCACCTTCCGCAAGAAGCCCGTCGCCACGATCTACATCCGGTCTGATTTGCAGGCTATGCACGACCGCGAAAGGAATTTCGCGTTTATTGTCGCCACCGTGTTTCTATTCTCCCTGCTGGCGGCAACCTGGATGTCATCGATCGCAAGCCGGTCCATCGCCGAGCCCATCGTGCATCTCGCGAGGACCGCGCGCATTGTCTTGTCGGAAAAAAATTATTCCGTTCGCGCATCTCCCACAGGTGGTCGCAATGAGGTTGCCACTCTGATCCTGACGTTCAATGAGATGCTGGCGCAGATTCAAGAACGGGATGCGGCACTGGGAGTAGCCCATGATCGATTGGAGCAACAAGTACAAGAAAGAACCGCGCAGCTTGACGCCGCAAACGCGGATCTTGAAGCCTTTTCCTATTCTGTTTCACACGATTTGCGGGCTCCCTTGCGCCACATCAGCGCCTTTTCTCAGCTGCTGCGCGAGGAGTACGGTTCGAAGATGGAACCTGACGCACAGCAGTATCTGAGCCGCATCCAGAACGGCGTCAAAAATATGGGCCGGCTCATCGACGATTTGCTGCGGCTGGCACAACTCGGACGCAAGAAGCTGGTTTCTGAGGCTACGGACTTGAACTCCATGCTGAAAGACGTTCTCGCCGATCTCCAGTCGGAGTGTCAGGACCGTCAGATCGATTGGCAGATTGGAGACTTGTCCTCAGTCGTATGCGACTCCGGTTTGGTGAGACAGGTGTTCGCAAATCTGATTTCCAATGCTGTCAAATACACGCGCAAGCGCGAAATCGCGATCATCGAAGTCGGGCAGGTCGAAGAGGACGGCGTGTCTGTGATCTTCGTTCGGGATAACGGCGCGGGCTTCGACGAAAAGTACGCCGGCAAATTGTTCGGCGTCTTCCAGCGCCTCCACCGCGCCGAGGACTTTGAGGGGACTGGCGTGGGACTTTCCACCGTTCAGCGCATTGTCAAGAAGCACGGCGGTGAGGTCTGGGCGAAAGGTGAAGTGGACAAAGGCGCGACTTTCTTTTTTGCGCTGACTGCCAAAGGCCAGCGCCTGGTCGGCGAAACAAAGGCTGCCATCGCCGGAGCGTGAGCCGTAGAAGCACGGTTGGGCGGGCCACTTCTCAAAAACGAGAAGTGGCGCACCCCTTGATCGGATCGCAGATCGCGAGGCGCTCCAATCCTTCACTCCCCGTCGTTGTCGTCAATGCCTATCTTGGATAATCGATAACGCAGCGCATTCCGCGAAAGCCCCAGCAGCCGCGCGGCTTGCGACTTGTTGCCGCCCGCGCGCTTCAGCGCTTCGCGAATCATTTCATCTTCCCACTGGTCAAGCGTCATATTGTCGGGCAGAAAACGATCGGACGCAGCACCTGCCGCAGTTCCCGCCGCAGTTCCCGCCGAAGAGAAGTTGCGATTGCGCGGAGAGTCGAGTTGTATGTCGCCGGCTTCCAACTCTTTGCCCGAGGCAAGGGCGCAAGCACGCTCGATGACGTTCTGCAGTTCGCGCACATTCCCAGGCCAATAATGGCTGCCTAGAAGCTTCATGGCAGCAGGCGAAATGCCGGTAATTGTTTCGGATCTGCCGGAATCCTTGGCGAAGCGCGCCAGGAATAGGTTTGCGAGTCCAGGAATGTCTTCCTTGTGTTCGCGCAACGGCGGGATATCGATCGGAACCACATTGAGCCGGTAATAAAGGTCTTCGCGAAACGTTCCGTCTTCGAGCGCCGCGCGCAGGTCGCGGTTGGTGGCAGCCAGAAGACGAACGTCCACTTTAATAGTACGCGTGCCACCCAGGCGCTCGAACTCGCGCTCTTGAAGCACGCGGAGAAGTTTGACCTGCGTGGCGGCCGGCACGTCTCCGATTTCATCGAGAAAGAGCGTGCCTTTGTCGGCCAGTTCGAATTTGCCGGGCTTGCTGTTGACGGCTCCGGTGAAGGCTCCTTTTTCGTAGCCGAAAAGTTCGCTCTCCAAAAGATTTTCGGGGATGGCGCTGCTGTTGATCTTGACGAAGGGACCGGAAGCACGGCGCGATTTTTCGTGGATGGCGCGAGCGATAAGGTCCTTGCCAACGCCGCTTTCCCCGCCCAACAGAACGGTGGAGTTGGTGGGCGCAACGCGCTCGACAGTGGCCAGCACTTCCTGCATTTTGGGACTGCTGGCGATGATGTTGGGATGGCTGTATTTCTGTCCCAGGGCTTCGCGCAACGAGCGATTCTCCTCGCGCAGGCGGGAGTTATCGAGCTCCTTGTGCACCACCATCCGCATTTCGGCGAGTGAGAATGGCTTGAGGACGTAGTCGCTGGCGCCAGCTTTCATCGCCTCCACCGCTGTTTCAACCGACCCGAAGGCGGTCATGACCACAATGGGCAACACGGCATTTTGCTGTTTGGCAGCTAGCAGGAATTCAAGTCCGTTCATGCCGGGAAGCTTGAGGTCGGTGAGAACGAGATGGACGGGTTCGGAGGCGAGCAGCTTCAGGCCAGTTTCGGCATCACCTGCGGAAAGCGTCTTGAATCCGTCGTCGCCAAGATTCAGCTCCAGCAAGCGGCGCATCTTGGCTTCGTCTTCGATGATGAGAATAGTAGGCATCTGTTAGCTCGTGTGAGTGGGGGGACGGGCGCCCTCGCCCGCCCAGGCCGAGCGCAGCTCGGCAGTCGCCTGCGGCTCGACGATTTCATCGAACGGAAAGAAGAGTGTGAATATGGCGCCACCGGTTGGTGCATTCTCCACACGGATCGTCCCATGATGGCCGTCCACGATCTTTGAAACGATAGAGAGGCCCAGCCCCACTCCAGTTTTCTTCGTAGTCACAAACGGGTTAAAAATTTCTTCGCGCAGTTCATCGGGAACGCCGGTTCCGGTATCGCTCATGCGCAGCTCCACGCCTTCCCGTTCATTTTTTGTAACCGGTTGAACCTCGACGCGCAGTATGCCGCCGTGATCTTCCATGGCTTCGTACGCATTCTGTACCAGGTTGAGAAAGGCTTGCTCGCACAGGCTTTCGTCGAGCGGAACCAGAGGCAGTCCGGCGGCATAGTGGCGTTCGACGCGCACGGTTTTGCCCGGCTCTTGTTTACCGGCAAAGCGGTCCGCGACAATTTGCAGGACGCGATCAAGAAGGGCGACGAGGTCGGCGGGATGCGGTTGCGCGTGAAGAGGACGAGCGAAATCCAGAAACTCAGTGACCAGGTCACTGAGCCGGTTGACCTCCGTCGAGATATAGCCGGCTAACTCGCGGGCCAGTTCGTCGGAGGCCTGCAATTTCTGGGTCAACATTTCGGCTGAGCCCTTGATGACCCCGAGTGGGTTTCGAATTTCATGCGCTAATCCAGCGGAAAGCTGGCCGAGCGCCGCCAACCGCTCCGAGCGTCGCGCTTCCGCTTGAGCGTGTTCAAGGCGACGATTCGTTTCGGCGAGGCGTTCGGCCAGTTCACGATACAACTGGGTTTGATGCCGGCTTTGCTGCGCGAAGCGGTTGACCACCATGGCGGCGAGAAAGAAGAACAAAATGCGCAGCGCGAGCGAGCCCAACGCCTCGGGAGTTATCTCGTATTCCTGCATTGCAGGATAGAGATACGAACAGTATGCGGCGGATGCGACCAGGGTCCAGAACAGTGTAAGGAGCGGACCGCAATAGAGCGCCGCGGTGACCACTGGAAGATAGTAAATAGGATAGTAACTACTGTTGATTCCGATTTCGCCGGTGTGGTCGATGAGCAAGGTTGCCAGCACAATCTTGAGCACGATCACGTAGACGACCCCTCGCTTGGGGAAGTGGAAGACCAACTTGGTCTCGAGCAACTGCACAATACCGATGGCCAGGAGAATTAACTGTTTGTGCCATTCGAATTGTGGAGGGAGTACGGCCAGTCCGACGAGGAAGAGGAGCCAGATGGTCAGCCACGCCGCATCGAGACGGTTAAACCGCCGGGACTCGGGATCGAGAATAGGGGACGCGGTTGCCACGCAGCTTCCATCCAACCCCAAAAACCCCTCCGGCGTCAATTGGAGAGCGGCTTCCTCAGGTATCCGTGCAGGCTAGACTGGAGACGAAGATGCCGTACATAAGGATTTCCAATCACGAACATAAATAGTTTCAATTTCCGCAAAGGGCAGTTTAGCGACTATTGTTATGATGCGGTTGTGGGGTCGGGCTAAGATTCACCGAAGTGAACAGCCCGGGCGGACGATGGTGTCTTTCAACGGACAACGGAACGGACGACAATGACGAAGATCGAAGCGATTATTCAGGTTTCGAAACTGGATGCCGTGAAAGACGCGTTGCACGAGGTTGGCGTCGAGGGCATGACCGTTTTTGAAGCCAGAGGGCATGGCCGGCAGAAGGGACATACCGAGTTTTATCGGGGACGCGAGTACACGGTCGACTTGATCCCCAAGGTGAAACTCGAGATCGTGCTGGTCGATGAGATGGTCGAGAAGGTCGTGCAGGCGATCACCACTGCCGCCCGCACGGGCAAGATCGGCGACGGAAAGATTTTTCTTTCGCGGATTGACGAAGCGATTCGGATTCGCAACGATGAGCGTGGCGATAGCGTGCTGTGAGAGTGTGAATTTCGAAATCGTTGAAGATCGACGATAGAAGATCGATATCCCCCTTCTCTGCCGATGAGCAGAGCGAAATGAAAGCTGAAGCAGCGAAGATATTTCGTGGAGGATGTCAACGAAATGACCCCCGTGCCCACCGTCCGAAGTGAGTTAGCGGATCGGTACGAGCGGGAATCCGCTGCCATCGAACAGGAATTTTCCGTCACTGGCGAAGGGGCAGCGGCGCTGGCAAGACGGACGGCACTGGTCGATTCGATTGTTCAGCGGCTCTGGACCAAAATCATCGTTGGTTCTCAACTTAATTCTCAACCGAATTCGCAACGAAGTCCTCACCTTGGCGACAGCCCTGCCGATGCGGACGGCCCGAAAGGTTTCGCGTTGGTTGCGACTGGCGGATTCGGGCGCGGTTGGCTGTTCCCCTACTCCGATATCGATCTACTATTTCTGCACGCCGGGAGTGATTCCGAAAGTGAATTCAAAGATCCCATCCAGCGCTTTTCGCAGGAACTGTGGGACCTGCGGCTGAAGCTCAGTCCCGCCACGCGCAATTTGGCGGAGTGTGAGCGCCTGGATCCGAACAATGTTGAGTTTGCCGTCTCGCTGCTCGACTGCCGTTACCTGGCGGGCGATCGCGAGCTTTTTTCTCGGCTGCGCGAAAAAGCTGTTCCGCGTATGGTAGGACGCGAGTGCCAGAACCTGATCCAGAATCTGGGCGAGATCACGCGCGCGCGCCATCATAAATTCGGCAACACCGTCTTTCACCTGGAACCGAACGTGAAGGATGGGCCCGGCGGTCTGCGCGACTACAACGTCGCCCACTGGCTGGCGCTGATTTCCGCGATGGAAAAGTTGAAGGTGTGGCCCGACACCAACACGCTGCTGCCGGTTTCTTCGCGGCGGACGCTCGACGCGGCGCTGCATTTCCAGATGTCAGTCCGTTGCTTTCTGCACTTCCGCCACGGGCGTCACGACAACACGCTTACATGGGAGGCGCAGGACGAGGCGGCGGCGAGAAAGATTGGCGCCGGCGATGCCGACGTTACCAATGCTGCGGACTGGATGCGCGTCTACTATGGCCACGTGCGCAGCGTGCACCGCGTCTGCACTCAATTGCTGGAGGAAATTCCCGCAGCATGGTCCTCGTTGTACCGGCAATTCCAGGGCTGGCGGTCACGGGTTGAAAGCGATGACTTTTCGGTGGTGGATGGCCTGATTTTTTTGCAGCAGCCGGCCGGTCTGCGCGATCCGGAAATGCTGTTGCGGCTTTTTCATTTCATGGCGGAACACGGCCTGAAGCTGAGCACGACCACCGAATACAAAGTCGAGCAAGCGCTGCCCGCACTCGCGGCAACCCCGCCGCGGGGCGCCGAGTTGTGGCTCTATCTTCAGGAAACGCTCGTGCAACCGCATGCCGCTGACGCTCTGCGCGCGATGAACGCGCTTCGCCTGCTGGCGCTGCTGCTCCCGGAACTGAAGGGGATTGAGGCGCTGGTGGTGCGGGATTTCTATCATCGCTACACCGTGGACGAGCACTCCTTTCTCGCCATCGAAAATCTGCACCGTCTGAAAGAATCGAAATCGGAATGGGACAAACGCTTCGCTGGGTTGCAGAGTGAACTCGAACAGCCGGAACTGCTTTTCCTGGCATTGCTGCTGCATGATTCCGGCAAAGCCGTGCCCAGCGACAATCACATTGAGCTCAGCCTGCAACTGACCGACAGCTGCACCGGGCGGCTGGATCTTGATCCTGTAGATCGCGAGACGGTGCGATATCTGGTGGCAAGTCATCTGGAAATGTCGGCGGCGATGCGCCGGGACGTCTTCGACCCCGCGAACGTGAAGTCGTTCGCCGACAGAGTCGGAGCGCCCGAGCGGTTGAAGATGCTTTGCATGATGACTTACGCCGACATCAAAGCCGTGAACCCGGAGGCCATGACGCCGTGGAAAGCGGATAACTTATGGCAACTGTATATCGCGAGCGCGAATTATTTGAGCCGCAGTGCGGATGAGCGCGTGCATACCGGCAACGACGGCTCCAGTCCTGGACCGTCGAATCTGGCCCATCTGCATTCGCTGGCGCCGGTGGCGGGCAAAAAGATCAATCTTTTTCTCGAAGGATTGCCGCAACGATATCTGCGGATTCATGGCGCGACTGATGTTCTAGCGCAGGCCGAAATGGCCGCCCGGCTGGGCCAGGACGGCGTCCAGTTGAGTTTGAAGCAGGTCCGTCATTGGTATGAGCTCACCTTGATTACCACCGACCGGCCCTTCCTGTTCGCGTCGGTTTCCGGAGCGCTGGCCGCGTGGGGAATGAATATCGTGAAAGCCAACGCGTTCTCGAATGCCGCAGGCGTGGTGGTAGACACGTTCTATTTTACGGATCGCTTTCGCACCCTGGAAATGAATTTGCAGGAATGGGAGCGTCTGAAAAAGAGTATCGCTGCCGTGATCAAGGGAGAAGCCGACGTGGCGCGCATGCTGCGCGACCGCTTGAAGTCGGAGAAGGTGAACAGCACAAAGGTCAAGGTTGCGACCCAGATTGAATTCGACGATAGCTGCTCGGCGCACAGCACGCTGGTGCAGGTTCTAACCCAGGATCGTCCGGGACTGCTCTACCGTATGTGCTCGCTGGTCTCGAAGCACGAGTGCAACATCGAAATCGCGCTGATCGAAACCGAAGGCCAGATGGCGATTGATGTCCTCTATCTGACGGCGAACGGAGCCAAGTTGAGCGCCGAGCGGCAAACGGCGCTGGGGAAGGCGCTGCGCGACGAACTCGCCGCGCAATAATCTTGTCTTCCGGGCAAGAGTCTAGCGATCTGCGTAATATCCATCTCTAGTCTGCACCGTCAGCTCTTTCTTCTTCACCGCCAACTGGACGTGGTGATAACCCGAGGCCGCGCTTTCTTTATCGGGTGTGTAGCCCATGATGTATTGGGTTCGCAGCTCCTCGACAATGCTGGAGTAGATGTCGCCGACGGTTTCTTTTTTAGTAACTTCAAAGAAACGTCCACCTGTTTCTTTGGAAATCCGCTCAAGAATCTTCTTGCCATCGGCATGCGACTCGGAAGGCCGTTGTCCTCCGCCCCGACGACCGCCACCACCGCCGCCTCCACCCGGCCAGCCACCTCCCCCACCCGGCCAACCGCCGCCACCTCCGCCGCCTCCGGGCCAGCCGCCTCCTCGCCTTTGGCCTTGGTTGTCGTCACGGTGAGAATCCGCGAAATAAATAGCGTAGATCACGGTGTCGGCACGCTGCGCCGACTCAATGGCGCCTTCCAGGTAGGTCTTGCTGCCGCGGTCCACGCCATCCGAAAGAATGATGAGCGCCTTCCGGCCCTGCTGCTTTTTCATTAATTCGTTCGACGCCAGAAAAACCGCGTCATAAAGCTGGGTGCCGCCGCCATGGTGCGAGTCTGAGTCGGAAGGCGAATTCGAGGGGTCGTTGGGGTCATTCGATTTATCGCGATCGGATGGCGTCTTGAGCAATTCGAGCGCCGCTTCCAGCTTTTCATGCGATGAAGTCAGGTCCTGCAGCAATTCCACTTGATGATCAAAGTGTAGGAGAAAGGCTTTGTCCTTGGGCTGCACGAGCATCTGATCGAGAAAACTGCGGCTCGCGTTGCGCTCCGCTTCGAGGACGTTGGTTTGACTGCGACTGGTGTCGACGAGCAGACCCAGTGTGAGCGGAAGATTTGTGTCCTGCGAAAAATATTTGATCGTCTGAGCGCGGCCGTCTTCCTGAAGCGTGAAATCGTCTTTGGTGAGGTCGCGGACGATCTTGCCATGTTTGTCGCGAACCGTGACCGGCAGCGTGACCACCTTGACATCAACGGCGATGGTGGTAGCCGGCTCCTGGGATTGCGCCAGCAGCCCGGCTCCGGGAAAGAGAGCCATGGCTGCGATCAGTACATACGTCAGAACATACTTCGGCACAGAGCTCAGCACAGAGACAACCCGCTTCCCCATGCATGAACCGTTCGGAATCCTGTCTCTACTCAGCCGGGGATCATACCGCCGGGACTCATTCACCGGGACGCCTCCGTTGATCTCTTGTTTACTTATTTCTCGCTTACTTCTGACGAATTCTTAGAGTGCTGAATCTGCACAAGAAAATAGAATACACGGCCAGAACCCCACCCGCCCAACTGGGAAAGACAACCGTCAAACGGTATAGGACGCCGGCAGCGACAGGCTGAATTTGTCTTAGCGCACTGAACCTGTCGGCGGACTTGAGCATCCAAGCAAACATCGTTTTTCTCTCTGGGAGGAGTTGTAAGACTGGATGCGCCGCGCCGGAACTGAAGTTGCCAGCCTCCAGTAAAAGCTACGTCAATACCGAGTAAACTTTCGTAAAGACCAAATGTGGCGCATTTTGCGATGCTAAAGTACGCTTTAGGTATGACGATAAATCATGCTATGCGATGTGTCTGGCAGAGGCAGCCGCGTCTGATGACGCACCTGCTCACACTGCTAGTCACCATGATGTTCGCAGTGCCGATTTTCGCAGTGCCGGGATACGTCTTGGCGCAGGAGAAGCCCGCCCAAAGTTCGGGAGGCGCGCAAGTCGTCAAGGCCGTCGGCACAATCAAGACCATTCAGGCAGATTCGCTCACGGTCGCGGCTGAATCCGGTGGCGAGGTTACTGTGAACCTCACTGGCTCCACAAAGATTCTACGCGTGCCGCCTGGCGAAAAGGATCTGAGGAACGCGACCGTTCTGCAGTCGCAAGACTTGCAGCCAGGGGACCGGGTGCTGGTTCGGGGCCAGGCATCGGCCGATGGACACACGATCGCCGCGCTGGCGGTCATCGTGATGAAGCAGGCCGATGTGGCGGCGAAGAAGCAGCAGGACCTCGCCGACTGGCAGAAGCGAGGAGTGGACGGACTGGTCGCTAACGTGGACGCTGCGGCGGGCATCATTACGATTTCGTCTGGAGGAATGGGTGCGAAGCGGAGCATCGTCGTCCACGTTACTAAGGATACGATTCTTCGCCGCTACGCGCCGGGCTCGGTAAATTTCGACGATGCGAAACCGGCGCCCCTCGATCTAGTCAAGCCGAACGATCAGTTCCGGGCGCGCGGGACGCGGAACTCCGACGGCACCGAACTGACCGCGGAAGAGGTTGTCTCGGGAACATTCCGTAATATCGCGGGAACCATCAAGACAATTGACGCGGCCAGCAATTCGATGACGGTGCAGGATGCGATCAGCAAGACCACGGTAACAGTGAAGCTGTCGTCCGACTCGCAAATGTGGAAGCTGCCTGCGGAAATGGCGCAAGGCATCGCAATGCGATTGAAAGCGGCGGCCGGCGCTGGGAGCGCAGGTCAAGCTGGTGCCGCCCAAAGCCAGGGCACGAGCAGCGGTCAGGGTTCTGCGTCGGCCGCAGGCGGAGCGCCGTCGGCGTCTGGACCGCAGTCGGCACACCGGCCAGGCGGCAACGGTCCTCCGGATTTGCAGCGCATTCTGAGTCGCTTGCCTGCCATCAAGCTGACGGACCTGCAGAAGGGTGATGTCGTGATAATCCTGGCGACAGCGAGCGGAGATTCGGACGCGCTTACAGCGAGTAAGCTCGTGGCAGGAGTGGAGCCCATTCTGACAGCGCCCGGTGGAGGCGCTTCTTCGCTGCTTTCACCTTGGTCGCTTGGGGCGCAGGGCGGAGAAGGTGAATCCGCGAAGTAGTAAATAAACCTCAATTAGTGTTTTCAGATAATTGATCTGCCTGGAAAAGAAAGGTGTCTGTTGAAGTATTTATCAGTCTTTATTTTATCAATTCTGATTTCCGCAACGCTCGTTGGACAGGTTGCGGGACAGGTTGCGCCCGCATCGGCGCAAGCACAGGCCCCGGCCGCAACAACGCCCCCAGCAACGCCGGCGGCGACGGGAACCTCCACGGGAACTATGCGCGGGCAAGTAACCGATCCGTCGGGCGCGGTGGTGGCCAACGCCATGGTCGCGATTCTGATATCCGGTGGAGCGACGCATTCGGCCACCACCGGCAAAACCGGCAATTACGAAATTGGAAATCTCGCGCCGGGCAAGTACACAGTCACGGCCAATGCTCAGGGGTTTGCCGTTTTTATCCAGAGCGACGTGAACGTAGCAGCCGGCCAGGTCGCACAATTTAACATTGCGCTCGACATCAACGTAGAACAGCAAAAGGTCAACGTGCAGTCCGAAGGACCAACGCTCGACGTCAACCCCGCGAACAACGCGAGCGCGATCGTGCTCAGCGGCAAGGATCTGGAAGCGTTGCCCGACGATCCCGATGAATTGCAATCTGATCTGGAAGCGCTGGCCGGGCCTTCGGCCGGTCCCAATGGTGGGCAGCTTTACATCGACGGATTTACCGCCGGACAGCTTCCGCCAAAGTCGTCGATTCGCGAGATTCGTATCAATCAGAATCCGTTCTCCGCCGAATACGACAAGCTGGGCTATGGACGAATCGAAATCTTCACCAAGCCCGGCACCGACAAGTTTCATGGACAATTTTCGGTCGTTGGAAACAGCTCGGGACTGAATACGCGCAACCCCTACCTCGGTGACGCTACGCAGGAACCATATGACTCCGTGATCTTTCAGGGAAACGTCGGCGGACCGATCAATAAAAAGGCGTCTTTCTTTGTTGACGTGCAGCGTCGCGACATTGATGAAATAGCAGTCGTAAACGCGCCGACGCTGGATCTGAATGAGAGCGTTTCCAACCCCCGTACCCGCACCAACATTGGTCCGCGCATCGACTACCAAATCACCTCCAACAACACGCTCACCGCCCGCTACCAGTATTACCGCGATACATGGGAGAACGATGGCGTTGGCGGAACAGTTCTGCCGGAGGCTGGCTATAACACGACCTCCACCGAACACACGATACAGATCACGGACACGCAAGTTCTCAGTACGAAGGCCATCAACGAAACGCACTTTCAATATTTGCGCGATTACAGCGGCCAGACTCCGCTAAGTACCGCGGTAGGCATTAATGTGCTCGGAGCCTTCACTCGTGGGGGCGCCAGTTCGGGATCGCAAACTGACCTCCAGGATCATTACGAGTTACAGAATTACACTTCGATGTCGCAGGGCAAACACTTCGTGAAATTTGGGGGGCGCCTGCGCGCGGTTCACGAAGTCAACACATCGGGTGCCGGATTCAACGGGAGTTATACCTTCTCTGGCTTCTCGAGCTACAGCGATGCAACCGCCGCCCTGTATTCCGTCAACACAACCCAAAGCCACATGGTGCCCACAGTGCCGGTCACCTTGGTCGACGCTGGGCTGTATGTGCAGGATGATTGGAAAGTGCGTCCCAACATCACACTCAGCGGTGGCCTGCGCTTTGAAACGCAGAACGCGATTCGCGATCACGGGGATTGGGCGCCGCGCTTTAGTTTCGCATGGGGCCTTGGCGGCGCTGGAAAGACTGCCCCAAAAACCGTGCTGCGCGGTGGATTCGGCTTTTTTTACGACCGGTTCAGCCAGGATCTGGTCCTGAATGCAGACCGCTTGAACGGCGTGACCCAGCAACAGTACGTTGTGTCCGACCCAACTTATCCGACGCCTCCTCCGCTGAATGCGTCGACGCCGCAGGCGATCTACCAGATAAGTCCGAACCTGCACGCTCCCTACATCATGCAGACCGCGTTGAGCATGGAGCGCCAGGTGACCAAGATCGCCAACCTTACGCTTACCTATCTGAATTCCCGCGGCGTTCACGAACTTCTCTCGATCGTCACCAATGCCCCGGAGCCGGGTATACCGGGCTACCCGTATCCTCCTGGATCGCTTCCCAATCCGGCCACGTTTCAATACTCTTCCGATGGCGTATTCCGGCAGAACCAGTTGATCGTGAACTTCAACATCCGCGCAGGAGCAAAGCTTTCTTTGTTCGGTTACTACTCTCTGAACTACGCAAGCAGCGATGCTTCCGGCGCCGCGAATTCTCCGTCCGATCAGCACGATTTGAGCCTGGACTACGGGCGAGCTTCCTTTGCTGTACGGGATCGGGTGTTTTTCGGTGGCACAATCGGTTTGCCGCGCGGGTTTCGCCTGAGCCCCTTTATGATCTTTAATTCTGGCTCACCCTACAACGTCACCGTCGGCCAGGATTTGACCAATGATTTGCTTTTCAACGTTCGGCCCGCATTCGGGTCCTATGCTTCGGGGACGTGCCCCTTTCCAACCCCCGCCGCTTGCAATAACTTCGTCGTCCCGACGCAGCCCTACACTCAGATTCCAATTAACTATCTAACCGGTCCATCTAACTTCACGCTGAACCTGCGTCTGGCAAAGACGTTTGGCTTCGGACCGGACCTTGGTGGAAAAAATGGAACACAGCAAGCCGGTGGCGGTCCGGGCGGTGGCCCTCCCGGCGGAGGCGGTCCGCGCGGCGGGGGCGGCGGGGGTGGCGGAGGCGTTGGCTTCGGAGGACGAGGGCCTGGCGGCTTCGGCGGTCCTGCAACCACTAAACGCTACAACCTGACTTTCAGTGTCAATGCACGTAATGTCTTGAACAAAGTGAATCCGGCGTCGCCCGTCGGGGTCCTGAGCTCACCAGATTTCGGAAAGTCGATCGCTCTAGCGGGTGGCCCGTTCTCGAGCGCAGCGGCCAATCGAAAAATTGAATTGCAGGCAATGTTTAGCTTCTAGCGATTGACCCGTGTAGAGACGGGGCTCGCTGGGGGTGCACTTCTCGCGCTTTTCGAGAAGTGGCCAACCACGCAGGCCGCCCTAGGTTGAATAATCGGCGTTGATCCGGACATACTCGGCGGTCAGATCGGTGGTGAGAAATCGCACCGAGTGCTCTCCCCGTCGAAGCTGCACACGAATATCGCAGACCGGCTGCGCCAGACTGCGATGAGCCTGCCGCTCATTGAACGCGCACCCAACCCCGTTGCGGCACACTTTTTGACTGCCAATGTAAATCTGGACGCGCGCTGGATCGATGGGCGCGCCGCACCTTCCCACGGCCGCAAGAATGCGCCCCCAATTCGGATCGGCGCCAGCCCACGCGGTCTTGACCAGCGCAGAGTGAGCGATCGTCCGCGCCACCAGTAACGCCTCTTCCCTGCTGCGCGCCTGTTCCACGAACAGACGGATCACGTGCTGCACGCCTTCACCGTCGCTGACGATCTGCTCGGCTAGAGACTGGCATACGGCGGTGAGAGCCATGGAAAACTTCTTTCGGCTGCGGACATCCTTGATCCGAACACGGCTCGCTCCACTGGCCAGCATCAGCACCGTGTCGTTGGTCGAGGTATCGCCGTCGATGGAAATGCAGTTCAACGAATCATCGCAGGCCTCGCGCAGAAGCGTTTGCAGCTCACGCGCACTCGCGCCCACATCGGTGAACAAGTAGACCAGCATGGTCGCGAGTTGGGGATGGATCATACCAGCGCCCTTCGCGATGCCTAGCAAGTTGACGTCTCTTGATTCCATTCGGAAGCGCGCGGACGCGATTTTCGGCCGGGTGTCGGTGGTCATAATGGCATGGGCGAAGGCAAGTACCCCGCGCTGACCGGACGATCGCTCCGCCATAAGCTCCGGCAGGCTGTCATGAATTTTTTTCGCCGGCAGAGGCACTCCGATGATGCCGGTCGAAGATGGAAACATTTCTTCTCCGGGCACGCCGAATAATTTTCCCGCGGCACGACATACCCGCTCGCAGGCTTGAATACCGG
>Ga0302326_10007485_pt1 | contig 24272 bp, 20 predicted proteins | sample Palsa_T0_3_FD_202264 | JGI IMG/M metagenome (GOLD analysis project Ga0302326, IMG submission 202264) | Peat permafrost microbial communities from Stordalen Mire near Abisko, Sweden - Palsa_T0_3 | ecosystem: Environmental > Terrestrial > Soil > Palsa > Peat permafrost | place: Sweden: Abisko... | reverse complement strand
CCGATTCGTGCGGTTCGCGGCTGAGCACCCCGAACTCAACCAGATTATGGTGCACGAAGCGACTGCCGCCAGCAATCGGTTGACTTGGATCACCGAGGCCCACATCAGGCCGGGCTTCGACGCCATCAGGTTGGCCTGGCGGACGCTTCGTGACGCCGGCTGGGTGGCGCCGATCGATAGTGACATCCTCTACTACCTCCTCGTCGGCGCGGCGTCACAGCCCTATGTCACCGCTGCCGAGGTGCGACTTCTCGCAGGCCGGGACCCGCGCGACCCTGAGTGGATCGACTCGCACGCCGAGGCTCTGGTCGCAATTCTCCTTCCTGGCCTTTCCCGGAATGAGTAAGAAGCAGTCAAGCGAAAAGGAGAGAATCATGGTGGGCACATCGGCCGCAATGGCGGACTCCGAGGCTGACTATCAGCGTCTCGGGCTCTCGCGGACGTCGATCGAGCCGTGGGAGGACGGTGCCCGCACGGACAACTCCGCCGGCACCTACGAATGGTGGTACTTCGACGCCCACCTGGCCGATGGCGCCAAGTTGGTCCTGGTCTTTGCCAACAAGGACATCACCGACCCCAAGCAGCCACTGACGCCGCAACTTCGTCTGAACCTCGACCTGGCCGACGGACGGCACTTCGAGAAGATCGGGCCGTACCCGGCAGGCGAGTGGTCGAGCGCCGAGGATCATTGCGATGTCCGAGTGGGCGAGAACCGGTTTACGGGCGATCTGCACCACTACCGCATCGAGGTACGTGTGGAAGGTATTTCTGTTCAGGTCACCCTGGACGGCGAGGTCCCACCATGGCGCCCTTCCACCGGGTACATGTTCTTCGGCGCCGACCGGGCGCTCGAATTCGCCTGGCTCCCGTCGGTCCCGCAAGGTGCAGTCACCGCTAGTTACACCATCGATGGCGAGCGGCACGAGACCACCGGCGTCGGGTACCACGACCACAACTGGGGCAACGTTGCCTTGATGAAGATCGTCCATGACTGCTACTGGGCCAGAGGTCAAGCAGGTCCGTACTCGGTCATCGCGTCGTACATCACCGCGGCGGAGAAGTTCGAGTTCGAACCCATCCCGATCTTCATGCTGGCCCGTGACAACGTCCTGATAGGCGACGATCCCGCGAACGTCAGCTTCGAACGCGAGGGCGTCTACACGGATGAGAGAACGGACAAACCAGTTGCAGCCACGACGCGCTACATCTACCGGTATAGCGACGAGCGGTACGTGGTGACGTTCACCCGCAACCATGACCTTTCCGCCGACCGGATGATCGACGGGGTCAAGGGCATCAAGCGCATCGCGGCCAAGCTCGCTCACTTCGACGGGGCCTATCTGCGATTCGTCGGCGAGGTCGAGATCAGCCACTTTCGAGCCGACCGATTGCTCGAGACCCACAAGGACGAGGCCATTTGGGAACTGATGTATTTCGGCCACGCCATGCAAGTTCAGCAGGTCGCACCATGAGCCAGCCGCAGCGCTTCGGCCCGCTACCACTCGAGGAGATGAGCCCTCAACAGCGTGCTATCGCGGACGCCATCCTCGCCGGTCCGAGAGGTTCCAGTAGCGGACTGCGGGGACCATTCGAAGCCTTTCTCCGCAGTCCCGGAGTGGCTGCGCCCGCTCAGGAACTGGGCCAACACTGTCGATTCGGCTCGTCGATACCCGCCGCGCTCAATGAAATGGCGATCCTGCTAGTGGCCCGCCGGTGGACGGCCCAATATGAGTGGTGGGCTCATCGCCAGCTGGCTGCTTTGGCCGGACTCGATGCAGGGGTTGCCGATGCCATCGCCTCCAGGCGCAGACCTGAGCTAGATGGAAACGCTGATGCGGTCTACCAGTTTGCGGTCGAACTGCTGGACTCCGGCCGGGTCACGGACTCGTCGTGGCATCACGTCGTGGACCGCTGGAGTGAGCGAGGAGCCATGGACCTGATCGCCGTGTTGGGCTACTACACGCTGGTCGCTTTCACACTTAACGTCGACCGGCACCCCGTTCCAGGTGGCGAGGAGCCTCTTGGAGCCGCCTAACGTCGTATATTCATCCGCCTTCATCAACCTGGCGCACGACAGCCTGTAAGGAGCGATGGCACCACAAACTTTCGCATCATCTCCCGTTCCTGATCGGGATCTAGGTCCTCTCGCAGGATCATTGTGAGCAATACAGATCGGAGCCAGCTCACGATCTCGTTATAGTCCAGGTCACCTCGGAGTTCACCGTTTACAGATGCTGCCTTTAGTGTTGGGATGAAGAACTCGGCGGCGAGAATCTGAAGGTGCGGGCTGGGCCCCGCAAAGAGCTGATACACCGGGATGGTCGGCATCTTCTGCATGAAATTGCGGATCTCGGTGTCACATCGCACCGCCTCGACCGCGGCGACCGAGAGTTCAACGATCGCTTCGGTGAAAGGTCTTGGCTGATCCATCAGTGGTCGCAATTGCGTATCGAGGAGCTCTCGCAGTCGTGCCTGCACCGCTTCCTCGAGCAGCTCCGACCGGCCAGACACAAAGTGATAGAGGTATTGACGAGACATTCCAGCCTCGCGGGCAATCTCCTCAACGGTCGGGCTCCTTGAAGTGGCGGTGTTGAAGCACCGCCGTGCCGCTGCGATAACGACCGCTCGTCTGTCCAGATTCGCTACATCCCTCGTTTTGCTCCGCTCTGCTGCCGTCGGATCCACCCCTGTTGCACCCTCGCGGACCTCCGACAACAGGTTCAGGAGTTCCCGCTCGGCTTCACGTCGCGTACCGTGAATCGTCCGCGTCCGAAACCTCTGTTTACCCCCGACGCGACCTAAGAAGACCATCAAGCGGTAGCCGTCTCCACCGCGGTGCTGGATATGACCTCTGCCCCTCATGGTTACAGTTTACCACGGTTGTTTACCACAGGCGATCAGTTCGAGGGTGCGGCGTACCGTGACCGAGGCTCACAGACTTAGTCGGCTCGAGGCAGCGAGTTTCAGCGACTGGGGGATTTAAGCAACGCACTGTCCGATTGCCTACTGTCTAGTCGGGCGAAAGTTCCCCCGCCGGCATCCGACAGGATCCGGTACTTGACAGTTATGTTCTCTTGTCGTCTAATGACGGTGACGTCGAACCGCTACGCGAGGGAGGGAACGTGGTATCCGAAATTCTCAGCCGGCTTCGGCATCGACCATGGGTCTGGCGTCAAGCCGCAGATCGGCATTCGCCGTCTCGATTCCTCCACGAAGCAAGACCCACGGGGTCGAAAAAGCGCCCTACCGACAGTTTCTCACCTTCAAGAACGGCCCAGAGCTTCGAATGACCACGGTGGCCGAAGCTCGACTCCGACCCACCCTTCCCGTAGTTGAGCGCCGTCGGGCCCGGCCGATCGTCTGGTGGGCCACTTTTGGTGCTCTCACGGGGCTGGTGGCCAGTTACCTCGTCGTTCGGTGGCTGGCCAGCAACCCGACGTCGGTTCCCAGCGGGCCGACGCCCCTTCCGCACTGGATGCGCATCGACGAACTTATTCAGCAGACTGTGTATCCGATCCTGTGGCTGGTCGTTCTCTATTGGTTCCTGGTTCGACCCTGGCGCCGCGAACGGAAGATCACGCCCGACGGCATGCTAGCCATCGTCTTCGCTGGCCTGTACTGGCAGGACCCGCTGACCGACGGCCTGCAGCCCTGGTTCACCTACAACACCCACCTCATCAACTTCGGCAGCTGGGCCCACTACCTACCCGGGTATCTCGCCCCGAACGCGCAGATCGCTGAACCGTTACTGTTCGCCGGACCAATGTATCTCTGTTGGCTACTGCCGGGGGTTGTCGCCGCTAACGCGCTGATGCGTCGAGCCCAGACCAGGTGGCCATCACTCGGCAACGTCGGGCTGGTGGGACTTTGCTTCGCGTTCTTCGCTGTTGTCGATCTTGTCGTAGAGATCGGGTGGATGAGACTCGGGAATGACTTCTATGGCGTAATGGGCCCGAGCTGGATGACGATAGGAAAAGGCCACTACTACCAATTCCCACTCTACGAGCCAGTCTTGTTCGGCGGCCTATGGACCACCTGGGCGTGTCTTCGCTTCTATCGGTCAGACACCGGCCTGACGGTAGCCGAACGAGGACTGGACCGGTTAACTGTCACTCCGCGAGCACGTTCGCTCATTCGGATCCTGGCCCTGTGGGGCCTGTTCAATGCCGTCTTCTTCGTCTTCGACATTCCCTACACCATTAGTGGCTTGTATCAACACACCTGGCCAAACGACGTCATCAGCCGCTCCTACCTGACTGACGGCCTGTGTGGACCCGGCACGACTTACGCATGTCCAGGGGGGGCAATTCCGATACCACGAGCGCAGTCCTCCCATGTGTCACCGGACGGCCAACTTGTCAAACCGGACGCCAATCGGACGGGTCCCTAGTCGGCTACTAGCGGGCACTTCGCCGATCTGGTTCTAGAAGAAAAGCAAGCAAGCTGTGCCAGAACTGGAGGTCGACCCCTAGGGTCGCGCTCTGTCAACGACGGGGGAATGTGTGCGCCGAGCAATATGGCTGGGAACATGCTTCGCAGTTGTAGTGGTCTTCGCGGGGTGCGGCACCCGACTCCCCCAAACCGCGATTCGAGCTGCCGCCGCAGGGAACACCGCAATCGGCACCGGTCTGAGCGATGAGAGTGCAAGAGGTTCAGGGCCGCCTGACGGGAGTTCTGCACATGCACAAGCCAACACCGGGCTTACCAGTGGAACATCGGGGGGTGGCCTCTCCGACCAAGGCGCGGCACCAGCGGCCACAGCGGTCACTTCGGTATCTGGAAGTAGCACTGGTTCGGTGTCACACGGCAGCGATCCCTCGAGCGCTACCGGAGCAGGAACCTCGTCGGCGCCTACGAACTCCAGCCACACACCGGCGGGGGCTGGCGCTGCGCCCGGACCTGCGACGCCGTCCGTCGCCAACGGCAGCACGGTGGTGGTAGGCAACGTGGGCGACTACAGCGGCGTGCTCGGCGCCCTCTTAGGGCCAGCCCAAGGAGGACTAGAGGTGTGGGCCAAGTACACAAACGCCCACGGCGGCCTCAACGGCCATCCGGTCCAGGTGATCATCGCCGACTCAGGTGGGGACCCATCGCTTGACCAGACGGATGTCGAGCAAATGGTCCAACAAGATCACGCGATCGCAATGGTCGGTGACATGGATATTCTCGATACCACCGGGAATCAGCAGTATCTCATCAGTCGTGGCATCCCGGTAGTCGGCGGGGATCTCGCTGGCAACATTTACTTTACCTCGCCTAATTATTTCCCCGAAGGTGCATCGTTCACGACGCTTGCGCCGGTTGGAATAACTGCGGCGATTCGCGAAGGAAAGAAGAATGTTGGGATGGTGTATTGCGTCGAAACGCCCTTCTGTGAAGCTGGGGTGTCCGGCCTTCCCGCCGCCGTCGCCAGCGCAGGCGGTCGGCTAACGTACGACGCGGCCGCGAGTCTTACGTCGCCTTCGTTCACATCGCAGTGCCTTGGCGCACAAAGCGAGGGGGTCCAAGTTCTGGAGCTTCTACTCGACGCGGCAAGCATTACACGCTTTGCCGAGGACTGCGCTGCCCAAGGATACAACCCCCTCTATGAAACGGTGAGCCTTGGAGCTGTACCCAGCTTGGACAGCGTTCCTCAGCTGAACGGACTAATTCTGCCCACCTCGACCTTTCCGTTCGTGTCTGGGTCCTCCCCCGCCACGAGCGCATTCCAAACCGCCATGAGCGACTACGACCCCAGTCAGCCGGCAGGCCCAGCAGCCTCCATCGAATGGACATCGGGGCAACTGGTAGCCGCTGGAGCGGGCCAAATGGGGCCGACACCTAGCAGCGCCGAACTGACAGCCGGATTGGATGCCCTGAAGAACAACACCTTGAACGGACTGACCGTACCATTGACATTCCACGCCGGCAGCACCGCGACGGTACCCAATTGTGTATTTCTGCAGGAAATTCGGGACGGAACCTGGATAGCCCCAAATGGTCTGAGCGCCGTGTGCACATAGCGATACGCCACCTGGGCTGACGAAGGCAAGGATGCGCGCTTCGGTGAGGCCGTTCCGTGATCGGTGGTTCCTCAGCAGATTGTCCGCCTGGTGTCACCCGGTGGGCCTGTGGGCGGCATCATCTGGGTGGTGACGCTTCGGGAGGTTGAGGTGACCGGCGAGCCGGAGGTGGTGTATCGCCACTACGCCGAGGCCCTGACGCGCTTCGCTACGGGGCTTGTTGGACCGGCGGACGCTGCTGTGTCGTCTCGGAAGCGATGATCCGCTGTCTTGGGACTCCCGGTTGGGGCGAGGTTGTCGACTACCGGGCGTATCTGCAGCGTGCGGTGCTGAACCAGTCCCGCCAGTGGACCCGCCAGCGGGCGCGTCGAGTGGCACGCGAGTTGCTGTTCGATAGGCTTTCGCTTCGGCCGGGGGTGTCCGAGTCGTCTCCGGAGGTGTGGGGTGCGGTGAGACGGCTGAGCGTGCGCCAGCGGGCGGTGATCGTCCTGACCTATTGGGAGGATCTAACCCCCGCTCAGGTGGCCGACCGTCTTGGCCTTTCGGAGGGCTCGGTGCGCCGTCACCTGGCCAGAGGCAGGGCACGGCTACGGAAGGTTCTTAGCGATGAGTGAACTTGATGACCGCATCCGCGGTCTGGTCGCGGCACTGGTGGAGGCCGCTCCCGTGCCACCCGCGTTCCCAGGCCAGGTTCGTCGCAAGAGACGTCGAGGGGCGGTGATACTCGCAATCACCGTGGCCACCGTCGTAGTTGTCGGCGTCGCCGCCTTGTGGATCAACCTCGATCACCACGCTGGGCAGACCGTGTCCGTCGGCGCCGTGTCGCCCTCGAAGGGTTCTGGGGTGGAGCTGGACGCGTTTATGTACCTGCGTCCGGTCCTATGTCAGATCCCACCCCACTCGGCCTCCGCGACGGCGGCATCGTCGGAGAACCAGCTCCCTGCCGGACCAGCGGTGCCCTTGGTTAGCCCCACCTCGGCGGCTCAAGCCGACGCCGACTGCGCAGCATCCAACGCGACCGAGCTGCCAACCACTCCGGAGAGACAGGACCTCGCCAACGCTTATGTCACTCTCCCTTACTACGACAACAGCTTCCGATACATTCTCGGCCCCGCTGACATGACCGCTAGCGGCAATGTCGCTCACGTTGCCGTCCAACAGTTCCCCGCGGGCCAGTACTCGGTGATTGTGACCTTTACCCACACCGGGAGCAGCGAGTTCAACCTCATCGCCACCCGCCGCGCCCCCTACTACGAGCAAAACGCGACCGACCCTCCGTACGCGAGTCTCGAAGCGTTCGACGTCGACGGGGTGGTGGAGTCCGCGCCGCCCATCGAGGCCGGGTCATTCAACGGGACTGCGGTGATAAGCGGCTCCCCCTCCGCGCTCTTCACAAAACGCCAGGCCGACATGCTGGCGGTTGTGATCCATATGGCGGCGTCCAGGTAAGACAACAGAAAAGGCTCCGGCAAATCACGCCGCTACGAGGCATGTCGGGCGGGCGCGCCGAGTACGTCGAGGCGCGCTCCAGCGAGCACGATGCCCTCGGTGGCGATGTCTCGCCAGAGGAGGGGAGTCTTGCGTCGTAACAGGGTGGGGATCTCCTCGGCCGCGGCCTCAACGACATTGACCGGATTACCGAGGGCTCGGGACGCCCGGTCGGACCAGAATCCAAGAGAATCGGTGAGGGTCCTTCGCCGAATGGGTCGGGCACACGCCCGCGGGGGCTTTGGTTGGTGAAGCCGATGACGGCGTGGACGACAACGCTGATCCCCGAAGCCCGATCGGTGGACGAGGCTAAGGTCGCGGTTAGAAGAGATCGATTGCGATGGTTGGACGAAGGGATGACGGCCGTTGCCTCGTTGAGAGTGAGACCGTAGGACAAGCGAGTTTCGGAGGTCGGGGTGGCAAGGTGCTCGAGGCAGCACGGCCGGCCGCTTGGCTTGGTCGCGATCGGAATGCTCGGTCTCGTCACAACGTTCTTCGCGGAGCCGATCACGGTCCAGGCGGCCCCGCTTCCGACCCTCCCCAAGACGGCTGCCCATTCGTCGACGAGCTCGAGGAAGGGAGCTGCTCCTGCGTCACCGACCACGACGACCACGGTTGCGGCGACCACGGGCACCATTTCCGGGAAGGTGACCGCGTTTGCAGGTGGCGCAGGGTTGCCCGGCATCTGTGTCTACGCTTACGGCCCGACAGGCGACAGCGGTGGGTCTACTACGGGGTCGAAGGGTACCTACAGCGTCAGCGGGCTGCCGGCGGGGTCCTACACGGTGGAGTTCTACAACGGGTGCGGCAACTCAGGCGACTTCGTTTCCCAGTACTACGACGACCAGACCTCCCAGGGCTCGGCCAAGACGGTGAACGTGACCGTTGGCGCCACGACCAGCGGCATCGATGACGCCCTGGTCGCGGGCGGGGCGATTAGCGGGACAGTCACCGCGGTTGCAAGTGGGGCGGCGGTGTCGGGTATTTGTGTCGCGGCCCTGGCTGATGGATCACAGGTCGGCTCGGTCGCTACTACTGCGACCGACGGGACCTACAGCATCAGCGGATTGAGCACCGGTTCGTACACGGTGCAATTCTCGACCGGGTGTGGCAACTCCGACGGCTTCCTGGCCCAGTACTACGACGACCAGACATCCGCGGCGTCGGCGAACGCGGTCAGCGTGACCGCTGGTGCCACCAGCAACGGCATCGACGCGGCGCTGGCTGCGGGTGGGATGATCACCGGAACGGTAACCGCAGCGGCGGGTGGCGCAGCCCTATCGGGGATTTGTATCTACGCCTACAACTCGGCCGGCGCCAGCGCGGGCGCGACGAGTGCGTCGGATGGGACCTACGGTCTGACCGGTTTGGGAACCGGGTCGTACACGGTGGAGTTCTATCCCGGCTGCGGAAACGCCGGCGCCTACCAAACCCAATACTACGACAACCAGGCGATCCAGACCTCGGCCAACGCGGTGAGCGTGACAGCTGGGGCCACCACCAGTGACATCGACGACGCCCTAGCGGGAGGTGGGACGATCACCGGGAAGGTGACCGCCGCGACAGGTGGCGCGGCGTTGTCGGGTATCTGTGTGGCGGCTGCGGCCGCTGGGTCGCCTGTTGGATCGGTGGCGACGACTGCTTCGGATGGGACCTACAGCATCGCTGGGCTGCCGACGGGCTCCTACACCGTCGAGTTCTACGGTGGATGCGGTACAGCCGGCGACTACCTCGCCCAGTACTACAACGACCAGACGTCCCAGGGCTCGGCCGATCCGGTGAAAGTGACCGCTGGCGGCACGACCAGCGGCATCAGTGACGCCCTTGCTGGGGCCGGGACGATCACGGGGACGGTGACCGCGGCCGCCGGTGGTGCCGCCACGCCGGGGATCTGCGTGTTCGCCTACGCCTCGACGGGTTCCCTCGCTGGTCAAGCCACCACTGCTTCAGACGGGACCTACACCATCAGCGGGTTGAATACGGGTTCTTACACGCTGGAGTTCTCGATGGGGTGCGGCGACACCGGCGACTTTCTCACCCAGTACTACGACAACCAGACGTCCCCCGGATCGGCCAACCCCATCAGCGTGACCGCTGGCGCCAGCGCCACCGGCATCGACGCCACTCTGACCGCAGGCGGAGCCATCACCGGGACGGTGACCGCAGCCGCCGGTGGAGCACCGCTGTCGGGTATCTGTGTAGCGCCGACGGCCGGCGGGTTACAAGTGGGAACAGTGGCGACGACCGCACTGGACGGGACCTACCTCATTTCCGGCCTGCCCTCCGGTACCTACGCCGTCCAGTTCTCGACCGGGTGTGGCAACGTCGGCAATTTCCTCTCGCAGCTCTATGACGATCAGACGGCTCAGGACTCGGAGCAGTCGGTCACCGTGGCCGCCGGGGTCACCACGAGCGGCATCGACGATGCCTTGGCCGCGGCCGGGACGATCACGGGGAAAGTGACAGCTGCAGCAGGCGGGAAGGCCTTACCGGGTATCTGCGTCTATGCCTACGGCTCGTCGGGTGACAACGGGGAAGCGACCACGGCTCCGAACGGGACGTACACCATCGCTGGCCTTCCGACGGACTCGTACACCCTGGAGTTCGACACGGGCTGCGGCAACCCCGGCGACTACATCACCCAGTACTACGGCAGCCAATCCGCCCAGAGCCCGGGTCAGCCCGTCGGCGTTACGGCCGGAGAGACGATCAAGAAAATCGACGCTGCCTTAGCGAGCGCCGGGGTGATCACGGGGACGGTGAGTGCGGCTGATGGCGGGGCGCCGTTGTCGGGCATCTGCGTCAACGCCTACAACTCGGCAGGGACCAGCGAGGGCGCCACGACTGCCTCGGATGGGAGCTACAGCATCACTTCGCTGGCAGCGGGGTCCTACACGGTGGAGTTCTCGACGGGGTGTGGCAACTCCGGTGACTTTCTGACGCAGTACTACGACAATCAGACTTCGCAGACTTCGGCCAACCCGGTCACTGTGACAGCTGGTGAGACAACCACCGAGATCGACGGCGCCCTGGCCGCAGGCGGGACGATCGCCGGGACGGTGACCGCCGCGTCGGGTGGAGCGGCCCTGTCGGGCATCTGCGTCGCGGTGATGACCGGTGGATCACAAGTCGGGCCGGCGGCCACCACTGCTTCGAATGGCACATATCAGATCGCCGGGTTGAACACCGCTGCGTACATGGTGCAGTTCTCGACGGGGTGTGGCAACTCCGGCGACTTTCTCACCCAGTACTACGACAACCAGACTTCCCAGAGTTCAGCCAAACCGGTCACTGTGACGGCTGGTGAGACGACCACCGACATCGACGACGCCCTGGCCGCGGGTGGGACAATCACCGGGACGGTGACCGCCGCGTCCCGTGGAGCGGTCCTGTCGGGCATCTGCGTCGCGGCGATGACCGGTGGATCACAAGTCGGGCCGGTGGCCACCACTGCTTCGAATGGCACATATCGGATCGCCGGGTTGAACACCGGTTCGTACACGGTGCAGGTCTCGACCGGTTGTGGAAACTCCGGCGGATTACTGACCCAGTACTACGACGACCAGACATCCGCGGGGTCGGCGACCCCTGTGAGCGTGACTGCTGGCGCGACGACCAGTGGCATCGATGCGGCGCTGGCCGCGGGTGGGACGATCACCGGGACAGTGATCGCAGCGTCGGGTGGCGCGCCGTTGTCGGGTATCTGTGTATACGCCTACGGCTCAATGGGTGGCAGTGGAGACGCCACGACTGGGACGGATGGGACCTACACCATCAGCGGTTTGGGCGCCGATTCCTACACCGTGGAGTTCTACGTCGGGTGCGGCAACAACGGCGACTTCCTCACCCAGTACTACGACAACCAGACATCGCAGGCCTCGGCCAACCCGGTACGTGTGACGGCCGGCGCCACCACCAGCGGCATCGGTGACGCCATGGTCGCGGGCGGAGCAATTTCCGGGACGGTCATTGCGGCGGCGGGCGGCGCCGCGTTGTCGGGCATCTGTGTCATGGCGATGGCTAGTGGATCACAGGTCGGACCAGTTGCCACCACGGCCTCGGATGGGGCCTACAGCATCACCGGGCTGTCGGCGGGTTCCTACAGCGTGGAGTTCTACGCCGGCTGCGGCAACTCGGCCGACCTGCTCACCCAGTATTACGACAACCAGACATCCGAGGCCTCGGCCAACCCGGTAAGTGTTACTGCGGGCGCCACCACCAGCGGCATCGACGACGCCCTGGCCGCGGGAGGGGCGATCACCGGGACGGTCACTGCGGCTGCAGGTGGCGCCGCGTTGTCGGGCATCTGTGTCACAGCTATGGCCAGTGGATCACAGGTCGGACCAGTTGCCACCACGGGTTCGGATGGGGTCTACAGCATCACCGGGCTGCCGGCGGGTTCCTACACCATGGAGTTCTACACCGGATGTGGCAACACCGGTGACTACCTCACCCAGTACTACGACAACCAAACATCCGAAGCCTCGGCCAAACCGGTAAGTGTGACTGCCGGCGCCACCACCAGCGGTATCGGTGACGGCCTGGCCGCGGGAGGGACGATCACCGGGACGGTCACCGCGGCCGCTGGAGGGGCGGCCGTGTCGGGCATCTGCGTGGCGGCGCTGGCCGATGGATCACCGGTCGGCCTACTGGCGACGACGGCATCGAATGGGACCTACAGCATCACTGGGCTGACCAGCGGTTCCTACACCGTCGAGTTCTCCAACGGCTGCGGCGACACCGGCGATTACCTCACCCAGTACTACGACAACCAGACATCCCAGGCCTCGGCCAAGCCGGTCAGCGTCGTCGCCGGCAAGACGACCGGCAAGATCGGGGACGCCCTAGCCGCGGCAGGGCCTCGCCGCTAGGCGACCGTCGGAGGCGGCGAGGCTGCTCGCGATTGGCCGTCGGCCATCATCACGGTGCGGGAACGAAGGCGATGTCGAGGCTGCCGGTGCTGTTCGACAGGTGCATGCTCATGTTCGTAGCTGAGCAAGTCCAGACGCCAGCGGCGCCGTCAACCGGGCTCTCGCTCTGCCCGCCGGAGATCGGACTCCCGTCGCCATACGGTGGTATGAAACGGCCTGTCACATCTCCGCCAACGCCCTCGAGACTCAAAGTGCCAGATGTGCCAGACGCGAATTGGGAGTACGACAACGCCGCCGTCTCTTGACCCGCCAATACAAACCCATCTTCACCCAGAGGCTGCATCCCGGTGAAGTCGATAAAGGCGAGCTTGGATGTAATCACGAACCGGATCCCAGCCCCGCCGCCAAACGAGCCTCCGGTGGTCGTGCCCTCCCAATTCGTCGTGATCCAGTTACCGACCAGGCAGGGTGCACCGTTGAAGGCCTTGATGGTGTAGGAGGCACCGGCTGCGTCGCCGGTGACCGCGACCCAGATGTTGCCGAGATCCAGCCGAGGAAGTGAGGCCAAGAAGGGCGTGCTGTCGCAGTTGCGGATGCAGTACTGGTCGTTCGCGGTGTTGAGACCATTCACGTCGTCCACGGTCGAATCATGCAGGCGGCTCCACGGGGTGGATGCGCTGATCTGGAGAGCGTTGGCTGTGGTGATCACCCGGACGATGGCGTTGGTGTACGGCGCGACCGTGGAGGAGATCGACTGGTTGACACCCAACACCTTTACCGGCGGTGCGTAGACGACGTTGGGGATGGCCGGCCCTGTGGTGCTCCAACCCTGGCCGAAGGGCTTGATCCTTGTCAGCGACGACGCCCATGTGAGCTTGAACGTGTCGTTGGTGGCCACCTGGTAGGCAGCGGCGCTGCTCGGGGCATTCCACATGGCGTCGAAGGTGTGCCAGGGGTCGATGCCGCTCTCGGCCATGTGGGCGTAGAACCCTATGGCGCTGTAGGACCTGGAGAAGAGCGGCGCGTCGATCAGACCTAGGTACGCCAGCCACCAGCCGTCGGCCTGGGTCGCTGACGGGTACAGCGTCTGTCCCGCCCATTCCGCGGAACCTTCGATCAGCCAATCGGGTGCCGAGTTGTACTTCGACAATGACGGATAGTCGGCACCCTGGAAGCAATGGAAGGCCTCATGATCCATGCTGTCGGCCACCAGGGAAGCGTCTTTGGATTCGTACAGGTACGGTTCGACGCTGATCACGCAGCGAGCGGCTTTCCCGGAGAAGCCCCCGGTGCTGTCATACACGTACGTGTAGGCGTAATCAGGTGGGGTCGTGATCACTTGGGTGGGGTTGATCACGACGCTGATAGGAATCCCCAAGGGATGGCCTATCTCGCCGGCAATCTCCGCACTGGCCGCTTCAGCGGCGGCTTGATACGGGCCGGCTGGTGGAGGGGTGTTCTCTTCATAGCCGGTCAACCAAGCGTTGCTGTCCGATCCTGCAGATGTCTCTCGACCCACCTCGGGCAGGTACCTTCTGATCGCAGTCCGCTGTGCCGTGCTCAATTGGCGCCAGTAGCCAAGAACCCACCGCACTGCGAAGGTGCCGTCGGCGACCTGCCCCACAGGGCCAGCGGGCGGGGTCACCCCGGGAAGCGGTCCTACGACAAGACTGAAGGCCTGCAACGCCGTGGTCAGCGATACCGTGCCGTTCGGATCAACCTCGGACAGCACTGTGCTCAGGCCGGTCCCGCTCACCGGCGGGCCCGATAGCAACGAGGCCGATGGCGATTGGGTGGAGGGCGAAGCATTCAAGGACCCCCTGTGCGTCGCACAACCCGCGCATGCCACCACCAAGGCCAAAGCCGCCAACGGGATCGTTGCTCGCCCAAGGTCCATCGCGGCCTCCATCCGACCTCGAACCGATGCGCGGATCCTAGGCCACCGGCGGAACGGAAGGCAGGGCTCGTGCTAGGGGCCGCCAAGGCTGTGGCACTGGAGCCCGAGGACGGCCAGGTGGTGGCCCGTGCTCGGATCGCGGGAGGCACGTCGGTCGCGGTTCGTGCGGCCAGAACAGCTCCCTAAGTCGTGAGATTGGATCTGGCGTTCTTGCTGTCGAAAATTGCCGGCGGACCGGACGGCTGCAACGTCCAGACCGATGGCCCTTCGCAGCAACGAAGTTGACTGGCCATCCGAGGGGAGCATCGATGCCGACGTAATCGGCCTGGCGTGCCAAGCGGACTAGGACATCGTCACTGGCCGTACCCTTGATTAGGGAGACCTTGGGCAGCCCAGAGGTTGGAACCAGCAGCATTATGGCGCCCGTCTTGTCCGCCTGCTCCGCCAGGTCAACACCCAATACCCTCATCGCCTACCTCAGCCCGACAATATTCAGCCCGTGTAGATCGTCGAGCACACCGATGTCGATGATCATGAGCCCATGATGTCGCGGTGGTACACCCCAGAGGCAATTCGGCCGAGAGGATCGCCCGGTCACAGGCGCGCTTCTGTCTTTCGTACTCTGGCGAGATGCCCACCCCAGTAGGGCCAGCACCGAGAGACCCCAACGACCCCGACCTTTGGGACTGGGATGACCCCACCCCCAGCGTCAGGCCTGGCTATGGCGTTAAGGCGATCGTCGCTGTCATATTGGTCATCGCCCTCGTCACGCTGGTCTTGGTCAGCGTCTTGTAGGCGTTCTGCGCAGACGCGCTCGTACGTGCCGTTCGGCATGTCGTCCCTATGGTCGCGCTGAGGCTCGCTGGTTGGGAACCACTTGGCTTGACCAGTTCACTCACGCCGAGACCGACTCCGCAGCCGACGCGACAGATCACGCGATCCTGCGGCTCGTGCAGTGGGGCAAAGTCGATTGCGTGGGCCCCCGACTTGTGGCTACGGTCTCGACGCCCACAGTCATCGAGAGGACCCGAGGGACCTGGCCCGACGACGGTCCGGCAACCTGCGCGTTGCGCAAGGTGCCAACGCCAGGATCGATGAGGAGGACCAGTGACATTCCGTTTCGACGTTCCGGCGCTCGACGGCCGCCTTGTACGGCTCGAGCCCCTCACCGCAGTACACGCGACGGACCTTCAAGTCGCCACCGAAGAGGACCGCTCCGGCTACGGGTTCACCACCGTTCCTCGCGCCTGGCAGGTCGAGGAGTATCTGACTGCGCATTTCGAGAGGGCCAGGGACGGCCAGCTGGCGCCCTTCGCCCAGATACGCAAAAGCGACGGACGCGCCGTCGGCTGCACGGCCTACTGGGACCCGCGCCTCTGGCCGGGTCGCCCCGAGCTGTGTGCGGTTGAGATTGGCTGGACCTGGCTTGCGGCCTCAGCCCAGCGCACAGGCATCAACGTCGAGGCCAAGCTTCTCCTCATGGAGCACGCCTTCGAGTCCCTAGGCGTGATCCGAGTCGACCTCAAGACGGACGCCCGCAACGAGCGATCCCGGCAAGCCATCGAGCGCCTCGGGGCGACCTTGGAAGGGGTCCTCCGCAGCTGGTCACCGTCGCACGCGCCCGGCGAAGAGGGCCGGCTGCGCGATTCGGCCATGTTCTCCGTGACCGCATCCGACTGGCCGACGGTCAAGTCCTACCTACACGCCCGGCTGGATCGGCACCTGGGCCGCCAAGCTGCCGACCGCTGACGTAGCCGACGTCGCCCCTGGAGCCCCACGACATGACCGATCCGAATAGCAATGCGACTCGCCGGTCCTACGACCGCGTCGCGGTCTCGTACCGCGAACGCTTCGAAGGTGAACTCGACGACAAGCCCTTCGATCGTGACTTTCTCGATGCGATGGCGGCCGCCGTGTTGGGGCGCGGTTGGGTCATCGACCTCGGCAGCGGACCAGGCCAGGTAGGCGCCTACCTCGCTCGCCGGGGTGTGCCTATCGTGAGCCTGGACCTTTCCTTGCAGATGCTCCGACAATCACGGACGCTCGTGCCCGATGGTTCGCCACTTCAAGCGGACATCTGTGACCTACCCCTGCTTGCCGGATCGGTCGCCGGCATCGTGGCGTTCTACTCCCTTGTCCACATCCCGCCGGCCAACATGGACCACAGGCTCGCCGAGTTGCGGAGGGTGCTGAAACCAGGCGGACTTCTGGGCATCACCACCCACGTGACAGCACCGCCCGATCGAGCGGTCTCGTCCCAACCGCACATCGAGAGATCTCTTCATGTGGACGAGATGCTGAACGCGCCTGTCGATCTGGATTTCTTCTTGTACGGAACCGACGGGCTCGGGCACAGGCTCAAACACGCCGGCCTTACGATCCTGCGGGCCGACGAACGGCATCCGTACCCAACCTACGTAGAGGCCCAAACACGTCGGGCGTACGTTCTGGCGCAGAGACCCCGTGAGAAGGAACCTCGCCCCTAGTTTTTCGCCGAGCACCCCCAACGGGATTCGAACCCGTGCTGCCGCCTTGAAAGGGCGGTGTCCTAGGCCGCTAGACGATGGGGGCGAGACAGCTCAGCGTACTGCTGCCCCGCCCCCGCGGTCGGAGGGATCAGGTGCTCTTCCAAGCAACGGAGAAGTTTTCGCCGCTCGACAACACCGAGGGCTGCGCCTCGACTTTTCCGCCGGATGTCGCCATGGTGATCTTGGCTGGCTTGTAGGTGCCGATGTCGACGCCGTCGGCCATTGCGGACGTGAAGTGGACCGTACCGAAGTCGGTCAGGGGGAGTACGCCCACCTCGTCAGACGGGGCCTCGGCGATGACCTCCGCAGAATTCTGCTTCGCCGACCCCGAGGTCTTGTTCTGCGTGTGGGTCCAACCCTGTGTCGTGTCCTTGATGGTGATGGCGAAGCTCGTCCCGCTGGCGGTCACCGACGCGGTGAAGACGTCGCCAGGCTTGACCAGGTTGCTGTAATCAACCGAGCCCGCCGGGTACATCTCGTACCACGCGTAGTACACCGGGCTACCGCCATCACAGTCGACATCGGAACCGGTTTGCTCTACCGAAGGACTGTTTTCCCGATATCCGTCGAGGCCCACCCAGAATGCGGCTGCCGTCGTCTTCGACCCGGTGCAAGTGCCAGTGGGCTGCACCCATGATGCCGAAACGCTGGTGAAGGTGTCGGCTGCCTGCTTCGACGCCGCGAAGCCGGACCAGTTTGTGCTTTCGACACCGTTGCGCAGCATGGACGAGTGAGTGATGACACCTGCCGCCGCCCCCGCGGAGGCGGGCGCCGCGAGCAGCGCAACCGTCGGGGCGAGCGCCGCCACGAACAACCGAGCCCGAAGGCCTTTCTTGACCGACACACAGAACCTCCTGGTAGGGGGCGGTTTCCGCTCATCCGCCCATCTTGCACCGAACGGCGAAACGGTAGCTCATCACCGGTCCTACCGCCGCTATCGGCCATTCATAGGTCCGACTTGAGCTCCCAATGCGTGCCGTCCGGCGTGTCGCGCACCTCCACCCCAAGCGCGACCAGGGCGTCGCGGATCCGATCGCCATCGTCAAATCGACGGCCCTCCCGCGCCACCCTCCGCTCCTCCAACAGGGCGTCCACGAAACCTCCCACCACGTCCCTGGGGTCGCGAGCGCCGGTGCGGGACAACTCACCGAGGCGTACCACCATCCGCCGCAACGCGGCGCGCCCCCGATCCGCGGCGTCGGACTGCGTGGTGTCGCCGGACCAGGCCACCAGGGTGTCGTCCAGTTCCAGAACGGCGCGCACTGCGGCGTCGACATCGAGGGCGCCCACCGCGGCGTCGAACTCGGTTTCCAGCCTCCGGATCTCGGCGTGCAGGGCGGTCGGAGCGGCCTCGGCCGAGGGCGCCGGCGGGGGTGGGAGGGGCACGCCGGCCGCCCTTTTTCCAAAAGCCAGATCGACCAGCGCGCCAAGGGGAAGGGTCTCGCCGCCGGCGACGACCTCCGATCTGCCGGCCCGCCGGACCGTCACCACCCCGTTGCCGACCACCGTGGCCGTGCCCGCGTCGAGGTCGATCAGGCAGCCCGTGTGCTCGTCGACACCGAGGACCCATCCGGTGTCAGGCAGCTGCGCTTCGAGGGCGGCCAGCCGGCGCTCGCCGAGGTAGCAGAAGCGGGTGTCGTGGTTGCCGCCTTCGGCGTTGTCGTAGTGCGGGATGACGGCGACGTCAGGGCCGAGGGCGCCGAGCAGGTCCAGCCCGGCGGCCCACACCGGGTCGGCGCCGACCTTGTAGATCTCGTACACCGGCACCGTGTAGCGGCCCAGTGTGAGGGCGGCCGCGCTGGCGAACACCACGCAACCGCCGTGCGCCAGCTTGTCGGCCAGCAGGTCGGGGACATCGGTCCCGGCCCACTGGCGCAGGGCGTACGTCGGGCTGCCGGGTCCGGCGAAAACCCACCGAGTCGCCGCCAACCGGGCCAGGGCCGCCTCCGTCCGCACCGGGTCGGCGCCCTCGACCCGGCGCAGCTCGACCGCCTCGACCGGCCGGCCGACGCTGGCGGCGAAGTAGTCGACCGCCCGGGCCGAGATGTCGTCGGCGTTGGCCTGGAAACCGTAGGGGGTGTCGAGGAGCACGGCGGGAACCGGGTCGGGGCCGAGCCGCTCGAACAACTGACGGTGGGGCTTGACCATGGTGGGCGCTGTTTCTCCCGAGCCCAGGATGGCGAGCAGCCGGGCCATCAGGAAAAAAGAGCCGGCCCGCTCGCAGCGTCGATCAGCTCGGCCACTACGTCGGGGTGCTGGGCATGCAGGTCGTGGTCGCCGGCGATCCAGCGGGTCAATGATCGGTCGAGGGCCGCGCTCGCCCGGGCCACCTCGTCGCGTTTGCCGGCCATCCAGCGCTGGTTGCCCGCATCCTCCGCTGGTAGCAGGAGGACCGGGACACCGATGAGCGGGTACCGAGCCGAGGGTCGGTGCTCCCATAGGTGGTGGAGGATCGTCATGTGGTGCTCCCGCGAGAGCCACGGCCGAATGGTGCCGTCGGCCAGCATCTCGAAGTTGGCGAGGGTGCCGGCGATCCCGCTCTCCGGCCAGTCCGAGTGGTGGGTGCGGATCAACCGCTCGAAGCCGGCGGCGGGAGTGCCGGTCAGCGGCGGGGGCGCCAGGGCGGCCTCGCAGGTCGGCCAATCCGCAAAACGACTGGCCAACTCGATCGTCCCCCCGTCCACCAGGACCAAGCCCAGGGTGGCCTCGGGGTGTCGGGCAGCCAACTCCAGCACCACGTTTGCGCCCCAGCTCTGGCCGGCGACCCAAGGGCGCCGGTCGCCCTGCCAGCCGAGGTCAGCGAGAACCGCCAACAGGTCGTCGGTCAGGGTGGCGAAGTCGTAGCCGTCGTTTGGCTTGTCCGACCGACCGTGGCCGCGCTGGTCGACTGACGCCACCGGGTGGCCCCTTGTGGCCAGCCGCTCGGCGACCCCGTCCCAGAGGCGGGCGTTGGACGCCAGCCCGTGCACGAGCAGGACGGGCACGCCCGGAGTGTCGAGCGCGCCGGTGAGGACGTGAAGCTGGACATCGGGAGCCACGACGACCCGTCGCACTTCCGCGGGTGGCCCGTGCGAGTCCCCGACCGAGGGCGCCGTCACCCGGATCGGTTGGGGCCAGCCGACGTCGGCGTGATGGCGATGATCAGGCGCTGGTCGCGCACCATGGCCGCTCGGTAGTCGTCCCAGTCAGGGTGCTCACCCTGGATCTGGCGGTACAGGTCGACCAGCGGCTCCATGGCCTCGGGCAGGGAGATCAGCTCGGCGGTGCCGTCGACTTGGACCCACTGGCCGTAGAAGCCGTCGTTGAGTCCGAGCAGGCTGGCGCGGGGGTCCCGGCGGAGGTTGCGGACCTTGTAGGCCGGTTCCCGGGTGGAGATCACCACCCGGTCCTCTGCATCTACCCCGTGGGCGACCGGGGAGAGCTGTGGGTCACCGTTTCGCTTGCGGGTGACGAGGACCGACCGGTGGTTGGTCCGGAGAAACTCGAGCGCGTCCTTTACGTCCATGGCGCCAGTCTGGCCCAAGGTCTCAGGTTCCGACTGCGAGGGCGTCGATGGCCTCGCCCAGCAAGTAGGTGAGCCATTGGTAGAGGGCCTCCTCGGTGCTTGCCGGCGTTCGTCTCTCGTCGTCCTCCTGGACGTCGAGGAAGGTGCCGAGCACCAGGCGGAGACTGTTGAGGGCCCGGCTCCACGCCAGGAGCTCCTCTTCGGACAGATGCTCGGCATCCGCCACTTTGACCAACAGGTCGAACTCCTCGCGGTGGCGGGCCACCAGATCTTCCTGCATCAGGCGCCGGTACTCCTCCTGCTTGTCGGCGTGGGCGGGCTCCGCGTACGCCGGGGGAAAGAGACGCCGGAGGACCGGTTGGTCGGGCTCGTCGAGCAAGGAGCTGAACTGCGGGCCCAGCTGGCGCAGCACCGCCCGGTCGTCGTCGCCGAGATTGAGAAGGTAGCCACCGTGCCGGTCTCGCCGGACGACTCGGCGCGGCAAGAAGGGGCTCAGCTGTCGTGCTCCATGGTCGCCCACAGGCCGTGCTCGTGGAGGCGGAACACGTCAAGCTCGGCCTTCTCCCTCGGGCCGTGCGACACCACCGCCTTTCCCTTGTAGTGGACGTCGAGCATGAGCTGGTGGGCCTTCTCGCCGCTGTAGCCGAACAACTTCTGGAAGACGAAGCTGACGTAGGACATCAGGTTGATCGGATCGTTCCAGACCAGCACTTTCCAAGGTCGGTCGAGGTCGGTCGTCTCGATGACTTCCGGCTCTTTGATCTCGGTGGGGGCGGTGGTCGTCATGAGGTCAGCTGGATGGGGAGAGGGCTGGATCGGTAGTGGGCGCCTTAGCGCTGCCGGCGGTGACCCGGGCTGGGCCGGCCGGGCGGGCTGGGTCGACGGCAGCCTCGGCCGCGGTGCGGATTGTCAGCCCGAGGTAGAACCACAGCGTGGCGATGACGAGAACGCAAGCGCCGGCCACGTGCACCGCCACCAGGCCGACGGGGTCGCCGTTGAAGTACTGGGTGTAGCCGACCGCCGCCTGGGAGACCATCGCCACCAGCACGACCTGGGCCCGGCGAATGACCCGGGGCGGGGCGGCGCTCCTGGCCAGGCCCCACATGCTGATCAGGGTGATCCCGATCAGCACCTCCACGGAGGTTCCGTGCAGCTGGGCCACCGAGTGGAGCGAGAAACCGAACCGGCGGGCGGTCGGACTGCCACCGTGGGGACCGGTCGAGGTGACCACGCTTCCCAACGCGACCGCGACTGCGGTTGCCGCCAACTGGAGGCGGGCCAGATTGAGCTGCGTCCCCCCCACCAGCCGAACCTTCGGGGCCGGCACGCGTTCGTCAGGGATGCCGGCCTGGTGACGCAAGACCACCGCGTCCACCAGGATCACCACGGCCAGAAGGAAGTGGGCCATGACGAAACCCGGCGCCAGCTTGCTCAGGACGGTCAGTCCGCCGAGCACCACCTCGGCGAGGATGCCCGCCACCAGCCCGGCCGCCAGCAGGGTCAGGTCCCGGCGTTTCGGGTCTCGCAAGAGGGCGGCGGCCAAGGCACCCAACGACGCGATGGTCACGAAGGCATTGATCAGCCGGTTGCCGAACTCGACCCAAGCGTGCAGGTGGAGGGGAGCCACCACGCTCGACGCCGTGCACGTCGGCCAGTCGGGGCAGCCCAGGCCGGAGCCCGTCAGCCGGACTGTCGCGCCTGAGACGATCGTCAACGCCAAGGCCCACACCGCGGCGGTGGCGACCAGCCGGAACCTCTCCGGCGACACCCGCCGGGCGCGCCAGTCCTGCCAGGTGACGCGCCAACCCGGGGCCTTCATCGACGCCCATGCTACGACCGAGCTGGCGCCGGTCCCATCCGGCGGTCGCTGACCCGCTTTGTCGGGTTGGCTGTCGCTGCCGTAGTCTCATGGCCCGATGTCAACCGTGGCTTCCCCGGTGGTCCCTCCGGGTGAATTCTCTCTCGGGCGCCGCCTGAACGGTTTCGTCGCGCTCACCAAGCCGCGGATCATCGAGTTGCTCCTGGTCACGACCCTGCCGACCATGATCGTGGCCGCCCGGCGCATGCCTCCTTGGTGGTTGATCGTGGCGACCCTCGTCGGGGGCACGCTCGCCGCAGGTGGTGCCAACGCCATCAACATGGTCGTCGACCGCGACATCGACGCGGTCATGAAGCGCACCAGGGGACGACCGCTCGTCACCGGAGTCGTCTCACCCGCGTCTGCCCTGGTCTTCGCGGTGGCCCTCGAGGTCGTCGCTTTCGGCGAGTTGTGGGTGGCGGTCAACCTCCTGTCAGCGGTGCTGGCCATCAGCGCCATGCTCTTCTACGTCTTCGTGTACACGTTGTGGCTCAAGCGCACGTCCAAACAGAACATCGTCATCGGTGGAGCCGCCGGCGCCGTTCCGGTCCTGGTTGGCTGGGCGGCCGTCCGCGACTCGGTTGGTTGGGCGCCGATCGTCCTGTTCGCCCTCATGTTCGTATGGACTCCGCCCCACTTCTGGGCCCTGGCCATCCGCTACCGGGACGACTACCGGTCGGCCCACGTGCCGATGATGCCGGTCGTCACCACGTTCAAGCGGACCGCGGCCCAGATCCTCGGGTACTCGCTACTGGTGGCAGCCGTGTCGCTCGTGTTCGGCTGGACCGCCGGGATGGGGCCGCTCTACTGGGTCAGTGCCTCGATACTCGGGGCGGTGTTCTGTGCCTTGGCGTTCGAGTTGTGGCGTCGACCAACCGAAGCGGCGGCCATGCGGCTCTTTCACTGGTCCATCACCTACGTGACCCTGCTGTTCGCGGCCATGGCCGTCGACCAGCTGATCTTCCACTAGTCCAGCCGGTTGACGCCGGCCGCGGCCTTACTCCCAGCGAAACGTCCGGGCCGCCACCAGCGGAGCGGCGACGGCCCAGGCGGCCAGGACGACCCACGCCCGAGCAGGGACAGCCCCACCTGTGGTGAGTGCCCCGTGCAGGGCATCGGAGAGAGCGCCGGCGGGGAGCGCTTGGGCGACAGTCCGCAGTCCGCTCGGCAGCTTGCTCAGGGGAAAGATCATCCCGCCGAGCAGCAGCAGCACCAGGTACAGCCCGTTGGCCGCGGCGAGCGTCACCTCGGCCCGCAACCCGCCGGCCATCAACAGGCCCAGTCCGGAGAAGGCGATGGTGGCCAGGAGTATGGCTGGCACCGCCAGGGCTACCGGGCCTCCCGGGTTCCATCCGAGAAGCAGCGCCACCGCGACGATCACCGCGGCCTGCACCAGCTCGATGGCCGCGATGGCGGCGATCTTGGCCGTCAGCAGCTTGGGCCGGCCGAGGGGGGTAGCGCCCAGGCGCTTCAGGACCCCGTACTGCCGCTCGAAGCCGGTGGCTATCCCGAGGCTGACCATGGACGTGGACATGACCGCCAGCGCCAGGATGCCCGGCGACAGGAAATCCACCGGATGGACCACCCCGGCCGGTTTGGGGAGGACGTCGACGAGCGAGAAGAAGACCAGCAGGCCAACCGGAATGGCCACGTTGAGCAGCACCGAATCGCCCCGGCGCACGGTCAGACGCAGTTCGGCGGCCACTTGCCCTCGCAACGCCCTCACGGCCGGGTGTCCGAGCCGCCGGCGCCGTCTCCCGCGGTCAGCCGTAGGAACACATCCTCGAGCCGCTGGCGGCCCGCCCGCAGATCGGCGAGCGGGAGGTCGTGCTCGGCGAGCCAGGCGGTCAACGCCGCCACCGTCGCCGGCAGACCCGGGGCGTCCACCCGGTACTCGCCGGGTCGCAGCTCAACTACAGCCGCCCGCAGCCGGGTGGTGAGCGCGGCGGTATCCAACCCCGGCGGCGCTCCGAAGCGGATCTCGAGCGGGCCGCCGACGCCGGCGCCGCCTCGCCCTGAGGTGGTCAACTCGGCGGGTGTTCCAGCCGCCACCACTCGACCGCAGTCGATGATCACGATCCGGTCGGCCAGCCGTTCGGCCTCTTCGAGCTCGTGGGTCGTGA
>Ga0302326_10007484_pt1 | contig 24272 bp, 21 predicted proteins | sample Palsa_T0_3_FD_202264 | JGI IMG/M metagenome (GOLD analysis project Ga0302326, IMG submission 202264) | Peat permafrost microbial communities from Stordalen Mire near Abisko, Sweden - Palsa_T0_3 | ecosystem: Environmental > Terrestrial > Soil > Palsa > Peat permafrost | place: Sweden: Abisko... | reverse complement strand
GCCATGAGCACCTTGTAAGCTTCCTTGTCGCCGGAAAGGATCGCCCGGCGTATGGAGTCGTCACTCTCTTCCATCCAGCGCATTAGATAAGAAAATGGTATTCCGGTTAGGTTGTGGTCTCGATTTTTCGCTATTCAGGTCGGAGTGGGGGCAGGATGAAGCTTTGAAGGGATAGACGGAGTCATCACCACTCCGGGTCTATCAACAGCTCTTAGGGGCACTGTCTTAGCTTCGCAAAGTGCTTCGGCGTGGGCCCAAGATGCCCTCGGACACTAACGCCGTGCCAACAGCGGCCACGGGTCTGGTGGTTTTCGTGAACTCCGTAATCCCCACCAACTGCGCAAACAGCCGCTCCAACCTATCCGCGAGCGAACCGTCTTCCGTAAGAATTCCCGTATGCGCCGCCGACGTCTGGATGATTGTGCTGCGCGGCGCGATCAGCCACTGGTAGCGTTCTCTCTGCGAGAGCTTGGCCACCGGGCCGGCTGTCTTGTCGCCTGCGCAGATGCGTACCACTGCGTCCGCGTGCTGCTTCACCGTTTCGAGGTCGAGCATCGGCCACAAGGTTCGCAGCCGTGCCTCGTCGACCTGGACCTTGGCTTGGAGCAGACGCTTCTCCAGGCAAAAGACGATGACGCCGAGAGCCAGCAGCTGAGGCATGACTCCACGCGATCCAACCTCCAGTTACCGGACTGAAGGCGTGTCCGCGGGTCTGACCTCATCGGGTGATTGGATGATGTGGCCCGTGCCTGTGCGGACCTCGTTGACGATTCGAACATCTGTAGGATCGCGCGTGGGAGAGATTGCGCCCGCACCGGCAAGCACTTCGCTGTAGGCAATGGCTGCGGATGTGTCGGAGATTGATGGCGCCGGGAAAGGTGCAGGAGCAGCGACTATGTCTTGTGTGAAATAAAACGCAGTTGCCCGCCAATTGTCCTCTGTTGCTTTCGTGCTTCCCTCAAGGGTGTTACCGGCGAAGAAAAGAGAAGCGGGCGGGACGGACTCGATACCGTTGAGAATTAATCGTGGGCTTTGCGTAGTAGATGGACCTGGCTTGAGATAGTTGCCAACGTAGTTGAGTCGATCGAACTCACCATAGCCAGCTGTCTCACCCCAGTCGTAGATCACGTTATTGCGGAAGTCTGCGTCAACAGCACCTTGAAACCGCGGATTGCGACCCAGATTGTGCGCAAAAAGGTTGTGATGCCAGCTCACGCGGTTCCCACCTACGATCGACGCATACCCGTGCTGGTCAATGTTAAGAGCTTCACTCAGGATGCACCACTGCACTGTAATACGATCCGCAAACTTGGTGGTGGAGAGGATTTTATTGGTAGACCAACTCAGAGATAAATGATCGGCAATTGCGTTCGCCGAGCCGTCAGTAAAGTAGAGGGCGTACTCGCCATCACCGCTGCCGTATCGAATGCTCTTGTCATTACGATGCACGCCTTCGTCACCGATGCGAATTCGGAACTGCCGGAGGATGACGTCGTGTGTGCGGACTTCCAACCCGTGACGTCGAAGCGTGATGCCGGGCTCCGGCGCTGATGACGCGTCCACTGTCACGTAGGGCGAGCGGATCTCGATGGGCGACTGTAGCAAAATGGTGCCTCCCACGCGAAACGACACAATGCGCGGGCCTGAACTTTCAAGGGCCGCACGCAGACTGCCTTGACCCGAATCGTTCAAGTTATCTACGTAGACAATCCGTCCGCCTCGCCCACCGTTAGTGTAGGCGCCGTAGCCGTCCGCACCGGTAAAGGCCGGGATCCCGGGGGAAATGGAGAGCGGATAAACCGGATGTCCATACCACGAAGGCGAGGGCAGTACCGGCACCCGTAGAGTATGGCTTACAGGTGCGTTCGCAGCGTACTTGGATATGTTCCGGAGCACGACATCGTGGCCAGAGCTTCCTCCTTTGTAAGTAAGGGTCCAGCGGTAAGCGTGGTCTGCATAGTTAGCGCCAATTTCGGCTCCTTCAGGAAGATCGGTGAAGGTGCCACGGGTCGCGATGCGGCTTGATACAAGCGTGATGTCATCGCGGGGCGGAACTGCACTCAGAGTAACCCGGAGTCGACAGTGACTTGCCGCATCGTGTTCAATGCGCAGCCCGCTGAAGCGTGACGATATGGAAATCGGGGTAACACCGTGGGTGTCGATTTCAAAAGAAAGCGTAGTCTCTCCTGTTCTTCCACTGGGGTCGGCTTCGAGTTGAGCTTCAAGAAACGCGGCTACCTCGCAGTAACTTGGCAGCACGCCCCCGGCCCGAGTAACCGGACCTGGGGCGTGCCATTCCATTGCGCCAGTGCTTGCAAAGTGTACCCATATCCCCGTGGCATGGCGATGGAAAGACGCATCCGCCCGGGCTGTGGACATGCCCGCGCCAACCAGGCACATCCTGCAGTTGTCGTCGATCAATTTGTGTGCACGCCGGTGGTGACATTCAGCGTCCACTCGGTGGGCTCGGGCATCGATACCGAAGTACCGTTGATGGTCAGGGGAAGCCAGAGATAACCGGAAGCGGCCACATCGTTGGGATTCCAACGGTCACCAATGTAAATGTAGGTGGTCGCTTCGGAACCCTGGACCCCCGCTATCCAGGCGTCTTGCGAATCGTAAGTATCGCTGCCCGGAGTGGCGAAGTCCGCAGGGGTGCTCCATGGCCCTGAGGGGGAGGTTGCTGTCAAATATTCATTGTCGTTCGGCGTGAATCCGGTCAGATGTGAGCAGAAGACATAGTAATACTTGCCAACGTGCATCATCGACGGAGCTTCCCGGTTGGGAAGAGTGGCCACCACGCTGACGGCGGATAGATAGTTCGAGGACAGTTGCTCGATTCGCAACGAATAGTCGTCGTCGTCGGTGGTCAGCAGGTATGCGTTTCCATTCGAATCCTGATAGGCGCCGATGTCGAAGCTGGGGTAACCCATCGGCTCCGAAGAACCCAGGTAGGTGTAGGTTCCGCAGGGGGAAGAGCTGGTGGCTACGCCTGCATGGTTCACGGTGTAACCGCCGTTAGAGACGTGCAACCACATCACCCACGTTTTTGTTGCAGCGTTGTAGAGAACCTTGGGCCGTTGCACCAGATTGCCATAGGCCAGGTCGCCGGAGCCCTGCGGAGGCAGAATATCGCCGACGTATGTCCAGCTGCTCAAATTCTTGGAAGAGTAACAGTTGATGCCGGAAAAGCTGGCCGACGTCGCATAGGCTTGATCGGCCTCGCCAATCCAATACCACGTGTCGTTGGTCCAGACAATGCTGCCGGCGTGCACCGACATCTGCTGTCCAGCGGTGTCGTACCAGACGTACGACGGCGAACTGGAGAAGGTTGCTTGAGCGTTCGCGGCCAATGAACCGGCCAGGATGGTCAGAGCCGCCAGCGGGAGAAAGCCGGCCCAGAGATGGGTGAGCGTCCGGCGAACCGGGAAGCAGATATTTTGCATGGAAGCGTCCTCTTGGGTGTAGATTTGGCTAAAATTGTTCGCAGCAATTTGGGAAGGTGGACTATCGTTTCGCTGGGCAAGTTACTTCCAAGCCGTGAGAAAACTAAAGTCACGCTGCCAGGGATGTAAAGGTTAAATCTGAACATTCGTGTACAGGCGCGTCATGCGAACAGTTACACGCCTGTACACGAATGAAATTTCAGGGGATAGCCGTTCTGCGCCAGGCGACAGAGTTTGTGGCGGCATGTTGAGGAACGCTGACACGCGGCCGGCGGAGTAGTGGGTTGGAGTCAATGCCGGCTGCAATCCACGTTTGCGACTCTGAAGGAAAAAGGGCCTGATCGCGTCGCCGGTCGCTTCGGATCCGACGCTCTTAAAACGCTGGCGCATTCCACCATCGGGAGCCGGTCTCCGCGCCGATGCTTACGCCGTCTTTGAGACGGTCGAGAAGGATCATGTGCCGCTGCTTAAAGGCGTTTGTGCTACCATCCGCAACTAAGCGCGCTTAGGAGGTGCTATGTTCCGCTTCCCACTCACCCGGAAACCAAACACTTCTCGGGAACCGTTCAGCGTAGAGACGCTGGCGAAAGCTTCGCGGCTGCGCGGCGCCCATGTCACCCAGGGCATTTGTCCTTACTGTGCTGTCGGCTGCGGACAGCTCATCTTCAGCAAGGGCGGCGAACTCATCGACATTGAGGGCGATCCTGATAGTCCCATCAGCACCGGCCACCTATGCCCCAAAGGGGCCAACGCCTACCAGCTCGCCGTCAATTCGCATCGCGTCCTTCATGTCCTCTACCGCGCTCCCTACTCCGATCAATGGGAGACGCGGACGATGGAGTGGGCGCTGGACCAGATTGCCCAGCGGGTCAAGACGACCCGCGACGCCGATTTCACAACTCGCGACGAGCAAGGCCGTTTGCTCAACTCGGTGCGCAGCATCGGTTCGTTAGGCGGGGCAACGATTGACAACGAGGAGAACTACCTCATCAAGAAGCTGCTCGGCGGCGGGTTGGGAGTGGTGTCGATCGAGAACCAGGCGCGAATATGACACAGCGCCTCGGTGCCCGGTCTGGGCGCCTCGTTCGGCCGCGGCGCGGCCACAAATTATCAGCAGGACATGGCCAATAGCGATTGCATCCTGTTTATGGGATCGAACATGGCGGAGGCTCAACCTGTCGGCTTCCGCTGGCCCATGGAGGCCAAGCTGAAAGGCGCGACCCTGATCCATGTCGATCCGCGCTTCACCCGCATGTCGGCGGTGTGCGATCTTTACGTGGGCATCCGCTCCGGCAGCGACATTGCCTTCCTCGGCGGCCTGGTGCATTACGTCTTAACCAACGACCGTTGGTTTCATGAATACGTCCTGGCCTACACCAATGCTTCGACCATCATCGACGAAGGTTTCCGGGATACCGAAGATCTGGCAGGGATGTTTAGCGGCTTCGACCAGCAGCACGACTCCTATGATTCCAAGCAGGGCCATTGGGGCTATGACCAGTCCAGGCCCGGCCACGCGGAGCAGGACGGTTCGACGCCTATGCCTGAGTCCGCGAAAGACCCGCTTGGCGGTCATGGCCACTCCAAGGATGGCAGCGGCGAACCATATACCTCGCCGTACCAGGACATCACAAACGCACCGCGCGACCCGACCTTGCAGCATCCGCGCTGCGTTATGCAGATTCTGCGCCGGCACTTCGCCCGTTACACCCCAGAGGTCGTTTCCCAGGTGTGCGGCTGCAAGCCGGAAGAGTTTTTGCGGGTTGCGGAATTGCTCTGCACCAACTCCGGACGCGAGCGGACCACTTGCATTGCCTACGCACTGGGCTGGACGCAACACACCACCGGGGTGCAGATCATACGCACTGCCGGCATCTTGCAATTGTTGCTCGGCAACATGGGCCGGCCCGGCGGCGGCATTATGGCCCTGCGCGGCCACTCTACTATCCAGGGCGCGACCGACATCTCGACTTTGTACGACTCACTGCCCGGCTACCTGCCGCAACCCGCTGCACACGACCCCGCGCACGAGGATCTGAGTTGGTATATCGAGTATGGAAGGATGCCCACCGGCTACTGGGCGAACTTTAGCAAATTCATGGTTAGCCTGCTCAAGGCGTGGTACGGCGACGCAGCAACGCCGGACAACGACTTCGGGTTCTCCTGGGTGCCGCGCGTGGACGGCGACTACTCGCAACTGGCCTACTTCGATCGCATGTCAAAGGGTGGGGTGAAGGGCTACTTCCTGGCTGGTCAGAACCCCGCCGGCGGCGGACCCAACGCCAATGTGCACCGTGCCGGGCTGCGCAACCTCGAGTGGCTGGTGGTTCTCGACTGGTTCGAGACGGAAAGCGCCACCTTCTGGAAGAACGACCGCAATGCGCCGCCGCCCTCCGAGATCGGGACCGAGGTCTTCTTCATCCCCGCGGCCGCCGCTCAGGAGAAGGAGGGCAGCTTAACCCAGACGCAGCGGCTCATCCAATGGCACAAGAAAGCCATCGATCCGTCCGGCGATTCCCGTTCCGACGCCTGGTTTTTCTACAACCTGGGTAAGCGCCTCAAGCAGCTCTACGCCGGCTCCACCGATCCTAGGGATCAGGGGCTGCTGAACCTCACCTGGGACTACGACTTCGACCAGCAGCCGCGTCTGCCCGATGGAACGCTCAGCCGTATTGAAGGGGAACCGGACCTGGAGAAGGTCCTCATGGAGATAAACGGTCACCGGCTGGATGAAACCGACCCGCGCACCGGGGGGCCTCGTCTGGTCAGCGGCTACTCGGAGTTGAAGGACGATGGCACGACGGCCTGCGGCTGCTGGGTCTACAGCGGCGTCTTCCCCGAGCCGGGTCGCAACCGTGCCGACGAACGCAAGATCACGGATAACCCAATCCAACCGGAATGGGGCTTCGCTTGGCCAAACAATGTGCGCGTCCTGTACAACCGGGCCTCGGCCGACCCCCAAGGGCGGCCCTGGTCGGAGCGTAAGAAATTGGTCTGGTGGGACGCAGAGAAGCGGAACTGGGTCGGACTCGACAAACCGGACTTCGAGCTGAACAAGCCCCCCGATTACCAACCGGCCCCAGGCGCGACGGGCATGGACGCCATCGCCGGCACACACCCCTTCATCACCAAGGCCGACGGACTGGGCTGGCTGTACTCCCCCGGCATCAAGGACGGGCCTCTTCCCACGCATTACGAGCCGGTCGAGTCGCCGTTTGGCAACCTGCTCTATCCCAAACACAGTACCAACCCGACGGTACGCTTTTTCGCAGGACCGCTGAACCACATCGCGCACATGCCGACAGCCGAGTATCCCGTGGTGGCCACGACGTTCCGTCTCACCGAACATTACCTGAGTGGGCCGATGAGCCGCTTCAATAGCTGGCTTAACGAATTGCAACCGGAGATGTTCGCCGAGCTGAGCTACGAGCTGGCCGCTGAGCGCGCTATTGTTCACGGCGGCTGGATGACGATTCACACGCCGCGCGGTCGAATCGAAGCCCGTGCGATGGTGACCCGGCGGCTGCGGCCCTTTTTCGTCGAGGGGCGCGTGGTCCACCAGATCGGCCTTCCATTTCACTGGGCTTTCGCCGGGGAGGTCGTGGGCGGCAACGCCAACGACCTGACCGCGCTCGTGGCCGACCCGAACGTGAGCATGCACGAAAGCAAGGCGTTCACCTGCCAAGTCCAAGCCGGGCGGCTCGAAGGTCAGGCTCTGCACCCGACGGTGCCCACAGCGCACTGGCCGACCCTCGATCCCATCCCGGACACGCCGGCCAGTGCCCAACCAGAAGGGAGAATCGGACATGGCAAGTAGAGAACATGAACTGTCCGCCTTGCCCCAGACCAGCGATCCGCCGCGCGGCTGGCTGTCAGACCAACTGGGACGCCTGATCGATCCGTTCCTGCATGGTGAAGCGCACGGCTGGCTGCCGGAGCTGCTGGGACGGCTGATCTATCCGTTCCTGCGTGGGGAAGCGCCCAAGCCCCAAACGCCCACTGGCTTTTACACCGACACCACCGTGTGCATCGGCTGCAAGGCCTGCGAGGTGGCGTGCAAGCAGTGGAACCAACTACCCTCGGATGGCTTTAACTGGACCGGCAATAGCTATGACAATACGACTGAGTTGTCGGCGACGACCTGGCGCCATGTGAAATTCATTGAGCAATTCTCCCTCGAATCGTCCAGCAATCTTGCTTCCCCGGGCGTGGTTGCCAACGATACGGTGTCCGACGAGTCGCCTCTTAACCGCTGGCTTATGATGAGCGACCATTGCAAGCATTGTCTGGCGGCCCCTTGCCATCAGGCTTGCCCGACCGGCGCCATTATTCAAAATGAGTTTGAGAACGTTTATATTCAGGCTGACATCTGCAACGGTTGCTCGTGCTGCATAGCGGCCTGCCCATTCGGCGTCATCACGCGCAGCGACATGGGCGGTCATTCGCACAAATGCACGCTCTGCTATGACCGCCAGCGCGACGGTCTGGAGCCGGCCTGCGCCAAGGCATGTCCAACCAAGTCCATCCACTTCGGCCCGGTCGACGAGCTTCGCGAACAGGCCCGCAAACGGGTGGAGCAACTTCACCAGCGCGGTGTCCCGCAGGCGTACCTTTATGGCGACGTCCCGAGTGAGACCTATTCCGAAATGCATTCTTTTTATCTGCTGGTCGATCGCCCTTCCGTTTATGGCCTGCCGGATGCTCCATTCAATCCGTGGCTGCACATGATGGGAGATTACGTTCGTTCCGTCGCGGGCGGCCTGGCCGCTATCGCCGTCCTGCTGGTGGTGGTGTTTCTTTTGAAGCCCTGAATGCACGCAGACTCCAGACCGCAGCACGCTCTCACCAAACCTCCCTTGCCCGAACAAGGGAGCCAGAGCGGCTATGAAAACATGACGGTGACCAAGGTGCCGGGGTGGCACGGCATCATCGCCTGGGACGCTTTGCTGAACGGCATGGCGACCGGGCTGTTCCTGGCCGCCGCGGTCAGCGAGCTGGCGGCGCCGGCGACCTTCATGCGCGTGGCGAAAATGGCTTACCCGGTCGCTCTGGTGCTGTTGCTGGTTGACCTCGGATTGCTGGTGTTGGATCTGGGCGATCCGTTGCGTTTCCATCACATGCTCAGGGTTTTCAAGCCCAGCTCGCCCATGTCGTTGGGGACGTGGTGTCTGACGATCTTTTCGCTCCCGCTGACCGCGGCGGCGGCGCTCAGCGTGTTGGCCGAACTGGGGTGGGACTTGGAGTGGGCTCGCCTACTCGCGGTGGTCGTGGGACTGCTGCCTGGCTTCGGCTCTGCGGCCTACAAGGGCGTCTTGCTCAGCACGAACGCGCAACCAGGTTGGAAAGACGCGCGATGGTTGGGAGGTTATCTCACTAATTCGGCACTCCTGATGGGCTGCGCCGAGCTGCTTGTCCTGTCCGCCCTGATGGCTCAAACGCAGGCCACCGCCATCCTCCGCACCGCCTTTATCGTCCTGCTCCTGCTCAATGTGATTCCCCTGGGGTTGTTGTTTGCGAACCTTCGTCCGGCCCATGCGCTGCTCTATACCCGAGAGCAACAATGGAGCGTTGGCGCGCTCATCGCTGCCGGGGCGCTGATCCCTTTGGGCCTGATGCTTCTCAAGGGCGATCTGCTGTTCATATTGGTCGCCGTGATGGTTCTTTTAGCGGAGAGTTGGGCCATCCGTTTTGTTTACGTCAAGATACCTCACACTTCGCCATTGGAAGTCCGAAGCGGGGAATAGTCCAGGGAGACCGCGAATCGTCTTGGGAAGTAAGTGACCAGCAAGCTGTGAAGAAATCGCCGGCAGCATCAACACAGGAACTGTTGAGGACCAAGCGTCTAATCTCCAGATATCGGCGGCGGCTTCGCTCGCATCGGGGAAATTCCGTCCGGCCCGGTAAGTTTCGGTGACCGGAAAACCTCCCCACTATCAGCCAGCGGAGAACCTATTCTGCTGGTGAAGGGGAATCCCGTTGACTTCACCTATCATGGATCCGACCACCTCCCAGATGGATCGCGCACTGTGGTCCTCATCGATCAAATGCTCCACGTCAATGGTATGCAAAACCAGTTGGGAACGGCTAATCGCCCGCCAAAGCCCACATCTCGCGAAAAACGAACGAGATGCCCCGGATTTCCAATACGCAGCACTGGAAGGACCGCGTCTGCGCCTTTCTTTAAGGAAAGACGCATGAAGTTCAGGGAACCCACGAAACTCCACAGGAAATCGGGATGTGGGGCACCCGACGATCGCGCTCAGGTCGCATCCCAGCGTTGCCCTATCTCCCACCGGCCGCACACACATTACACCCGGCCACGGGCTCAAAGGGGAAATCAATTGACACAAGCCCCGGCTGTTCCTACCCTTCAGAGCATGGAAGTTCAATTTTCACCGGAAATTCAGGCACGGCTTGACCGGCTCGCAAACGAAACCGGCCGCGCAAAAGACCAGTTCGTGCAGGACGCCATGCTCGGCTATCCGGACGAGCTTGAGCAAACACGGAAAATGCTCGACAGCCGCTACGACGACATCAAGAGCGGCAGGGTGCAACCCATCGACGGCGAAGAGGCGTTTGCCCGCCTGCGGGAGAAAAGCGAAGCACGGCGCAACAGCCGCGCATGAGCGGCTATATTCTGCATCCTGAGGCGTATACCGACATTGACGGCCTTTGGGAATTCATCGCGAAAGAAGTAAGGATTGCTGGTCGACGTTTTCGGAACTTCTTAGCTTCGCGAGCCGTATATCAGATCAGAGAAACCCCCAGGGTTGAAAACACGAATTTTATCTGCGGTTCTTGCATTATGTGTTTGCTCCGGTCCACGCTTCGTGGTTTCACAAACTTCCTCATTCGGATTCCTGCAAAAACCCGGACCATATCCGGTAGGGTTGAAGGTCGTCGATCAGTACGATCGCTCACGCACATATCCCGCTTCCTCCAAGGAGCCGCCAAGGCCCTCTGTGGGCGAAAACGCCCGTCCGTTGCAGACACTGATCTGGTATCCATCGCAAAAGGGGGCAGGCGAGCCGATGACGGTTGGCGACTATACCAAACTGGCGGACACGGATATCCATTTCAACGCGCCAGATGAGAAAGAGAATCGGTGGCGTTCGCTGCTAAAAACGTCGTTCGATATCCCGCTATGGGCAGTGCGGGAGGCGAAGCCGGCAAAAGGGCATTATCCCATTCTTATCTACGCTCCCAGCGAATCCTCTGTGTCTTGGGAGAACGCTGATCTGTGCGAGTATCTTGCCAGCCATGGCTACGTCGTTCTTGCAAGCCCGTCTATAGGGGTCGCGGGCGATATGACGGATGATCTGGACGGGATCAATGCACAGGCTCGCGACATCTCTTTTCTCATCACGTATGCCAGGTCGCTTCCCGACACGGATTTATCTGAGGTTGCCGTGGTGAGCTGGAGCTGGGGAGGAATCTCGAGTCTGTTTGCCTCAGCACGAGACCCTCGCATCGATGCCCTGGTGGAGATGGACGGCAGCATGCGCTATTACCCCGGCCTGGTGAAAAGAGCCGGGGACGTTCATCCAGAGCGAATGACCATACCGCTTCTTTGCTTTACTCGAAATTTGAGTCTTGAAGATCTGGAAAATGACGACGTTCCTCACGCAGACAAGGATGGTCCAAATGTCCTCAACGCCTGGGTACATGGTGATCTCCTCAACGTGAATATGCTGGGAATGGCACACCCGGAGTTCAGTTCCATGTTCCAACGCAGGGAGAGTGGGCAGCGCTTTGCGGAGAATCAGGTAGCCGACTACGGACGGGAGGACGCCAACACGAGTTATGCCTGGGTTGCGCGCTATACTCTGAACTTTCTGGATGCCTACCTGAAACACGACGCTTCTGCAAAGGCCTCTTTGGAAAAGACCCCAGCTGAAAATGGCGTTCCGAAGCACTTCATGGGCATCAAGTTTAGTCCTGCGCAGAAACCATCTGATGCGAACAGTATGTAGTCTCTCGTTTACGACGTAGTATCGTCGGCCTTCCCGAAGCGCATCGAGGTCTTTGAGAGAGAAGCCTGAATCGGTACCGCGAATCGGCTAGGCTGAGGAAGACGCGGCTAGGGCTCGACTGGCCGGTAACGGGCCAATGCACTCATCAGCGAACCGGGCGCCGATTTGCCGAGCCTTACGATCGCAGAAAGGCTGCAGCTGGCCCTAGCGTACATAAATTTCCGTTTCTTGAGGTGTCCCCCCATTCGCCGCGAGTAAAGGAACCGGACAAAATCAACCGGGTGGTTTCGTATCGTATCCGTAATAGATGCCCTGGGACACTAATGCCGTGCCAACAGCGGCCACGGGTCTGGTGGTTTCGTGAACTCCGTAATCCCCACCAACTGCGCAAACAGCCCCTCCAACCTATCCGCGAGCGAATCGTCTTCCGTAAGAATTCCCGTATGCGCCGCGGACGTCTGGATGATTGTGCTGCGCGGCGCGATCAGCCACTGGAAGCGTTCTCTCTGCGAGAGCTTGGCCACCGGGCCGGCTGTCTCGTCGCCCGAGCAGATGCGTACCACCGCGTCCGCGTGCTGCTTCACCGTTTCGAGGTCGAGCATCGGCCACAAGGTTCGCAGCCGTGCCTCGTCGACCTGGACCTTGGCTTCGAGCAGACGCTTCTCCAGGCAAAAGACGATGACGCCGATAGCTGGTCGGCTTTTGGGGCACGATGTTGTTGGCTTAGAGGGCTGGAAGTCGATTAAGAATGGCAAACTACTGAACCTGATTGAGGCCGCTGGCTTTGAGGCGTTCATCACCAACGACAAGCGAATGGAAAAGGAGCAGGCGCTTCCTCATCGGCCCTTCGCCACGTTGATACTTTCCGTACCTAACTGGAACATCATCCGCGATAGGGTGGCAGACATACAGGCTGCACTCGACGTATGCGAGCCCGGATCGGTCACGAAGGTGGACTGCGGATCGTTCGTGCCGCGCCGGATGAGGAAGCCACCCTCGCCGTAGAAGGCTGTCCATTATCATGGCGCCTCGGTCAGCACTTCGGACCATTCCTTCGGCAAATCGCGAGGTTCGTGTTCTTTGTCCAGATGCTCACGCGCCCCCGCCTGGAACACTGTGGACCACTTTTTGGTGACCCTGGAGCCGACCCCCTGGTTGATCGGGTGCCCATCCTTCGCGTTCTTTGCGAAGGGTGGGATAAGCAGAATCTGCGGGGTAAGGGTCTCGGGTGTAGAGCCGTAGTATCCCACCCTTCGCAAAGAACGCGAAGGATGGGGCACCCGATCATTTGTGGTTGGGGAAAGGGAAAAAGGCGTGGCTACTACAACTCCCGCCTGCCCTCCATGGCTCGCGTCATCGTGACTTCGTCCGCATATTCTATGTCGCTGCCGGCGGGCACTCCGGTGGCAATGCGGGTTACGCGGACGGTCGCCGAGCGCAGCAGATCCGCCAGGTAAACGGCCGTCGCTTCGCCTTCCACCGTAGGATTGGTGGCCAGAATCACTTCTTCCACTTCGCCCTGGGCGACCCGGGCTAACAGGCTGCCGGTTCGCAGGTGCTCGGGACCGATCCCGTGCAGGGGCGATAAGGTGCCATGCAAGACGTGATAGACACCGTGGTAGCTGCGGGTCTTTTCAATCACTGCGATGTTGCCGGGTTCTTCCACCACACAGACGACTCTCTGGCTGCGAGTCGGGCTGGCGCAGTAAATGCACGGGTCTACATCGGTAATGTTGTTGCAGGTGGAGCAGAGCAACAGCCTTGCCTTGAGTTCGCGCACTGCGTCGGCCAGCGCTCCGGCGTCTTCCGTGCTCGCGCGGAGGATGTGGAAAGCGAGCCGCTGCGCGCTCTTGGCGCCAATCCCGGGGAGTTTGCGCAGCTCTTCGATCAGCCGCGCCATCGGTTCTGCAAATTGAGACACTAGAGCAGTCCAGGAGGAAGATTCAGGCCGCCCAGCATCCCGCTCAGATTGGACTTCATCGCTTCATCTGCGCGCCGTCCTGCTTCGTTGAAGGCGGCGGTCACCAGGTCTTCCAGCATTTCCACGTCGCCCGGGGTGGAGCTCATCACCGCCGACGGATCGATCTTCAGCTGCAAAACCTGCTTCTGCCCGTTCATCTTTACAGTTACGGCGCCTCCGCCAGAGGAAGCTTCCACCACCGTCTGGCTCAGCTTTTCCTGCATCTGGTCCTGCATGTGGCGCGCTTGTTCCAGCATTTCCTGCATTTTTAAAGGATTCACAGCCTGCTCCTCTTAACCTTTGCCTTTGTCGCGCAGATCGAGCACGCTGCGCACTTCGGCGTGGAATAGCTCCTGCGTATGGCGCACCAACGGGTTGCCTAAGGCGACGGCTTCGATGCTATCGCGGGAAAATACTCGCGGACTCGCGCTTGCCGGTTCTCCCGCGTCACCCGGAAATACCGTCATCTTTTGCGTTGCGCCCGCGGACCGCAATGCCTCGCGCACGATCTTCCATGCCTCGCCATTCATGGTCAGACCCAGCATGGTTTTCTTAACCCCAACCTCCACCTGGATCGCACCCTCCTCGTCCAGTTTCCAGCGACCGGCGCTCAATAGGGAAGCGGCCGTGTTGTGTCCCTGCTCATCGAGCGCTGCGGCCACCAGGTCGCGCAGCTGGTCAAGGTCCGGGGCACCGGCAGCCGGTGCTCGCTCCGGCTCGGGCAGGACTGGGGCGGGCAATGGTTCAGGCTGAACCGCAACCGCGAGCGGGTCGGGCCGGACTGTCACCGGGACTGGCTCCACGACGTCCTCTTGCTTACGCTGCTGGTCCAGCTCGAAGGGCGAAGGCGCGATTGGTTTTGCTTTGGCAGGCTCCGCACGCGGGACCACTGGCGTAGAGGTGGGCCCTAAAGCCGCGGGTTTGGGAATCGCCGGACGCAAGGCACCTGGCAACCCGCTAAGAATTTCCTCCAGCGGCAAGAGGCGCTGCAGGTGGAGCAGCTTCATCAGGCCCAGCTCCAGGTGCAACCGCGGCTCCTGACGGTAATTCAGCTCGTCAAACGTGCGCAGCATCACCTGCAGGAAGCGAGTGAGATCCTCTTCGCCAAAAAGGGCGGCCGAGCGCACGGCCCGGGCACGCTCATCGCCTGAGATCTGCAGCAGCTCCGTCCTCTCTCCACCCAGTTTGGCCATCAGGCAGTTGCGCAGATAGCGCACCAATTGGCGCGCCATTTGCGAGGGGCTGTTACCGCTGTTGAGCAGGCGGTTGAGCTCCTCCATCACCGCCGCGCTTTGCCCCTCCCCAATGAATTCCAGGATGCGTTCAAAGACGGCGTCGGGCACGGTCCCCATCAGCTCGCGGATTTCTTCGCCGTCGAGCTTGGCCTTGCCTTCTACCAGGGGTGCACTGGCGATGGCCTGGTCCATGATGGAGAGCGCATCGCGCATGGAGCCATCCCCGGCTTCGGCCAACAGCGCTAAGGCCTGCGGATCCGCCAGGATACCTTCCTGCAGCGCAATCTGCGTCAGTTGCGTCACGATGTCGTCGAACTTGACCGCGTGGAAGCTGAAGTGCTGGCACCTGGAGCGTATGGTCTGCGGGATGTCCTCTGCTTGCGTGGTCGCCATCATGAAGACGACGTGCTCGGGTGGTTCTTCCAGGGTCTTCAGCAGCGCGTTAAACGCGGCATCGGTGATCTGATGGGCTTCGTCGAGAAGGTAAATCTTGTAGCGGTCACGGGCCGGGGCGTAGCGCGCGGCGTCGCGCAATTCACGGATTTCGTCGATGCCGCGGTTGGTGGCGGCGTCGATTTCCACTACGTCGAGGGAATTGCCGGCGCGGATCTCTTTGCAGGAATCGCAAACTGCGCAGGGTTCAAAGGAGGGCCGCTCCGGGCTGCCGATTTTGTTACGGCAATTGAGCGCCATGGCCAGGATCCTGGCGATGGTGGTTTTGCCGATGCCGCGGTGTCCGCTGAAGATATACCCGTGAGCGACTCGTTCCTGTTCGAGAGCGTTGCCCAGGGTGCGAGTCACGTGATCCTGGCCGGCGACGTCGGAGAAGCGTTGAGGGCGGTACTTGCGGGCTAGAACCTGGTATGCCATAGGGAGAAATTCGGAGGGGCTACACGCTCCCTGAACCTTGATTGTAGCCGCTATTTGCGGCGGGCTGGAGCGGGCTTTGTAGCGGCCTTCTTGAGAGCTTTTCGTGCCTCGGCTTTCTCCTTGCGCGCGACCTCTTCGGGAGAGTACATGGTCCGTCGGCAAATGGCGGCGCCACAGTAGCAGGTAGCGTCTTCTTCGTCGCCGTCGTAGAGGTTGTAATCGTAGGTCAGCTCCTCGCCCGCCTTGATGGGTCGAATGGACATAACCCAGACTCGCCCTCTCACCTCTTCGGTCTCGCAGTTGGGGTCGCAGGAGTGATTGATGTACATGGCCATGCCGTGGCCGCTGATCACGGTGGAACCATCACCGATGCCGAAAAGGTAGGTGATTTTTGAATCCTTAAAGTGGACGTCGGCCTTGCGCTTGGTGATTCGCGGTCCGGTATATTCCACCACCTTGACGCCCTTGTGGATGGGCGAAGTTGTGTAGCAGCCGGCGGCATGGATGGAAGAGGAGCGGATGATCAGACCCATGGTCAATTTCTAACAAGGTTTTTCCTCGGCGGGGAGCAAATTAGGAAACAAACCTCCGGTGCTTGAGTTCCCATACAGGATGCACCGGCCAAAGAGGCTGCGAAAAAGCTGCCTAGAGTCCCGAAGGGACGAATTTATGCTTTTTCCTGGCGGCGGCTGGATCAGTTGCGGGCCCCGGGATAATAGACCATGACATATAGGTGATTGGCCACCAGGTTTGTACCCTGGAATCCGTTGCCGAAAGAGAAGTTCCAGGCGAAGCCGTCAGCCGGCCCGTTGGGCAGGCAAGGCGAGGAAGGCGATGGTCCCGCGCACGCCCAGTAGAGATAAGGCTGCACATGGTCAAAGGGACCGACGCGGGCCTCTGACGGCCCGATGACAGAGTCACCAGGATGAAAACCGAGTTGTCGATAGAGCGATCCCATGGCGCTCGCGGTACAGCCAAAGCCGGTCGTGCCTTGCATGCTGCAGGATGGATCAGGTGGCCCGGTCTCGGGCAAATCCCAGCCTGCGTGACCGAGATACCCTCCATCGGCTTGATTCATGGCCTCTACCCAGCGGACTGCCGTCTCGTGATCCATCGCACCGTCGCGGTTGATCCCGGCGACGCCAAAGGTTTGTCGTGCGGGCAGGTTGGCGTCGGCGAGCCAAGTGACCTGGGCGATGGGGTCGTATACGGTCGCTCCCCCTGGGTCGGCCTGCAAATGGCTGCCCGACACCGGAGGGGTGGCCGGCAACTTGCCTTTGATCATGGGCAACGCGTAGAGAAAGTTTCGGAAGACGTTGGCTCCCTGAAAGCCGGTGCTGAAGGAGAAAGTCACAAAGCCCTGCTTGGGATCCGCCGCGGGAGACTTTGACCAATAGAGGTAGGGTTGGAAGTTCTCGAAGGGGCCGACTCGATTGGGCGAAGGTGGGACGGCCGAATCGGGCTCCCGCAGGCCGAGCGAAGCGTAGTACAAGGAGCCCAGGGCACTGCCTGAACAGTGGAAGCCAAACGGCTCGCCGTGACGTCCGGTGAGCGAGCAGGTTCTATCCACGCCGGGCGCCGTGGGCAGTTGCCAGGTATTGTGCCCGAGATAGCCGACGCCGTTATTCGACGCATTCATCGCCGCGACCCAGCGAAGCGCAGTGGCGTAGTTCATCGAACCGGACTTATTGATGTTGGGGATACCAAAGGTTTGCTGCGCGGCGAGGTTGGCATCGGCCAGCCAGGTAACTGCCAGGCGGGCATCATATATAGTAAAGCCCCCGTCCCCAGGGACCAGGCTGCCTGCTGCCGGCAATGGGGCGCTGGGCGATTGCTTTTCCCTACAGGCGGCCGCCAGGTCCGGTGCTACTTGCGGCATGGGCCGGGAGAGCCCTCTCGGCGGCTTCTGGCCAAAGACAATGGGATGGAAGCAATCGAGGACAAGCCGGTCTCCTATGGGACCGCCCTGGACGAAGCCGGCGTTCTTGCAGGCGGTTCTTATCTGCTCACAAGGGGGCTGAGCGCATAGATGTGTGCACCCTACTCCACAGATTGCGGCGAACAGAATGCCGTGCGAAAGCAAACCGGACATCGGGCGCCTCCGGGTGGAGTGTACTGGGACGGCGGATCTTCCGCCCACATCTTTCAGGCAAGATTTGCGATAAAGCCCCTCACCAACGAACCCCTGGGCCCAGGAGGTTCATGTTGAGTTCCAGAGCTGTAAGCACCAGGGCCTAGTGCGAAACCCTGGTGGCGTCGCTATGGATATTCGCCGGGACCGCCAGAGTTGAGTTGGGCGGGGTAAGGCTAGTGACGATGGTGTTCAACTTGCGCCCATCATCGGAGATGACGAAAAACAGTTTGATGACTGCACCGCTGGTGCCACCGGGGGGTGTGGGGAAGTCAATTTCAGCTTCACCGGTACAGTTTTCGTGCACGGTGTAAGTGCCGGTCTCGTCGGTGTGGAAGCCATTGGCGTCGGTGGGACCTGCTGTCGGGATGCCGTTCGCCAGGACGTAGTCCCACTGCGCGAGCGTATGACTGCCGTCGAAATGCGTCAGGGCAATTCCGTCACGATAGACCAGGCCGGCCGGGGTGAAGAGCTCTCCTGAAACGCGAAAGGCATAATATCCTTCTATTGTTGCGCCTGAGCAGTCTCGATGGGTTTCGGCTGAGCACGCGAGGCCGCCGCCTGCGGTGGCCAGTAAAGCTAGTAAGCTGACTAGTTTCTTCATAAGATCCCTCCTGATTTCGCGCCCGGTACGGTGCGATGCAAGAATCTAAGCCGAGTAGACTGGATTGCGGCAATAGAGGATCCCTTAAGATCTCCTTTTGAATTTCTTTCGCGGAGTATCAAACTGATTCTGCATGATGAGTGCCCCTGAGACCGGGGCACTTTCCCAGGTGAACCCGGATGGAGAGCACGCGCTACAGCTTCGATGAGTTCGAGTTGGATGGCGCGACGTTTGAGCTTTTGCGTTCGGGCGAGCGACTACGCCTGGAGCGCCTTCCCATGGAGTTGCTGCTGCTGCTCGCATCCCGCCACGGAGAACTGGTCAGCCGGGAAGAGATCGCCGCGAAACTATGGGGCGGCGAGATCTTTATCGATACGAACACCGCGATCAATGTCGCGGTGCGGAAGATTCGACAGGTGCTGGACGACAGTGTGGAAAGCCCACGGTACATCCTTACGGTTCCGGCGAAGGGTTACCGCTTCATTGGAAATTCGGTTGCTGGGAATACAGAGAGCGACGGGCGGGAGCAGACCGACGATCCGTACCCTCAGCCGGCCGCGGGGGAACAAGCTACCCCCGCCGTCGACCAGAAAGAGCCCAGGAGCGCGCGGAGCTGGTGGCTGATTCTGGCTGCCGTGATCGTCATTCTGGCCTTCGCTGTGGTGGCGATTTTGCAGCGCAAACGCCAAGCGCCCGCAGGGAAGCTGATGTTTGCTGTTCTGCCGTTCGAGAACCTCACGGGTGATCCGACCCAGGAATATATTGCCGACGGCATGACAGAGGAAATGATCACGCAGATGGGCGGGCTCGATCCCGAGCGCATCGGCGTGATCGCCCGCACATCCGCGATGCGCTTCAAAGGAAAGCAGCAGAGCATCCAGGAGATCGCCCGTGAGCTGGGAGTGGGCTATTTGTTGGAAGGCAGCGTTCGCCATGCCGGAGATCGGGTGCGGGTTACGGCGCAATTGATCCAGGCCAGTGACCAGACGCACTTGTGGGCTGCGGATTATGACAGCAACTTGAGCGACTTACTCAAGCTGGAAAGCGATATCGCGGGAGCAATCGCCAGCCAGGTCCGAGTGAAACTCGATCCTGCTGCTTTACGGCGATCGGCTCACCCAGTCGTGCCCGAAGCGCAAGCGGCATATCTGCGCGGTCTGGAAGACTGGAATTTGCGAACCAGCAGCTCCATGGCTGACGCCGTTTCGGAGTTTAAGCGAGCCATTGCCGCAGACCCGAACTACGGACTGCCCTACGCCGCGATGGCGAGGTGCTATGCCATCGGGCCGATCTTTGGAGTGGGCAATCCACTGGAAACCATGCCGCGGGCGCGAGAATTATCGGCTCGTGCGCTCGAACTCGATCCTGAGCTGGCTGAGGCCCACTCGATTCTGGCCATGGTAGCGGCGCACTACGACTACGATTGGCCAACTGCGGAACGCGAATTTCAGGCCGCATTGCGGTTGAATCCAAGCGACCCTTACGCGCACATGTTTTATTCCAACAGCTTTCTTTCGCCGCACCGCCGGCACCAGGAGGCGATCGATGAGATGCAGAAGGCAATTGCGCTCGACCCGTTCTCGATTCCTTTGCAGGCTTTCCTGGTTCGAACGTATTCCTGGGCCCGGCGCTACCAGGACGCTCGATCGCAATTCGAAAGGACCAATGAAGTAGCGCCCAATTTCGCCGTGCTGCATGAACGCGCGGCCCATCTTTTTGCCAACAACGGCGATTTTCGAGAGGCGATTGAAGAGGATGCGCACGCGCGCCTGCTCAGCGGCGAGCAAGCCGAAAAGGTAATTGCCAGCCGCGACCTGCAATGGAAGGCACTGGCGGAAGGGGGTGCGCAGAGTTATTGGCAGATGCAGTGGAAGCTGAGCCAAGAACAGCCCGAGCCTCCCGAAGGTTATGGGACGCCTTTTGGGTTGGCGGTGATTTACGCGCGGCTGGGCAAAAAAGAGCTGGCGCTCACTTCTTTGGAGCAGGCTTTCGCACGGAGAGATGTGCAGCTTACTGAAATGGATGTGGAACCGGCTTTTGACGGGCTTCGCCCAGATCCCCGGTTCCAGACGCTGCTGCGGCGCATCCACCTGGCGTGATCCTGATCATTCACGCGCCCTCCGCAGACTCTTTAGAAGCCCTGAGGGCTACGACCACGCGGGCGGACTATCACCGTCCCTTCGGGACGAAATTCCGCTGCTGGGCTCATCAGGGTCTAAAATTAGGAAGCAACGATGCGTAATCCACTTCCTATCGTCGCTTTGGTGGCTGCTCTGCTCGCGTTCGGAACGGGCGGCTCTGCCCAGGCGCAACAGCAAAGCCAGCCGGTTCCGGATGCGCCGCAGCCGCAGAAAAAGCCCGCCCCCAAGACCCAGTCGTCGGACGCTGGATCCCCACCCGCGGATCAGCCCGCCACCAAGCCGGCGCCGGCAAAAGATGACAATCCTTTTCCGGAAGATGTGTCTCGCGATGCAGCGAAGCAGGGGGATGACAGCAAACCTTCCACGGCCAAAGACAATCCCTTTCCTGAGGGTGTGTCCCGTGATGCCGCTAAACCGGCCCCCGGCGATGACAGCAAGCACCACACTGCCAAAGACAATCCGTTTCCCGAGGAGGTGTCTCGCGATGCCGCCAAGGCGGCAGGGAATGACTCCGCTCCGGCGCCCGCCGGCAAGAGCGATCTCCCTCCTGGGGTGAGCTCCAGCCAGTCCAGCAGTTCGTCCGCAGACGGTGAAGAAATCACGGACCCAGGCCGGGCCAAAAAAGATGCTGAGGTAGGCGGGTTTTACTTGAAAACGGGGGATTACCAGGGTGCCTTGCTCCGTTACCAAGACGCCACCGCGGCTGACCCCTCCAACGTGGAGGCGATTTTCGGTTTAGCCGAGACCGAGCGCATGCTCAAGAAGAATGCGGAAGCGGCGCGGAATTATCAGCTCTATTTAGACATTGTTCCCAACGGACCCAGATCCAAGCAGGCACTCAAGGCGCTCAAGACCCTGAGTGTACCGGGACATGCGTTCTATTTGAGCCCATCAACCAGATAAAGTTCGGAAAGCAGGCGAGTATAGCTGTAAACGTAGGCTCGACCGTCAGCGCTGAAATGAATGAAAGCGATGTCATGAAGACCCGCGACGTCTGGCGGAGTTATTTCGGTGAACAACTGTCTCTGTCCGGTCAGAATGTTCAAGCGATAGACCTTGGCCGGTGATTGTTTCCACTGGTACTCGTACAAAAATCGCGGATCTGAGGTCCATACGAAACGTTCGCCCGCTTCCAAGCCGGGTATCGGGCGTGGCTGACCCCCATCCATGGGATACAACCAGCCTCCGACACCACCAGGACCATTGCCCGCGATCAGTTTGCCGTCGGGAGAAATCTCGCAGAACGTAACTCCCTCGGGAGTCACGGGACGCGGTTTGCCGCCATCCACATCCTGAACGAAACACTGCACCCCATGCCCAATTCGGTTGGCGGAGAAAACGACTTCCTTACCATCGGGGATCCACCACGCTCCGTACCAGTACTGCTGTATGTCGCCCGGTGACAATTGCTTGGCCGTGCCGGCCCCGGTCGGTAGCAGCAGAAGCCGGGCATTGGAAATAATCGTGGTCGCCCATTTTCCGTCGGGAGATAATTTGCCTGCCAGCCCCTGGCCAATTGGAATCGGCGGCGATCCTCGCAAGTCCCGCATGGCGACGGTATAGGTTGGTCCAGACTCAACCCCCTGCTCATCAAAGAGTACTGTGTTGCCATCCGCGGAAATATCAGTGGGGACGGACCAGTCCCGCCACGAGAGGTCACTTTCCGTTGCTGCTCCCAGCGCCCGAGCCATCATTCCTTTGCGTTCTTCATCGCGGGTTACAAGGACCCTGCCGTCGGAGGCGATGTCCTGCAGTGTGACTCCTCCGGGTGCGCGGAAGATCAGACGTTGATGACTCGATAGATCTACAGCGTAAATCTGACGTTCGCTTCCGGCTTGGGCAGCCGAGAACCAGATCTCGGATCCATCGGCCGACCATGCCAACCCTTCGACACTTGCCCAGGTTGCAGAGAAAACCCTCTTGTGTCCCTCTAGGTCGACAATCGAGACGGCACCCTTATCGTCAGGATAGATCGGGTGGTCCAGGAATGCGACTTGATTCCCTTTGGGCGAAATCCGCGGATGGCTGATCCAGCCGGAAGTTTCATATAGAACATGGCCGAGCGGAAATTCAAGACGCTGTCTTCCGTTTACATTACGGACGACCGCTAACGTCGCCCCGTCGGTAGACCAATCAGCCCAGTCGATATTCTCCGCGAGTTGGCGAGGGGATCCGCCCGTGAGTGAGACTTGGCCGAGAGTTCCCCGGACAGCAAACAGGGACTGATAAATAACGGACTGCAGCACCGCCATTTCGCCTGAAGAGGAAACCGCCAGCAGCTGAGTCGCAGGTAATCCGAGGCTTCGCGCACCCGGGATTTTCGGGTCAGTTGAGAATATCTCGCTGGGCCCGCCATCCCAGGAGGCGGCATAGATCACGCTGCGGCCGTCAGGCGCAAATCTGGCTGAGTACACCGTGCCCCGATTAAAGGTCAGCCGCTGAAAGTCTGGCGGCTGCCATTTAGCTGTTCGATGACCAAGGAAAACGCCCACAAGAAATCCTGAAGCCACGATTGCGAGAAGTGCCAGGAGCGTGCGGTTGAATCGCGATAGGACTCTGCCGGACCCATCGCCATTGATCCCTGGTGGGCTCTGATGCGTATCCACCGGACCTTCGTCCAGCGTGGCCACAAAGCGGTAACCACGGCGTGGCACGGTCTCAATGAATGAGGGATTCTCGGCTGAATCGCTGAGCGCGGCGCGGAGCTTGCCGACCGCCGCATTCACTGCGTGATCGAAGTTTCCAAAGCTTTCTCCCGGCCAGATACGGGAGCGCAACTCCTCGCGAGTGACCAGTTCTCCCGGGTGCTCCAGGAGAATCTGCAGCACCTTGAAGGGTTGATCCTGCACTTTGATGCGGCTTCCGGACTTGCGGATCTCTCCGGAGGGGAGATGGGCCTCAAACGCCCCAAAGCGTATCGTCCGGTTCCCGTTATTCTCTGTGGCCTTCCCGTTGTTTTGAGAGTCTGGCATCTTTGATCCCATTGGCTAGTGACGCTGTAGTAGCCGATCGGCTTGCTGATTTTTCGGGAAATCAGGGTCTCTGCATGTCTCCGGCGTGTCCCCGGTTGCGATATCAACTGAGGATGCAGAAGCGATCGGTTGTGAATTGAAGCCGTTAGCCTTGATCAAATATACGTTGGGACGCGGGGCGATTTCGCAAACGCAGTAAGCCACTTTACCACGAGAAAGGGACCCACCTGAAGCTTACGAGATGGATGAAGACGACTTATGCCGGTGCCCGGTCAGGCACCATAGCAACTCAAGTTGAGATTCAGGAAATTGCCAAGGAGAGGAAACGAATATGAAGGTAATGGGATGGAACAAAACGGCTTTTGCGGGCGTTCTGTCAATCGGCGTACTATCAAGCGGCGCTGCCGCTCAAGACAAGCCTCAGGAACCGGCGAGCGAAGTGCATTTAGTAACCGCTTCCACGCCCCGCGAGCGGCAAATCGACCTGACCTTGAGCGCAGCCCCAACCGAGGTATCGAGCAAGGCCGCAGTTTATATCTTGGGGCCCAAAGGCTACGAGAAAGTTCGCGAAGGCACGAACGGTTTTAGTTGTTTGATTGAGCGGTCATTCAAAGGGACAACACAAACTTCGTCGGCGCCGGCGTGCTTCGACGCAGAGGGCAGCGGAAGTATTATGGTTGCTTACCTGCGCAGGGAAGAACTACGGGCAGAGGGCAAGTCCGAGGAGGAGGTCAAGGAGGACATCGCGCAGGGATATAAGGATGGCCGCTTCAAAGTGCCCGGGCCGGGCTTTCTTTACATGATGTCGAACGAAAACTATGTCTACGATGACCAGTCCAAGAAAAGCGGCATCGTGCCCCCGCACGTGATGTTCTATGCGCCCAATAAGACCGCGAAAGACCTGGGATATGAATCGATATCGCCCACAATGGTGCCCTAT
>Ga0302326_10007483_pt1 | contig 24273 bp, 15 predicted proteins | sample Palsa_T0_3_FD_202264 | JGI IMG/M metagenome (GOLD analysis project Ga0302326, IMG submission 202264) | Peat permafrost microbial communities from Stordalen Mire near Abisko, Sweden - Palsa_T0_3 | ecosystem: Environmental > Terrestrial > Soil > Palsa > Peat permafrost | place: Sweden: Abisko... | reverse complement strand
GATCTCGGGCCGCTCGCTGCTGCCGCCCTTCGCGCGGTTGCCGGCGTCGGTGCCGGCGCTGCTGGGGGCGCTGGTCACGGGGCGCATCCGCGTGTATGACGAACTGGCCGCGCAGGTGCGCAAGATTCTGGCGACGGGTTTGCGGCCCACGCATCTGGATACGCATAAGCATACGCATCTGGCGCCGCCGGTGCTGGACGCGGTCGCGCGCCTCGCCGAAGAGTTTGAGATTCGCTGGGTGCGGCGGCCGTTCGACATTCCGCTCACTGCGGCGCGCGGCGGCGGCGTGTGGAAGCGGGCGACCAGCGGCAGCTTGCAGGCGCTGCGCGGCCGCTTTCATCGCGTGCTGGCGCGCCACGGATGCCGCACGACGGACCACTTTGCGGGATTCCAGTTGACGGGGCGCTTTCGCGCGCCCGAACTGGCGCAATTGATTCGCGATCTGCCGGAAGGCGTGACGGAATTCATGTGCCATCCGGGTTATTGCGGCGACGAGTTACGGGGCGCGCGCACCCGGTTGAAGGAGAGCCGCGAGCGGGAATTGGAAGCGCTGGTGGCTCCGGAGGTGCGCGCCGCGCTGACCGAGGCGGGTGTGGAGTCGGTAAACTACCGCGCGTTGGAGGGCGGACTTTAGTCCGCGCGGGGCTTCAGCCCCGCTCGCTGCGCTATACTCGACGCATGCAGCTTACTCTCGACCTTCCCGACGAGATCTCCGCTGCTTTGGGTGCATCCGGGCTTCCCCGCACCGCCTTCGAAGCCATAGCCCTTGAAGCGTACCGCGAGCGCAAGGTCACCACTGCCCGACTGCGCCGTCTATTGGGATTCGAGTCGCGCCACGAGCTCGACGGCTTTCTAAAGAAGCATGAGGTCTGGCTGGAATACAACTGGCGGGATCTGGAACACGACCGGGATACTCACCACCGGCTCGGTTTCTGAGCCATGCCGGCTGAAAGCCGGCTGCGGGCAGAATTGCCCGCCCCACAAGAGCTAAAACGCCCACGTCAAGCTGGTATACCCGGTATTCGCGTGATAGCCCTGGTAAAACGATTCCAGGCCGAACTGCTCGTGATAGTTGTAATACTGCCAGCCCGCGTTCCAGCGCAGCTTCTCGCGCAAACGGATGGAAACACGCGCCAGCGGCGCTTGGTAGCTCAACGGGAACGTCTGCACCGGGGCGAAGATCAGCGTCGTGGGATCGGTGGCGCCCGCCGGCGTGGCGGCAGAGCGGCCATCGCCCGTATCCAGCGTGATGGTGTAGCCCAGGTAAAGATCCACGCGCTTGGCCACCACGAAGCGCGCTACCAAGTTGCCCGCATGAATGTTGCTGATGTAGACCTGATTGCCGGTCAAAGGCGAAACCGCCTCCGGCCCCGCGAAGAACACGATGCCGGAGAGCGAATCCAGGTGCAGCTTCGAGTAGCTGGCGTCCAGCGTGAACCAGTCGCGCGGGGCCCACGCCGCATTCGCGCTATAGTTCCGCGCGTGCGAACTGTAACTGGTCAAGGTAATTGAGTTGTTGTTGTAGTTCTCTTTGTAAGTCGCGCCCAAAGTCAGTTTTTTGACGCGGTACTCGAAGCGCCCGCCCAGCGCCTGGTAGTTACGGTCGCTTACCGGAGTGAATGGGTGGTTCGCGCGCCCGATCTCGCTCTCCAGATTGATGGTCATGGCCTTCACCGGCTTGATCCGGATGCCCAGCAACCCCTCCTGCTGCGTGTTCGACTGTTCGTACATCGCGCCGCTGAACGGTCCCGGAATCGCGTAGTCTTCGATATCCTGGATCCGGCGGTCGGAATAATGATAGCCGCCATAAAGCGAAAGCCAGCTTTTCACGCGATAGTGCAAATCGGTGGCGTTGGCGATGGTGCGCAGCCCCAGATACCGGAACGAGATGAAATCGGCTGTTTGCGTCGCCAGGTTGAACTGCGCATAGTCGGATGTGCCGTCGATCCGGGTGCTGTCGACCGACGTGTTGTTCACCAGCGTCAGGCGGGAAGTGGGGAAGACGCTGATGGAGAGATCGCCCGTAAATTGCGGACGCGCCGCATCGCCGCCCACCTGCACCTGCTGGTTCTGCGCCCCCAAAGGCGTGCCGCCGAACGCATTTTCATTCAGGAGAAAGTCGCCTTTTCCATCCACGTAAGTGACGCGGCCGTTCAGCGCGGCCTTCCCACCGCTCTTGTTGAGATTCGCCAGCCAGTAGGGACTGGTTCCGCGATAGGGCGCCGAGCGCTGAAACTGGTTCAGAGTCACTCCGCTGGACGGGTTGTCTCCCGCGATCAAGCCGTTTTCCCGGTAGCCGCTATCGTCTTTGAAAAACACCCACGTGTGCAACAGCGTGAGCTTGAACCCAGCCAGATCCACGTCCGCGCCCAGGCGGAATTCATTCTGCGCGGTGCGCACGGTCTCGAACACCGGGAACTCGTTGCCTGCCGTGCCGCAATAAACGTTGCCGTCGAAGCACAACTGCACGGTGGAAAGCGCCGGCCCGTCCTGTGTGTTGCGGCTGTAGCCGAGATGAAATTGAATCTTGGACTGCGGCAGCAGCGTCAGGTTGTGGTCCTGCATAGTGCGGCTGGTATCCATCAAGTGCAGACCGCCGGCCACCGGCAGGCCCGGATTGAAGTAATCGTCCAGCCGCCACAGCATGTCGTAGCGGTAGAGCTTGTTCTTCTCCACGCGCAGAGTGACCGATTGATAAGGATCGTTGCCCAGGCCGATGGCGGTGAGCACGATCTGGTCGAACCAGCGGCCATGGCCGTCCTTCGAGTTCACGCTGAGATTGCCGCTCAGCAGCCGTATGCCGTTGCCGTAATTCACGTCGCTGCGGTAGGTCCCCACGCTGCCATCCACCACCGCGAATCGGTAGCCGGTTTCAAACGACTCCATGACGTTATAGTCGCCCGTGTTTTCGCCGCGTGGGGAGCCGGCCTGGTCCGGCGTGGGCGCCACTACTTGCTGCGCGAGGGTCGCGTGGGGCAGCAGCATCAGTCCAATTAGAAGCGTGTTCCGCATGCCGTCCCCTAACGGAAGAAGTAGCCGTCGCTGTTCGACCCGTGAATGCGCACGTGGCACAGCGTGCAGCGCTGATAGCGCGGATCCAGCATGTTATGCGTGTTGGACAGCGCCGGGATGCCGTTGTTGCGCGTCCCGAAGCTGTCCGCGCCGTTGTGGCATCGCAGGCACAACGTGAAGACCACCGGCCGCACCAGCAGCTTGGCGTTGGTCGATCCATGCGGCACATGGCATACGCCGCAGCCCTCCACGCGCACCGGCGGATGCTCGTAAGCGAAGGGTCCGCGTTTGTCCGCGTGGCATTTCAGGCAGGGTTCCTCGTTGCCTTCCGCGCGATCCACCAGGCGCGGCTGGTCCGCCATGCCCCAAGTAGGCGCGAACGTTCCGTGCGGGTTATGACAATCCGTGCACTTCATGAAGCCCTCGTTCACGCGGTGTTTAAAGGGCATCGAAAACTGCGCGCGCACGTCCGCGTGGCAACCGTAGCACAGGTCGGCCTGTTTCTTGGCCAGCAGGAATTGCGGCGCCGAAGACTTGTGGATCGAGTGACAGCTCGTACACACTACGTCCGCCAGCGAATGCTGCGAGCGCCGGATATTGGCTTTGGAAAAATCGCGCGCGTGGCAGTTCAGGCAGGCGTCCAGAACGGCTTTAGGCTCCATCAGCGAGAACGCGCGCGGAATGGTGGTCTTGCCGCCCTTGGCTTCCACGTGCGCCTTCCCCGGCCCGTGGCACCCCTCGCATCCGGTGCGGTCGGGCGGCTGATCGCCGCTGGCGATGCTCTTGTAATGCGGATTCTTGTAGAAATTAAACCAGACGTCCGCGTGACAAGTCTTACATACTGTGCTGCCGGCGTATTGGTCCGCCGCTGTTAACCGGACGCACACGCACAATAGGAGTACCCACCTGGACACTCTTTCAATATAGAGAAAAAACCGCTAAACACTTGCAAATTCTGGCGGACTACCTGAGACAGGCCAGGACGCCTGTCTTACATCGCCAGTTGGATGATCTTCTTCTGAATAGCGTATTGCACCAGGTGCGCCTTGTTGTGAATGTCCAGCTTGCGCATCAGGTTGAATTTGTGCGCCTCGATGGTCTTCACACTCAGGTTCAGCGTGCAGGCGACTTCTTTAACCGAGTTGCCTTCCGCCAGGAATTTGAGAATTTCAAGCTCACGCCGCGTGAGCGAATTGAACCGCGGCTGGCGCGTCGCCGACCGCACCCGCGTGCGGAAATCGTCCACTAAGTGTGAAAGCATACGCGGACTCAGATAGCTGCCGCCGCGATGTACTTCCCCGATGGCCGAGACCAGTTGCTCCGCCGGACTGTCCTTAAGCAGGTACCCGCTGGCGCCCGCCTCCATGCACTCCGCCAGGTAGTCTTCATCGTCGTACATGGTCAGAAATAGTACCTTGGTCTCTGGCCGGCTTTTGCGGATCTGCCGGGTAGCTTCGAAGCTGCTTAGCCCCGGCATGCTCACGTCCATCAACACCACGTCGGGCCGGAGTTCCGCGGACTGCGTGATGGCGTCCGCCGCGTTGGCGGCTTCGCCCACTACCTCCAGGTCCGGTGTTGCGGAAAGCAGCGTCTTAATTCCCTGCCGGAACAGGGTGTGATCGTCGGTTAGAAGCGTTCGAATTGCCATAATTATTCCAAAGCACCGCCTATTGACGTGCGCGGCTCGGTACGGGAATTGGTAACCGCATGGAAATCGTGGCGCCATGCCCGCTACTGCTGCGGATCTCCAAGCAGCCTCCCAACAGGGCAACCCGCTCCCGCATGCCTTTCAGCCCGAACGATTTCGGTTGAGCCACTGCCCGGTCTACCTCGAATCCGACGCCGTCGTCCTCGATTTTCAACTCCAATAATGTATCGGTGGATCTCAGTAGAAGGTTTACGCGCGAAGCCTTGGAATGTTTGGCGATATTCTGGTAACACTCCTGCACAATCCTGTAGATGGCGGTTTCGGTTTCGCGCGGCAGGCCGGCGGCATAAGGCGTCAGCCTGAGGCGCAGCTTAATGGAATAGAGCTTCCGGAAGCGCGCGCTCAGGTGCCGAATGGCGGCCGGCAGGCCCAATTCCTCCACTGCCGTTGGGTGCAGCGCCGCGATGATGCGCCGGATCTCCGCAATGATCCGCTCTGTGACTCCGCGCGCCTCGGCCAGTTTCGGCCGCAGATCGGGCGCGGCGTCCCTTTCGAGCATTTCCAAGTGCAGGCGCAGGAACAGCAAGGATTGACCGGCCTCGTCGTGCAATTCGCGGCTGATCCGCCCGCGTTCCTCCTCTTCGGCCTGCAGCAGATGCGCCGCCAGCGACCGCACCTGCCCTTCGCGCGCGGCCAGATCCTCAATCAGCCGGATGCGTTCGGCGCCGCGCAGGCAGCGCTCCGCGAATGCGGCCAGCAAGTCCAGTTCGCGCGGCAGCCACCGGTAGGGCTTGGGGAAACCGAATTGGACCAGCCCGGCCAAGCGGCCGTCCGAGAAAAACGGAATCGACCAGTACGATTGGAAGCCGCCGCGCATGCCCCGATCCAAAACCAACTCCTCATCGCGGCTGCCGGCGGCGATGTAGCGGGGCTGCGCCAGCCGCTTAAGAACCCTTTTGGCAACGGGTGGATTGTCCGTGAGCGGAATCATGCGCCCAGCCTGCGCGCGGAACGTGCGGGTCAAAATGACAATGAAGCGGCGCAGCAGATCGTCGAGGCCGGCCGCGTCCATTTCGGCGCGCAGCAGGCCATAGAAGGCTTGCGTTTCGGCCTCTCGGACTTGGTAGTAGGCGTCGTTGACGGCCAATAGAGTGCGGAAGTGCAGTTGCTGCCGGGCGGCTTGGAGCGCAGGCTTCACCAGCAGGCCATCGATCTCCCGGTCGTACACATGCAGCGTGTCCACCACCTCCATGGGCGGGACGTTCAGCTTGGCGAGCCGCCGGCTGTTGTAAGCGACCTGCTCGAAAAAATCGGCGATCGGCCGGCCCGCCGAGAGCATGCGGGCTGCCGCGCCCGAAGTAATCAGCGACAGCGCCTCGATCTGCCGCGCATCGCAGGGCTTCAGGCGGCGGCGCAAAGCCGCGTCGAGGCGCGGCAGGTGCGGTACGGCCAGGCGGGCGAAGTCGGCCAACTGCCCGGCCAGCGGTTCGCGGAACATGTCGGCGGTATCGGTTTCGAGGGGATGCGATTGTTCCAATAGTACTAGTGTCGGGGGACGCGGAATGTTCTCCCCATAACCGGCGCGGGCTGCCTGGGCTAGGTTACGGGCTTTTTGTTGTGTCGGGTATGCCGGCTTGCGATAGGACTCTCTTGGCGTCTTTAGGCTGTCCGTTTTTCTGCAACGCGTCCGCATATGCGCGCGCGGCCGTTTGCTGCTGGACCGGATCTTTTTGCAGCGCCTTGGACAGTTGGGTGAACGACTTCTTTGCGTTGGTGAGGTCTTTCAAATAAACATAAGCGACCACGATATTCCGGCTGGCGCTCTGATAATTCGGGTCGCTGTATCCTTCGGTTTTCCAGAGATCCGCCATCCGCTGGTACACCTGGAGAGCCTGTTGATAGTCTTTGTGGCCGCGGAGCATCTCGCCTAAGCTGCTGAGGGTCTGCTGGCGCTCATCCCGCGGGCTCCCTTGCTCGGTTTGAATTGCCAGGCGGCGCTGGGCCGCCTCGATGGCAGGCCCGTCGTTCCCCTGCGCGTTATACACGCCATAGAGCACGCCCAGAGCCATGCTGACCTCGTCGCTCTTAGGCCCCGCGCTCGTCTCAAAGATTTGCAGGGCCTTTTTCGCATTCGCGGCCGCCTTGTCGTACGCTTTCCTGCCCTCATAAAACACCGCGAGGTTGTACCAGCCCCAGCCCGATTCCCTGGCCTGTTCGCCGAAGAAGTTGAGGCGCAGATCCCGGTCTTTGTCGTACCGCTCCTCGGCCTTGTCATACCATTGCTTCTGCGCATAAAACAAGGCGATCTGATCGAACTCGTCCACGGGCGGGGGATTCTCGGGCGTGAAAGGGCCTCGCGAGAGCTGCAAGCAACGCTCAAAGAGGGCGTTGGCCTCATCCATCTTGTCGTCGCGCTGCTTCAAATATCCGAGATTGAACAGCACGGACGCCAGTATGGTTCGCGGCGCATCGGGCCCGTTCAGCAGGCCGCTGGCCTTTTCGAACAGCGATTCGGCGTCCTCGAACTTTCGCTGCGCCTGCGCCACTTTTCCCAGGCCGTTTAAGCTTCCCGCGTAAGTCGGACTGTCCCCGAGACCGGCCCGCTGCAGAGTGTCACCAGCCTTCTTAAACAATGCACCCGCATCGCTGTATTTCTTCTGCTGTAGGTATATGTCGCCCAGGGCATCCATGGTTACTGCCAATTCCTTAGGCTTCTTGTCCTCTTCGCGGAGCTTCACCGCCTGCCCGAGATATTCTTCCGCCTTGGGCAAACGCCCCACCATTTGCGACCGCATCGCCAGCGCTTCATAAACTTCCGCGGCTTGGGCGAACTTATTCTGCCTGGCGCTGACCTCGGCGAAGTCGATTTGCGTTTTAATCGGGATGGCTCCGGGCGCCGCATTGTCCAGCAACATCTTGAGCGCCTTTTCCGCCATGGCGTTCCGATTTCCGGCTTCGAGCTTCTCCGCGGTCTTGCCCAGAATCGCGGTTTCATCCGGTGTGAGTGAGCCTCCTTTGGCTCGCGCGGTGAGCCAGTCGCCCAGAACCGCCTCGTCTGGGCCTGTTTCCAAAGACGCCTCTATGATCGTGAGCCTGATGCGTTGCAGTTCCGCTGGCGGAAAGCCGGGATTATTAGCGACTTTCAGCGCTTTTTTCCAGGCGGCCATGCTTTTTGCGGCTTCGTTCTTACCCGAGTAACACGCCGCGAGTCTCTCCCATGCCTGCGCTTTAGGCTGGTCCGGAAGGCTCGGCAGCACGGAGGCGTAAAGATTCTCGGCCGTCTGGCACTTCTGCTGGCCGAATAGAGCATTGGCGAGCCCGGTCTCCGCCTTGGACCGCAGCTTGTCATCCAGCTTGTCACTGGCGGCCAGGATCTCCTGAAACTTGCTTTCACCTTCGGAATAGTCCTTGTCTGCCAGGCAGATTTCCGCCGCCGCCATCGCCACTGGCAAGCGTTCCGGATCCGCCACCGGCAGTTTCTGGCCGCGCAGCCCCATCCATTCGGCGATCGTATTGCCGGCTTCGGGATTCTTGTTCTCCGCGTGCAGAACCAGGGCCAGCCCGCGGACCGCATCGGCGTACTGGCGCATCTCGTGGGGGCCCAGAAGGGCCGCGCGATAGAGCGGCTCGGCCTCCGCCGGCCTGTCCCGATCCGCGGACAGGGTGGCCTCCTCTAAATACGTGGCGGCCAATGCCGGGGAGTCGTTGTCCAGTTTTGCAATCTGGATGCGGCGAGCTTCGTCGAATTCCTTCTGGGACTCCACAGGGGTCCCCTTCATGCGATAGGCGCGGCCCAGATACTGAAGGGTGATCGCCAGAGCGGGGTGTTGGTCGCCCAGGGCACGCCGCTGAATGTCTTCGGCCCGCTTAAACTGGGCGATCGCCTGATTGAGTTGCGGCGGCTTCTCGGCGAGATCCACCTGCCCGAGGCGATCCATAATGGCCGCTCTTCCGGGATGTGGTTCGCCGCGGTTTATGGTCACGGTCTCAAGATTGGCGTTGAAATCGTCTCGAGCGGCCGACAAATTCAGTGTCGTGAGCTCCAGCATCCCGCGCGCATCCACGGCGCGCAGATAGGCGTCGCTGTTCGGGATTCGCTTCGAGGCCTCGGCAACCCTCGGGATCAGGCGCTTGGCTTCCTCGATTTTATCGTCGGCCAAGTCGATCAGTCCGATGCCCACCGATGCTTTCCCGGCAAGGGGATGCTCCGGCGCCTTGCGCTCGACGATCTTGACCGCCTCGGTGTACAGCCGGAGAGCTTCGGAAAAATGCCCGCGCTCCCGCTCCAGGTCCGCCGCCGCTACGTCCGTGAAGGCACGCTGCAGGGAATCGCGAGACGCTGGTTTGTCGGCGGCTTCCAGGGCCTGTTTGATCCGTTGATCCGCCTTCGCGAAATCGCCCTGCAGGCGCGCTAGATCGCTCCAGCCGGCCAGGAACTGCGCCAAATCGGGCGCTGGCACCGGCACCCGAAGCGCCGCGGTGTAGCTTCTGTCCGCATCCGCGTACAGGGCCTTGGCCTTCTCTGCCTCGGCTCCCAGGAACTGGGCCTTCGCGTACTCGGGCGATGTAGGGGAGAGTTGCGCCCGCGCGTCCTTTGCGTCTTCGAGCGCATCGTCGTAGTCGCCCACACAGATCGCCGACTCCGCCAGCAGCAGGCGGGTGGCTACCTCTTCCAGCTTGGTCGCTACTACCTTTGCATTGGCCGCGTCCATCGCATTCTGGAAAAGGCCCTCCGCCTCTTTGCAGGCGCCTCTGCCCCAGGCGTCCCTGCCGCGCTGCATGGCCTCATGATAATTATCCTGGGCCCGCAGGGAGAGCCAGGCAACGCAGATCAGGGCGCTCGCCGTGCCGACGGAGCGCACACGCAGGTACATAGGGGTCACCCTCAGAGGCCAAACGCCTTGTTCTTCTTATTTTGCCGCATGATAGAACAGCGTGAAGCGATGCAACGGGGCGGATCCGGAATTGCGAAGCCTTAGCGCGTAGTCATTCTGCGCGGAGGGTCCGGACTCGACGGTGAGATTATACTGCCCCAGTTTCTCCTCCACCACACTGATTGGCTTTTTGGGCAACTCGCCCACGGCCAGACCGCCTTGCAGATCGCCTTGAGTGAAAGACGCGCCATGAACCGTCACGCTTTCTCCGGGATTCAGGCTGCCGAGCCACTGGATTTGATCCGTCTGCTTCTTGTACTCAATCGCCCGCATGACGGTGATGGAGACGTTCACCTCGCGGTAATCATCGCCAGGAAGATTCAGGACCAGGGTGGCGGAGTTTCTGCCGATGTCCATCCCCCCCGTCGTTACACTGAAAATCAGCTCCCCGGGCGCGACCCTGACGTGAAAATTTCTCTCCATGCTTTGTTCTTGCCACTTCGGCGTAATCAAGCGCAGTTGGGCGTCCGGGATCGGGTACTTAATTTCGCGGGGCGGCGCAGTGTCTTTCTGCCACGGCAGGAACTCAATCTTCTTCGGCAGAATGGCCTTATCGACCGCTGGCACTGTAGGCGGTTTGGGCTGCCCCTGCTCAGGCGGTTGCTCGTGGCCCGACATAGGGGGCGTCTTGGGCACGGGAGGGCCGGACGACGGCCGCAAGAAGACATACCCCAGCACGAGGACCGTAATTGCCACGGGCGCAATGAAAGCGGGCCTGCGATAAATTGGCGTCTCGGTCACGGGCGCGGCGGTGAAGGGAGGGGGTGCAATGGGTTTTACCGGCTCGATTGGCGCCGGCACAGGCGGGCGTGCCGCGGTGGCGGGCGCTTCCGTCTTGCCGGCAGGCTTCGCCTTGGCGGCGGGAGGGGTTTTATATGCCGGCGTCGCGATCGTAGGCGGCCCTTCTACGGGCATCATCCGTGTGGCGCTCGGATCTTGGGCTTGGCGTTCCTTTTCGCGCGCTTCGGCCGCCTTGCGCTCCTGGTCCTTAACTTCGAGAACCCGCGTCTCGGCCGCTACGCGCTCCTGTTCCTTACGTTCGAGAACCCGCGTCTCGGCAGCTTGGCGTTCCCGCTCCTCGATCTCGCGCGCCCGCGCCTCCGCCGCTTTCCGCTCCTGCTCCTTAGCCGCGAGAGCCTGCGCCTCGGCAGCCTTGCGCTCTTGCTTCTCGGCGGCGAGAGCCTTCGCCTCAGCCGCCCTGCGCTCCTGCTCCTTGGCCGCGAGAGCCTGCGCCTCGACCGCCTTGCGCTCCTGCTCCTTAGCGGCGAGCGCCCGCGCCTCGACCGCCTTGCGCTCCTGCTCCTTAGCGGCGAGCGCTCGCGCCTCGGCCGCCTTGCGCTCCTGCTCCCTAGCGGCGAGTGCCCGCGCCTCGGCCGCTTTGCGCCCCTGGTCCTTAACTTCGAGAACCCGCGTCTCGGCCGCTACGCGCTCCTGTTCCTTACGTTCGAGAACCCGCGTCTCGGCAGCTTGGCGTTCCCGCTCCTCGATCTCGCGCGCCCGCGCCTCCGCCGCTTTCCGCTCCTGTTCCTTGCGCTCCTTCTCGCGCGCCTCCGCCGCTCTGCGCCCCTCCGCGACGGCCTGTTGCGCCTGGACGGCGCGCTTGCGCCCGGCTTTCACATACGGTTCCAGAAGCTGTTCGGCCTCGTCGAATCGCGCCTCGGCGGCCAGTTGACCGGCCTTTTCCACCGTCTTCAGGTAGTCGCGGCGTTCGTCGGTCTCGGCCTTGAGGGCCTTCCAGTCGGACGTCGCAGCAAGCTGCTCGGTGAAACCCGCCAACTGCCGTGCGGCGGCTTCCACGTCGTCGCGCGCAAGACTTTGCCGTACGCCGGCCGACAAGGCGGCCAACTCCCGGGCGCGTTGCGCGCGCGCTAACTCGGCCGCCAATTGCTCGATACCCGGCTCATTGCGGAATTCGTTGCGGGCCTCGTCTATCAAAGCGCCACATTTTTGCAAATCCCCCTCGGCAAGCGCTTTTTGAATCGCCTGGGTGGCGGCGCCCAGCTTCTCGGCGCGGGCCATCCGGTCGAGTTCCAGGCGGACCTCGCTGGCGGCCAGCCGCAGTTCGCTGCGGCCCGGATATTGCACGATGGCCCGCTCCAGCTCCTCCACGGCTTCGCGCAATTTCTTGGCTGCCCGGAGCGCCGTCACCTTAGCCAGGATGTCGTCCACGGCCTGCTGTTCGCGGCGTCTTCCGGCGGCTCTCTGGGCGGCCGTGAGCAAGCTTTCCAGATAGGCCTCGGGGCCGACCTCCGCCAGCGTGCTCTGCAGCAACTCCCCGGCCTGGAACGGGTTCGATTCGAGCAGAGCTGTCGCCCGCCGGGAGACTTCGTCGATCTTGGCGCGCCGCTGCCGCTCTTGCAGTTCGCCGCCGATCTCCGTCAGCAGGTCCTGAAATTCCTTATAATCGGGGTATTCGCGCGCGGCTGCCTGGGCGGCCTGCAACGCCGACTCCAGGGATCCTTCGCGGTGCAGTTGCCCGATGTGGGCCGCCGCCACGGAGATCGCTTCCGCACGTTCGCGCGCGGCCTTCGCCTTCAACAGGTTTTCCAGGGCAACCTGCAGTTCCGGTTCTCCCGGATAACGGGCCAGCGCCGCGTCGAGCTTGGCGTGCCCCGATTCGAACTGCTCTTGCCGTACGAGGTCGCCCGCCTCCCGCGCGATGCGTCCGATTTCCGCTCTCCGTTCCCGGCGCGCCAGCTCGTCGCTCAGTACCTTGGCCCGTTCGGGGGCGCGGGGCACGTCCGCATAGCCGGCGGTGAGCGAATCGACCATGGCGCGCGCCTGCGTCAGGTCGCCGGCATTCATCGCGGCGCGCGCGGACACCATCCCTTCGTCGAAGCTCTTCTGCCGCTGGGTCCGCTGGAATTCCGCCAGCGCCGCACGCACGCGCTCGCGCTCCGCGGCGATTTCCGGCAATTCTCCCTGCTCTTCGGCCACCTTGTCGAGGATCTCAAACGCCTTGGCGAAAACCTGTTTGCCCGCGCAAGCAGCCGCGCCTTGCAGTGCTTCGGCTAAGCGCCGCTCCCGCTTCTCCAACTCCTCGCGCAGCCTCTTGAGCACATGGGGCGCCTGGGTGTTCTGAGGATCGATTTCCAGCGCTTCGGCAGCCTTGGCCACCGCCGTTTTGAGATTCTCCTGCCGCTTCGCGTCTCCGAGCAACTGGACGGCGCGCTTGACTTTATTCTGCTCCCGGACGGCGCCTTCCAGGCGCGCCCGGACCGTGTCGCTCTTATCCAGTTGCAGCGCGGACTCCAGCAGCAGGACGGCCTCCGAGAAGCTGCGCTGCGCAATCTTGCGGTCCGCCTCAGCCACCATGTCGGCCACCTTCTTGCGCATCATTTCGCCGCGCAACTCTTCCTGGAGCCGCCGCTTGAGCTGGTCCGCTTCCCGATTCATCGGATCCAGCTCCACCGCTTCCTTTACCTTCGCCAGCGCAGCGTCCAACTGGGCTTGCTCCTTCAACAGGTGCGCTTCCGCCAGAATCTGCACCGCGCGGTCGTGCCGGAGCTGAAACAGGACCTGCTCCATATCCAGCAACAAGTCCTTCAAGCTCTGGTACCGCAGGTCCCGGTCTTTCGCCAGCAACTGCTGGACGATGGCGGCCAGCATCTCCGGACAATCCGGAGCCAATGTCCGGATGGGAGCCGGTTCCGCCGACGTGATGCGGGAAATCAACGCCCCCGCCTCGCCCTGGCCGAAGGGGTGCTGCCCGGTAATCAATTCATACGCCACGTCGCCGTAGGCGAAGATATCCACAAGTTGATCGGCATCCGTGCCGCGGGTGAACTGCTCCGGCGCCATGTAGGCGATGGTGCCGATCAAGTAGCCTTTTTGGGTGCGGCGCGTGGAATCGCTGCCCGTTACGCGGGCGATGCCGAAATCCATGACCTTGGCCGTGCCGTCCGGCAGCAGCATGATGTTGCGGGGCTTGATGTCGCGATGGATCACGTTTTTCTGGTGGGCGAAGGACAAACCCTCCGCCACCTGATGGAGGACATCCACCTTCTGCAGCAGGGTGAGCGGCCGCCGCTTGCCGATCACGCTCCCCAAGTCCTCCCCCTCCAGGAGTTCCATGACGATGTACGGCATGCCCTCCTGGTCGCCGAACGCGTAGATGGTGACGATGTTCTTGTGAGTGAGTTTGGCGGTGGTGCCCGCTTCACTGCGGAAGCGCGCGAGCAGATCTCCATCACCTTCATTGGTCAGGACCTTGATGGCGACGTCGCGGCCCACACCGGGATCGTGGGCCAGGTAAACGACACCCATGCCGCCTTTGCCGAGCTCGCTTTTGACCTCAAACTCGCCAATGGACGCTATCATGCCGACATTCCGCCACTATATCCAATATGAGGAGAATACCGCTTTCGTACGTGCTTGTCAAAGGAGATCGGCGTCGCGAGCGCGGTGCGCTGGACGCAATATTGGCCCAATTTTTGTCTGGACTCTTGTTTGCCGTTGTGGTATTCTTCTTCCTATCTCGGAATCAAGCTCACAACGGGGGTAAAATGAATTCAAGCAGATCTTTCCGGGGTCATGCGATTCAGCTCGCCGGCATGGCCGTGTTCGTGGCAGTTCTGGTTTCGCCGGTTTGGGGACAGTCCACCGGAAGTTTGGTGGGGACGGTAAGAGACGCGTCCGGCGGCGTGGTACCAGAAGCTACGGTAAGCCTATACCGCCAGGGCATGACGGAGCCGGTCTTGGGGACCCGTACCAACGGCCAAGGCGTCTTCGAGTTTCGCGCGCTGCAGCCTGAATCCTACAGGATAAGAGTTGAGGCGCAGGGATTTAATCCCTATGAGCCCGCTAATACGGTGACGCTGGCGCCGGGCACCGAGACGCCCCTCAACGACATCGTCCTTACCGTGGGCACGGTCAACACGAAAATTCCAGTCCCAGCACAAGTCTCGGTGCAGACCTCCGATGCCCAGGTTTCCACGAATTTGACAACGGAGCAATTGGATACGCTGCCGATCCTGGATCGCAATCCGTTGGACCTGGTTCTGACGCAGGCGGGGGTGGTGGCCGCCGCGGGCGGTTTTACCACCATTGACGGGCTCCGCACCAGCTTCAGCAATGTGACCTTGGATGGCATCAATATCCAGGACAATTCGCTCCGATACAACGGACTCGACTTCGATGTTAACAACTTGGTTCTGGGCCAGGTGAGCCAGTTTACCCTGGTGACGTCCAACCAGGCGGCTACTTACGGAAATGGCACGACGCAAACCGCCTTCGTGACACCTTCGGGGACCAATGAACTGCATGGCTCGGCATTTTATCAGAATAGCAATAATGCCATGAATGCGAATAACTGGTTTCAGAGCGCCGCCGGCCTGAACGATGCCTATAAAAGCAATCAGGCGGGGTTCAACGTGGGCGGGCCTCTCGTCAAGAACAAGCTATTCGCATACATCGGTTACGAATTCCTCCGCGAACCTGACAGCGTAGGCTTCGCGTCGTCCGTGCTGCCGTCGGGCGTAGCCCAGCAGGTCGCGGCCTACTATGGCGCTACCCTCAATCCGGTCATCTCCGGCCTCCTGAGCCAAGCTCCCAATACCAGCCTCACGCGGGGCTTGTTTCTCGGCACAGTCAAGCCTGGTACGGTGCTGCCACCACCGTTTATACTCCAAGGCACCAATGCCTTTCTTCCTCTTGGCGTGTTGGAGCACGCCGAGTCCGCGCAAACCGATTGGGACAACTCGATAGCCAGGTTGGACTATAATCCTACGAAGCTAAACGCGCTCGTATTTTCTTACCTTTGGAACAGGGACGATAGCGACTCCGGTCCATCTCCTTACGGGAGCAGGTACGCCGTGACGCAGCACGAGAAGGCAAATCTGCTTTCGGGATCTTGGCGCTATATGCCGAACCCGCACTTCACAAACGAGTTGAGAGCCGGTGCAGACATCTACTCGACCGCTTTCATCAATCGGGAGGCGACTACGCCTTACGCGCTCGACCTTGGCTTGCTACAGGATCTTAATCCCGTAAACACATATCAGCCCCAGGGCAGAACGGTAAATGCATACGACATACAGGATAACGCGAGCTACCTCTTAGGCAAGCATGACATCCAGTTTGGATTTCAGGCCCAACTCCTCCGGGACGCGCTTTACTTTCAAGATAACGATCCAACCGTCTTCTTTGGAACCGACACCAGCAAGGGGTGCGACGAAGACCTCGGGGATTTGTTGGCTGGCAATGTTTGTTTGATCGTTCAGCACTTCTACCCCGTCAATAGCTCCGGCGCCTTCGGGAATGTGCCGCAGCAGAACTACCTAAACCTGAACAATTACGCCGCGTACGCTCAAGACACTTGGAAGGTCAATCGAAGGCTGCTTCTCACCGCGGGTCTGCGATACGAACACTATTCGACTTTGAGCGATAGCCGCGGCCTGTTCTATACGCCGCAATTGGTAAACGGAAGTTTGGCCGCGACGTTTTCCGCCGCAAACCCCGTGTACAACCCTCAAGGCGGCGGTTTTTACCCAGCCATGAATAATGTCGCTCCAAGCATCGGACTGGCCTTTGATCCCTTCGGGGACAATTCCTCCCGGAGCGGCCGAACTGTCTTCCGCGCGGCCTACGGGATCGCGTATGTCAATGACGACTTCATCGAGGCGCTGCGCTTGGCCCTCGGTCAGGACGAGTTTTCCCTCGGCGAGGTGTATGCCACTCCCAAACCGAAGCAAACTATCCCAATCTCGCCCGGCATCCTTCAAGAGGTGGACTCAATATTTACCCCTCCAACCGGCGGCCCCGGTTACACCGCTAAGGGTGGGGGTACCGTAGGGTTAATCGACCCTGGGCTACGCGCGCCGTACGTGCAGCAGTGGTCCGCGGGCGTTCAACAAGCGGTGGGAGCATTTGTATTCGATATTCGCTACGTCGGAAACCACGCAGTCAGGCTGCTGCGATCCAACGAGTTCAGCATTGCAAACAATGCTGGGAACGACAACACTGTGTATTATACGTCGAACTCGAGCGGCTCGACGTATAACGCGCTGCAATTCGACGTCTCGCGCCGGCTGCGCCGAGACCTTCAGTTCCAGGCTAATTACACTTTTTCGAAGGCGCTCACCGATTCTAATTCGGTCACCTCGTCGCTTATAGATCCCTACCGCGACCAACTCGATTACGGCCTGGACAAGGGACCGGCCGTCTTTGACGTCAGGAACGCATTTAAGATCAACCTGACTTACGATCTGCCGTTTGGACGCGGGCGCCTGTCTTCCATGCCTTTACACAGCTTGCTCGGCGGCTGGAGCGTCAGCCTGATAGCTGTAGCGCAGTCCGGCGAACCGTTCTCCATCCTGGATGGGGACTGTCAACCCTTAAACCCCGCCGGAAGCAGCGGTTCGGGGTGCCCGACAGCCGACGCGTCGGTCGGCGGCGCGGCGTTGTCCAACGTGGTTCGATATCAAATGACCGGCAATGGCCCGAGCATCATTACTTCCTCGGGCATGGCTGGCGGAACCTTCTCCGCTCCGGCGGCCGGGCAGCCGGGCACCCTCGGCCCGCGCAGCTTCAATGGTCCGCACACGTTCGATCTCAATTTGGGGATACGGAAGCAATTCCGTATAACCGAGCGTCAGATTTTCGAACTGCGCGGTGTGGCCATCAACACACTGAACCACCCTTCATTCGGATTCAACAATCAGGACATCACCAGTAGCTCCTTTGGCCTGAACGCTTACGCAGTTTACCCGGCCCGAACCGTGCAACTGTCGGCCTACTACCACTTCTAGCCCATCTTTCCATGACCTTACAGTCGCATGGACTTACAAACGTCGGGCGCGTCCGGACGGAGAATCAGGATCGCATCCTGATGCTGCCCGAGCTGGGTTGCTTCGCGGTATGGGACGGCATGGGCGGCCAGCGCGCCGGCGACGTGGCCGCCGAAACCGGACTGACTGTATTCGAGAGCTATATTCAGTCATCGCACGATCCGTCGGAAGTCACCTGGCCGTTCGGATACAACGTCAACTTTTCGCTCGACGCCAACCGTTTGATTACCAGCATTCGCCTGGCGAACCGGCAGGTATCCACGCGCTCCGATCAGGAGTTGAAGCTGGCCGGCATGGGTACCACGGTGGCCGCCGTGCTGTCGACGGGCGAACGTCTGACCATCGCCAACGTGGGCGACAGCCGCGTTTACCGCCTGCGCGAGGGCCAACTGGAACAGCTCAGCGTGGACGACACCATGGCGGCGTTAATGGTCAGCAAGGGTGTGATCACGCCCGAGAGCGTGCCGGCACATCCCATGCGCGGCGTGCTGATGCAGGCCATCGGCTTGCATGGCGAAGTGGACCCCCACGTTCGGGAGGAGGCCGTGCTCGCCGGCGACCTGGTCCTGATTTGCAGCGACGGGCTTTACGGCGCCATCAACGCGGCCGCGATTACCGAGGCATTGCAGCGCACCGCCCCGGTCGCGGAACGCGCGCAGGATTTAATCGATCATGCCCTCAGCGCCGGGGCGTCCGATAATGTGTCGGTGATTCTAATCGAGCACACCGCATAGTACAGGTCTGCGGGCGCGTTCTCCGCACAAGGAACAGCGGTAAGATTGGATGAAAGCCCTGATGCCTTGCCAGGACTAGGGAGGACCGAGATGAAGCAGTTTACCGGAACGGCGGTTGTTTGCATCTGTCTTCCGTGCGCCGCGGGTGCGCCCGCGCAGGACGGCAAGCCCACTTTCACCACATTCAAGGTTGCGGGCGCCGGAACGGGCGCCTATCAAGGCACCCTCGCCGAGAGGATCAACACGGCAGGAGTGATCGGCGGACATTACGTTGACGCCGGCAATGTATCTCACGGTTTCGTGCGAGCGGCCAATGGCAAGATCACCAAGTTCAATGCGCCGGGCGCAGGCACGGGCGCCAATCAGGGCACTTTCCCGTACGGCATCGACACCGCCGGGGCGATCGTGGGATATTACTTCGACGCGGATAATGTCTATCACGGCTTCCTGCGCGCCGCCAGCGGCGCCATAACCACTATCGATGTCGCGGGCGCAGGTACGGCGGCCTACCAGGGGACGCTGGCCTACGGCATCGACACGGCGGGGCGCATTGCGGGATATTACTTTGGCGCGGGCGGCGTGTGGGAAGGCTTCGAGCGCGCCGCCGGTGGCGCCATCACCAAGTTCGCGGTCACGGGCGCTGCCCACGGAACCTACGCCTATAGCATCAACACGGCTGGCGCGATTACGGGGCCTTACTACAACGCGAGCGATGCGTCGCGCGGCTTCGTACGCGCCGCCAGCGGGACCATCACCACGTTCGAAGCGCCGGGCGCGGGCACTGGCTCCGGCCAGGGGACCACCGGCGAGGGCATCAACACGGCGGGGACCATCGCGGGATACTATATCGATGCGAGCGATGCGCAGCACGGCTTCGTACGCGCAGCCGCCGGCACGATCACGACGTTCGACGCTTCCGGCGCAGGCACAGGCTTCCAACAGGGCACCTATGGCATAGGCATCAACACGTCGGGAGCTATCGCCGGATATTACAGTGACGCGAGCGGCCTGAATCACGGCTACGTGCGCGCCCCCAGCGGCACGATAGACGAGTTCGAGGCTCCGGGCGCGGGCACGGGGTCTGGCCAGGGCACCTTCGGCGGGGGCATCAACGATGCGGGGGCTATCGTGGGACTATACCTTGACGCAAGCAACGTGTATCACGGCTTCCTGCGGACGCCGTGATCGCGAAGAGGCATCGAAATGAAGAAATCTATCGGAACACTTGTCGCTTGTTTCTGCTTCCTTTTCGCCCCAGGGACGCCCGGGCAGGACAAGAAGCCCACTTTCACCACGTTCGAGGCTCCGGGCGCGGGCACCGCCGCATTCCAGGGAACATGGGCCACGGGCATCAACACGGCAGGTGCTATCGCGGGAGATTACCTCGACGCGAGCAACGCGTTTCACGCCTTTGTGCGGGCTGCCAATGGCACGATAACCACCTTCGACGCCCCGGGCGCCGGCACTGGCGCCAGCCAGGGTACTGCCGCCTATAGCATCAACACGGCAGGTGTTATCGCGGGGGCGTACGCCGACGCGAGCACGGTGCTTCATGGCTTCGTGCGCGCTGCCAATGGCGCCATCGCCACGTTCGATGCTCCAGGCGCAGGTACGGACGCCGGACAAGGCACCGACGCCGTTTCCATCAACACGGCGGGGGCTATCGCGGGAACTTATATCGATGCGAGTTTTGTGAGTCACGGCTTCGTGCGCTCTGCCAGCGGCGCCATTAAAACGTTTAACGCCACGAGTGCGACAGCCACCTACGGCCTGAGCATCGACACGGCGGGAGCTATCGCGGGATACTATCTCGACGCGGGCAATGTGTCTCACGGCTTCGTACGCGCTGCCAGCGGCGCCATAACCACGTTTAATGCTCCGGGGGCAGGCACAGGCGCCTACCAGGGCACCGTCGGCGCGAGCGTCAACACCGCCGGTACGATCACGGGATATTACTTTGACGCTAGCTCTGTGTACCAGGGCTTCGTGCGCGCTGCCGGCGGCGCCATAACCACATTCAATGCTCCGGGGGCAGGTCCAAGCGCCTACCAGGGCACCCTCGGCGGGAGCATCAACACGGCGGGGGCGATCACGGGAAATTACGTTGACGCGAGCAACGCGTATCACGGCTTCGAGCGCGCCGGCGGCGGCGCCATAACCACTTTCAAAGTTCCGGGCGCAGGGAAAGGAGCCGATCAGGGCACCTACGCAGGGAGCATCAACAAGGCGGGGGCTATCGCGGGATATTATATTGACGCAGGCAACGTTTCTCACGGCTTCTTGCGGACGCCATGATTGATCGGGGCGCGCATTAAAGCCGCCACATCCCCGAAGTCATTGGCGACAGCCCCGTCCAGTGCGGTCGCGCCGGCCTTAGTCCGCAACCCCGCATCCGCGCCGCGCGCCAGCAGCAATTCAACGACGTCCCGCCGGCCCCAGGACGCGGCGTTATACAGCGGCGTCGCGCCGGAGTCGTCGCGTGCGTCGATATCCGCGCCGCGGTCGAGAAGCAGCGCCGCCATCTCGCGATGTCCGCCCAGCGCCGCGTCGTGCAGTGGCGTGGCGCCCGCGGAGTTCTTTTCGTTGACGCGCGCGCCGTGGTCGAGCAGGATGCGCGCGATCTCCACATAGCCCTTGAGCGCGGCATCCGCCAGTGCGGTCGAGCCTTCCTGGTTGTGCGCGTTCACGTCCGCGCCCTTGCCGGCCAGCAGTTCCACCATATCGGCCTGGCCTTTCAGCACGGCTTCATCCAGCAGCGTAAAGCCAGGTTGATCCTTCTTGGCCAGCGTCGCGCCATGCGCCATCAGCAGATCCACGACCGCCGCGTGCCGGTAGCGCGAAGCGTTTTCGAGCGGCGATGCGCCCGAATTGTCGCGCGCATTCACGTCCGCGCCGCGCGCCAGCAACAGCTCGACCACTTCCGCGTGGCCCTTGGTGGCCGCTTCATTGAGGGGCGTTGCGCCGGTTTCCGGGTTGCGCGCGTCAACTGGCGCGCCTTTGTCGAGCAGCAGCGCGGCGATTGCGCGATAGCCCTTCCACGCGGCTTCATCGAGCGGCGCGGCACCCGATTTGTCGCGCGCATTCACGTTCGCGCCGTGGGCGACGAGCAGCGCGGCCATCTCCAGGTAGCCGCGCGTGGCCGCCAGGTGCAGCGCCGTCGCGCCCGAATTGTCGGCGGCCTCCACGGCTGCGCCATGCGCCAGCAGCAGTTCGCCCACGTCCCGGTTATCTTTGATGGCCGCGTAATCGAGCGGCGTGGACCCCGCTTCCCGATGGCGCGCGTTCACCTCGGCCCCGTGCGCGATCAACAACGCGGCGATCTCCCGGTTCCCGGACCAAGCGGCGTCATGCAGAGGGGTCGCGCCCAATGTGTCGCGCGCGTTCACATCCGCGCCGGCCGCCAGCAGCGCGCGCACCTGTTCCACGTCCCCGGATGTGGCGGCTTCGTGCAGGTCGGCGGCCTGAGCCAAGGCGCAGACACACAGCCACAAGCCATGGCGAGCAGCCCTACCCCACGTACTGCACCTCCTCTTCCAGTTCGACCGCGAACTGGCGGCGCACCCGCGTTTTCAACTCGGCGATCAGCGCGCAGAGGTCCGCCGCCGTGCCGCCGCCCGCGTTGTAGATGAGGTTCGCGTGATACGCGGCCACGTGGATTTCGCCGCGAGACATGCCCTTCGCGCCCACCTGTTCCAGGAAGTATGCGGCCGGCACTTTGCCTTCGCGAATCACCTTCTCCGGAACCTGGGCGGCCACCGCTGGCGGCAATTCGGCCAATAGAAAATTCTTGAAGATGCTGCCCGCGCACTTCATGGTCACCGGAAACTTTTCGTTGCGCACTTTCACGATATCGTTCGCCGTCTTACGCAGCGCGGCGGCGTCGGCGGGCGTGAGGCGCAGTTCGGTCGAGAAAATAATCCACTCTTTGTGGCGCTTGAACACGCTCTCGCGATAGTGAAACTCGCACGCCGCGTTATCGAACAAGCGCACGCACTCGCCATCGAAGAAGCGCACCTGGCGCACGCGCTCCGAGATGGAATGCCCATACGCGCCGGCATTGCCGTATACGGCCGCGCCCACCGAGCCGGGAATGCCGGCCAGCGTTTCGATCCCCTGCAACCCGCGAGCGATGGAGAAATCCACCAGATCCTGCAACACCGCGCCGGCATCGCACTGCACGCGGTCGCCCGCCGCCAGCATGCGCCGCGCCACGAAACGCAGCATGATGCCGCGGAAACCCGCATCTGACACAATCAGGTTGGTGCCGCCGCCCATCACCATGTAGTCGCGGCCGCTCGCCCGCGCCACCGCCATCGCCTGGATAAACGATTCCACGCTGTCGGTTTCGGCATAGATGTCCGCCGGACCGCCTATGGCAAACCGGGTGTAAGCGGAAAGCGGCGCGTCGCGGGAAACGGTTAAATTGGGTATTTCGGACAGGCGCGCCAGCGTGGGGTCCATCGATTCAATTATAGGAGGCAGCTATGCGATCCGGGTTTCCGGGCTTTCCCGCCGCGGCGATGACGTTCTATCGCGGTCTGGCCGGCCACAACACGCGCGAATGGTTCCAGCCGCGCAAACACATCTACGATGAGAAGGTGAAAGCGCCCATGGTGGAGTTGGTGACGGCGCTAAACAGCGCCATGATGAATTTCGCGTCCGATTACGTCACCGACGCCCCGAAAGCCATCTACCGCATCTATCGCGACACGCGCTTCAGCCCCGATAAGACTCCGTACAAGACCCAGATCGCGGCGTCGTTCGCGCGGCGCGGCATGGAGAAGCACGGCGCGGCAGGATACTATTTCGCGATCTCGCACAAGGGCGTGGACGTGGGCGGCGGCATCTACATGCCGCAGCCGGAGACGCTGCTGGCGGCGCGCACGCACATCGCCGAGCGGCACGCGGAGTTCCGGCAATTGGCGGCTTCGAGCGCGATCAAGCGGCTATTCGGCGCGATGCAGGGCGAACAGCTTTCGCGCGTGCCCAAGGGTTTCTGCGCCGAGCATCCCGCGGCGGACCTGCTGCGCTTCAAGCAATTCCTGCTGTTCACCACGCTGGATGCCGCCATCGTGACCACGCCGAAGCTGTTTACGGAGTTGAAAAAGCGATTCCGGGCGCTGGCGCCGTTCCTGGATTTTCTGAATGCGCCCCTTGTGGGGAAGCGGCGGCTGTAAGAGGACCGGCCAGGAGGTCCGTCCTACCTAATGTGGCAGCGGCTGGAAGATGGCGAACGCGGCGCCTTGCGGGTCCGCGACCACTGCCCAGCGTCCCACGCCTTCCAGGGTGGTGGGCCCATAAAAGATGTTGGCCCCCAACGACTTGGCCTTGGCAGTCGTGCCATCGCAATCGGACGCCAGAAAATAAAGCAGCCAGTGCGGCGGGACGCCGGCTTGCGGACCCACCGGCGGGATGCCGCCGATGAACGTCTCGCCGTTCTTGATGTGCAGATATCCGGACGGATCTTTCTCGCCTGGCGAGATATCCCAGCCGAACATGACCGCATAGAATTCGCGGGCGCGCGCCACATCCGTGGTCATCAGGTCCGCCCAGCACAGGGTGCCGTCCACGCCGGCGATGCCGATGCCCGGATTGCTCTTTGGCTCCCACACCGCAAACGTCGCGCCGGTGGGGTCCTGGACCACGGCCATGCGTCCCGCATCGAAGACGTCCATGGGCGGCGCGATCACTTTCCCTCCCACCTCTGCGGCGCGCGCAGCGGCGTCATCCGCGCTCGCCACCGATATGTACGGCATCCAATTCGGCGGCGCGCCACCGGACATGCCGGCGCGCAGCGTATAGGCGGCCGCGGTATCGCGCCCGTCCAGCCGAAAGATGGTGTAGTGGTCGTCGGGCCCCATGGGCATGTCGTTGGCGACCCACCCGAACAGCGCAGCATAAAAGGTTTTGGCGGCGGCTTGATCGGTGGTTCCGAGTTCGACCCACACGAACGCGCCCGCGGGATGTTTGTCGATGTTGGGCATGGGAAGAGTATAACAACGGGCCGGGTGCTTTTGTGCAGGTCAGGCAGGCTGTTAGATTATGTGGGCCGGGCGTCCACGATCGGGTCGAGTGACGGGGATTCCGCCCCGTCACCCTCCCACACCACCGGACGTGCGGTTTTCCGCATCCGGCGGTTGAACCCAGCCGCGTTACCG
>Ga0302326_10007482_pt1 | contig 24274 bp, 29 predicted proteins | sample Palsa_T0_3_FD_202264 | JGI IMG/M metagenome (GOLD analysis project Ga0302326, IMG submission 202264) | Peat permafrost microbial communities from Stordalen Mire near Abisko, Sweden - Palsa_T0_3 | ecosystem: Environmental > Terrestrial > Soil > Palsa > Peat permafrost | place: Sweden: Abisko... | reverse complement strand
CTCGCTCGATGCCGAGGCGGGGGAATGGCTGGCACGCATGATTACCGCCTGGACCGTTGGCGGGCTTGGGGCCTAGGCACCCAGAACGCCTAAAATATCTGTGGTTGCCCCAAAAATTCCTTTTTGTGGGCTATCGGCTGCCCAGAACACATGTTTGAAATTCAACCGCGCGTTTGAAAAATTCATCAGGATCATGGAGCCTGGTTATGGAGCATAACGGGATCGTCAAAGCCGGGGTTTTGCCGCACGGTGCACCCTTGCACAGCCGCTTCCTCAACAAGCTGGTAATCGACGTTTTTCCGGCTGCCTTGACGAGCGTGATCGGCGGCTTCCTGGTTACCCAATACCAGTTCAATCATTCGGCGATGCTGCATCCTGTGGCCGCACAGACTGCACCGGCTTCAGCGGAGATGGTCCAACTGGTCCGCGATGAGCACGGCGCAATCATGGATTATCTCAAAGCGCAAATTGCCGCCGAGAAGACCCGAAACTCAACGGCAGACGCCGCCGATGCCCGGGCCGTCGCGGACGCCAAGTTGGCGTCGGACAAGGCGTCGGACAAGTTAGCCGCCGAGGTGTTGGCCATAACGTCTGCCAAGTCCGCGCCTGCTGCCAATTCCATACCTGCGGTCGTCGGCACAGCGAAGGCTGCAACGCCTCGCAAGGCTATCGCCGTAGCCGCGGCAGCGCCGCTGGTCGTGGCGCAGGCCGCGCTAGACGTCGCGGCTGCGCGAGTCGTGCAACCGGCACCGCCGCCTCAGCAGCCGAAATCGCTGCTAGCCAAGACGCTCGACATCAAGGATCACGTTGTCGCGGTGACGACCCACGCGGCCTGGACCGCCGTATCGACGATCGGCAGCCTTCCGTCATGGATAGCCACAATGGGCGATCGCGGCGGCAACGCGAATACGGCGCCGAATTCCGGCGGACAATCGTTCGCGTCCTGACGCGCGGGGGCGCCGCTCTAAAGCGAGACGGGCGCGCCCATGAAATCGCGCTTGCCTACTTCGACGCCGCAGTGGCGCAGGATGTCGTAAGCGGTGGTGCAGTGGAAATAGAAATTCGGCAGCGAGTTTCCCAACAGCAGCGACTGCCCGGTGAAGTCGCGGGCCGCGCCGCTTGGAAAAGTGATCTTGATCGCCTTGTCCTCGGTGCCGTCGATCTGCGCGGCCTTGAAGCCTTTCACGAAATCCACGGCCTTGCTGATCCGCTCGCGCAACTCGCTAAAGCTCGCTTCGTTGTTGTCGAACTTCAACGGTTCGGCACCGGCCAGTCTCGCCGCCGCATTGACTGCGTGATCGGTTGCCGCGCGCACCTGGCGTACCAGCGGGAACATGTCGGGAAACAGCCGCGCATTGAGCAGCGCCGCCGGTTCGATCTTCTTCGCCTCGCAATGCGCGGCTGCCTTCTCAAGGACAGCGGAAAGCGCGGTGAGGAATTGCACGAAGATCGGCACCGAGATTTTGAACATCGAAACGGACATGGTGCACCTTTTGTTTCAAAAGCGGGCAAATCTAACCCCTTCCGCGGTTACAATGAATGGGCTGGAAAGCGGGGTTGGCACGTGGCGAAGCTCGGTATCGCCAGTCGTGGACGCCTACCAACACCGAGAAGCATGAGTTGTTCACTCTATGACAAGCCATTGATGCACAGCGGCAACAGCCCGTGCATTTCCTGTGCGTTGCGGCTTGCCGGGCGTAAAAATTCGTGGCTAGTCCAGTGACGTTCCGCTGCGGGGAACTCTTGCATCGGCCACTACGTTGAGTTGTACGCAGGTGAATTTCAGTCGGGCGTTTGTGGCAATCGCATCGCCCTGGAGGTTGTGAATGCGGTCTGGCGGGAATTTCAATCCCGAATGGGGCTATCTCGCCCCAGCGCCGAGCTTTATGCGCACTGCCCGGATCGTCGTCGTCGCCACCGCGATCGGCGCCACAGCCGGCGCGGGCGTGGTGCTGACGCTCGCCGGCTCCGGCAATAATCCCGGCCAGCAAGCCGCCGATACCGGAAAATCTCTCGTCGTCGTGCGGTCACTGGTGCAGCCTGCCGAAGCCGCCACGGCGACAACGGAGCCGAGGGTCTCACCCGTTGCTACCGCCACTCCGGTTGCGACGCCTGTCGTAACGCCGCAACCAGTGCAAGCGAGCGTGCAACCGCCGCAAGCAAGTGCGCAGCCAAAAGGCGGCCTCGCGCTGCCACCGCCCGCTGCCCAAATCTCAGCGCCGGCGTCGAGCGAGTCGCGCGCGGCGTCGACGTCCGCAGTGCCGGCGAGCGTCGCCGCGCTTGCGGAGATTCCGCCGGTGACCGATGCATCGCCGGCGCCGTCAGCCAATCAGGCTTTATTTACGCCGGATCAGACCGGCGCGGCTAAATTGGGCGGTAAGCCTGCCGCCGGCCCAATCTCGCAGCCTCCGGCGGTTCAAACTCAAGGACCGCAAGCTCCAGTAGCGCAGACGCCGCAAACGGCGGCGCAGGCGGTCGCGTCGGCGAAGAAGAAGCCTGAGGAGCACGGGCTTGGCCCAATGCTGCGCCATCTGTTCAGCGCGCGCGCCGGAAATTCCTATTATCCGAACTAGGCCACGATCCGATTGTATCGTGATCTAAACAAAACCGCCCGCCGGTGAGGGCGGGCGGCGGTCCGATCAACAAGTGTGCGTTGGCTTACTTTTACCAGCCTTTGCACCACTTGTGCGCCATTGCGTAGCTGCCTTTGCTCTGGGATGCGTCCCAATTGTCTTCCTTCACCCAGAGCACCTGTGAGGTTCCCCAAGGCTTTGCCGTGTGGTCGTACCAAGCGCGGCAATAGCCGGTGTCTTTGAACTTGACCACGGCGAAATCGGCGCGCGCCGGAACGGTAGCGGCGAAACCCAATGCCAATACACCCATTGCAAATGCAAGACGCTTCATCTGACGCGTGACGCAGGGCCGGGCGCAGGTTCAACGAAGCGATTAGGTTCCTTTTGGTTCTATCTGCAAGTCCCGGCCTGCACGGCCTGATCGAAGGCTGCGGCGGCCGTCGAATAGTCGGCAGCGGTGGCTACCTTTGCCCAACCGGCGCCCCAGGGCGTTGCGCTTGCTTCCCACCAGATCCGGCAATAGCCGTCGTCCCATCTGACCAGGGCGTAATCGGCCCGAGCGGGGGTGGTCGCTGCAAGACCGAGGGTCGCAAGACCGACCGCAAATGCAAAACGCTTCATCGTCTGCTCCTGTTGTGCCCGCCCATGAACTTTCGGATATTACCAGCCTGAATAAACGTCGAACGGCCCGTCTTGTTCACGGCCATTAAGTCGTAAGCAGCCGGGCCTCTGCAAAACATAAGGAGGCACTGATGCCGGAAGTCGTCGTCTACATTCTTGAGGGTCGCACGCTGGAACAGAAGCGCGGATTGGTAAAGGACATCACCGCCGCGGTGGTAAAGAACGCGAACACGACGCCTGAACAGGTCACCGTGTCGTTGATCGAGACTGCCAAGAATTCGAAGGGCAAGGGCGGGGTGCTGTTCAGCGAGATGCCGCCGCGCCAATAAGGACGCTTAAAGCATTCAATTTAGAGGCTGACGGAAGCCGGCATGCAATTGCGCATGCCGGCTTCCGTCGTTTGGCTGGGCGACCCAAGTCACGGAAATATCCACAGAAATAGCCGTTAATGCACTGCACAAATTCCTTGCTGCATTGCGATAAATCCTGGATAATTGGGCTGAGTTAGCGCGCCCCGACGACTACGAACAAGGACTTAAGAATGAGCGATGTTTGGGACACGAAGGATGGCAGGCGCCGGGTCCGCCATGACCCGCCGACACTGGAAGAGGCTGTCTTAGCCGCACAGGGTATGACCGAAGAACTCGCCGAGCAAATCGAGATTGTGGTTTCGTTGATGGAAGTTTCCACCGACGAAGCGCGTAGCGCCGTGTTGCGCATGGGGCAACGAAAGGACGTCAGTCACCTGACCATTGTCGGCCGCGCAGGCGCGCCGCGCGCTGTCGTTGTCGAGCGGCGCGTGACGCGACGCCCGCTCCGCACCGCAACGATGGCGCCCTGATTCCCGTTAGTGGCGGTACACGGCGATGTTCAGCTTCGCTTGGCGGAATCTGGAATAATTCCCGCCGCGACCAGGCGGTGCCAGATGAACAACACCACGACCGCGCCGACCACCGAGGTGATGATGCCGGCGCCTTGGTCCGGGCCGTAGTGTCCAATTGCCTGCCCGATAAAGGTTGCCAGGAAGGCGCCGACGATGCCGATTAAGGTGGTCAGAATGAACCCTGACGGATTGTTCGGTCCGGGCGCCAGCCAGCGCGCGATTAAACCGGCGATAAACCCGATGATGATGGTCCAGATGAAACCCATGGCGTACCTCGTGCCTGCTTTGCCGAAATGACTCTGCGCCGAGAAGCGCAGCCAATCCCAAATGTGTGACGGTATTATCGCGCAAAAGCCACAGGCTGGGATAGGGGCGGACGTTGCCGTATAATCCCGGCATCCGATGCCGGGCTGGACTAACGGGCCTGCGATGACGACAAAGACCGTCGAAAAGCCGCGCACCAAGGTCAAGCCGCAGACCAAGCGGCCGCCGCTCTACAAGGTTATCCTGCTCAACGACGATTTCACGCCGCGTGAATTCGTCGTTCAGGTGCTCAAGGCGGTCTTTCGCATGAACGAGAGTCAGGCCTATCGCGTGATGATGACCGCGCATCAGCGCGGTGCCTGCGTCATTGCCGTCTATACGCGCGACGTCGCCGAAACCAAGGCGAAGGAAGCTACCGAGCTCGGCAAGAGCAAAGGCTATCCGCTGTTCTTCACGACCGAGCCTGAGGAATAGCGCGAAGCTTTAGCGTCACTCCAATCAAACGCCCAAGCTATGAGCAGATGGCGCGCGAATTTCTTTGGCCTCCATTGTTCCATTTCGATGCATCAGAATTTTGTGATGTGCGCGCGATGACGAATTTCGCTACATCGCGGGCGTGGGGCGCTGATTGGGAATTTTGAAGTCAATGGATCAGGTCACCACGACGCTGCCGTCTCGTTCCGTCGTTTCCTCGCACCCCACCACGCTCGAGCTGATTGAGCCCTACGTCCTGAGCATCCTGCGCATCCTGGTTGGGCTTTTGTTTTGCGAGCACGGCACTGCGAAGTTGTTTGGCTTTCCACCCCACGGCCCGATCCAGCACTTCCCGGATCTCGAATTTTTTGCGGGCTCCATCGAATGCTTCGGCGGCGCGCTGTTGGCGCTCGGTTTGTTCTCGCGTGTCGTCGCGTTCCTGATGTCGGGCGAGATGGCGATCGGCTATTTCATGATGCACGCGCCGAAATCATTTTTCCCGCTGCTCAACGCCGGCGAAGCGGCCGTGCTGTTCTGCTTAATCTTTCTGTTCCTCGCGGTCGCCGGTCCAGGACCATTGTGCCTCGACGCTGTGTTATGGCGCAGACGCGCTTGAGCGAAAGCACGAACGGCTGTTTGCCGCTTTATCTATCGCCTTATTTATCCTGGATCGAGAGGCCGCCGGGGCCGACATTGATATGCAGGCCCTCGGGCTGGTGACGGTCCTGATAAAGCTGATAGCCCATCACGGCGACCACGACCACCAGCGCGCCGATAACCAGATAAAACAGATTGTTGCGTGCCACGACAGCGAATCCCCCTCGTTGATACCTTATGTTCTAGCCGAAAATGGTCGTAACGGCGCATGGAACTCGCGCTGCCGAAACTAACGTTCAATAGCCGGATAAGGAACACAGGCTCGCACGCAGCGTTGAAGGAGCAGGGCGGGGAGTTGGCGAAGGAACATTCGCTATGCAACCTGCGCGCCTGCCCGCCGGCTGGATTGGCCGAGTCGGTCCATTTTCCCGAAATCTTGTCGTTGTCTGCGCAGCAACCGTTGGCGGCATTGTCATCGGCGGCGTGAGCGTCCTCGGCGTCGCGATTGCGGTGATCCAGCCTCTTGCACACGATGCCCCAGGCGGATCCGCCGTTTTTGATGGACAACCGCATGTGGTGCAGCAAGCGCCGACGGCATCGTCCTCGGCGCCACAGACTATATCCGCCGCATTACCTGCCACGTTGCAGGCGCGTCCGGTGACGCCGACGCAGCAACAGACGCCGGCGCAGGTTCTGGACAAGACCTGGCCTGAGGTGCCGACGGCGCGGCCGCCACGCGCGTCTGAATCCACCGCGGCGGCTCCGCCAAACCCGCCAGCGTCAAATGTCGTCAGCATTAGTCAAACCATGACGACGCGAACTGTTACGCCGTTCAATTATTCGCAGACGCCGGTCGCACCAATTCCCGATACGACAAAGCGGCGTGTTGTTGCGATCCCCGATGACACCCAACAACCGCGCGAGGATGATGCCGATGCAGCGTCCGCAGCGTCGTCACGGCCGCTGTTCGATTTCTTCGACACCTTCGGCGATGAGCGTTTTGGCGACAATCGCAATGCGGTGAACGAGCCGCCACAGCCCCGACCTCAGCTTCGCGCCTCCAGAAATCCACGCGATCCGCAGCCTGTCATCCGTCATCGTCAGGACAGCAACGATGACAATCAGGAGGCGGTGAATTCCAGCCCGCCACAGCAATACGATAGCTGGAATAATTTCTTCGGCTATAGCCGTAACGACAATTGGCACAATTAGATGGTTGAGGTGTAATGCGAAGCGGCGTTGCCGACGGCGCGCCGCCGCGTTACGTCTCGTTGTCGTGTGCTCGGTGCGGGAGGGAAAGTTATGCGATTGCTGGTAGTGGCGTTGACGCTGTTCTCGCTCGCATTCGCCGTGCAGCGGGCAGGGGCAGCGGCGATCGGTGACCCGTGCGGCGGCACCGATGGCACCGCGTGCGACACGGGCCTTTACTGTCAGCTCGATTCCGGCGGTTGCGGCAATGCTGTCGCCGCGGGTAAATGCATCCGTGCGCCGCGAGTCTGTGCCATGGTCTATTCGCCGGTGTGCGCCTGCGGCGGCAAAACCTACGGCAACGATTGCGAACTGCACCGCGCCGGCGCCCAGAAGGCGCACAACGGCCGATGCGGTGTAGGTGGTTTCCGCGCTCAAAAGAGTGAGCCGGACGCCAGCAAGAACCAGTAGTGCGTTTCACGATGGCAGCGATGCCGTTCCGGCGTCGTGCTAGCCACGCGACGTGACGCTTGATACGGTCGTTCCGTCGCTCTCCGGGACTTGAAGGATTGAATAATGAGCCGGGCGTTTTGGCGCGCGGGGCTGGGCCTTGTCGTGGCTGTTTCTGTGATGTCACCGTTGGCGAGTTGGGCCAGCGATACGGTGAAGGTTCACCTGATCGGCACCGGCGGCCCGGAATTGACGCCGACCCGCGAAGGCATGTCCACGCTGATCGAGGCCAGTGGCCAAACGCTTTTGTTCGATGTCGGTCGTGGCGCGCTGCAAAACATCTACCTGTCGCGCATCGATCCGCGCAGCGTGACCAAGGTCTTTCTCACGCACCTGCACAGTGATCACATCGAGGGCCTCCCTGCGCTCTGGATGACGCCGTGGTTCATGTTCGCGCGTAAGCCGGGCCTTGAGATCTGGGGGCCGCCGGGCACCCAGCAGATGGTGGACGGCATGCGCACGATGTATGGGCACGATGTCGAGCATCGCGCCAACCCGGTGTTCAAACGCGAATATCTCGACATTACGGTGCACGAGATTAGCCCCGGCGTGGCGTACGACGCGGGCGGCATCAAGGTGACGGCGTTCCAGGTCGAGCACGACGACGGCAATCCGGCGTTCGGCTATCGCATCGACGCAGCCGGTCGCGTTATCCTGCTATCGGGTGACACGACCTACAGCGATAACGTGGTCCAGAACGGCATGAACGCCGATCTTCTCGTTAGTAACGTAGTCGCGTTCAGTGACGCTATGGAAAAAGCCGGCGTGCTCAAGCCGGTGATCAACAAGCTCACCACGCCAGAGCAGGCGGCGTCGATTTTCCTGAAAACCAAGCCGCGGCTCGCTGTATTCTCTCACATCGTCAAAAAGGAACTGCCCGGAGATGCTGGCGACAATGTCATCATGGAACGCACCCGCAAGGCCGGTTACGCCGGTCCGCTGGTGATAGGGCAGGACCGCATGACGATCGAGGTCGGCGATCAGGTAACCGCCGTGCCGCCGCAATCGATCGGCGGTATTGTCGACTTCGACAAGCCGGATTCGAAATTCTGAATCGCGTAGGTTTATTTAACCCCGAGCAGTTCGACGTCGAACATCAGTGTGGCGTTCGGCGGAATGACACCGCCGGCGCCTCGGGCGCCGTAGCCGAGCGACGGCGGAATGATCAGCGTGCGCTTGCCGCCGACCTTCATGGTGGCGACGCCTTCATCCCAGCCCTTGATGACGTGACCAGCGCCGATCGGGAATTCGAACGGCTCGTTGCGATCCACCGAAGAATCGAACTTGCTGCCCTTGATGCCATTCTCGTAGAGCCAACCGGTATAGTGCATGACGCAAGTCTGGCCGGTTTTCGGCGATGCGCCGGTGCCGACTTTGACGTCGATGATTTTCAATCCATCAGGCATGGTGACGACGTTCCCGGGCGTTTGAGCATGAAGCGGTGAAATAGCTGCGAAAGCGGCGGCTGTTGCAGCCACCGCCGTGAAAGTTTCTCGACGCGTGAACGCGCGCATGCGGGCTCCCTGGCAATTTCGCGGCGGACACTAACCCAGTCGCCGTCACCAAGCCAATGCGGCAAGGCATGTTTCGGAAATGGCGCCGCCGAAATTTTAGCGCTGCAGTCAGGCCCTAGTTCCGCGTTACCGGAGCGCCCGCGTCAAGGAACGCCAAAGCCTGTCCGCCAACCGCCGTCTTTGGTGTGGGTTCGGCTGACAGCAGGCTGCCCGCGACCATGCCGCCGAGAAAAATCGCAAGGATGGCCAGGATCACAATGCCGGCTTGGCGTGGGGGCTGATAAATCGCCCTTAATTGCTTGTCCAAAAGTTCCTGATCATGCTGATCCAAAAAAATCTCCCTCAAAAAATCTAGGAAATACTGATCAAGAAACGCTCGAAGGTACGTGGTGTTCCGGGCGAGAACTGCGCGGCAGTCATGCTCGCCAGCTGGATGGCCGGTGTAATCCACAGCGTCCGAAAGCAAAAAGCGTTGTGGTGGAACGACTTGCCGATTCGTCGATTAAGCCAGCGTGAGGGTCGCTATCCGGGCATGACCATGGCCGTCCGCGCGGCGAAATTAGAGGGCGATGACCCGGTAACATTGCACCGGATCATACAGGATATTGTCGGCGAGGGCCTTAAGGAGCGCTACGAGCCGCCGCAGAAATTGTCGCACGAGCTGTTCGTGCTGATGCTGCAGATCAAGGAGCAGGAGCGGCGGGAGAAACTCGCAAAGCCGCCGCCTCAGGCTTAGTGACGTCTTCAGGCGCGGCGTCGTTCTCCGGATCTGTACGCCATCCGCGCGTGACCAATGCAGTAGGCGAAACCCGTAACCGCCTCGTTGCCGCAAAACGCGAAGTCCGGCTTCACCGGATCCCCGAGCGGCCAGCGGCATTTGCGCTCCGCAAGTTCGACGAGCGAACACGGCTGCGCGCTGTCGACAGTTGTGCCGAACATGATCGCTTCGCCGCCATTCGGCGTCTGCGCATAAGCCAGCCGGAGCAGCCGGTGCTGGGTCGGAGCCCGCGGGCGGCGGGCGCGCGGAGGGCAATCCTGCGCCTGCACACCCGCGGGCCGCCCCGACGACAGCCCCAGCCGGTGGATTTTGCCGATGACGGCGTTCCGGCTAACCCCGATCTCGGCAGCGATCTCGCTGCAGGTCAGTCCGGTGACGACGCAGTGGCGGAGCTGCTCGATGCGCTCCGCCGTCCAGGTAGCAATACTCATGATCAAGCCCCGTTCTCGGACGGCCAGTACTGGGCCGCTGGCAGGGCGAAGGCCGTGCTCGCTCATTTTTCGAGCCAACCAGCCATGAGGCGCCGTTTCGGCGGATGACAGCGGACAAGCGCCATCATTCACCGAGCCGCATTCACGCCTAAGGCATTGCCGGCTCGTTACTTTTATCGCTGCTCTGGCGGCGGCAACACACTTGCCGGCCGCCGAACCGCTTTAAGCATGTTCAAGCGAAAACCCTCGCCGGAGAGCAAACTTGCATGATTCGATTCGCCTGCCAAGGGTTTTAACTGTATTGTAACCTAGTTATAATCCTAAGGTACTGAATCTGATGGCGCGACCGGAAAACCGTTCGGAGGCGAGGGCGCTAAGCCTGACCCTGCCGATCGAGACCTTCAATTATCTCGCCCTCCTGGCATCGCTCGGAAAGCTCGGCCGGACCGAGAACGAAGTCGCGACCCACATCCTGGTGCGCGAAGCTTACGCGATGATCGAACGGGGCTTCCACGAAATGCGCATTCCAACGCCGGCCGACGAAGGCTGAACCGGCCATTTCTTTGTTGGAGCATGATCTTCTCGGAAAACCGGAAGTCCACTTTTCCGGATCATGCTCAAGCGATTTGCAGGCGCGCGTTTGCTGGTGATACGCCGTCACACCGGTGTCGGCGGTTGCGGCGGCTAGTGGGTGAGGCAATGGCGCTCGTTTCGGATTCGGCATGGCAGGAGCGGGTGGCGGCATTGCCACTCGAAGGATTTGAGGCTGGTGCTGCGGTTTTTGCCGAAGGCACAAAGACCGGCCGGCTTCTGGTTCTCAAAAGCGGGGCTGTCAGCATCAGCAAGAACGGAATGGAGATCGCGCGCGTGGCCGAGCCCGGCGCGATGTTCGGCGAACTCTCGGCGCTGCTCGATCTGCCACACACGGCCGATGTGTACACGCTGGAGTCATCGGAGTTTCATGTCGCCGATGCCGCGCAATTGCTGACCGACCCGGCGGCTCTGTTGTTTGTAACCACAGTGCTGGCGCAACGTGTGGTCGGCGCCAATGCGGCACTGCTCGAACTGAAGCAGCAGATCGAAGCGGGCGCGCCGCCTGGCCTGCTCGACAAGACTGCCGACAGGATCGTCGGCCTCCTGAGCGCCATCGGCTCCGGCTACATCCGCGCCGGCGCCGGGCTCACTGGATATCCGTTTCAGTAAAGCCTTCTTCGGTGCCTGCTCACTTCGTCATTGCCGCGCTTGACCGGGCAATTCATGCTGTGGCGGCACAGTTCTTGGGCGCTATCCTTGGAGGAATTGACATGACCGGCCAGCCGGAATTGAGCGTCGAAGAGCTGCATGCGCGCATGCTGAAGAAGCCGCTTTGGGTGGTGATCACGCGCGCCGTTGCGCCGGCGGCGGAGCTGAAGCGTCATCTCAAAGCCCATCTTGAGCATCAGATCGGGCTCGAAAAGGCCGGCATCATGTACGGCGCTGGTCCGGCAACCAGACCCGGAGAGACTGCGGCGGCGTTCGGCCTGATTATCATCCGTGCTCCCGACGAAGCCGAGGCGCGCCGCATCGCCGATGCCGATCCGATGCATTCCTCGGGCGCGCGCCAGTACGAGCTTTACTCATGGTCGCTCAACGAAGGCCGCATCAACGTGAAGCTGAATTTTTCCGATCAAACATTCGCGTTCGAGTAGGCGCACTGGGTGCCAGTACCGGGCTGATCGGATATCCGTTTCAGTAAATGGCAGCAGCACTCAGTATTCGGCGTCTTCTTTCCTTCGTCACACCGGGGGGGTGACGAGCGAAGGTTGTCGTTGCCCCGTTCCGTAAGGAATCGCGACCTATCCGGCGGCCGCGCGTTTTTGCATCTCGTGTCCGAATTGCCGCTTGAACGCGGAGGCATCGACGAGCCTGCGAAAGCAATATCGGACCGTGTTGTCGGGCAGGTCGACATACATGTCCCACTGGAACGTCGCGCTATCGAGCCAGTCGAGCATGTCCATGGCGATTTCGTCGAAGGTCATCGCCACCTGAAACGGAAAGTCGCGGTTGATATCGAAGATGATGCTCATGCCGGTGCTGCCCGTGCGCTAGTTGAAACGCAGCATGAGAACATTCAGGGAACACGTCAAGACAACGACCGCTGGGGTGGCGAGCGCGATCGGCGCTACCAGATGTCGTCGTTGCGGCGAATTTTGCCTGCGCCGTTAATCAAAGCGTTCCGGCGGCGTTCACGGTAGAACGAATCGGAGCCGGATTCGCAAGCGTAGTCATCAGGTTAACAAGGATGATGAATCCAGACTGGAATGCGGGGCGCGCGATTTCGTCAGCCCCGCGCCGACGGCAGCAGCAGATCTTCCTCGTTGAGCAGTTCGCGAAGGTCGCCGATCGCCTCGATCGCGTCTTCTTCGGTGGCGACAGCGCGCAGCCGGTGCCACACCTCGCGCCACGGCTCCGGATGGCCGATGCGCATCGCCTCATCGACATAGTCGAGCGCCTCTTTGAGCGTCTTGAGGTGGCGGGGTTTCGGCTCATCCCTGATGACGAGCGGCGGGGCGATCGGGAAATTGTCCATGGTGGAGTGTAGCGCGGTTTGGGCTTCGGCGAAATCCGGGTGTGCGCCGGCAACGATCTTTACTTGTCATGCGCGGCGAAGGCCGTCGCGGATGATCATACGGGCTCGATGCGGCGCTACGCGTGGCCGCAGGCGCGGCAGAAGGAATTGATCCAGCCGAGACCGAGGACGTCGAAGACTTCGGCAGGCGGATATCCGGCCGCTTCCGCCGCACAGAAAATGACGATGAAAATTGTCAGTGCAAATGTCAGGCCGTACGACACTGGATTTTCGTCGGCTTCATAGCACCACCCTACGGAGCAGATCCGGCCGCTGCGGCAGGCGAGCACCAGCATGCAAATTCCGGTCAGGGCGACCGCGCCCATGAAGAAGCGTGCTGGCATCGGCATGCGACATCTCCGGGGTGTGGGCGCCATGATGCTGGAAAAGACGTAAAGACTTCGTGCGATCGCGTTGCTGTGGCGCCTGGATTGCGGTTCGCGCTATCCGGCCCCGCGGCCTACAGATGACCGAGCAGGCAAGCCACGTTGACCGCAAAAGCGGTCAAGAGACAGGCCACCAGCATCTTGGTCATCGCGGGCTCCGAAAACCGCCGGAAAAGAATCGCCCGCAAAGCATGAACGAGACTCAGGCCGGGAGTCCCAAACTTTGTTTTTTCAGGGATTCATATCTCGTTTACGGAATCTGGCGCGATTCTCCGAAGAATGCCGCTTCCCTTTTCGTCATTGCCGGGCTTGACCCGGCAATCCATGCTGACGCGAAGCTGCGACCCCGGTGTTAAATCGGCGCCGCGCGCTGACCGATACACTTGCGTATTCCGCAATTCAGCATGGACCACCGGGTCAAGCCCGGTGGTGACGAATCGTAGGGGAGGAAACAATGCCGCAACGGGTTCTGATCACCGCCGGCGCCGCCGGCATCGGCCGCGAATTCGCGCGTGCGTTCGCCGCGACCGGCGCCAAGGTGTTCGTCTGCGATATCGACACCGGGGCGCTCGACGCGATCACGAAGGAAACGCCCGGCGTGATCGCGCGACGCTACGATATGGCGCGCCGCGCCGAGATCGAGCACATGGTGCCGGTTGCGGTCGCTCATCTGGGCGGGCTCGACGTACTGATCAACAATGCCGGCATTTCGGGAATGACGCTGCCGGTCGCCGATTATCCGCCGGACGATTGGGACAAGGTGGTCGCGGTCAATCTCACCGCCATGTTCGACGTCACCCGGCTCGCGATCCCGCATCTGAAAGAATCCAAAGCCGGCGTCATCATCAACATGTCGTCGGTCGCGGGCCGCTTCGGCTTCCAGAACCGCAGCCCCTACGCCGCCACCAAATGGGGCGTGATCGGCTTCACCAAGACGCTGGCGCTGGAGCTCGGCGAATGGGGCATCCGGGTGAACGCGATTGCGCCCGGCGCGGTCGATGGCGACCGCATCGAGCGCGTGTTCGCCGGCCGCGCCCAGATCAGCGGCAAGTCGATGACCGAGGTGCGCGCCGCGGCGATGGCCGAGCAGTCGATCAAGGACATGATCGACCCGAAGGACATCGCGGCGCTCGCGGTGTTCCTCGCTTCCGACGCGGGGAAGTCGATCAGCGGCCAGGTGTTGCCGATTGATAATGACCGGCAGCGGGCGTGAGTCCCCTCCATCCGTCATGGCCGGGCATGACGAGGCGCACATAAAGGCTTGTCAGTGCCGGGCTTGACCCGGCAATCCATACGGCGCTGCCATTGGTGCTCGATAGTCGGAATATGCAGCAACCGCCTTCACAGTCTGGAAAGCACAGCATGGACCACCGGGTCATAGGCGAGCGAAGCGACGCCGTTCTTTGAACGGCTATGCCCGGTGGTGACGATGTGATGTCGTCGTCGCTGATGCCACGTCTCGCCGGGATTGCCTGGAACACTTGTGCCCCACATCTCTTATGAGTGAGCGGCAGAACTCAGGGAGACAACGATGATAGGGTTTAAGCGTCCGGCAGTTGCGTTCTTCGCGGCCGGGGTGATCGCGGCTTTCACCATCGGCCAGGCCGGAGCGCAGCCCGTCAATCCTGTTCCTACACCGCCGCCACCCAGCTTTAATCCGTCAACGCCAAGCATCGTGCCGCAAACACCGGAAGCGCCGGTTTCGCCGTCGGCTCCCGGCGGCCTGTCGGGCTCCAGTTCAGCGCCGGGTTCGGTGGTTGTTGCGCCGCCGGCTTCCGTCAATCGTCAAACGACGGACACGTCCACAGAGCCCAGCCCGTCTCGCGCGCATGTGCACCATCATGCAAGTGTTCGGGAGCGCGGGAACAGAGACTACAGCCGATACCCCACTGTGCGCGTGGCGGGCCCTTCGTACTATCCGGGCCTGGGCGAGTTTTATCCGCCGTACGTCAATCCCTGCCATTTCAGGCCGTACTGGGGGTATGACCCGGGATATTTGACCTACAGCTGCTCGCGGTGAGTTCGGGAGTCTTTTAAAGACAATCGCGCGCGGTCGAGGGCGATCCCGTCGAGCGCGAGTTCGCCGGCCGCGCCCAGATCAGCGGCAAGTCGGCGATGGGGTGTGCGCGGTGCGATGGCCGAGTAGTCGATCAAGGAAATGATAGATCGAAGGATATCGCGGCGCTTGCGGTATTTCTTGCCTCAGATGCGGGGAAGTCGATCAGCGGCCAGGTGCTGCCAATCGATAATGACCGGCAGAGGGCGTGAGGCGGACGTAGGGCGGGCAAAGGGAAGCGCGCCCACGGGTTACGTCGCCGTTCTTCAAATGAAGGTGTGCGCTCGGCGCGTGTCGCGCATTGAGACCGTTAGCGTGCAGTATTCAGCAAAGATTAGGCAGCCAATGGATCTTCTAGTGCTACGCGATCGTCGTGCGCCATCTTGCGTGCCTTGCGATAGGCTTCCACAGAATCATCTGTCGGACAAACAGTATACCCGACAACCTCTAATGCTCGTTCCAGCACGCTTACAAGCGGGATAAAATCACCATCTAAAAGTTTGTACTTTGGCTTTAGGTGGTTGATGAAGAAATTTCGAAACCCTTTTATTCGGAATCCTATGAGTTCGCGAGTTTGGAGATCGAGCGTGAGTGTCAGAATGCCGTCGATGCGTCTGTGTATGCACGGTCCATCCTTTTGGACGTACTCAACTGTGTCGGCGTCAGCGTAATAGATCGCAGAAGGCACGTACCCTGAACGCAGTTCGACTCCTGGCATTGTGTGGATATTCATGGCGTGGCTCCCTTACCACAACCGAGCACGATAGCGAGACTGGTGGTTGATAGGAAGTCTTTGATCGGCACGATCGGACTCCACAAATCCCCAATGGGTTATTGTTCCCGCAGGGTTGACCAGATCAACCTTATCCGAGTCGACAAGGCGCACATATGTCGCAAATACGACGTCTCGCGGTACGGGAACTTTTAGCGCGACGCTGACCATATTGGGATCGTACTCGTAAAAGAAACGTGGACGGAGGATATAGATAGCTACATCGCCGCCGTCATTGTCCTCGGCTAGGGGCCTTTGGATGCCACGAAAGCAGGCATGAGCCTCTGAAATCGAAACCAGTGCACCTGAAACAAGGTCATTGCGTGCGCCGACGCCCGGAACGGGAGGCGGGCATCCGAGGACCATGCTCCACAGATCAAAGGCTGGCTGTCGTCGACCCGCCCGAGCTCCTTTGCGTGTATCAGCATGAGAAATCCTGAGTCTGCAAAGGTTCTGTCGGTCGAAGGGAGATGGGCATGGACGAAGTTCGGGAATCTAAGCCAATCACCAGGCGCGCCGGTGAGATTGGTGATCACATTGCGCGTCTGGGGTAGCGCTCCCACAGCCCCACGAACCATGAGACTTCTCCTTTAGCTACATCCCGTCGTTGATCCGCACGTATCGCACTTCAAACACGTGCCGTTGCGCACCAGCGTGAAGTTCATGCACTCCGTGCACATCTCGCCCTCGTAGCCTTTGGCCTTGGCTTCGGCGCGGCGTTCCGCGGCGACGGCTTTGGCGTTCGGCTTCGACCATTGCATCTGCTCGAGCGCCTGGGTCGGCGAGAGTTTCTGCTCCGGCTCGGTTTTGAGCGCGGTCGCACCGGCAGACTGCGGCGACGAAAGCGCGGTGACGTTGGATGCGCCGTCGTCACTGTCGCTGACGCCGCCCTGCATCACCTTGAGCCGGTCGGTGCGCGAACGGGTCAGCCCCTTCGACACGTAGCGGCCTTCCTGCGGCGAGCGGCCTTCATCGACGCCCTTGCCGAGGGTGTCGAAGCCTTCGCCGGTCGGATCGACGTGGGCGAGATCGAAGCGCTCCATGTAGGAGACCGCGAGCTCGCGGAACACGTAGTCGAGGATCGAGGTCGCGAACTTGATCGAGTCGTTGCCCTGCACCGGGCCGGACGGCTCGAAGCGGGTGAAGGTGAAGGCGTCGACATATTCGTCGAGCGGCACGCCGTATTGCAGGCCAAGCGACACCGCGATGGCGAAGTTGTTGAGCAAGGAGCGGAGCGCCGCGCCTTCCTTGTGCATGTCGATGAAGATCTCACCGAGCTTGCCGTCGTCGTATTCGCCGGTGCGCAGATAGATCTTGTGGCCGCCGACCACCGCCTTCTGGGTATAGCCCTTGCGGCGGTCGGGCATGCGCTCGCGCTCGCGCATCACGACGATGCGCTCGACGACCTTCTCGACGATCTTTTCCGAGAGCGCCGCGGCGCGCGCCGCCGCCGGCTTCTCGATGAAAGCCTCGATAACGTCGTCGTCCTCGTCCTCTTCGGCGATGAGCTGCGATTGCAGCGGCTGCGAGAGCTTCGAGCCGTCGCGATAGAGCGCGTTCGCCTTGAGGCCGAGCTTCCAGGACAGCAGGTAAGCCGCCTTGCAATCCTCGACCGTCGCGTCGTTCGGCATGTTGATGGTCTTGGAGATGGCGCCGGAGATGAACGGCTGCGCCGCCGACAGCATGCGGATGTGGCTGTCGACCGAGAGGAAACGCTTGCCGGTGCGGCCGCACGGATTGGCGCAGTCGAACACGGCATAGTGCTCGGGCTTGAGGTGTGGCGCGCCTTCGACCGTCATGGCGCCGCAGACGTGAATGTTGGCGGCCTCGATCTCGCGTTTGGTGAAGCCGACATGCGCGAGCAGGTCGAACGACGGCGCGGCGAGGTCGTCCGCGCCGACGCCGAGTTCCTTGCTCAGGAAGTCCGCGCCGAGCGTCCACTTGTTGAAGGCGAACTTGATGTCGAAAGCGGTCGGCAGCGCCTTTTCCACTTTCGCGATCGCTTCTTCGCTAAAGCCCTTGGCCTCGAGCGTGGTGTAGTTGATCGCGGGCGACTGGCCGAGCGAGCCGTGGCCGACGGCATAGGCTTCGATCTCGGCGATCTGTGCCCCGCCGTAGCCAAGCACACGCAGCGCTTCCGGCACCGCGCGGTTGATGATCTTGAAGTAGCCGCCGCCGGCAAGCTTCTTGAACTTCACCAGCGCGAAGTCGGGCTCGATGCCGGTGGTGTCGCAATCCATCACCAGGCCAATGGTGCCGGTCGGCGCCACCACGGAGGCCTGCGCGTTGCGATAGCCATGGGCCTGGCCGAGCAAGAGCGCGCGGTCCCAGGCCTTCTTTGCATGCTCCGCGAGCGCTGCGTCCGGATTGGCCTTGTGGTCGAGCGGCACCGGCGGGGTCGTCATCTGCTCATAGCCGGTGCGCTCGCCATAAGCGGCGCGCCGGTGATTGCGCATCACGCGGAGCATGTGCTCGCGGTTTTCCTCGTAGCGCGGGAACGGCCCGAGCTCGGCTGCCATTTCGGCGGACGTCGCATAGGACACGCCGGTCATGATGGCGGAGAGCGAACCGCAGATGGCGCGTCCGGCTTCGGAGTCGTAGGGGAAGCCGGACGACATCAACAGGCCGCCGACGTTCGCATAGCCGAGGCCGAGCGTACGGAAGTCGTAGGAGCGCTGGGCGATTTCCTTCGACGGGAATTGCGCCATCAGCACCGAAATTTCCAGCACGATGGTCCACAGCCGCACCGCGTGCTCGTAGCCTTCGACGTCGTAAAGCTCGCTCTTGAGCTTTTCGCCGGTTGCCGCGGCAGGCAGCGCTTGGGTGTGGAACGCCAGCAGATTGAGCGACGCGAGATTGCAGGCGGTGTCGTCGAGGAACATGTATTCCGAGCACGGGTTCGACGCGACGATGGGACCTGAGGCAGCGCAGGTGTGCCAGTCATTGATGCTGGTGTGGAATTGCAGGCCGGGATCGGCTGAAGCCCACGCGGCGTAGCCGATCTTCTCCCACAGGTCGCGGGCTTTCAGCGTCTTAGAGACCTTGCCGCCCTTGGTGCGCCAATAAAGGTTCCAGTCGCTGTCGTCCTCGACGGCTTTGAGGAAGTCGTCGGTGACGCGCACGGTATTGTTGGAATTCTGGCCGGAGACGGTCAGATAGGCCTCCGAGTCCCAATCGGTGTCGTAGATCGGGAACGAAACATCGGTGTAGCCCTGCTTGGCGAACTGGATGATGCGGCGGATGTAATTGTCCGGCACATGGTTCTTGCGCGCCGCCTTGATCTCGCGGCGCAGCACCGGGTTCTTATCCGGCGTGAAGCAATCGTCGCCCGAGCCTTCGCAGTTGATGCAGGCTTTCAGGATCGCGCGCAGGTGGCGCTGGTTGATCTTCGAGCCGGTGACGAGGTTCGCCACCTTCTGCTCTTCGAGCACCTTCCATTCGGTGAAGGCTTCAATATCCGGATGGTCGGCGTCGAGGATCACCATCTTCGCCGCGCGCCGCGTGGTGCCGCCCGACTTGATCGCGCCCGCGGCGCGGTCGCCGATTTTCAGGAAGCTCATCAGGCCCGACGACTTGCCGCCGCCGGACAGCCGTTCGCCTTCACCGCGCAGCCGCGAGAAGTTCGAGCCGGTGCCGGAGCCGTATTTGAACAGGCGCGCCTCGCGCACCCACAGATCCATGATGCCGCCCTCGTTGACGAGGTCGTCGGCGATCGACTGGATGAAGCAGGCGTGCGGCTGCGGATGCTCGTAGGCGGTGGCCGACGGGGTCAGCTTGCCGGTCTTGTAATCGACGTAGAAGTGGCCCTGGCTCGGGCCATCGATGCCATAGGCCCAATGCAGGCCGGTGTTGAACCATTGCGGCGAGTTCGGCGCCACCATCTGCATCGCCAGCATGTAGCGGTGCTCGTCATAGAAGGCCTGCGCGTCGGCTTCCGATGAGAAGTAGCCGCCTTTCCAGCCCCAGTAGGTCCAGGTGCCGGCGAGGCGATCGAAAACCTGCTTGCTGCTTTGCTCGCCGATGAAGCGCTCTTTCTCGGGCAGCAGCGCGAGCGCGGTTTCGTCGGCAATGCCGCGCCACAGCCAGGACGGCACGGTCTCTTCCTCGACCTTCTTGATGCGGGCAGGGACGCCGGCTTTGCGGAAATATTTCTGCGCCAGGACGTCAGAGGCAACCTGCGACCATTGCTCCGGCACTTCCACATTCTCGGCGTGGAAAACGACGGAGCCGTCCGGATTGCGGATTTCGCTCGTGGTGAGACGGAAAGCGATGTCCGCGTACGGAGATTGTCCCTCTTTGGTGTAGCGCCGCTCGATCCGCATTTTCTGCCCCTTTCAATTTTCAAGTTTCTCAACATCGGAGGCCGTGCGGAAGTCCCGCTTGATATAAGCCGCCGACAGGTTCCCTGCGACGCACCGGAGCGAACTCCGGGAAGCGCCGTCCCTCACCCCTGTTCTCTGTTTGCCACCACCCCGAACCGGCTTGAGCCGGGTACGCTTCTGGCACGTCCGAGCGTCCAAAAAGGGCAGACGGTTCCACGCCCGCGCCATTGGCGGCGCGTGGTGACCTGCAATCCCTTTTGGGAGAGCCCGGCGGACTAATTACCCGCGCGCCGAACTTTTCGAAGCTAGGCTAAGCCGGCCGCGCCCGTCAAGCTCTAGTATGAAATCGTAAATATACCCCCAAGATGTGGGGATTGTGGGGACGAATCGGGAGGGGATGAGCAAGTATCGGAGATTCCCTGTGAATCTGGAAGCACGCGATGATGAGGTGCTGCCTCAGGGTGTGAAAATCGGGGTTTGGGCGCTTAATTTTGGCCCGACCGGGAGGCGCGCGGGCCGGCAATTTGGTCCAGATGGTAAGCGCATCACCAACGGCCCGGTCACGGACCTGTCATAGAAATCCAAGGCCGGTAGGGCTTTCCGCGCGATTCTGAGTGAGAGTTGCCCGGATCATCGGCGTTTCTTTTATTTGCTCGTCGACAGTGCACGCTAAGGCATTGAATCAACGCTGAGACTCAGCCGCGTCGAATTTGCGCGCCGAGCCGGACCCAAACCGGCTCGGTTGGCGGTATTCCGCTGCTGAAAACTGTGGAGGAACCAGGTTCCAATCCGGGTCCAAGATTAACCCTAATGAAGTGTTACCGGGTGCCTGAGAGGCCGTTTGCTTGACGGGTGACCAGGGGCGCGTCGATAACCTTTCATGTTCGGGTGTGGGTTCCAGCGTTTTGTTCGCGTGGGGCGTATCGTTGCGTGTACCGCCCTGATCGCCGGCTGTGCCCAAGTCGGCAATAACAATCCTATCAATCTGCCGCTGACCGACGCCAAGGCCGCCGAGGCGCAGCCGGGGCGCGACGTAGAAACCTATTTCGACGACATGGTCGTCGCGCTGTCGTTCTCCGGCGGTGGCACGCGCGCGGCGGCTTTTTCCTATGGCGTGCTGCAAGGCTTTGACGAAACGCGGGTGCAGACCGCGGCGAGCACGATCTCGCTGCTCGACCACATCGACTTTGTCTCCGGCGTTTCCGGCGGTTCGATCCTCGCCGCCTATTATGGCTTGAAGAAGCGCGCCGCGATGACCGACTTCAAGGAGCGCTTCCTGCTGCAGAACGCGCAAGCGAACCTGCAGATGGATCTGAACTTCTTCAACATCTCGAAAGGCCTCAACGGCGGCGTCAACGACCCGACGGCATTGCCGAAATGGCTCGACGCCAATCTCTATGGCGGCGCGACGTTCAAGAGCCTGTTGTTCGAGCGCCGGCCGACGGTCTGGATCAACGCTTCCGATATCTACAGCCGCACGCCGTTCGTGTTCGATCGCGGCACTTTCAGCTCGCTGTGCAGTGACCTGGCGGACTATCCGATCTCGCAAGCGGTGGCGGCATCCGCCGCCGTGCCGGTGATCTTCGCGCCGGTCGTGATCCAGAATTTTCCGGGCGGCTGTCCGACGCCGCTGCCGGATTGGGTTGAGCGGGTGCGTAAAGACCCGGACGCCGCGCCGCTGATCAAGACTTACGCCGATGCGCTTGAGCGTTATCACAACGGCGACGTCAAATACGTCAAGCTGCTCGACGGCGGCATCGTCGATAATTACGGGCTCGCCGCCATTACGGTGCGTCGTCTCGCCTCGAATACGCCCTACGGGCCGCTCGAGCCCGAGGAGGCGGTCAAGCTGCGGCGCTTCCTGTTCCTCGTGGTCGATTCCGGCCGCGCGCCCTCTGGCGCCTGGGCGCAGACCATACCGGGGCCGTCAGGCGTCGACTTGATCACGGCAGCGTCCGATACCGCGACACAATCCGGCGCGGTCGGCACCTATTCCGCTTTCTCCGACGCCATGGACGACTGGCAGGACGATCTCGTGAAGTGGCGTTGCCATCTTTCCGAGGCGCAGCGCCGCCAATACGGCGCGACACCCGGCTGGAATTGTAAGGACGTGAAGTTCTTTGTCGGCCGCGTCGCGTTCGATCAATTGGGGCCAGAGCGCGCGGCGGCTCTCAATAACGTGCAGACCGCGCTGAAGCTTCCGCCCGATCAGATCGACGAACTGATCTCCGCCGGCCGCGATGCGTTGAAGGTCAATCCGACGTTCCGGGATTTCCTCGGCTCGCTGTCACACGCGCCGCCGCACGGCAAGCCGGTGGCGGCTGTGATTCCTGATGCCCATGAGGCGGATGCCGCAGAGTCGCGGTAGTTATAGCGAAGCAATCCAGCGCTCAATGCAAGCCGCTCCTGGATTGCTTCCACCTACGCGCTCCGCGCTTCGGCGGACTCCAACCCACCGAAGCTCGCAGAGCGAGTGCAGGAGGGTCGTCGCTTTCGCTCCTCGCAATGACGAGTCCTGCGCAACCCGCTTGATTGCGTCTTCGTTTCAGCGTTGAATCTCGAACAGTTCTAACCGGCGCAATGACGCCGGAAGAGTTTCGGGAGGATACGCCATGAATGAGATGCAACGGCGCGCCTTTATGCAAGGCGCGGCGCTGGGCGCGCTGGCCTTTACGGTCGGTGGGGTCGAGGTGATGCTGACGCCGCGCCAGGCCCACGCCCAAAATATTCCGCTCCGCACGCTCACTCCCGATCAGGGCGCAACGCTCGATGCGGTGGGGGAGACGCTGGTGCCGGGCGCAAAGGCGGCGGGCGTCACCAATTTTGTCGATCAGCAGATCTCGGTGCCGCCTGAGCAATCGCTTTTGCAAGCACGCATCCTCAGCATGCGGCCGCCCTACGCCAATTTCTATCGCGCGGCGCTCGGCGCGATCGACGGCGCGAGTAACAGCTCCAAGGGCAAGAAGTTCGCCGAGCTGACGCCCGACGAGCAGCACGATTTCATCAGCCTGATGCGGCAGAACAAGATCGACGGCTGGCAGGGGCCGCCGTCGCCGTTTGTCTTCAATGTGCTGCGCGGCGACGCGGTCGACGTCGTCTGCGCCACCATGGACGGCTACGCCGCGCTCGGCGTGCCCTACATGCCTCACATCGCACCGACCAGGAAGTGGTGAGCACCATGGCAAACGAAAAAGTCGATGTCGTTATCGTTGGCGCCGGTGCTTCTGGGTCGGTCTATGCCAATGTGCTCACCAAGGCGGGCAAGAAGGTCGTGCTGTTCGACAACGGACCGGACTGGCAGCTCACTGACCTGATCAGCTCCGATATCTGGGGTCGGCGCATCAAGCCGGCAGGGCCGCCGGTACTGCTCGATGGCAAAAATCCGTTCGGTTATGTCAACCAGGCCGGTTGGGGCGTTGGCGGCGCGGCGCTGCACTACTTTGCGAATTTTCCGCGCTATCTGCCGACCGACTACAAGATGAAGAGCGAGCACAATCGCGGGCACGATTGGTCGATCTCATATGAAGACGTGGCGCCGTACTACGACAAGGTTGCGGCCGATGTCGGTGTCTCGGGCGATGCCAAGGCGGAAGAGCGCTGGCGGCCTGCGGGCAAGCCTTATCCAATGCCGCCGATGAAGACATTCCCGGCCGGCGAAGTGTGGCTCAAGGCCGCCGAAGCGAACGGCATTCATTTCGTGCCAAATGCGGTCGGCATGTCATCGACGCCGTTCAAGGGCCGCGACGCCTGCATCTATGACGGCTGGTGTCATGTCGGCTGTCCGATCGGAGCGCTTGCCAACCCCGTCGTCACCTATCTCGGCGAGGCGCGAAAGGCCGGCGCGGAGGTGCGCGCGCTTTCCACCGTGACGCGTGTGCTGACCAATCAGGACGGCACCAAGGTCACTGGCGTCGAATATTACGATGCGCAAAAGAACAAACAGGTACAAGAAGCGAGCGTCGTCATTCTCGCGGCCTGGTCAGGGCAAAATCCGCGCATCCTGCTCAATTCGGCGACCGACAAGCATCCGAACGGCCTTGCCAACAAGAACCAGCTGGTCGGCAAGTTCATGATGACGCACAGCGTTGCCGGTACCTGGGCGCTGTTCGATGACGACATCACGCCTTACATGGGCACGATCGGCGCGCAGTTCATGTCGTACGACCGCTACGCCAAGACCAGCAATTCCGGCGCGTTCGGCAGCGCCTTTATCGTCGCCGGTGCGGCGATGAAGACCAACGACTTCGCGCAAGCCCGCGGCGATCTGTTCGGCAGCGATCTTGCCGCCTTCATGAAG